>Ga0116154_10002167_pt1 | contig 15245 bp, 10 predicted proteins | sample AD_UKC030_MetaG_FD_89898 | JGI IMG/M metagenome (GOLD analysis project Ga0116154, IMG submission 89898) | Active sludge microbial communities of municipal wastewater-treating anaerobic digesters from USA - AD_UKC030_MetaG | ecosystem: Engineered > Bioreactor > Anaerobic > Digestate | place: USA...
AAAGGGCGTTATAAGCCCATCGCGGGGTCCGGCCCATTCCCCCTCCAGGATCAGTTTATCAAGGGTTACCCGGTGTTCCTTGGCATTGCCACTTCGGAAGTAATCGATGCGAAGGGTACCCGGATAAAACCAGGCATCATATTCCTGGGCCGGAGAGGCAAGAAACGCCGCCAGGACAACAAGGGTACAGAATGTTCGGAGCATTGCCTATTCTTTCAGGACTTTCAAAGATAGGTGTAATCCGTCTTTAGAGATGAGTTGAAGGCTATAGGTCCCAGCGGCGAGGTGATGTAAAGGAATCTCGGTTGTCCGAAGAGAATGAATCAAGGAGCGGTAAACCAGGCTGCCATCTGAGGCGAACATCTCAAGTCGTTCAGCAGGGAAAATGCCCAGGTCAAGAAATACCATGTCACTGCCAGGGTTTGGGAAACAACGGATGCCGTAACCGTGCAGTAATTCTTGCATTCCGATACTTACAACTTCTATTCTCACGGTATCGCTTGCAGAGCAACCTCCCGCATTGGTCACAGTTACGCTGAAGTAGACTACTCCTAAGGACGATGGATGGTAGGTTAGGGAAGAGGTTGTGTCACCTGTGCTCCATAGGTAGCTTGAAAAGGGCCCACCAGGAACCAGGATAAGGCTATCATAGAGGGAGTGGTTTCGGTCAGGTCCCAGGTCAGGCCCGGGTATCGGATATACAGCCACATATGCCGTGTCGGAGTCAATCGATCCATATCCATTACTGATGACACAATAATAATGACCGCTCCAAGACGGGTCCAGGGGGCAGAAACGGAAGGTGTCGTCCACTGCACCGAGTATGCTGCCGGCGGCATCGAACCAGAGGTAGTGGAGTGGGGGTGTTCCGGAAGCGCTGACAACCAGTGATACGGTATCGCCGGTACAACAGGAAACAGGCTGTGGCTGGCTGGTGATATAGGGACTGCCGTCGGCGTACCGGGCTACAAAACCGTCACGATCGCCCAGGCTGGTCAGGCTGTGCGTTCCAAAACCGGCCGTGAGGCCGAAGTCCCCGGCGATCACCGGGGTACCGGGCCAGGTGAGGGTGATGCCTTTACCGTAGTCCTGGCTTGTTCCGCCGGCCAGCTCAGCGTAAATGATATTGCCGAAGGCATCGTACTTGGCGATGAAGGCATCGTCGCCGCCAAGGCCCGTTTGGCTTATGCTGTCGAAAACCGCTACACCATTGGTGAAACCGGTGACATAGGTATATCCATCCGTACCTATGGCTACTTCTATGCCCTTGTCACTGCTCGTTCCGCCGAAGTTTCTGGCCCACAGGCAGGTTCCGGCCGGATCATACAAGGCTGCGAACCCGTCCTTGTTTCCATTGGAAGTGACAGCGATGGAAGGGGAGAACTGCACGGTGGAGAAGAGGGAGCCGGTAACGGCAACCCATCCGCCGGGGCTCACAAACAGCCCGTTTCCAAAATCGTCGAGGCTGCCCCCGGCATGCAGGGCTTGCAACCATGTGCCAGACCCTGAGGCCTTCACCAGGAAGACATCGTTTCCCCCGAAGGAGGTGATGGTATGCTGTCCAAACGCCGCAGTCCCTTCGAAGGAGCCAGAGATCCAGGCTTCACCGGCGGCATTCACGCCCACGCAGGAGGCCCAGGTCTCCGAAGGACTGCCGCCATCGAGTACCCATAACAACTGGCCCTGAGGATTGTATTTGGCCAGGAAGACGTTGTCGAGGCCGGGACTTACCAGCATGAGGCTGTCGAAATAGCAGGTGTCAAAGTAATATCCAGTAACCAAGACATTGCCCTGGGCATCGCAGGTCACCCCTTTCCCCCGGGCTTCTCCGGGTCCCTGTCCGGTCCTGACCCAGCACAGGTCGCCGGCCGCATTATATCTGGCCACGAACATTTCGTCCCCGCCCAGGGTCGTCAGTTGGGTGTTCCCAAAGCTTGCAGTGCCCCGGAAAAATCCGGTGACGATGACGTTGCCGCTGTCATCGGCTGCCACGGCCAGGCCTTCATCATTTTCCGTACCTCCGGCAGTGCGGGCCCATTGCAAGGTTCCGTTGAGATCGTAGCGGAGCACCAGGATGTCGCGGATGCCCATGGAGTTGACCAGGTCGTTGCCCAGCCATACCGCACCGCTGAACTTGCCGGCCGCGGCATAGCCCAGGTCCGGGGTGGAGACAATGCGCTCCAGCCCGTCGGCCCCGGTTCCTCCCATGCGCTCGGCCCAGGACCAGGATTGGGCCCTGGGGACGGCGGGATGGAATAATACAGCCAGGAAGATCAGGGAAAGAAGTTGGTGTGTTTTCATTGGTGGGTCTTCTGTCCCTGTAAATATAGAAAAAACTCTGATATGAATTCCTCAGGGAATGGGCCCGGTCACCCAGGCCACGGCAGCCTCCATGGTAAAGAACGGCCGGGAGGAGTACCCGTCGTCGAGCTGTTCCACCAGGGTAGGGATAACGACCTGGTCAGGGCGCTCGGTGATGATGGCAATGCGCGCGTCCTGGAAGTACCTGAGGTTATTGCGGTAAAACGCGGCGATGCCCCGGGTGTCGGTCAGGGGAAGGTCGAAAGTGGCTTCCCGGTAGTCCAGCACAAAGGCTTTGGTGCCGGGGGGTATGAGGTCATGCTCGAAAGCGTGGGCCCACGACTCACGGATATCGGCCAGCGAAACCTTACCGTAGTAGTACTTGAAAAGCACCATCAGCTCTTCGTTGTATGAATACAGGAACTTGCGCACCATGGCCTGGGGTGTTATCCATCAGTATTTATGGAACGTTATCGTAACCTGTGCATTGGCGCGTCAGGCTTGATAGGTATGATATGCAGGAAGATGGTGGATCCTACTGACAACGCACGAATATAAGGCAAAAAGTGGCTCATTGCAAGGTCAGCGGTGGTGGCGATACCATACGATGAACCCGGAGATGAGGATAAACAGGGCTCCCAGGCCGAACAACGGGATCAGCAGGAGGTAGAAGTTGCCGATGATTACCTGATAGATGCGGGCAGTATGAACTTCCAGGGCCAGGTTCCACAGCGACATGGGCTGGTCCCGTATTTCTTCCGGCATCAGCGGTAGCCGGCTGTCGGTGCCCAGAACCTGGGACCCCCGGTCATAATCGAAATACACTTCTATGCCATTGAGGTCGCGGGTATAGCCGGCCACCATGTGGCGTCCGACGGGCATCCCCGCATCAGGGATGTGGTGGTGGGGCTGCTGCAGGATATAATCGAACACCTCGCCGGTGGAGGGCTTCCAAAGGAAGAGCCCTTCGAAGGACCCTATAAGGTAGCGTTCAGGTCCGAAAGGTTCAAAGACGTTGACGCCCATCACCGAGACCGGGGGCTGGGCCGGGTAAGCCGGGAGTATGGATCTGAAGTCGGTGCTGAAGGCATAAACCCCTTCCAGGGTAGCCACCATCCATTGTTCGGTCTGGGGATCAAACAGGATGCGTCGCAGCTTGTCGTTCCAGGCATTGGGCGTATCAAGAATGCTCCCCGGGATCTTGCTGACGCGTGCGTTGGCGATGGGAATGAGCAGGGGGGGGCGAAGGAACATGCCGGTGGCGGCAGTAACGATTAGGAAAGCGACGGTAGTCCACCCGATCTTGTTGTGCCATCGCAGCGACCAGCGATTGAACTTAACGAGGCGCACCACAGCCCGTCCTTTCCTTTTTCTTTTTCTGACCCATCCCGGGAAAAAGAAATAGAGGATACCGGTCAGGCTGAGAAAGATGAAGATCAGGCCCACGACGTCCACCAGCAGCTTGCCGGGGATGCCCAGGATCTCACCGCTGTGGATGGTCCACAGGGTTTTGAAGAGGCCTGTCTTGCCATCGTAAGCCGGGGGCGAAGGCAGGATGATCACCTCTGCCGAACCTGTGGATGGAAGAATGACCACAGAGGATCGCGTAAGGGCAATCAAGGTGTCGTTGCGCCAGGCGAGGTCCATGATTTCCTGCTCGTGCCCCGGGAGTGCAATATGCTCCCAGCGGTGGATAGCTTCCGCGTAACGGTACAGTCCGAAAAGGGTGGCAGCGTAAAGCTGTCCGTCGCCGCTGCGCAGTACACTGTATATCTTGCGATGGTCGATGCCCTCAGGAAGTCCTGCGTTGAAGTCGCTGAAAGTACGGAAGGAACGCTGGGTGAGCCATATCCCGATATTTCCATACAGCAGGAGGCTGTCTCCTTCCAGACTTTCTGTACCCCTCAGCGCGGCGAGGTTCCAGTTGTTGTAGCGGTAGATCGTGGGCAGGGCAGAGCGGCTGACGTCCACCGGAGCAAACAGTTCCCGGTGGTTCATCACGATACCCGATAAGGCAAACAGGATCAGGAACAGGGCCAGGACGATGCCCAACCACTTATGGTATTTTCGCCAGAACCAGGACTTTACGCGTTTCTTTCCTTCCTTCATTACAAAAAGGTAATCGCGTACGAAAATAGCAAAAACCCGGAAAACAAACGGGAGGTTCAGGGCCTCCCGCTGATATTAAGGATAGGAATGAGACTAGTGATCCAGGGGCTTGCCGAAGCGGCCCTGCTGATAGTCTTTCCAGGCCTGGCGAATCTCTTCTTCGGTGTTCATCACGAAGGGGCCCCGGGCTACGATGGGTTCTCCGGTTGGACTACCGTGACCAAACAGGATTACGGCATCTTCTGTTGCATTTACGGTGATGATGCTGCCTTCTGTGCCGAAACGCACCAACGTTTTACCCCCAACCTTCTCTCCATTTACCATTACCTGACCTTTGGTAACATAGAAGAATACCTGCCTTGAGGGATCTACCTCAAAGCGTTGCCCTGCTCCAGCTTTCATCTCCAGTGTACTCATCCATAGTCCGGTAAGGGAATTCACAGGACCTTTAGAGCCCTGATACTCCCCGGAGATCAGGTTGAGTTTGGCTCCGACACCAAGGTCGATTGCAGGAATATCGTTTGCCTGAAGGCCAATGTAACCAGGATCGGTTTCCTTCAAACGTTTTGGGAGGTTGACCCAGAGCTGCAGCATCTCGATGTTACCGCCTTTCTGTTTGAACTCATCCGAACTGATTTCTGAATGGATGATGCCCTTGCCGGCGGTCATCCACTGCACTCCACCAGCTTTAATCGCGCTCACATATCCCGTATTGTCACGGTGTACCAGATCGCCATCCAGTATGAATGTGATGGTCTCAAATCCCTTGTGAGGATGAGGCCCAAAGGGAAGGCCCTCGTTATTGGGAGGATATACCTGAGGACCGTGGTCGTTGAGAAAAAGGAAGGGGTCGAGGGCTTCCATTTCCAGTCCGGGCGATGGGATCACTTCCCAGGTACTCAGCCCGCCGATCTCGGTATACATGGGCTTGTGAAGCTGCACTACAGTGCGCATGGTCTCGGGGTTTGTTGGTTTTTCTTCGGATATTCCGGCCCTGAGCACCATCATCGGGATGATCCACAGGGCTGGAGCCAGGAGCAGGACTGCCCGGCTCAGGAGGATTGGCGTACCCATTGCACGTTGATCAGCATTTTGACTTCATCGCCAACCACTACGCCCCCGGCTTCTGTAACGGCGTTCCACATCAGTCCGAATTCCTTGCGGCTCACTTTTCCGCTGACCTCGAATCCTGCCTTGACATTGCCCCAGGGATCGGTCATCACCCCGCCCAGTTCTACGTCCAGCACCACATCGCGAGTGTTGTCGCGGATGCTGAGGGGACCGGTCAGGGTGTAGCTGCCTTCATCCTTCTTATTTAATATCCCGTTGAAACTGATCCTGGGGAAGGTGGCTGCATTGAAAAAGTCGTCGGATTTCAGGTGGGCATCGCGGTCGGCCACGTTGGTATCGATGCTGTCCACATCAATGGTGAAGCTCACCTCTGCGCCGTCAAAGTCTTCCGAAGGGCTGCGGAACGTGCCGCCGAAACTGCGGAAGTATCCGGTGACGGTGGAGATGACCAGGTGCCTGACTTTGAACTGCACCTCGCTGTGGGTGGGGTCCAGCGACCAGGCGGTCGCTATGGCATGTGGTGTTGTCTGCATATTAACGTTGTTTAGAATCAGTCTTAATAACGATCAGAAGCAGGAATTGGTTCACTCGAAGGAAGGATGGAAAACAAGGCCCGCATTTGGAATGTCCGGACCATTGCGGCCAGGCTATTCAGAAAGTATGGATTGTTGCTTACCTTTGATAGGGATGAATGGTGAAAGTGTTTGATTTAGTGGGGATAAACTAAAAATATTGCTTGCTGTTATGAGAAGAATACAATTTCTGCTGATCCTGGCTTATACATGTTGCGCTGCAGGCCTGAGCGCCCAGTGGCAGTTGCAGAACACCGGGTTCCCTGACAGTCTGAGGGAGGTTCAGGCCATTTGGGCGGTAAACGAGAACATCGTTTGGGCGGTTGCGTCATGGGCCGGCACCGGCGATTCCACGGTGCAGGAGTTCACCCGCACGCTCAACGGGGGCCAGCAATGGACTGCGGGGAATGTTCCCGGGCTGTCTGGTTATGCTTCGTCCATGATTTTCGCCCTGGATGAGGATTCAGCCTGGATCGCCTTCCACCATCCCGATCTCAGCGGGGGAAAGATCATGCACACCGCCAACGGCGGACAGTCCTGGACGCACCAGTCCACAGCCCTCTTCACCTCAGCCAGTGAGGCCTACCCCAACCTGGTCTATTTCTGGGATGCCCAGCAGGGCTTCCTTATGGGCGACCCGACGGACGGCTACTTCGAGATCTACACTACCCTCAACGGAGGGGCCCTCTGGACCCGGGTGGATTCGGTAAACATCCCGCCGGTACTTTCCGGGGAATATGGATATGAACGGGAGTTCACGGTTATTGGGGATGCAGTATGGTTCGGCACGAGTAAGGGAAGGATATATCGCTCGGCGGACCGGGGGGCGCACTGGAGCGTCATCAACACCCCCTTCCTGGGGAGTGGGGGCCGTTGCCGGATCACGGAGTACAGGGATCCCCTCCACGGCATCGTGTGCGACCGTAACGGCAGCCTTGCGGTGATGTATGAAACCAACGATGGCGGAGCATCCTGGCAAGCCATCAGTCCTGTGGGCACAGCCTACGGGCGTTACCTGGAATATATCCCCGGAACGGACAGCACCTACATCTCTTCGTCAAACAGCGGAGCCGACCAGGGGGTGAGCATCAGTTACGACGACGGCCACCACTGGATGCCGGTCACCGCTTCCCTTTCCACTGGGTATGGGGTGATGAGCTTCCCCAATCCCCTGGCGGGCTGGGCTGGTCAGATGAGCCTGGGCGGAGGGCAAGGGGGCATATTGAAGTACGTGGGCAACACGGTGGGCAACACGGGGCAGGTTCCCACCATGCCCCGGATCTACCCCAACCCCTGCCGGGGGCAGTTCTGGCTGGAGGATGCGGAGCGGAACTCACCGGCCACCCTCTCACTGCTGGACCTGTCGGGCCGAAGGATGCTGCAGGCCCGGATAACGGAAAGCCCCCAGTCGGTAGATGTTGAAGGGATGGCACCGGGCCTCTACCTGCTTGAATTCAGTACTGATGACAGGGTATGGACAGGGAAAGTGATACTAAGGTGATTGTCAGTATACTCGTTTTTAACTCCTTCCGCTATCCGTGAGTTGGCAGGTCCCATCCTGAGGAAAAATTCCCAGTTTCTCAAGCTTGGTTCGAAACCAAATGTGAGGAGTGCATAAACCAGGAGAGGTCCGGGATTCCCTGCCAAATTCAACAGGGTCCCGGACCTCCCGATAATGCGTTCTGCCTGAGGCGGCAGAGGATGAGCCTACTGTTTCATCAGCACCTGGCGGGTGCTGCGCTGTCCGTCGCTGAGCTGCAGGAAGTAAAGGCCCGGGGCATATCCCGAGGTGTTCAGTGTGGTTGTGCCGGGCTCTGTGCGGAACTGGTCGATCAGCTGGCCTCGGGCATTGGTCACCCTGACGATCAGTTCGTCCTCAGGGGAGCTGATCCAAAGGTTCACTGCCTCCCTGGCCGGGTTGGGGTATACCTTCAGCAGGAGTTCAGGAAGGCGCTCCAGGGCATTCAGCATAGTAGCCCCGCTGAGGCTGACATCGTAGTCCTCCATTTCCCCGTTAAAGGAATTGAGGCAGGGTGTGGGTGTGCCGCCATAGCGCATGGCGACGCGGAGCCGGGTGCTCCCGATGGCCGCCGAGGGTATGGTGATGCTGGCCGTAAAGCTGCCTTTTTTATTGTTCTGTGTCAGCAGGGTTTCATCCGGATCATCAAAGTCCCCATCCCCATTGGCATCGATCCATACCTTCCAGTAGAAGCGTGAGTATGTGTTGCTCGGAGTGAGCGTGACGGAAACTGTTTGACCCGGACTCAGGCTGAACACCGGCGCAGGATAATAGGTATACCCACTGCTGCCCTTGCCGGTGCTGCTGGTCGTGTTGCCGATTTTCACCGAACTGATATAGTATACGTTGTTGATGCCGATAGGCTCGCAATAAGCCGAAGGGGGCGGGGCGGCGTCCACGGTGATGTATGCTATACGCGTTTCGGTATCGGAACCCTGGGCATTGCTCACGGACAGCACCACATCGTAGGTCCCGGGGGTTGAGTATACCACGCCTGGGTTCTGTGCAGTACTGGTGGATGGGTTCCCACCGCTGAACGACCAGCTCCAGGAGGTAGGATCCCCGCTGCTGAGGTCGGTGAAGTTCACACTGCCCCCTGCCACTACGGTAGTTGTGCTGGCGGTGAAATTGGCGGTGGGAGGAACGGGCACAGGAGGGGCGATGGCCAGGCTGTAATCCTCCGCTTCTCCTTGTGCGAAGACCTCGCAGGGGGAGGGGGCGCTGCCCCGCTTCATCGCCACCCGCATCCTGGTGCTGAGGTTAAGCCCGGAGGGGATGCTGATGGAGCCCGTGACGGTGGTCTTTTTCTTGTCGGAGGAGAACACCAGTTCCCCGGCATCGGAAAAGTCCTGGTCCCCATTGTAGTCGATCCATATCCTCCAGTACTCGAACTTGCTGGCCCCGGTGAAGCCGGGTTGCAGGCTCAGACTCAGGCTGATGCCTGCCTCAACTGCCAAGGCCGTGGCGCTGAGGTCCTGATAACCGGTGGTGCCTGAGGAGCCGCTGACCGTTGGTACCCCGCCGAAGGTGGTCGTTTGTATCCATTCTTCCACAGCATTGCCATGGGAACCACAATAGACGGGGATGTAAGGATCCACCGTGATGTACCCACTTTGGAAAAGGGTGTCGGAACCGGCGCTGTTGGAAACGACCAGTCTCACATCATAGGATCCGGCTGTAGCATAGGTTACAACAGGGTTCTGGCTGGCACTGCTGGAGGGGCTGCCGCCGGGGAAGGACCAGGACCAGCTGGTGGGTCCGTTCTGGGATTGGTCGGTGAAGCTCACGCTGCCTCCGGCGGTCAGGTTGGTAGGGTTGGCCGTGAAAGCAGCCACCGGAAGAGCGGGAGGCGGAGGGGTACTGATGAGGATCCCGCTGATGACGATGCTGAAGGCCTGGGAGCCGTTGGTCAGGCTACCGTCATGGTCCACGGTAATGGTATAGGTGCCGGCGGGGGCGTTGGCAATGAACACCTGCTCCACATTGTCGGTGTTGTTTTCCCCGGCATTGGTAGCTGCAGCCGTTGGACTGGCGGCACTCAGCTTCCAGGGGTAGAAGGTGTTGGCTCCCCCGCTGACGCGCAGGTCAAGGTCGTTGACAAGCATAGGGTTCGAGGGATCCAGTACTGCCGAAACGGGGGTACCGGCCGGATCTGTCCAAACGATGGTGACCACCAGGGGATGGGTGCCGTCGGTAGTCACGGTACGCTGGTAGGTGCCGCCGTTGGCCAGGACCAGCTCGTCGATCACATTATTGGCCTGGTCCTCGCTGATCTTCTGTGCGGCCTTGTAGGTATTCATCAGGCCCCATCCGTTCTGGTAATCAGGTCCCGGAGCGGTACCGGCTTCATCGGCGGTGTGGATCACCAGGGCCTTCAGGGTAGACGCCAGCATGTATTGTCCGGTCAGGCTGTGATGATGCTTCTGCAGCAGGATCATGGAGCCGGCGGCCGAAGGGGATGCCATGGAAGTCCCGCTGTAATACCCGTACTGGGCATCGGAGCCGTTGAGGCTGGAGTACAGGCTGATCCCGTTGGCCACTATGTCGGGCTTGATGCGCCCGTCGTCGGCCGGACCCCAGCAGCTGAAATCGCTCATGACCACATCGCCCGGCTGGGTATAGCCATTGGGTATATCGTATACTGCCCCAACGGTAAGGATGTTCTTTGCTACCCCTGCATGGGCGATGCAGTCGTAGGGCCCGTCCTTGGGGTAGGCCCCTCCGGTTGGCCCCTCGTTGCGGTCGTTGCCTGCCGACTTGGTGATCAGGTAGTAGGGGGCATTGTATGCGATCTGGTCCCAATTGCGTGCCTGGGAGTCATAGAAGCCGAAGAGGTAATCCTCGAGGCTGCTGATGGAGGTGTTCCCATACCAGGTCCAGGTGGACCCGTTGTAATACCATCCCCGTACATAGCCATAGCTATGGTTTGACACCAGGGCGTTCTGGTTGGCGGCCTCTGACGCCATTTCAGCCTCATCGCTGTTCCAGTCGAAGGCCCTTAGCGATGCCGCCGGCGCCATGCCTTTGGCGGAAGCCACCACCCCCGAAGCGATGAGGGTTCCGGCCACATGGGTGGAATGCGGGTGCGTGGTGGTCACGCCATCCCCCATCACCACGCGCCCCGCCAGTTCCTGGTGGGTGGTCCTTACCGCCCCGCCGTCCCATTCATGCACGGTGATCCCGGCCCCATCGATGCTGAGCCCGAGGTTGGCGGTGGGGTAAAGCTTATTGGTTGAGATTGTGGCCGCAGCGACGGCGTTTTCGGTAGAATAATACTGGGGTTGGCCCTGCTCATCGATGAACATGAGTTCCAGGAAGCGCCCTTCGGCTTCCATGACTAACGGAATGCCGTTTCGGGTGGCAAAATCCAGGGCATAGGCTTTCTGGGCCTGCATTTCTACAGCCCGGAGCATGGAGAAGTTTCTGAGGTCATTAGCCCTGGTCTCCACTTGGGAGTGTAACATGGCTGGAATGCCGGTCATCATCGCGATACCGGCGATCAGTGCGTAAAAGGATGTTCTCATGGTCATAGCCGATTTGTACTGCTTCGAATGAGTTTTGTTTCGAGTAGGTCGAGTGTTCAGCTTGAGTTGATACGCGAGTGGGCACAAAGGTAACCCTTGTAGAGAAAAGAAGAGTCAAAGCTTGAAGTTCAACGCCCGAAGTCAATGGTCGAGGCTGCGCGACATGCGTATCAGCCAGGAGTAGTGGAGGGCGAGGTGGATGGCGTAGAAGACGATGAGGGCCATGCCGAATTTGTTGTGTACCTGGCGGGCCAGGTTGGCGGCTCCGGTGTTGCTGAGGATCAGCCAGGAAAGGATACCTGTACTCGCGGTGCTGAGGAGGAGCAGGAATAGGCTTATGTTGAGGGGTTTGTTGCTGGCCTTTCGTCCAGGCATGAAATTGCGAAGAAGGACTTTCCAGTGGAGGTAGAGGTGCAGCAGCACCAGGGGAAGGGCGATGAGGGTGAACAGGTGGTGCAGCCATAGCCACTGCTCACCATTGAGGAAGAGGGTCGTTTCCTCCCTGGGGGTCCCACTGTGATAAATGAGCATGATTACCCCGGTGATCAGCAGAAACAGGAAGGGTACGAGGGCGATGAGGTCGACCACGTAGTTCCGGTAGGCCTTATTTCGGAGGGAGCGTTTCAGAGGGGTAAGGATTATCCACAGTACCGTCTGGATCCGGAGCGATCAGTCCCTGGTGAAGGTATACGTGGTGAACTCCAGAAAGTCGTTTACGCTCAGCTCAAAACTGATCTTTCCTTCCTTCTCGCTGAACGGGAAGACCGTTTCACCATATGTAGGGCTGCTGTATGTTGCCAGGAAGCGGCCGGGTGCAATAGGCCGCAGGGTGCAGCTGAGGTTAGGATGGTGCTGGAATGTCATTTCCAGTGATCGTTCCCTGGCCTCAAGCTTAACAGAACCATAATATTCGTTGGTATAGCTGCCCGCCAATTTTGGGTCGATGGGCTGGGTGTATGCTTCCGCCGAATCCAGGCGGGCCTGGTGGAGGGCTTTGTCCTGCAGATGCTGTATCTCAGCCCTGTTGTATACCAGGGAGTCGTAGTTCCGGAAGGGCAGGCCCAGGCAGGCGTCCACGATCTCGCGGTTGAGGGTACTATACATGCTGTTCTGGTCAGTATTGGTCAGGATTACGATGCCTGTTCCCTGGTCGGGAATCAGGGTGACGGCCGATACGAAGCCATCCACGCCACCGGTATGGGAAACGATCTTATGCCCGTCATAATCTTCCAGGAACCATCCCAGGCCGTAGAGAATGAAATTGCGGGGGTTGAAGGCGTGCCCGACGGCACCATAGATTGTTTCCGGCTGATAGGTTCGGGCGATGACAGCGGCAGGGATGAGCTGTTTTCCGTTGTGTTTCCCCTGGTTCAGCTGGAGGAGCATCCAATGTTTCATTTCATCCACCGAGGACCAGATGCTGGCAGCCGCCCCGATGTTGTCGTTGTGCAGGCGGGGGAAGGACCTTATCTGGCCATCGATCAGGGAGTGGGCAGCGCTGAGGTTGTTGCGCGTCGCCATTTCGGTGGAATGGGCGAATGTCTGGTCCATGCCCAGGGGCGTAAAGAACTCGTCCCTCATGAAGCGGGCCCAGGGCCGGCCATCGATGAGCTCGAGGCATTTGTCGGCGATGGCGAAGCCCAGGTTAGTGTATCCGTATTTTGTTCGGAAGGGGTAGGCGGGGACGAGGTTCCCGAATTTCTCGATGCATTGGTCGCGGTCGAGGGAAGAGCCCCAGTAGATGAAGTCACCCTGGAAGGTCATCATCCCCAGCCGGTGCGTCAGGACATCGGTGAGGGTCACGTGCTGGCTCACCCACGCGTCCTTCATGCGGAATTCGTGATAGTATTTGGTAACCGGGTCCTGGAGTGAGCACTGTCCGCGGTGTTCGAGCAGTGCCATGGCAGTACCGGTGAAGGCCTTGGTGTTGGAGCCGATCATAAAGAGAGTGGAAGGGGTGACCTTCTCGGGTTTTCCTTTCTCCAATACCCCGAAGGCCTTCATATAGGCTACCTGGCCTTTGTGAATGACCAGCACCTGCATGCCGGGGATGTCCCAGCGCTGCATCCCTTTGAGGATGTATTGGTCCAGGCTGTCGCCGAGGAAGGTACGCGGGCCGGATTGGGCTGGGAGGATGCCGGGGGCGAGAAAGAGGAGCAGGAGGAGGGAGCGAAAGGGCATGGTGTAAAATTTTTCTGGGCGGGAAATTAGTTAAAATGGGGGATTTTGGGCAAGCGATTGAAGGGGTTCCGGGGAGGAGGGGGGCTGAGGGTGGGGAATTGAGATATGGTTAAGGGGAAAGGCTGATTGTAAATACCACATTAACAGCACTATAGGGCCGATAGCCGTTATAACCGTTTCTAACCGTTATATCGGATATAACGGTTGGGGATGCAACGTTCACATTTAGAGAGAGTTAAATTAATTCCTCTGTATTTATCAGAAAAATCTGTCCGCTATGGGCACCCCAGAACGTCTATTTAAATACCAGTGAATAAAGTACCATTGACCTAATACCTACTACGATATGAATATCAACGGCTTACGCAATCTGGACGCCCCCGGGGCCAACTACTCCCCCCTCCGCTGGTGCCGCTGGTGCGGCTATCCCATTGGGGGAAGAACGGATAAACGATATTGTGACACCGAGTGCAAGAACGCCTGGCATCGCTGGCTGCGGGAACAAGGCCTCCATGGTCCCATACGAAAGGTACTGATGTCCAACTGGCGGGTGTTGGAGATCTTCCATACCTCCGGTCGGGAATGGTCCACGGTTCAGGAGCTCGAGGAAAATGGTTTCAGAACAAAGTTCCACACGCATCGAGGAGCAGGAGAAAATCGCCGTACCTATTCCTTCTGCTTTAACTATGGCTGGTCAGTGCTGTCAGGCAAAACAAGGAAAGTGCACATCATCCGTCAGGATGGTGAATCATTGAACTGATGGTACAGTATCCCGGGCTGAACTCCGCAGCCTGAATACCGCTACATGACCCCGACTTCCAGCTTTGTCCTGCAGATAGGGCTGCAACCACGGCCGCGAGGAATATATGCTGGTATCATTAACTACCAAAAACCGCGCTCCTCCCGCTATGAAACGCTCCATCCGGGCCCCTTCGGCAAGATCGTTGTAGCCGAAGTCGGTGAACCCGCGGCGCTGCATCAGGTAAAGGCTGTTATTGATCCCTGCATCGGGAAGGGAAACCACCAGGTCATCCCGGGTCACCCCCAGCTCGCTGAGCCAGGGGTCTGCACCCTCCAGCCCCTGCAGCCCGATGCTATAGTTCCAGTGAAACCAGGTGTAGAAGTCCTGGGAGCGCGGATCGGTGAAAAAAGAGGCACGTGCCAGCAGGTCGCGGTCATCATACTTCAAGCGGTTGACACTTGCCGTTCCAAAGGTGAGCAGGAGCAGGGCCACAACGACAATCGCTTTCAGCCAACCAAGTTCCAGCAAGGCAGGATGATGCCTCCTGACGATATCAAGCGTGGTGGCCAGGGTGACCGGTATCATCACCAGAAGGTTGGTCATATAATAGTCATGCACATCGAAGACCTGGAAGAACAGCAGCAGGAATACCAGTGACCCGGCTATGCCCAGGATATTGATGGCCAGTAGAAAAGGCTTCGCCTTGCGGAAGTTCAGCACATTGTAGAGGAGCAGGAATACCAACAGATAAAGGGCACTGAGGTTGAGGAAAGATGGCAGGATCTGCTGGTAGAATGAGATCAGCCTGGCCTTGAGCGCCCAGCGGTCCAGTTCCCAGGCCGGCAGGATGCCCTGGAGGAACATCCCGGCGTTATCGCGGCTGTAAATACGGGCATAGCTGTACCACATAAAGGTGAGGACGAGTACCAGGGCAAAGGGGATCAGGGCTCGGATGTCGCGGGTGTTGGCGGGGCGTACCACTGCCTTCCACGCCACCACCGCCCCGATGCACAGGAAGAGCAGCAGGGCCGAAACCTTCAGGAGGCCGGCCAGCAGGAACATGGCCATGGAAAGGTATAGCCCGGACCTGCGCCCCAGGAGCGCATAGCGGTAATACTGCCATGCTGCGGCCAGGGCCAGGGCCAGGGCAGGCGCATCCGTAAGGAAATTGTTGCCGTAGTAAACGAGTATCTTGGAAGTGAACAACAGGACCACCGCACTGCCCG
>Ga0116154_10002171_pt1 | contig 15227 bp, 14 predicted proteins | sample AD_UKC030_MetaG_FD_89898 | JGI IMG/M metagenome (GOLD analysis project Ga0116154, IMG submission 89898) | Active sludge microbial communities of municipal wastewater-treating anaerobic digesters from USA - AD_UKC030_MetaG | ecosystem: Engineered > Bioreactor > Anaerobic > Digestate | place: USA...
CTGGGACTCGCGGCGTCGCGCATGACCGACGACAAGGCGAAGAGCAGAATCATACTGCTTCTCACTGACGGCATGAACAACAGGGGCGCGATCGACCCCGAGACAGCAGCGGACGCCTGTAAGGAGATGGGGGTCAAAATCTATTCGGTCGGGATCGGCAAGGAGGGCCGCGTGCCGTATCCCGGGCCCGGGGGCGTGTTTTTCGGGCAGCGTTATCTGATGAACCATTTTGACGAGACCGTGCTCAGGGAAATATCCGAAAAGACCGGCGGAAAATTCTACCGCGCCCAGTCGAGCGGCGTTCTGTGGGAAAACATCCACGACATAGACCGGCTTGAAAAGACCGAGGTCGAAGTCAAGGTGTACCATGAATTTCATGACCGCTTCCAGTATCTGCTCGCTGCGGCAATGGCTCTTTTCTTCATCGAGATAATACTCAGGTCTGCCGTTTACAGGAAGATACCGTGATGGGACTGGGAAACTATAAATACATAATATACGTCTCGCTCGTCAGCTTTGCGGTGCTGGCGCTGTACGTGCTGTACCTGTTCTGGCGCAGAAGGGCGCTGAAGCTCCTGCTGAAGAACAGCAGGGTCAGGGAATCGCTTGTCAGGGGTTCGGCCGCGGTTGCGAGGGCCAGGGAGGCCCTGATTATCCTGAGCATCCTGCTTTTCGCCTTCATCTTTCTTCGGCCGCAGTGGGGCGAGGAGGTGCGCGAGGTGAACTCCGAGGGCTCGGACGTCCTCATCGCGCTTGATGTGAGCAACAGCATGCTGGCCCGCGACGTGCAGCCGAGCCGCCTCCAGCGGGCGAAGGACGCGGTCAGGTGGATCGCCGAATCGCTCCAGGGAGACCGTATCGGCCTGGTTCTTTTCGCGGGAGACGCCTTTCTTCAATGCCCGCTCACCAATGACATCCCCGCGTTCATGATGTTTCTCGATGCGGCGGACCCGTCGGCGATACGGCTCCAGGGCACCGATATAGGCCGCGCACTTGCCGAGGCTTACCGGGTCTTCGAGAAGAAGAGACTCACCTCGAGGATGCTCGTGCTCATCACCGACGGCGAAGACCACGAGGGGTCTGCCGAAGAGGCGGCGGCGCTCTTTCGCGACCTGAACGTGTCGGTGTACTCCGTCGGCATCGGGCGTGACGAGGGCGAGGTCATTCCCGCGAACGAAGACGAGGGAAGCGGGGACAATTACCAGCACGATTCCTCGGGCAAGCTCGTGCGCACGAGTGTCAATCCGGGACTTCTCAAGAAGCTCGCGGCCATGACCGGCGGCTCGTACATTGACATCACGCGGGACTTCTCGGGATTGAGGTTCATCCTCGAGATCATCGGCGACCAGCAGAAGAACAAGTACGGGTCGCGGATCGTCAAGGAGCGCAAGGACCGCTACCAGATATTCGCGCTGATTCTCGCACTGATTCTGGCCGCGGAGCTCGCGCTTCCGGAAAGGGAATCCGGGAAGAGGAAAAAGTCGTTCAGGGAAAGGATCGCCCTGCTGCGCGAGCGGGTTGTTTCTGCGCGACGGCGGATATCCCGGCTGCGTAAGATGCGGGCAGGGAGAATCCTGCCGATATTTCTGCTGTCGCTTCTTTTCATCGCCTGGCTCGACCCGTACCGGGACGAGGTGTCGAAGGGGAACTCGCTTTTTCATGAAAAAAAATATCCCGAGGCGAAGAACCATTACCGCAGCGCCGAAAAATTCGCGCCCTCGGAGCAGGACAAGGACAGGCTTTCGTTCAACAGGGCCGACGCCGATTACATGACCGGGGACTATGACAGCGCGATCGCGAGCTTTCAGAAATCGATTCAGTCCGGAGACCGCGAGGTGCAGAAAAAGGCCTTTTTCAACATGGGCAATGTATACCTGAAGCAGGAAAAATACAGGGAAGCGGTCGCCGCATACATGAACGCGCTGAAGATAGATCCCGGGTACGACAAGGCCAAGAAGAACATCGAGTACATACTGAAGAAAAAACAGAACGACCAGAAACAGAAGGATGAAGGAAAGGATAATAAGGAGCAGGACAGGAACGGTGATCAGCAGAAAGAACAGGACCAGGAGAAGCAGCAGAAGGAAAGCCGCAAACAGCAGGCAAGGCGGCAGATGAACCGCGAACAGATGAAAAACATCCTCAAGGAACTCCAGAACAAGCCGGTCCAGAGGAGAAAGGAACAGAGCAATGAAAGGGAAAATCTCGAGAAAAACTGGTAGGGCGCTCGGCGTCGTTCTCCTGGTCGCGGCCATGGCCGGCCAGGCCCGAGCTGCGAACATAGATGTGGAGCTCGACGACCGGGTGATCGCGGCCGGGGAGACCACCGCCCTCAAGGTGAAGATTTCGGACGCCGCGGAGATCAGGCCGGTAAGCATCCCGTCGGTGCAGGGCCTGGAGATAACCTACGCTGGCATGAGCCGCAGCATTGAGATCGTGAACTGGAAAAAATCCATGAGCTCGGTGTTTACGTTCCATATAACTGGATTCAGGACCGGCACCTATACTGTTCCGCCGTTTGTTTTCGAGACGGATGGCAGGCGGGCTTCAACAAGAAAACTGTCCCTGACCGTTTCGAAGAGCGGGCCGGCGAGGCCGACGAGACCGGGATCGTCGGTGTTTCCCGACAGCGAAGGGCCCGCATCCGTCAGGTCGCTCGCTGAGCTGAGCGGCCGCGCCGCCTATTGCGGCGAGCCGCTGGTCATGCGCTACTACATCCTTTCTTCCGGAGGCCGGTATAAGGTCGAGGGGATAGAAAAGCCGCCCGAGGCCAGGGGCTTTGTCGTGAAGGAACAGGAAGAGGAGCAGGAGGACGGCGTCGTTGCCCTTGACGGCGCCGAATATTCCAGGCGGCACCTCGTCACCTATATATTGATTCCGACGGTTTCAGGCAGGCAGACCGTCGAGGGAGGGAGCTGCATAATTTCTGTCCAGGAATCGGGATCGTTTTTCCCCTTTGCGCGCCAGCGGCGCCTGGTTTTTGAATCGAAGGACATCGACGTACGCGACATACCGGTCGCCGGGGCGCCGGGCGGATTCAACGGCCTTGTCGGGGAGTTCACGATTGCGGCGGATTGTTCCAGGGACCCGGTGCCGGTGTACGGAGAGAAGGCCGTGACCGTAACCGTGTCCGGGCGGGGCAATCTTCTCACCATGGGCAAACCGGAGATTTCGGGCGGCGCCGGGAAGGTCAGGACCATAAGCGAGGAAGGCGAAAGCTCCATTCGGCTGACGTCCCGCGGCGTCGAGGGCGACAGGAAATTCATCTTTACTGCAATACCCGAGGAAAAAGGCGAAATCAATCTTGGAAGTTTTTACCTCGTGTTCTTCAATCCGCGGACCGGAAAATTCGAAACCGCGCGCACCGGCGATATATCTCTGACCGCGACCGGGGACGGCAAGTCCGCGACGCGCATGGATTTCGAGGACGAGACCAGAGGGCCCGATTTCAATCCGCTGCTTATCGGGGGGATCATCGCGCTGCTGGCGGTCATGATCGTGCTGGTCGTGCTCTGGGAGAGAAGGCGTTATTCGATCGTCGGCGCCGGCGGCAGGGATGCCGGCCAGAAGGAGGAACCCGAATCACCGGCGTTGATCGATTACAGAAAGGAAATGTTCGCCGCGATGCAGAAGGACGACAGCGAGGGATTTCTGCGGTCGACCGAACGCGCGCTCTCATCTCTCGAGAAGGAGCAGAAGCCGGAAAACGCCGAGGCCCTCAGGAAATGCAGGGAGAAAATCTACGCTTCCAGGTTCGGGGGCGGAGCGCTTACCAGGGACGATATCGAGGAAATCTACAAAGCGGTCGCCAGGATCATCGGTTAGCGCCGCGCTCCTTCGCCTTGGCGCGGTCCCACAAGGCGTCGAGCTCCTGGAGCGACATTGAATCAATTTCCCTGCCTTCGGCGGCCGCGAGCTTTTCAACGTGCCTGAAGCGGGCCATGAATTTTTCGACTGCGCGCCTCAACGCCTCTTCGGGATTGATCTTCATGAAGCGCAGCACGTTGACTATGCTGAAAAGAAGGTCTCCCGCTTCATCCGCCATCGCGTCCCTGTCTCCCCTGCCGATGGCTTCCCTGAGCTCTCCGATCTCCTCTTCGAGCTTGACCGCCGCATCGTCGATTTTTTCCCAGTCGAAGCCGATGCGTGAAACTTTCTGCTGCACCCGGTACGCCTTGAGCAGCGCGGGCAGGTGAGCGGGCACGCCGTCCAGTATGGATTCCCTGTCGGACTTTTCCTTTTTCTTTATTTTTTCCCAGCGGTCGCTCACCTCGTCGGCGGATGTCACCACGTCGTCGCCGAAAACGTGCGGGTGGCGGTGGATGAGCTTTGCGCCGATACCCGCCGCGACATCGTCGATGGTGAACAGGTTTTTTTCGGAGGCTATCTGGCTGTGGGCGTAGACCTGGTAGAGCAGGTCGCCGAGCTCCTCCTTCATGCCCTTGATGTCTTCTTTCTCGATGCTGTCGTAAAGCTCGTAGGCTTCCTCGATGAGATACGGCTTCAGCGTCTGGGATGTCTGCTCGCGGTCCCATGCACAGCCGTTCGGGGCGCGGAGGATGTCCGCGATCTCCATGAGACGGTACAGGGGCCTGTTCTCCTTGAAGTCCATGGCGGATTAAAACCTGAGCCTGTCCTGAGCCCCGGCCCTGACGCATGCGCCGTTCACGATCGTGTATTCCGGGTAAATTCTTTTATCGAAGGCCATCTTGTTCCACCCGGCGTCGTAGTAGCTGCTTGGCTCCTCCCTGACGGAGAACACCGTCAGGTCGATTTTCTTGTTGAGCGCGATCGCGGGCTCAAGTCCGAGCATCGTGCGGGGGGCCACCGATGCTTTTTCGGTGATGTCCTCGATGGAGAGCCCAAGGGCGAGGAACTTTGAGATTACATTGCAGAACGTCAGCGCCTTGTCGCTGTACGAGAGGCAGTGGAGGTCGGAGCTGATGGTGAAATCGGTGAATCCCCTGTCGAGCGCCGCTGCGGCGGTGTCGAACATGAAGCTTTCTTTCCCGTGGCCGACGTCGAAGCGGACTCCCTCGGACTTCGCCGCGGCAACTTCGGGCCTTATTTCCCACGAAGGATTCAGGGCGCTGTTGGTCGTGTTTCTCAGGAAATGCGTGATGATGTCGCCCTCTTTCGTGTTGGCCAGGAAATCGGAGATGTTCGGCCTGCCCGATGTCGCCTGCGATTCCCCGAGATGATACATGACCGGCAGACCGAGTTCGGCGCCGAGCCTTGCCGTGGTTTCCGAAAGGAATGTCGGATATGTCCTGCTGGTGTTCGACCGGTCGATGCGGACCTTGAGGCCCCTGATGATGTCGGGATATTTTGCTGTAAGTCCGGCGGCGCCTTCCACGTCTTCGACTCCGGGATTGTTGAAGGTGAACATGTTGGTCAGCTTGATGCCGTCTTTGCGGACATTCAGAAAGCAGAACATCGGGATCTCGGATTTTTTCCAGTATGACTTGAGGAAGCTCGAGAAGGTCCCTGGTCCATAGGTCCCGGCGTCGACAAGGGCCGTCACGCCCATTTTCGGGCCGAGATAGAAGGGGTCAAGCCCCATGCCCCCGATGTGGCAGTGCATGTCGACCCAGCCCGGAGCAATGTACAATCCGGTGCAGTCGATTATTTCAGGGCTTTTTTCGCTGATAAGAGAGGAGTATCTGTCGATCATGGTCAGTGTCGTGTCGATTTCGGCAACCATCCCGGAGCGGATCAGGATGTCGCACGGCAGGTATTTTCCTTCTATATAGGCAGAGCCGTTTTTCAGTATGATGTATTCCGAAGCGGCGTCGTCGCATCCCAGAAAAAGCCCTGACCAGGACGAGGCCAGAACCGTCGATGCGGTGGCTGTGCCGCATATCTTCAGGAACCGCTTTCGTGAAACCGTGTTGTTTTGTGGCATGGCCGCCTCCCCCCTGTGATACCGGAATCATGTATCAGTGCATCCAATTCTGTTGCATCTGAATATTTTAATCAACTGTTATTTTAATGGTTTTTTATTTGGGGCATGACGCACGGCCAGGCTGTGCGTCATGCCCCAAATGATTAAATATCTTGACAGTGTTCCGAGGGGATGCCAATGATGAAAGACCTTTTCGGAGCAACCCATGGAAAAAATGTTTAAAACGCTTGATGAGTTCATCGCGGCCGTGAAGGAGATCGGCGTCAGCAAGATCGTATTCGCGCAGACAAACGAGAAGCGGGCGGTCCAGACCGGCGAGAACATGGTCGAGGTCGTGCAGTATGTCACGGTCGAGATCCTTGCATATAAAAAGCCGATGATATACAAATGCCGATTCGACACCGGCCTTGACGCCGCCAAGCTTGACGAGATGTACGGGCGACTGGTTTCGGCAGGGTTCGATGTGACCAGAAAAAGCAGGAACATAACATGAACGGCGGCCAGCCACCACTTCTCGATGTAAAAAACCTCAATGTCTCTTTCCCGCTCGAGGACGGGACCGTTTACGCGGTGCGGGACGTTTCCTTTTCGCTGGAAAAAGGAAAGACCCTGGGCCTGGTGGGCGAATCCGGATGCGGCAAATCCGTGACCGCATTTTCCCTGCTGCGCCTGCTTTCGGCTCCCGGGAGGATAGATTCCGGTTCGGTTCTGTACCGGGGCAGGGACCTCCTCTCGCTTTCAGGAGAAGAGATGCGCCGTGTGAGGGGAAAGGAAATCGCCATGATATTCCAGGAGCCCATGACCTCGCTCAATCCCGTGCTCACCATAGGCTACCAGATAGCAGAGAGCGTCATGCTCCACCTGGGCACATCGAAGGCCGAAGCAAGGGACATCGCGCTCGATCTTCTCGGACAGGTCGGGATCCCGAACCCGGCCGGGCGCTATAATTCATATCCGCATGAATTTTCGGGCGGAATGCGCCAGCGTGTCATGATCGCCATGGCGCTGGCGCCGCAGCCTGCCGTGCTCATCGCCGACGAGCCGACAACCGCCCTGGACGTGACCATACAGGCCCAGATACTTGACCTGCTGCTTGAGCTCCAGGCATCCCGTGACATGTCGTTGATCCTTATAACCCACGATCTGGGCATCGTCGCAAACCTGGCGGACGACATCGCGATCATGTACGCCGGGGAGATCGTCGAGAACGGCCCTACCGCCGATGTTTTTGAGAAGGCCGGGCATCCGTACACGAGGGGACTTTTCGACGCCATACCGAGGATGGGAGCGGCCGAGGGCAGGTTAAAGACCATTCCCGGTTCGGTGCCGACCATAAGCTCAACGCCGAAAGGGTGTCCGTTCCATCCGCGCTGTTACCTGGGGTCCGACGAGTGTCTTGCCGCGCCGGTGCAGCTGCGCGGTCATGACGCGGGCCACCGGGTCAGGTGTATCAGGTATTAGGCAATCCCCCTCATCCACTCTTTATCTCCCTATCCCCTGAAATTACACCTCTTTCATTTTTTTCTCTGTGTCCTCTGAGTCTTCGTGGCGGATCTCCCCTGTAATGACTTATTTATTTTTAACAATATTTTGCAGCGGCTTGACCATCTCCTGGGGAATCCTCTTTCGTATCTCTTTTCTGATCCGCGGGATTTTCGTCAGGAGCATCATGACGAAATTGAGCCTGCGCATCTTGTAATCTTTCTGGGGAAAGTCGTACCCGCCGTGCGTCCTGTAGTATTCATGGTCCTTCTGGAAAACGAACCTGAGCCTGCCCCACACCGCATCCCTGAATATCTTTTTTCCGCCGACGCCAAGGAACGACTGCGGCTGAATGTAGCCCGCGGCGGCGAAATCGAGGAGTTTTTTCGCCAGGCCGTCGATATGGGTGTCCACAGAAGCCGAATCCGCCTCGTCAGACACGAAGCCGGCGAGGTTAGATCTCTGCATCTCGACCATCGCCTCGCACATCTCGCGCAGCGCCGGAACCTGCCCGAGCGGGCCGGACACGAGCACGCCGAACTGCTTGTCGGGCAGCATGGGCACATGGCCGTTGTAGAAGCTGCGGTCCAGGAAGAGCTTCCAGTCCGACGAGAAGTAGCGGTCTTTGATCGTTCCCGCGAATATAATGATGTCGGCAGTCTTGACCTGCGAATCGTAGGCTTCGGCGAAATTGTCATTGTGTATGCAGATGTTGTCGAGGCCGCACCTGCAGCAGCCGCTGCATCCCGCTTTGGCCCCCATGCCGGTAATATTGATTATCTTCACCATGCCCGACATCGCCCGCGAAAAACGTTCGATCATCCTCCCGATATTGCTATTCGGGTCCGAACAGTCAGTTATGACCGCGACGATGTTGCCGCCGGGATCGAGCGGCTTTTTCACCGGGCCGGGTTTGTACTGCTTCGATTTGTAAACGATGGGGGGATAGGTCCGCGGCGCGCGGGCCCCGGTTTCGACGGCGGAGAACAACGCGGCGCCGAAGGTCTCGAGTTTCTTCCTGTTCCTGCCGCTCATCAGGTCGAACATGTCGGGGTTGAACGCGCCGACGTAGTTCATGTTCAGGTCGTCGCATATCGCGTGAAGGTAGTTGCGCGAGGTGTGGTCGAAGAAGTGGATCGACGTGACGATGACCGCGGCGTATTTGCCCTTGAAGGCGCCCTGCGCCTTTCTCTCGAAAACGAGCTCTATGAAGCGCTTGTACTGGGACGGAACGAGCAGGTAATACACCGGGGTCGCCCATATGACTGCGTCGGAGGCGCGCACCTTGCTTATGATTTCGTCAAACCTCTTTCTGTCGGATTCGATCTTCATTATCGGCGGGGATATGTTTATGGTCTCGTACCGGTGCGACGGGAATTTTTTCATGATATAATTGACATACTGCATGGTGACGCTGAGGTCGCCCTTGGGGCTCCCGTTCAATACGGTGATTTTCATGGCTCTTCCTCGGTGTGTTGTGGTTTGTGATTTTCGTCCAGATTATCATGACCTCCGGGGAAATCAACGATAATACGGTTCAGATTTCGTAGTTTCTCTGCAGATTTTTATATGAGAGAGCTTCGAGCAGGTGCTTCGGCTCGATTGAGCCGCTTGCTTCGAGGTCGGCGATGGTCCTGCTGACCCTGAGTATCTTGAAAAACGACCGGGCAGTGAGGCTCATTTTCGATATTGCGGATTCAAGTATCGTTTCTCCCCTGCGGTCGAGCCGGCAGAATCGCTTGATCTCGTGCTGGGTCATGCGGGAATTATATCGTGTCGCGCTGCCGGCGAATCGCTCCATCTGGATTGTTCTCGCCCCTGCGATCCTTGACCGCATTTTGGCGGATGATCCGGATTCGCTGTCGGCCATGAGGTCGCGGTACGGCACCCTGGCCACCGGGATTTCTATGTCTATCCTGTCGAGTATGGGGCCCGATATCTTCTTGAAGTAGCTCCTGATCGTGTGGGGCAGGCAGGTGCACGGTATTTCATCGTCGAAGAGGTATCCGCACCTGCACGGGTTGCTGGCCGCGACGAGCATGAAATCCGCCGGGAAAACCTGCGTGCCCGAGGCCCGGGCCACGGTGATCTCCCGGTCCTCGAGGGGCTGCCTGAGGGCCTGGATCACCCTGGAGTTGAACTCCACGAATTCGTCCATGAACAGTACGCCGTTGTGCGCCATCGATATCTCTCCCACGGAAGGGAACTTGCCGCCCCCGACGAGGGAAACGTCGGATGACGTGTGGTGCGGGGCCCTGAACGGCGGCGCCGTGACCAGGCCCTGGCCGGGACCGAGCCTGCCGCCGGCCGAATGGATCATGGTCGTTTCAATCGCTTCTTCCTGGGAAAGCGGCGGCAGGATCGACGTTATTCTGCGGGCGAGCATCGTCTTGCCCGAGCCGGGAGGCCCGTAAAGCAGGATGTTGTGATGCCCGGCGGCCGCTATCTCGATGCCGCGCTTGGCGCTTTCCTGGCCCCTGACGTCGTCGTAGTCGGGCCCGGTTTCCTCCCGCGAGGAGCCGGCCCTGCGCGGCCGGTACGCGTCGATTCCGCCTTCGATGGCCGCGAGGCATTCCTTTATGCTCGCGACCGGGTACACGCTCACGCCCTCGATGGCGGCAGCCTCGTCCCGGTTCTCGCGCGGCATGATGATCTTTCTGAAGCCGTTCCGGTACAGGGCGATCGCCATCGAGATCGCGCCTCTTACCGGTTTCACCGACCCGTCGAGGGACAGTTCGCCGATGATCGGCAGCGCGCCTGCGGGGCCTGAAAACTGGCCTGTGGCCGTGAGTATCGACACCGCAACCGGAAGGTCGAAGGCCGCACCTTCCTTTTTGAAGCCCGCAGGCGCGAGGTTGACCACGAAGTTCTGCGGCGGGAACTCGAATCCTGAATTCTCCACCGCGGAGCGTATGCGCTCTCGCGACTCCCGTATGGTCGAATCCGGGAGGCCGACTATCGCGAAGCCCGGGAGCCCCCTGATGATATCGACCTCGATCTCCACTATCTGGGCTTCGATGCCCGTGAGTCCGGCTGACACGGCCTTGGCAAGCATGGGATACCTCCCAATCGGTGATATGAATAATACGATCGGGGCGAGCGAATTGGTAAAAAATTTTGAGCGCCGATGTCGTGCAGCGTAAAAAAAATCGAATCCGGACATTGCATGCGGCCCTGGAAGCGGGAAATACGAGGCAGCATGCCTGATCGCCGGATATTGACAACCGCCATGATGTGGAGTATGATGGTCGGGGATTTAAAAATGGATAAATTCGTACGGACCGTTACCATATTCTTTTTCGGAGTGATTGCCGGATGCAATCCCATGTCGGAGCCGACTCCTGACGCGCTGTGTACCGGAGTTCACGACAGAAACGTCAGCGATATCTGCCACGGCAGCCATTATCTCGACCCATCGGGTTATTGCTCCGAGCCAAACTGTCACGGCTCGGACATCAGGGGAGGGAACACCGGCGGTCCCTCGTGCTATTCGTGCCACGGCGATTACTGGAACGTCAGGACCCTGCATTCAAAGAAAATTTTCGGCGTCAAGCACTGGCGCGACCTGTGCACCTCGACCGATTTTGTCGTGATGTGCGGTTCCGACTACTGCCACACCGCGGCCCTCACCGGAAGCAATGGATACATGAAGAGCCCGGGATGCAACTCCTGTCACGGCATTCCGACCGCCGACGGCGGCAACTGCGAGATATCCGGGGCGCATACCCGATCGATGGACGGGGCCCGTCATCATTCAGACGTGTGCGCGACTATAGAGACGTGCAAGACGACCGACTGTCACGGAGTCAGTCTCGAGGGCGGCACGACCGGGGCGTTCCCCGCCCGCAGATGCACCGTCTGCCATGAGCACACTCCCACGCATGCGGGATGCGATGATTGAGAGTCGATATGGTTAAAGGCGCGATAGGCATATCGGTGACGATCGCAATGTTGTTTGCCTTTATACCGTTTCAGGGCTGCGCAGTCACCAACAAGAAGGCGTCGGAATATTCCTTCGGCGAGGAGTGCGCCCACTGCCACGGAGAAAAGCTCGAGGGCAACAAAAACACTAAGAAGATCTGCGGCGGGTGCCACGACCTGGCTCCCCTGCCGGTCGAAAACATGAAGAGCGAAAAGATGAGGGCCGTCGTTCTTTCAGAGCCCCATGTTCACAAAGCGAGGAATATGTTTACAAACACGCCGTCGTGTTTTCTGTGCCACAGGCAGACTGATTTTTAAGGATGGAGACGATGAGAAAAATATTGAGCAGCATGATCATCTTCTCGGCGCTCTCGACGGCCGCATATTCCCGCGGCGCGGTTCCCTATATCTTTCATCTGCCGACGGCCGAAACATACGGCAAGAGAATCCTTCTGTTCGACGTAGGCCACCGGTATTTCGACCCGGTCAAGCATTACACCAACGTCAATATATCGGCAGGGTACGGGATCATCGATTCGCTCGACATCGACATCGGATTTTCCTTCAAGAACAATGACCTGGTGTACAGCCTGAAATATACCCCCCTTCGCGACGACACTGACCAGAACGGGGCTCTTTCCGTTTCTATCATGGCCGGGGGCGGATACAAGGTCGACACCGAGAAACTCATTCCCGACAGCGATCAGCCGTCGTTTTTCACCGGGCTGATCATGCAGAGGCATTTCTTCAAGAACAGGATGAGCATCGGCCTTGTCCCCCTGTTCGCCTGGAACACGAACTTCTACGAAATCGAAAGCTCCTACGATTTTTCGCTCGGCCTGGGATCGTTCGTGGAAGTCTACTTCGTCGACCGGTTCTCGGTGTGCGCCGAGGTCGCGATGAATTTTTACGGCTTCGCCTTCAAGTACATGAACTACAATGTCGGATTCAAATACGCGGGATACCGTCACACCTTTTCGTTGTGGATCAGCAACTCTTCGGGATACTCGCCCGTGGAATACCTCGCGGGCAGCACGACCCTCGAACCGCGGGTGAGTTTCGCTGCGACGAGGGAATTCGACCTGTAGGCATGATTTTTCATTCCTGCGCCAGCCCGCAAAGCGATAAATATCTTGACACAACCCTCATATCGAATGCCTTCTTTGAATCCGATGGATTTCGGCGGAATAAAAATCGAATCCCCCCTGTTTCTCGCGCCTATCGCGGGCTACACCGATTCACCCTTCAGGAGGGTCGCCCGGGCGCACGGCGCGGGCCTGGTCGTGACCGAGCTGGTCAGCGCCGTGGGGCTCGTCAGGCGGGGCAAAAAGACGCTGGAGCTGCTGCGCTTTGACGATTCGGAGCGGCCCCTGGGCATACAGCTTTTCGGCAACGATCCCGCGGTGATGGGCGATGCCGCCGCGTCCGCAGGGCGATACGGGCCGGAATTCATCGACATCAACCTGGGATGCCCGGCCCGAAAGGTGTGCAACACCGGGTCCGGGGCCGCGCTGCTGCGTACGCCGGAGCTGGTTTACGCCATCGTCCGCAGCGTCAGGGCGGGCACGTCGCTGCCGGTCACTGCCAAGATCAGGCTGGGCTGGGACTCGGGCTCGATGAATTACGCCGAAACGGTCGCAGCAGTGAGGGAGGGCGGCGCGTCGGCGATTTTCGTGCACGGCAGGACCAGGGAGCAGAAATACGGCGGCATGGCGGACTGGAACGCAATCGCCGAGATCAACGCCATGGCGGGGATCCCGGTCGCCGGCAACGGGGACATACGCTCTTTCGGGGAGGCGCATGCGCGGATGAAAGAGTCCGGATGCGCCGCCGTCATGATCGGGCGCGGGGCCCTGGGCAATCCGTGGATTTTTTCGGGAAAGGAGCCCTCGATAGGTGAGATTATATCGCAGATATCCGGGCACTGCGAGCTTATGGAACAGTTCTACGGCAGCTACGGCGTCGTGCTCATGCGCAAACACCTGACCGCATATATCCACGGCATGAAGAACGCGTCCCACGTGAGGTCGCGCCTGGTCCACGCCGTATCCAGAAGCGAAGTAATGTCGGTGCTGGCGGAGCTGCACGAATAGTTGCGCCATTCAGGTGACGTTTTCTTCGGCAAGTCTATTGACAATGCCAATGCGGGATGATACAAGTAACATGACCGACGCTCGTGGAGGAATCGCGGCTTATGCTCAGGGAGCTCGCCAATATCCAGCAGAAAGACAGGACCCGTTTCAGGCGCTGGTTCGAGGACGACTTCTTCGACCTGATCGTCTGGTATGACCAGAAAAAGAAGATAGTCGGGTTCCAGCTCTGCTATGACCGTTTCGGCAAGGAGCACGCCCTGACCTGGCACATCAACCGGGGCTTCAGCCACGACAGGATCAGCACCGGCTTCGACGAGTACCATACCCTGGGCGCACCCGTGCTTCAGCCGGACGGGGCCTTCCCGCTGTCGGATGTCATGGAGCGTTTCAGGCTCTCATCCGCGGACCTCGACGGCGAGATCGTCGAGCTCGTATCAGGGAAACTCGATGAATACGGGAGGACCGGCGGGGAATGAACAGGCTGCGGAAACAGGTCGAATTCATCGTCGAGATCGACAAGCTCAAAAAAATACTGCGCAAGTCCTACCTCACCGACGGATCCCGCTTCGAGAACGACGCAGAGCACTCGTGGTATTTCGCGGTCATCGCCGCGATTTTAGCGGAGCATGCTGCGGACGAAATCGACGTGAACAGGGTGATGAAAATGGCGCTCATCCACGACATCGTCGAGATCGACGCCGGAGATGTCATCATGTACGACGAGACCGCGCGCCTCAAACAGGCCGAAAAGGAGGAAAAGGCCGCGGCCCGGATATTCGGGCTGCTGCCTCCGGGTCAGGCCGGGGAATACGAGGCGCTCTGGCGTGAATTCGAAAAGGGCGAGACCCCCGACGCGCGGTACGCGAGGGCCATGGACCGGTTTTCGGCGATCATCCTCAACTACGCCACGAAGGGCAGGGCGTGGCGCGAGCACGGGATCGAAATGTCGCAGGTCAAGAGACTCAATCGGGATGTCATCGAGGGAGCCGCGCCCGCACTGTGGAGCCTCGTCGAGGAAATGATCGACGAGACCTTCGGATGATCAGATCAAAATCCGCATAATGCGCCGTCATTAAGGCCGCCGCGGAATCTCCTTCTTTAATAAATGAGGACAACCTGATGCTCGATGAACTTTACAGCGAATTGCTTCGCAGCCTTACTGCTTCCCGCCTGAAAGAAATAAGCATCGCGGTCATTGACGGCTACAGGAATAAAGACCATGCGTACCTGAAAAGGCTGGCGCGGTCCATCGGCCTGGACACGTCGCACGAGGACGCAGGCAGGCTGTTCGGGAGGATCATCCAGGTCTTTCACCCCGACAAGATCAATAAAATCATCAGGGATATCGAGGAGCATTACAGGAATGCCGATGCCGGCGCGCTGAGGCGCATGAAGGAGCTGTATCTCTCGAATTCATTCAGGGAACTGCGGTCAGCGGCCGAAACCCCGGCCCGTGACTATGACCATGTCTTCGAAGAGGACGAATACGGTTACGGCGAAGACGATTTCGGATACGATGAGGAGACGGCCGGCGATGATGATTATGACTCGGGCGGAGAATACCCGGAAGAGGAAGATGTCGGCGCAGACGAGGTTGAGGCCGGAATCGACGGCGAATATTCTTTCATCGATGCGGTCACTCACCATTTTGTCGGAAACCTCGATTACCGCCTGACCGCCGAGGACCTGATGAATCTCGACGGCGAGCTGGACCTGTCGGGCTGCGACATCGACGATCTCGCGGGCGTGGAATACTGCATCCATGTTTCGGCCCTGAACCTGTCGGGGAACAACATAATGAAAATCGGCGCGCTCGGGCGGCTGGC
>Ga0116154_10002175_pt1 | contig 15193 bp, 5 predicted proteins | sample AD_UKC030_MetaG_FD_89898 | JGI IMG/M metagenome (GOLD analysis project Ga0116154, IMG submission 89898) | Active sludge microbial communities of municipal wastewater-treating anaerobic digesters from USA - AD_UKC030_MetaG | ecosystem: Engineered > Bioreactor > Anaerobic > Digestate | place: USA...
CGTGTTCGCCCTGGCGAACAAGTTGGGGAGAGCTGCATTTACCGTAGCACCAAGCCCGAAAAATCCAGGCTGGCTACGTCCGGTATCAGGAAGCGCGATCGGTTGTGTCGCCGGCTGGAGCCGACCCAAAGGCGTCGGTGGCCCTTTTTCGATCGAGCGACCGGTTCGCCGCTGAGAGCAGCCATCGTGCGGCTCTAGCATGCTGCGGACGAGATGTCCAAAGCTGCTGTTCGAAGGCGCGCGAGGGAAATCGGTATCCTAATCCGACCAAACGACTGCACGTCGCAGCTCGAACTGGCGCTGCAGACCCGAACCGGACATGCCGATGCAGCAACCGCTCGCCACGATGCAGCCGCTCAGGCTCGCCCATCGCATTTGGCTCAGCGAGTCTGAAACGGTGGCCGCCAATCGCTGCATGAACTCCACCGGCGGCATCGCCCGACCCTCCACCCAGGACTGCCCCTCATGCTGGTGCTTCGCATGGCGTGATGTGTGCGGCGATACAGAGCCATCGACCATCACGCTTGTGCCAGACGTCGGTGTACCTGCTCACGCCCGTGCGTTGGTCCTTCAGCTCGTAGGCATTCTCGGCGTGTATCAACGCCACGTCGTCGAAACGGCGCACGCTCACCCGGTTGACCGGAAACGATCTGAACTGTGTGGCAAATGTGGGCCTGGCAAAGTTGGCCAGCGCCGCAGCGCGATCGCGAAACGAGCCGTCGCCAGAGGTCACCACATAGTCCGGTGTCAAGTGAGCGTCGTACCAAGCCACATCGGCGTCACGAAAGGCCCTCACGTAGTTCTGGTTGAGGATCTCGAGTGCGACAAGGTCATCGACGACAGGGTCCTCACCCCGCCACGGCGCATGGGCAGGCGCGGTGGTCGATTGCATCTCCACTTCGACGCCGTCGCATAGCGGCGTGTTCTGGGCGCTCACCAGTTCCCAGGCCGTGCCATTCCAGACATGCACATCGGTGCAGCGAGTCCTGGCCGCACTGCCGTCCGCGGTGACGGATGAGAACACCGCATGCACCAGTGCGACCCGACCGAACAGGCGCACCCTCAGGTCTTCGACCGATGGGATCTGTTGCGGTGTCCGCAGGCGCCTCTGTGCCAGGAAGGCTGCGCGGTCGAGCCACCTGCCATCGCTGGCCGTGAACAGGAAGTCTTTGGCGGTCAACGCCTCCAACAGTTGGCCATCCGGGTCGGTGTCGGCGCTGACAAGGCGATGGTCGGTGGCACGCAGTTGAGGTTCGGTGAGTGTCGGGGTTGGCACTGGCGAGGAGGCAGCCGCCTCAGCCACCAGCGCGGAAAGCGCGTGCAGCGCGTACAGCGAAGAGATAGGCGTTGTCGAAGGCATTGGAGTCTCCTCGTGCAGAGGGAGACAAGCCTATGCCGTTGCCGTCTCCCGCGCTGTCACGATCCGGCGCAGGTCGCGGACGTCGTTGACGGCACCGCGGCCCCGCCGCAACTCTGTTGGTGTGCGCCCGAAAAACCCCCGAAACCGGGCAGTCAAGTGGCTGTGGCTGGCAAAGCCGGCATCGAGCGCAATCGCGGTGAGGTCGGTGTCGGAATCGAGCACCGCGTGCAAGGCACAAGCCAGCCGCGAGCGCAGTACGTACTGGTACAACGAACAGCCTTGTTCAGCACGAAACACATGCGCCAGGTGACCTGGCGAGACGCAGGCAATACCGGCCAGATCATCCAGCGTCCACCGGCGCTCGGGCTCGACGGCGATGGCTTCCTTGACGGCCTCCACCTGCCGCCGACGGCGCGCCACGGCGCTGCGCAGCGACCTTCGGCCGCGACCTGGCTCGCGTGCTGCATGCAGCGCGGCCGCCAGCAGGCAAACGGCACGCTCCTCCACTTCCAGCCCGTCGATCTCGCCGCGCTCGAGGCTCCTCCACAGCAGGGTTCGCGCGAGCATCGTTCTCGGCTCGAGCGGCGCGTGGCTGGCAAGCACCGAAGCATCGAAGCCGTCACGCGCCAGAGCGTCCGGCAGCGCCAGCGCCAACGCCTCACCGCTGAACCGCAGCACCAGGCAGCGGTCGCCGATGCAGCCTGGAAAGCTGAGCCGGTAGGGCTTTCCGGCTGCGATGAACAGCGCATGGTTCGGCGTGGCGATGACGTGCTGGCGGGGCCCATCGTGCCTGGCAAACACGCCCGCCAGCGTCAACGCCAGCACGTTGTGCCCGGCCACCTCGATCTCTCCGCACGCGCTGGACACCGGACGCACGGCGATGTGCCCGATCTGTAGCGACTCACTGTCGAACAGCGTTCGCCGCGCCGAACCGGGCCGGACCTCAAAGTTCATCACGCTGCCAGCGCCTCATGACCAGGCGGGCACCAGTTTCCGACAGGACCCCGGGCCGATCCAGGGACCCCACGCGGCGGCGAAACGGTATCGCTCGACATTGACACACCTCCATCCTGCGTGAAGTCGACGAGTCTAGGTCGCGCATGGAATGCGCGCTGTCATGATCCTGCGCATCGTGCCAGTGCGGCAGCTCGTCTCTCGGGCAGCCTGAAGAAGCCTGGCGGAGTACCGGGATCAGGCCGCGGGTTTCAGCACGGGCGTGACCTTCCGCTGGGTGACGAGTTTCATGGTGAAGCTGCTTGCAGTGTTTGGATGAAGTCGGCGGTGGTGTTGCCGCCACTCACGATGGCCACCACGGGGCGACCGGCCATCGCAGGGTGGCCGGCCCGGGGTTCATGGATGCGGGCGGCGGCCAAGGCCACTGCGCCGGCAGGCTCCACCAGCAGGCGGTTGCATTCGAAGCAGTCGAGCACCGCGCGGGCAATATCAGCTTCACCCACGGTGACGAAGGCATCCACGTAACGGCGGATCAGTTCGAAGTTGAGAGTGCCCAGGCTCTGAACCTTGATGGCGTCTGCCATGCTGGCAGACGGACCTTCGGCGGTCACCAGCTGGCCCGAGCTGAACGAGCGGCAGGCGTCGTTCTCCAGCTCGGGCTCCACGCCGATGACACGGGTGCGTGGGCTGCAGGCCTTGATGGCAACGGCGATGCCGGCAAGCAAACCGCCACCACCGACCGGCACGTACACGGCGGCCGGCGGCTCGGCCTGCAGCTGTGCCAGTAGCTCCAGACCCATGGTGCCCTGCCCCGCCACGATATCTGGGTGGTCATAGGGCGGGATCAGCAGCGCGCCGCTTTCCTGCGCGAGGCGCTCTGCCAAAGCCCGGCGCGCGTTCGACGATGGATGTGCCATGACGACCCGCGCGCCCCAGCGCCTTGTGCCGGCCACCTTGGCCGCAGGCGCATCGGGCGACATCACGATGGTGGCCTTCACGCCAGCGTCCTTCGCGGCCTTGGCAGCCGCCTGCGCGTGGTTGCCCGTCGAGTACGCGACAACACCACACGCGCGTTCGGTGGCGCTCATGCGCGCGATGCAATAGGTCGCGCCACGGATCTTGAAAGAGCCGGTCGGCATCAGCGACTCGGCCTTGAGCAGCAAGCGGCTGGTTGTGGCCTCACCCGCAAAAGAGAGTAAAGGCGAGCGCGGCAGACGTTCCGACAGGAGGCTCCAAGCCTCTTGCACAGCGCTGGCGTGCTTGACACCGACCTGGGTTTCAGCCCGCATCGCCGCCCTCGCCCGATGGTTCGGCCACGGGGGAGCGGACTGCGCCATTGACTTGCAACCCGAACACGCCAGGCTGTGCGCAGTGGCCGGCGAGCATCTCGTTGATGCGCGAGAAGATCACGCTGACGCTGCGGCGCAATCCCGCGCTCACGCCGGCCAGGTGGGTGTTCGCCCGCCATAGGTCAGAACGATCAACAGATCCTCGATCTCGTCGCTGCTGAACCGGCTGCGCAGTTCTTCGCTGTTGGGCAAGCTCAGCTCCCAGGTCCCGGCTGGCGTCTTGCCGATCAACGGCAGCCAGGCGCTGGCATTGCCGCGCCGGGTGCTGATCAGGCCCTCGGTGCTGCCGTCCACCATGCCGCCGACAGCCACGCTTTCGTCCTGCGGCGTCAGCATCAGCTGTGCGGCACCCAGCTCGAAGGTCTGGCCTGGTGCGCGCACCACCGCCAGCAGCACCTGCTGGATGCGCAGGTCCTCGAGGTTCGGCGGCAGACTCTGCGGCGTCAGCGTGACGCTGGCGCGCAGATGCGCCGCCGCAGGATCAGCGTTGTGCAAGGCATACCACTGGTCGGCAGCGTGGTCGCGCAGGCTGATCACACGCTCGGCACTCACGCTGTCATCGAGCTGCAGGATGACCTGGCGCCGATAGTTGTCGTCGTGCAGTGCCGTGTATTCGACGGTGAACAGCACATCGGCAATGCTGCGGTAGTCGAACGCATTGGCGGCCTTGGGCAGCTGCAGCTCCCAGTGGCTGTCGACGCCCATGCTTTCGAATGGCAGCAGCATGCCGGCGTCGGGCTCCAGGTCGAGCAAGCCGCTGGCATTGCTGGTCGAAGTGAAGGCAATCAGCTCCGGGTCGCGCCGCACGATGGTCGGTTGGAACACATCGCCGCCGGTCACGACGCGCGAGATGCCCGACCCGATCAATGTGGCCCGAACGCCTTGCACCGGCGGTACCAGGGCGATGATGGACATGCGCACGCGCTTGATCAGACGCAGGTAGTGACCGGGGAAGCCGCGGTCGAACAAGCTCATCGGCGTGGCGAAGGGCAGCCGGCCGGTCTCGCGAAAGTGCTGGAACTCCACCGGGTACAGGCGTGCCAAGGAGAAGACCTCGGCCAGCTGCAGCTTGCGACGCTGGCTGTCGAACGCAAACTGGTCGAGGCGGGTCAGGTCTTGCAGCAGCCTCACCGAACCAGTCAGTCCTTGGCGATCGGCTGCCTCCGATGGGCCGCTGGCGCCCCGTCCGCCTTCGTCCGGGGCATCCCAGTAATCGGCCTGGATGAACGCCGGCGGCGCCTCCTGGCGCTCGAAGGCCAGCTGGTACTGAGCCAGCTGCGCCATGGCCGTGGCCTGCTGCAGGAAGTAGCTGTAGGCGCCGCCCAGAATGCCGCTCATCCAGGCATAGAGCTCGGCGCTGGTGAACTTGTTGGCCAGGAACTCCAGCGTCGCCTGCGCCTGGTCGCGCTGCGTGCGCGAGATCAGTTCCTCCTGCAGTGCGACGGCGGTGTTGGCCTGCGCCAGCAGCAATTGCTGCGAGCCGATGGCCATGTCCGCGTCGGCGAGCTGGCGCTGCAGCGCCCATTCCTGTCCGCGGCGCTCGAAACTGGCCTTTGCGGCGCTGACCTGGGCCGTCGTCTCGGCGGCGATCTGGGCTGCGCCCGCAGCCGCCTTGGCGTAGGCGGCAACGGCCACTGCGCCAGTGGCGGCCATGCCCGCGGGCGACGCACCGGTGCCGAGGAATCCGCCCGACGCCGCACTGACTGCGGCCTGCGCCGCGGTCAGCACCGCGTCCGCTGCGAGCACGGCGCTGCCGAAGACACCGGAGGCTACGTGACTGGCCAGCATCGTCGTCTCCCAACGGTTCAGGCCCTCTGCGATCCAGCCCTCGTAGGTGTCGCGCTGAATTGCCGCGCGGCCGAGTTGCTGTTCGGCAAGTCCTACTCCTTGTTGGGCGGTGGCGACGCGCAAGCCATGCAGGTCCACCGTGGCCGCGGCCAGCTGCAGGTCGTGCCCGGCCTGAAGCAGGTTGTAGACCTCGGCATCGCGGCGCTCGAGGCTGGACAGAAAGGCCTGTTCGACCTGCTGGGCAATGTTGACCAGGTTCTTCGCGCGCTCGACCAGCACACCATAGCGGTAGGGCGTGGGCTTGAACGGCCGCTGCCGATCGGCTGCGGTGGGCAAGCGGTCCGGCGCCGGCGTCGGTGGAGCCAGCGCCGTGGCCTCGCGCTCGATGCCGGCGATGTTGCGCCCGCTGCGCAGTTTGAGCAGGTTCAGCTCGGCGCGCATCTTCAGCATCTGCGGCACCGGGTTGGGCGGAAACGGGTTGGGCTCGCTGTCGCCCGTGTCACTGCTGCCCGCATTCCTGCCTGCACTGCCACTGCCGGGCGGCTGCATCTCGGGCAGGGCGAGCAAGGCCAGGGCGGCCGCATACAAGGCGCGCGCGCGGGCCAGCGCTTCAGCGTCGTCGCGGGTGAACTCGGCGTCGGCGAAGTCCAGATAACAACGCACCAGGGACATCAGCGTGAAGCGGGTGTGGGCGCTGGATCGGACGCTGACGATCTCGTGCGGATTGAGTCCCACGCGCAGCCAGTTGTCGGGATTGCGCTGGTACCGGTTGGGGATGCTCTCCTCCAGCACCAGGCCACGGTAGATCTTGCGGTCGGCTGGCGCAAGGTGGTCGGTGTAGAAGGTCTCGATCCAGTCGAGTGCTGCCAGGTGCTGCCCGGACTTCTGCAACTGCAGCGCCAGCGCCAGCGGCACGAAGTGAAAGATTTCCTGCAGGTAAGCCGGCGCCCGCTCCGGTCGGTCGGCATCACCGAACAACTGCCGGATGAACTGGCGGCGTTCGGCCAGCTGGCTGTCACTCAGCTGCTCGGTGATGACCAGGGCGCCGTGCCGCAGTGCCGACGGCAGCGCTTCACCCAATTCGTCGGTCAATGCCAGAAGATAGGCCGCGGCGAGTTTGCGCGCCTGCGCTGTGCCGAGTCGAGGATGGTTGCGCAACTCGCTGAGCAGTTTCTTGCAGGCGGCCGTCTGCGCCTCAGCCGGGCGCAACTCCGGCAGCAGGTGGTTTTCCGGGTAGGCAAAGACAGCCATGGCCGAGTGCCAGGTGGCATAACCGCCCATCCAGCGCCATTCCTCGTCGAAGTCGGCCTCGGTGTAGGGCTTGCTGGGGTCGAGCGCCAGCACCCAGTCGGCAGCCGGGTTGACCGTGCCCAGCACCGGCGGAACACTGCGGAGTCGTCCGGTGCGCAAGGACAGCAGCACCTCCTGCAACGTGGCCAGCGCCTGTTGCGCGCGCGTGACCTGCTGGTGAGCGCTGTCCTTGCAATCGATGCCCAGCTCCTGGGTCAGCTGCTCGGCGATGACGTCCACGTCACGCTCGCCAGCGATGGCGGCGATACAGGCCTGCCGCAACAGCGGCAGCGCCGCCTGTTCTGCGGCGCTCACCACCGACTGCATCGCCTGCGTCAGCGCCTGCTGTTGCTGAAATCGGGACTCCAGCGTGCGACGCCACGCCTGGCGTGCCTGAGCGCTTGCGCGCCATGCTGGCAGCGCCTCGACCGGCAAGGCTGAGGGCGCTGCGGTCTGGAACAGGTCCGGCCCCAGGATCAGGCCACGCTGCCGCTCCTCTTCACGCCAGGCCGCGTGCAGGCCGAACTTCTTCACCTGCAGCAGGATGGCATCGACGTCACCCCATTCGCTGTTGAGCACGTCACCGGCCACGGCCAGCTCGCGCACGCGCATCAGGTGCACAAACGCCTGTGGCGTCAGTCGCCTGGCGCGCAGAGCGGCGTCGATCGCACTGCCGTTGCGGCGCGCTTCGACCATGGCCAGCAACTCCGGCACCGGACCGAGAACACTGCCGACGAGCTGATCGAATGCCTCTTGCGGTGTCGGCTGCGCCGAGCGCAGCGCCGCCATCTCTGCCAGCAGGGTGGCCAGCAGCGCCTTCCGCGCTTGCAGCAGGTCGAAGGCCGTATTGCCGGGGCTGGCCGTGCGCAGGTCTTGCGCGACCAGCAGATCCGGGTCGATGACGGGCTGCGGCGTGTCCATCGCTGAACGTGCCGCGTCGTCCTGCTGCTGCCAGGCGGCACGCAGCTGCTCTTTCTGCCAGATTACCAGCAGCGGCTCGGGCAGCAGGCTGTCTGCCAGTGGTTTGAGGGCCGTGTTCTCCAAGCCAAACAACTGCTGCAGTGCGGCTTCGGTCAAGGTGGCAGGCTGCAGCAGCAGCTGGTCGAGCCGATCGGGACGCAGCTGCGCCAGCGCGATGCCCAGCCGGCTGGCCAATGCCGTGCGCGCCGCGTCGCCGGCCACGCGGGCAAGCCGGATCTCTTCGGACGAGGTGCCCAGCTGACGCAACAACGCGCCGTACGCAGCCTGCCGGTAGGCCGCTTCGGCGGCGGCCGGCACATCGCGCTGGTGTCGCGCCATGTAGCGGCGCAGCACCTCGATGCACAGGCGCACCTGGCTCACTGGCCGGTTGGCGATGGCGCGATTTTCACGCGCTACCAGCGCCACGAAGGGCTGCACGTAGGTGTCGGTCAGCAGCTGCCGAGTGACGAGGGCGCCATCCGGCGCCGTCCGGGCACGCGAACAGGCGTAGCCAAGCAAATCGTCGAGGTAGGCGGTCGGCCCGAACACCGCTTCCGGGTCCTTGGGTTCGAAGGGCAACGCGACGACGACGTGGCGCTCCAGCGCGAGCGCATTGCCTGCCGGCGCGGCCCCGTCCGTGGCGCGAACGGTGATGGTGCGGTTGCCCGCCGCGGTGACGGGCACCAGCGCGCTCCAGGTCGACCAGTCGTCGGCGGCCTTGGGCACGGCCGGGGTGAAGCCGGTCTGCCCGTCCAGCGACCATTCCACCAGCGCGACGCCACTTTGGGTGTCCGACGCCGTGCCCCGCAACTCCAGACTGAGCTGGCCGTCGACCAGCGTAAAGGTCTCGCCGTCCAGGGGTGCGCTGATGGCCAGCGCGGGCGCGGTGATGTCACCGACACGCACGCTGATGTTCTGTAGCGCGCTGACGTTGCCGACGCGGTCGCGTGCGCGCACCGCCACGCTGTGTTGGCCCAAGCCCGGCAGCGGCACGTCCGCTGTCCAGCTTGTCGTGCCGCTGGCGCTGTTGAAGGGGCCACCGGCCAGCTGCCATTCGACTGCGGCCACGCCGGAGGCGTTGTCGGTCGCGGTGCCGCGCACGGTTGCAATGAAGGGCGGCGACGGCCGCACCACGTCGGCAGGCGGGTCGATGCTGAATGTCGGGGGCTGGCCATCGACGCGCAGCGCAATCGACGCAGCCGCGTGACCGGCTTCGTGGGGTGGCGACGCGGCAAAGACCTCCGCGCTGAGCGTCAATGGCCCGTCGGCAATGCCGCTGCAGACGAAGGTCCATCGGGACCAGGGCGTGGCCCGCGGTCCGGTCGGGGTTGCGAGCACCGGCGCGGCGGCGCCGATGCGAACGACCACACTGCCGATGTCGCCCGTCGCGTCGCGGACAAAGATGCCGGGCTCCCCGGGCAGGTCTTTCAGCAACTCGCAGGATGCCGTGCCGGCGATGTCGAAGGCGGTGCCGAGCACGGCATCGGGCGCGGGTGTGTCGATGCGAATCTGGGCGCTCAGGTAGCTGCGCTCGGCAGCGACACGTGGCGGTTTCGGCTTGCTGGGTCGGGCGCGCAGGCGCGCATCGTTGTCGGTTGTGGGAGGGGTGGCGCTCATGGGAATCAGCCTCTTGAAGATGGAGTTGGGGTGGGTGTGTCGGCCAGCGGCCGGCGCCTGGCCAGGTCAGACCAGGCTGCGATGGGTGCTGACCGTGTCGGTTGCCGAATCAGTGGGTCACGTAGAGGCGGAAGCCGACAAACCCCTCTTGCTTGCAGACCTTGGCCGGAACCCGGCCGTTGCCGATCTGGCCTTCCAGAAAAAGGACCGTGCCGCCGCTGTTTTCGAGGTTGAAGACATGCCCGGGTGCGCCGCCCGCCCGCTCGCCCCAGACCACAGCCCGCGCGCCAGGCCCCAGGCTGCGCATGGCAGGCACCAGATCCTTCAGCGTCATCGCGACGGGCGGGCTGGTGATGCCCGCGTCATAAGGAAACAAGCCCTTGATCGGCAACGCAGAAGCAGCATGGCCCGCACGTGTGGATTCAACGGCTGCGCCGACCGCAGCGCAGTTGGTGGTGCAGCCGGATGGGTTGACATCCTTGATGGAATTGCGGATGGCGGCGTTCGTCTGCTTTTGCGCCAGGAGCGCGGCAGCCCTGTTGGCATCGGCCCGCGCCTGCAGCATGGCCGCCGCATTGGCCCGGACCCGTTGCGTCATCGCGCTGACAGGCTCGTTCTCGACCCCGGGTGCGTAGCCGCCCCGGTTCCCCTTGGCAGCAGAAACCGCCAGCGCAGCACCCTGAAGCGCGTCGCCCAGGCCTGCCGCGGCAGCGATCTTCTGCGGGTCGTCGGTGAACCAGCTTGCGGCTCCGGCTCCGAACGCTCCGCCCAGCGACCCCGCCACCGACGGCAGACCCTGCAGCCAGGCCTTGAAAAACGCCTGCTGTTGCTCGCTGCTGATCTGCGTGGCCGACACCGGTCCGATCGTGGCTTGGTTGCCACCGTGGCTGGCTTGCCAATGCAGGTGGTAGCCCAGGATGGCTTGCCGGACGCGGCCCCTGAATTCTTCCCGGTTCTCCCAGAAACTGGGCGGCGTGTAGCCGAAAGGCGCCAAGGCCTTGCCATCCCCGTGCACGGCCAGGACATCGGTGATGGTGCTCTTGGGTGGTGCTCCGCCAATGCCCAGTAGGCGCGTGACTTCCATCAAGCGCGTGTGCCTGGCCTCGCTGTGCTCAGTCGTTTCGACGGCACTCGGGGCAGTCGCGGTCTGCGCCGATTCGCTCTCGAATCCCGTGGGGTCGACACTGCCGATCGGGTTGTTGGCGACATAGGCGTACAGGTTGCTGCCATCGGCACCCGGGCCGATCGGGTCGGCCGCTGTCCAGCGCCCAAGCCATGGTGCGTAGTAGCGCGCGCCGTGGTGCTGGAGACCCGTTTCTTCGTCGCGCTCCAGCCCGCTGTAGCGAAAGCGCTTCTGGCTGACCTCGGTGGCGCTGCGCCCGGCCTGGTACGCGGTACTGCCGAAGGGGTGGTATTCCTCGTACGACACGATATGGCCAGCGCCATCGAGCTCCAGCGTCGCCGAACCCAGATGGTTGCCGACCTGATAGCGCAGCTGCTGGGCGGGAACATCGGGCTCGTCACCGTGGGTCCGGGTGTCGACCAGCGCAATGCGCTGGCGGTCGTCCATGATGTGCAGGGTCTCGCGTTCCAGCAGCAGCACGCCAGCGGCATTGCGGCGGCGGAACACGTCAAATCCGCCCAGCGTGATGCGCTCCTCGATCAGATGGCCGTTGTTCTTCTCGACCACCTTGCGCAGGCGCTGACCGGCGGCGTCGTGGACGTAGTAGGCCGTGCCGCCACCGCCCAGATCGACGCGGCGCAGTTGATCGGCAAAGTCCCAGTGCATGGCCGCCAGGTGCGGCATGCGGGTCATGTTGCCGTGCGCGTCGTGGGCATGGGGCGCGTCCGGCTGGCCGCCGACGGCGACACCGCTGAGCCGGTTGTTGTGCTGGCCCGCCTCGATCAGGCTGGCTTCCTGGTAGTGATAGTGGCGTGTCCAGTCGCCGCCCACCGCCCGATGGGCCAGCTGCAGCAGGTTGCCCGCCGGGTCGTAGTCATAGGTCTGCACATAGCGGCGCATGGCCTGGCCATCTTGCGGATGGGGCAGGCTGCTGCGGCCAGCGTCGTCCCAGCGGGTTTCAGGCCGCGACGCCTGGCCGATGTGTTCGCGCCCATGCGCCGTGCGCAGCCGGTAGAGGGCGTCGTAGCGATACTCGGCGCTGGCTGCGACGACCTGGTTCTTGAAGTACATCGTCTGCTGTGCGCGGTCCTCGATCTGCGTGAGGTTGCCGACAGCATCGTGGGTGTAACGCAAGTCCTGCAGGCGGTCGGTTCCACGCAGCGTTTGCGACGCTGTCGGCCGCAAGGTCAGCGGGTCGTAGGCGCAGCTGCCGCGCACACCGTTGCCATAGGCGATGCTGCTGCGCCGCCCCTTGGCGTCATGGTCGATGGCGGTGACAAAGGGCGTCGGAGCAGCGGCGCCACGCAGCTGCACGGACAGCCCCTGCAGCAGGCCGGCATGGTTGAATCGCGGCCGCGTGATGCTTTGGTCGGGTGCTTCGACCGACACCGGGCGGTTCAACGCGTCGTAGCGGGTGCGGTTGACGAAGACCTGTGCGTCGAGTGGCGGTGCGGACGACCAGTCGATCGTGGTCTTGTAGTCGCTGCACAGCTGGCGCTGGCTGAGCAGCAGATTGCCCTTGAAGTCGTAAGCCGCATGGCTGACCACACCAGCCTGGTCGAAACTCTGATGCACACGCCCGCGCAAGTTGTTCGACTCGGCGTCGGGGACCCCCTCGCCGAACACCGTTCGAGCGATCATCCATTGCGGGCCGTCAGCCTCCTGCAGCCACACTTCGAGTGGCCTGCGCAGTGCGTCGTAGCGGGTGCGCAGCCGATGGCCGCGGCTGTCCCATGCGAAGACCGGCAAGCCGGTGACGTCGCTCAGCAGCCAGCGCTCGCCGGCATCCATGCTGCTCTGGTGAACACGGTTGCCGAGCATGTCGAAGGCATAGCGCATGGCGACCCGGCCCCGCGCGTCGGTCAGCTCACGCTGGTTGCCCTGGATATCGATCACGACACGGCTGCCCAGCTCTTCGTCGACCGGCCCGCCGGGCCCGTCGAAACGGTTACGGGCGATGCTCAGAAAGCTGCGACCGGCCGCATCGACATGCACCGTCGACGGCGTGGCGGCGTGCAGGACAGCCTGCTGCGCCGCCGCCTGTTCGGCGGCTCCCAGTGCCCCATCGTGGCGCTGCGCGTACCAGGTCGGCAAGAACCGCTCTCGGGTCAGCGGGCGGAACAGGCCACCGACATCAGGATCGTCTTCGGGGTGGTCGATCAGCACGGTGTCGTTGGCGTCCCACCGGGTCTGTGTCCAGGCGTCGAACGCCACCTTCTCCCAGGTGTGGTTCGGGTGCAGCGTGGCGACAACCCGCTGCAAAGGGTCGTACAGCAAGGTCGTGGCAACGCCCACCCGGTGGTCGAAACGGAACGCGGGGTTGTCGTCGAAGAAAGGCTCGAATCGACGGACGGGCTTGCCCTTGTTGTTGAACACGGTCCAGCCGCTGCCGACCCAGCGTTCTTCAACCACGGGGTCGCCGTCGACCAAGGGGCCCGGTTCTGCAGCGACCTTCTTCTGGATCTCCCGTCCGAGGCCGTCGTGGTAATTCAGGCTGGTCTGCACCTTCAGTTGAGATGAAGGCAGCCCATCGCTGATGTGCGTTTCGCGGCACAGCATGGCGGTGGTCACCGGCAATGCTTCGCGCTGGAAGCGCCACAGGTCGCAGACGATGCGTGTCGTCGCCGAGCCCAGCAATGTCGCCGCGCGTGCGCCCGGGTCGGACCAGAATTCGTCGATCTGTGCCGGCGTCAGGTCAGCGCTGAAGTCGGCCAGTGAATCGCCCAGCTGCTGCTCGGCCTTGCCCATCACTGCGGTGCCGATCACCAGTCCCAGCGTGTCGAAGGCAACCTGGCTGCGGTTGCCGTTGGCGTCGGTGATGCGGGCGGCCTGCAGCACGTGGTAGTCGTGTTCGGCACGGGTGCGGTTGCCCAAAGCATCGCGCGTCTCGACAATCTGCAGCACGTAGGGATCCGTCTGGGTGAACGCCGTGTTGCCGAAGGCGTCGACGCTGCGGCAGGCCGCGAAGAAGTGTTCGCGCGCATAGGCCAGCTCTTCAGCCGGCGTGTCGTCGGGCTCCGGCGAATGGAACACGCGCCCTGATGGAACCCACCAGCCGAGGTCGTCGTCGCTGCGCACGTAGCCGCTCTCGGCCAGCATCTGTGCATCGACGCGTGCGCCGTAGATCTGTGTTTGCAAACCGTCGGTGTACGCACGTTGCAGGCCTTCGCCAGGCAGGGCCAGGGGTTCCAGGCTGCCCAACGGCAGCAAGGTCGAAAGGTCGTCCTTGCGATAGCGGGTACTCATTTCATCGACGAGGCGCTTCTGCGGCACGCTCGGGTCCGGCGTGGCCTGATAGGCCAGTGCCTGCGCGTTGTCGATGCACGCAAAGTCGTCGACCAACCACTCGGCATGACTGAAGCGGCTGACGCCGGCAGCGGCCGGTGCAAAGCCCGTCAGTTCGTAGCCGCTGGATGCGCAAGGAGCCGGCACGCGGTGGCTGTCGGGAAAGGCCAGCGGGTCGTCGATCGGATGTGTGTAGCGCTGCTCGGTGTAGGTCAGCAGGGATTGCGCCTGGTGGTCGCGATCCGCCTGTGTGGGCAGCCCCGGGTCCTGCTGTCGACGGCCGTAGGCGATGCGCAGGCTGCGCAACGGGTTGCCGTAGGCGTCGATCTGCAGGTTCAGCTGGTGTTCGATGCGCGGGTCGGCCGGGTTGCGCTCATAGTGGCACTCAAGCGTTTCCATCGCATGGCTGAAAAACACGGCGCGCTGCTGGCCCACCGCGGGCTGCAGCAGCAGCACGCGGTGCCGGGCTTCGCTCACCTGGTACGGGTACCTGGCCAGGGCGCTGCCATCATGTGCATAGAGCTCGCTGCGCAGTTGGCTGCCGCGCAGCGCACGCCAGGCCTGCGCCGCTGTGGCACCCGCCTCGACCGCAGGGTCGTCCAGCGGCATGGCCTGGTCGTCGAAGCGGCCGTACTCATCGCGGAAGCGCTGGGCCAGCTGGCGGTGGTCGATGCCCTGTCCCGGGGCGACATACAGGCCCGTGTGGAACCAACTGCGTGTCTCGACCACCGGCGTGTGGCTCTCGGCATCGTGCTCGAAGCGCAAGTCGGAGCCGTGCAGGCCCGGGCCGGCGAAGTCGGCAAAGTGCTCGCTGTCGAACTGGTCGACACGCCCGAAACCGCAGAACTCGCGCTCGCGACCATCGTAGTGGCCGTGGTGGTACTGGTAAGTGCACACCCGTTTGCTCTTGCCGACATGATCGATGACCTCGACCTTATCGACCACCTGGACCGGAAAGGGCAGCGCGGTGATCCATGGCTGACCACGCTCGCGGTCGCGCAGAAAGTGCTGCGTCGACGCTGCGTACTGCACGCGTGTCGTCATGCCCATGCTGTTGTCCATGCCGACCAGCACGTAGGGTTTGACACCGCCGCAGAAGTCAAGCGCCTTGTAGTGCCCGTCTGCCGCATCGACCCGATCACGGCTCCAGACCAGTGCAGCGGTACCAGTGCCAAAGATGTCGGCAAAGGCCAAGCTGCCGGCGTCGTGAGTGGCTGGGGTGCCGCGAATGTGCTGGGGCGCGCTCCACGCGTTGCCCGAGCGGTTGAACCAGAAGCTGACATGACGCGAGCCGACGTAGGCCAGGTCGGCGCAGCCAGTGCCGTTGAGGTCGACCAGAAACAGCCGCCGCGCATCAAAGTCCCGGTCCAATTGCGGCGGGTTGGCCATGCTGATGCGCGGGCCGAAGCGGCCCCGGCCGAGATTGGGCCAGTAGTCGATGCGCCCGTCGTACACACGCACGATGTC
>Ga0116154_10002183_pt1 | contig 15145 bp, 12 predicted proteins | sample AD_UKC030_MetaG_FD_89898 | JGI IMG/M metagenome (GOLD analysis project Ga0116154, IMG submission 89898) | Active sludge microbial communities of municipal wastewater-treating anaerobic digesters from USA - AD_UKC030_MetaG | ecosystem: Engineered > Bioreactor > Anaerobic > Digestate | place: USA...
CCGCCCGCCGGTTCGAAGGCCGGTCGCCGGCCAAAAGGAGCTTGCATGAAAGTCATGGTATTGGGCGCCGGGACCATGGGCTCGGGCATCGCGCAGGTCTTCGCCCTTTCGGGCCACTCGGTCGTCCTGCGGGACATCGAGCAGGCCTTCGCCGACAAGGGGCTTGCGGGCATAGCGAAAAACCTCGAGAAGGCGGTGGCCAAGGGGAACCTGGCCGCGGCCGCCAAGGACGAGGCCTTGGCCAGGATCGTCGCCACCGCCGACCTGGGCCTGGCCCGGGACGTCGACCTCGTGGTGGAGGCGGCCGTGGAGAACATGGCGATCAAGCGGAAGGTCTTCGCGGAGCTCGACGGGGTCTGCAAGAGCGAAGCCATCCTCGCGACCAACACCTCCTCCCTGTCGATCACGGAGATCGCGGCCGCCACCAAGCGCCCCGACCGCGTCGTCGGCATGCACTTCTTCAACCCCGTGCCGGTGATGAAGCTCGTGGAGGTGATCAAGGGCATCGCCACCTCCGAGGAGACCAAGAAGGCCGTCCTGGAGCTCGCCCTCTCCCTGGGGAAGACCCCCGTGGAGGTCGAGGAGGCCCCCGGCTTCGTCGTGAACCGCATCCTCATCCCGATGATCAACGAGGCCATCGGCATCCTGGCCGACGGGGTCGCGAGCGCCGCCGACATCGACGAGGCGATGAAGCTCGGCGCCAACCACCCCATCGGCCCCCTGGCCCTCGCCGACCTCATCGGCAACGACGTCAATCTCGCGATCATGGAGACCCTCTACGAGGAATTCGGCGACCCGAAGTACCGGCCCCACCCCCTGCTCAGGAAAATGGTGCGCGGCGGCCTCCTCGGGCGCAAGTCCGGGAAGGGCTTCTTCGACTACGCCAAGTAAACAGCGCCGCGCGAGCGGAAAGGACGACCCGACATGGAAAAGAGTTTGATTCGCCTCCGGATGAGCTCCCACGACGCCCACTACGGCGGGAACCTCGTCGACGGGGCCAAGATGCTCCAGCTCTTCGGCGACGTCGCGACGGAGCTCCTCATCCTCCATGACGGGGACGAGGGCCTCTTCGCGGGCTACGAGAAGGTCGAGTTCCTCGCCCCCGTCTTCGCGGGCGACTACATCGAGGCCTCCGGCGAGATCGTCAGCGTGGGGAACTCCTCCCGCAAGATGACCTTCGAGGCCCGGAAGGTCATCGCCCCCCGGCCCGACCTGAACGACTCGGCCGCCGACCTCCTTCCCGAGCCCGTCGTCGTCTGCAGGGCCGTCGGCACCTGCGTCGTTCCCAAGGCCAAGCAGCGCAAGAGCTAGGGTTTCCCTAGTCCGAGGCTCGCGGGATCCGCGGGGGAGGCAAGGCCTCCCTCGGCGGGTTCCGACGAGCGTGCATGAGTGGTGATTCAGTTCTCAATACGGCACTGCCGAATACGAGGTTTCCAGGATGGATTTCCAGGCGGACAAGGAGCACAGGCTCCTCCAAGAGATGTACAGGGACTTCGCGGAGACGGAGGTGAAGCCCCTCGCGAAGGAAGTGGACGAGCGCGAGCTCTTCCCCGTGGAGACGGTGAGGAAGATGGCGCGCTACGGCTTCATGGGCATTCCCTTCCCCAAGGAATACGGCGGCTCGGGCGGCGACAACCTGGCCTATATCATGGCCGTGGAGGCCCTCTCCAAGGTCTGCGGGACGACGGGCGTCGTCCTCTCGGCCCACTCCTCCCTCTGCGCGGCCCCGATCTACGAGTTCGGCACGGAGGAGCAGAAGAGGAAGTACCTCGTGCCCCTGGCCAAGGGCGAGAAGCTCGGCGCCTTCGGCCTCACCGAGCCCAACGCCGGCACCGACGCCTCCGGCCAGCAGACGACGGCCGAGCCCAAGGAGGGCTTCTACCTCCTCAACGGCTCGAAGCTCTTCATCACGAACGCGGGCTACGCCGACCTCTACATCGTCTTCGCGATGACCGACCGGACCAAGGGCACGAGGGGCATCTCCGCCTTCATCGTGGAGAAGGGCATGAAGGGCTTCTCCATCGGGAAGAAGGAGGAGAAGATGGGCATCCGCGGCTCCTCCACCTGCGAGCTCGTCTTCGAGAATGTCGAGGTCCCGGCGGCCAATCTCCTGGGCAAGGAGGGCGGCGGCTTCGGCATCGCCATGAAGACCCTGGACGGCGGCCGCATCGGCATCGCGGCCCAGGCCCTGGGCCTGGCCCAGGGCGCCATCGACGAGACCGTGGCCTACGTGAAGGAGCGGAAGCAGTTCGGGAAGGCCCTGGCGCAGTTCCAGAACACCCAGTTCCAGCTGGCCGACATGCAGGCCAGGACGGACGCGGCCCGCCTCCTCGTCTACCGCGCGGCGGCGAGCAAGGACGCGAAGCTCCCCTACGCCGTCGAGGCGGCGACGGCCAAGCTCTTCGCCTCCGAGACCGCGATGGAGGTGACGACCAAGGCCGTCCAGCTCCACGGCGGCTACGGCTACACGCGGGAGTACCCCGTGGAGCGCATGATGCGCGACGCGAAGATCACCGAGATCTACGAGGGCACCTCGGAGGTCCAGCGCATGGTCATCTCGGCCGCGATGCTCAAGTAAAGGAAGCGAAGCCATGAACATCGTAGTCTGCGTGAAGCAGGTCCCCGACACCACGGAAGTGAAGATCGACCCCGCCACCGGGACCCTCGTCCGCGAGGGCATCCCGAGCATCATCAACCCCGACGACAAGAGCGGCCTGGAGGCCGCCCTGGAGCTCAAGGACCAGGCCGGGGCGAAGGTGACCGTCCTGTCCATGGGCCCGCCCCAGGCGGAGCTCGCCCTGCGCGAGGCCCTCGCGATGGGCGCCGACGAGGCCGTCCTCCTCTCCGACCGCGCCTTCGGCGGGGCCGACACCTGGGCCACCTCGACGACCCTGGCCGCCGCCCTGCGGAAGCTCGACTGGGACCTCGTGGTCTGCGGCCGCCAGGCCATCGACGGCGACACCGCCCAGGTCGGACCGCAGATCGCCGAGCACCTCGGGATCCCCCACGTGAGCTACGTGAGCGAGCTCAAGGTCGAGGGGGAGGCCGTCGTCGTCAAGCGCGCCTTCGAGGACGGCTACCAGCGGATCAGGGCCAAGTTCCCCTGCCTCGTCACCGCCCTCAAGGACATGAACAAGCCCCGCTACATGTCCGTGGGCGGCGTCTTCGACGCCTACAGGAAGACGATCCCGGTCTGGGGCCTCGCCGACCTGGACGTGGATCCCGCGAACATCGGCCTCAAGGGCTCGCCCACGCGGGTCAAGTCCTCCTACACCAAGGGCACGAAGTCGGCCGGCAAGGTCTACGAGGTCGACCCGAAGGAAGGCGCGAGGATCATCGTCGAGCGCCTGAAGGAAAAGTTCATCATCTAGGGGAGGGCGCCGCCCCGCCTTCAGGCGGCCGCGGCGCCAGCACGAACGCAGGAGAGCGACTATATGAACGTATCGGAATACAAGGGCGTCTTCGTCTTCGCCGAGCGGCGCGACGGCGCCGTGCAGAAGGTGGCCTACGAGCTCCTGGGGATGGGCCGCGGCATCGCGGACGCCCTGGGCGAGCCGCTGGCCGCCGTCCTCCTGGGCTCGGGCCTCAAGGACTCCGAGGCCGCCGAGCTCATCGCCTTCGGCGCCGACGAGGTCATCCTCGTCGACCACCCGGACCTGGGCGTCTACATGACCGAGCCCTACACGAAGGCGGTCGTCAAGGCCATCGCGGAGCGGAAGCCGGGCGTGGTCTTCTTCGGCGCCACGACCATCGGCCGCGACCTGGCGCCCCGGGTCTCCGCCCGGGTCAAGACCGGCCTCACCGCCGACTGCACGGCCCTGGCCGTGGAGGACGGCACGCGCAACCTCCTCATGACGCGGCCCGCCTTCGGCGGCAACATCATGGCGACCATCGTCTGCCCGGAGCACCGGCCCCAGATGTCCACCGTCAGGCCGGGCGTCATGCGGAAGCTCGAGCGGGACGGCGCGAGGAAGGGCAGGGTCTCGAGGCTCGCGGTGGAGATCGAGGCGAAGGACAGGAACGTCGAGATCCTGGAGGTCGTCTCCGAGAAGGTCGCCAGGAAGAACATCGAGGACTCGACCGTCCTCGTCTCCGGCGGCCGCGGCCTCGGGAGCCCCGAGAATTTCCGCAAGCTCGACCTCGTCGCCGACGAGCTCGGCGGCCTCGTCTCCGCCTCCCGCGCGGTCGTGGACTTGGGCTGGGTCGGCCAGGACCGCCAGGTCGGCCAGACCGGCAAGACCGTCAGGCCCGACCTCTACATCGCCTGCGGCATCTCCGGCATGATCCAGCACATCGCCGGCATGGAGGACTCGGGCTTCATCGTCGCGGTCAACAAGAACTCCGGCGCGCCCATCTTCGAGTACGCCGACCTGGGGATCGTAACCGACGTGAACCGCCTGGTTCCCGCCCTGGCCGAGGAGCTGAAGGCCGCCAAGGCGGAGCGCTAGCCCTCCTGCCCGCGCCCTCCGCCGCGCCCCGCAGGGGCGGCGGAGGGCCCGTCGGCTGACCGGCGCCCGGGCCGCGGCCGACGCGCTTCCGCAAGACCCAGGCCGATCGCGGCCGGCGCGCTCCCGCAGGGGCCCTCGCCGGGCCGCGGCTGTTTACGCGTCCCTTCTCCTTTGATATAGTCGAAGGATTATGGCCCGCTACGATTTCGCGAACGAGGGGACCTGCTCCGAGTCGGTCTCCTTCAGCCTGGACGGGGGGCGTCTCGCCTCCGTCCGCTTTTCGGGCGGCTGTCCGGGCAACCTCGCCGGGATAGCCCGCCTGGTCGAGGGACTCGAGGCCGAGGAGGCCGCGCGCCGCCTCGAGGGTATCCGCTGCGGATCCAAGTCCACCTCCTGTCCCGACCAGCTGGCCAAAGCCATACGGCGCGCCCTCGGCGCGGCGACGACCCAAGGGAGCGCCCCATGAACAGCCAAGCCAGATTCCGCCTCGGCCCCATCGCGGCCGGGGTCCTCCTCCTCGCCGTCCTCCTGGTCGCGCCGACGGCCTGCGCCACCTCCGGCTACGACGCGGAGGCCGCCTCGCTCTCGAGCTACGCGGAGAAGGACGGCGGCCTCGTCCTCCGCCTCGCGCGGGACGGAAGCCTCGTCTGGGGCGCCTGGGAGGACCTCTCCGCGAAGCGCTTCGGCCTCGTCGAGGGCGAGGCCAGGCCCGACGGCGGCCTCAGCCTGAAGCTCTTCGGCGAGAGCGCCTCCGCCCCCCCCGCGACCCTCGAGGGCCGCTACGCCGCCGGCGAGGGCCGCGTGGAGGGGAAGCTCGCAGGCGGCGACGCCTCGCGCGACGTCGTCCTCCCGCGCTCGGCCGCCCCCGCCAAGCTCGCCCTCTCGCGCCTCCACGCCGAGGAGCGGGGCAGCCTGGCGGCCGAGGCCGAGCCGACCCGCTTCGACTACACCTCCATCGAGCCGGCCGCGCCGAAGGAGTTCCTGGACTGGTACAGGAAGACCTTCCAGGGCGGGATGGACTCGGGCGCCGCCATGGCCCGCGAGAAGGACGCATTCTTCGAGGACTTCCGCTCGGGCTCGCAGGCCCTCCTCGAGGCCGCGGGGCAGGAGGCCGTGCATCCCTGGTTCTACGACGGCAGGCAGTTCCTCGCCTACTCGAACCCGAGCGTCCTCGTCCTGGGCCTCCGCCGCGCGACCTTCGCGGGCGGCGCCCACGGCATGCACGGCGTGCGCTACGCGATCATCGACCCCGAGGAGCCGAGGATCCTCGGCCCGGCCGACCTCTTCGTCCCGGGCTGCGACGAGGCCCTCTCCGGCCTCCTCGGAGTCAAGGCCCGCGAGGCCTTCGGCCTCGAGCCCGGCTCCTCCCTCTCCCAGGGCGGCTTCCTCGTGGAGGCGATCCCGCCGACGAACAACATGTTCGTCTACTCAGGCGGCATCGGCTTCCACTACAACGTCTACGAGGTCGCGCCCTACGCGGCCGGCGACATCTGGCTCTGCCTGCCCTTCGAGGAGCTGGGCGGAGTCCTCCTGCCCGGCGCCGCGGAGCGCCTGGGCTTCCCCGCGGGCAAGGAAGGCGCGAAGCCGTGACCGAAAGCCTGGAGATGTACCTGGAGACGATCAGCCTCCTCCACGACCGGAGCAGGATAGCGCGCGTCACGGACATCGCGGCCGAGCTCGGCGTCTCCAAGCCCTCCGTGCACACCGCCCTCCACGAGCTCGAGCGCCGCGGCCTCATCGAGCACGAGCACTACGGCGAGGTCTTCCTCACGCAGAGCGGCAAGGCCGCGAGCGCCGCCATCCGCGAGCGCCACGGCCTCCTCACCGCCTTCCTGCGCGACTTCCTGGGCGTCTCGCCGGCCGTCGCCGAGCAGGACGCCTGCCGGATGGAGCACATCCTCTCCGAGGAGACGATGGCGCGCATCGCGGAGCGGACGCGCGGCGCGGCCGCCGCCGGCCGGGGCGGCTCCGCGCCCGGCGCCGCCCAGCCTGGCCCGGCCGAGCCTGCCGACGCCGCGCGGCCCTGATCCCCTGAAGGCTGTCCAGCCGGGCGACGCCATTTCGGGCGCCGCCCGGCAGCCCTAGATCCCGCGCCTGACGATAGGGCGCCGCTTCGTCCTGGAACCGCGGCCCCGGATCCCTCGGGTCGGCGCGGCCCGACAGGCCGCGCCGCAACCCGCGCCGCGGCCCGTAGCCCGCGCCGCCGCCCGCCTAGGCTCCCTCCGCCCGACTCCCGATGCCCCGAGCGACCAGGAAGTTGAGCGCCGCCACGACGGCCCCGCCCAGGAAGACCCACTTGTAGCCCGACGAGCCTCCGCTCCTCCACGCGAGCCCCCCGAGCATCGGGAGGAACATCGCGACCACGTGGTCGACCGAGATCCCGAGGGAGAGGGTCGGCGCCACCTCGTCGGGGGCGAGGGCTATCCGCTTCACGTAGACGGCCCTCGTCATGGTCACGGCCTCCGAGGCCTGGTCCGCGACGTAGCAGAGGCAGACGACGAGGAGGGCGGCGCCCCGGGGAAGGAGCTCCGGCGCGAATGCGTAGGCCAGGCAGACGCCTATCGTGAGGAGGGCCTCGCCCGAGAGCACGGCCTTGGCGCCGAGCCTGTCCGTGAGCCTGCCCACGGCAGGCTTCACGAAGAGGCCGAGCGAGGCGACGGCGAAGAAGAGGAGGGTCATGAGTGAGACGCCCTGGCCGAAGTAGTCGACGATCATCCAGGGTCCGAAGGTGATGAAGAGCTGTTTCCTGGCCCCGAAGAGGAGGGAGAGGACGTAGAAGCGGGAGTACTCCTTCCTGAAGACGAATCGCTTGGCCCTCGCGCTGTCGCGGCGGGGGCGCATGGAGAGGAGGACGAGGGCGGCGCCCGCGTAGGCTGCCGCGCCGGCGGAGAAGGCGGCGCGGTAGCTCAAGGAGGCGAAGCGGAACAGGAGGAGGAGGATGGCCGAGCCCGAGAGGACGGCGGCCGTCGAGGCGAACTGGATCCTGCCCAGGGCGGCTCCTTCCTTGCCCTCGGCGGCGAAGCCCATGCCTATCGAGTTCTGGAGGGGCATGAGGACGTGGCCGCCCGAGGAGTAGAGGAAGACGGAGGCGACCATGAGGGGGAAGGAGGCGGGGATCCAGCCGAGGGCGAGCATGCCCGCCGAGGCGGCGAGGCCGGCCGCGCAGGCTATCCTCGTCTCGCCCAGGGCGGCGAGGATGCCGACGAAGAGGCTCACGAGGAAGCCCGGCGTCTCGCGGGGGAATTCGAGGAAGGTGCGCCGCGCGACGTCCAGGGCGTAGGCGTCCTTGAGGTAGTTGTTGAAGGCGGCCGAGTTCACGCAGGTGCCCAGGCCTATGAGGACGGTCGCGAGGATGAAGAGGCGGCCGTCCCGGTCCGGGGCGCCGCTTGAGCTGGTCGTCATGCGCAGAGGTATAGCACGAAGCCGGCCTTCGGTGCGCCTAAAACGAGGGCCGCCCCGGTCTTTCCGGGGCGGCCCTCCATGCTTGACTTGGTCCGCGGGCCCGCGGTACGGCCGCGGCGCGGCCTTTAGGCCTTCGCGACCGCGGCCCGCCAGGCCTTGTCGCCGGCCTCGATCTCGGAGAAGGCCCCGCCCGAGCCGGGCGCGGCCGGGCCCTCGGCCCAGGAGAGGGAGGAGGCGAGGGTCTCGCTCGCGACGAAGTCCCTGAAGGACCCGAAGGCGGCCTTGAGCTCCTCGTCGCCGGCGACGACGAGCCTGATGCGGTCCGTCACCTCGAGCCCGGCCTCCTTCCTGAGGGTCTGGACGCCGCGCACGAGGTCGCGGACCCAGCCCTCCTCGACCAGGGCGCGGTCGATCGCCGTGTCCAGGGCCACGGTGAGGCTGCCCTCGTTGAGGACGGAGAGGCCGGCCTTCTCGCTCCGCCTGACCTCCACCTTCTCCGCCGTGAGCTCGACCCGCCTGCCCGCCGCCTCGACGGCGACGGACTCGCCCGCGAGGATCCTCGCGACCTCGCGGCCCGGTAGCCGCTCGATCGCCTCGGCGGCCGCCTTCATGTCCTTCCCGAGCTCCTTGCCCAGGACGCGGAAGTTCGCCTTGCAGGAGTACTCGACGAGCTCCTCCTCGTCCTCGCGGAAGGCCACCTCCTTCACGTTGAGCTCCTCGCGGAGGAGCTCCTCCATCTCGGCCAGGACGGCCCGCTCGGCGGGATCCTTCGTGACGAGGTGGACGGCGCGCAGGGGCTGGCGGATCTTGATGTCGTGCTGGACGCGCAGGGCCCGGCCCATGGAGACGGCGCGGCGGGCGTAGTCCATCTTGCGCTCTAGGCCCTCGTCGCGGAGCGAGGCGTCGTGCTCCGGCCAGAGGGCCAGGTGCACGGACTCGGGCTCGCCCTCGCGGCGCAGGTTCCGCCAGATCGACTCGGAGACGAAGGGCACGATGGGCGCCATCGTGAGGGAGAGGCGCCTCAGGACCCGGTAGAGGGTCGCGTAGGCCTCCGCCTTGTCGGCGTCGCCCTCGCTCCGCCAGAAGCGGCGGCGGGAGCGCCGGATGTACCAGTTGTTGAGGAGGTCGATGAAGTCGACGATGGGCGCGATCGCCCGCGGCATGTCGTAGGCCTCGAGGCCCGCCGTGACGGCCTCGATCATGCCCTCGCAGACGGAGAGGATCCAGCGGTCCAGGGGATTGGCGGGGGCGGGCCCCGCGGCGGCTCCGGCGGCCGCGCCGAAATTCTCCGGCCAGCCGTCGATGTTCGCGTAGGTGACGAAGAAGCCGTAGGCGTTCCACAGGGGAATGAGGACACCCTTCAGGACCTCGCGCACGCCCTCGTCCGTGAAGCAGAGGTCGTCCGCCTTGAGGACGGGGGAGTCCATGAGGTAGAGCCGGAGCGCGTCGGCGCCGAACTTGTTCATCACCTCGTTCGGGTCGGTGTAGTTGCGCTGGGACTTGGACATCTTCTTGCCGTCGGCGGCCAGGACCATGCCGGAGACGATGCAGTTCTGGAAGGCCGGGCTGTCGAAGAGGGCCGCCGCCAGGACGGTGAGGGTGTAGAACCAGCCCCGCGTCTGGTCGAGGCTCTCGGAGATGAAGTCGGCCGGGAAGTGGGCCTCGAACTTCTCCTTGTTCTCGTAGGGGTAGTGGCTCTGCGCGTAGGGCATGGCGCCCGACTCGAACCAGCAGTCCAGGACCTCGGGGATGCGGCGCGCGGTCCCGCCGCACTCGCACTTCCACGTGATCTTGTCGACGAAGTGCTTGTGGAGGTCGGCGGGGCGCTCGCCCGAGAGCCTCTCGAGCTCGTCGCGGCTCCCGACGCAGGTGGTCTTCCCGCAGTCCTCGCACCGCCAGATCGGGAGGGGGTTGCCCCAGTAGCGGTTGCGGCTGATGGCCCAGTCGCGGGCGTTCTCCAGCCACTTGCCGAAGCGGCCGTTCTGGATGTGGGAGGGCACCCAGCGGATCTTGGCGTTCGCCTTGAGCATCTTCTCCTTGACGGCGGGGACCTTCACGAACCAGGAGCCGACGGCGCGGTAGATGAGGGGATGCTCGCACCTCCAGCAGTGGGGATAGGCGTGGAGGATCTGCTCGCGCTTGACGAGCTTGCCCTCGGCCTTGAGCCTGTCCAGGATGTCCTTGTCGCAGTCCTTCACGAAGCGGCCGGCGTAGTCGGCGACCTCGGAGGTGAACTTGCACTCCGCGTCGATGGGGCAGATCGTCGGGACGCCCGTGCCGCGCAGGACCTCGTGGTCCTCCTCGCCGAAGCCGGGCGCGGTGTGGACGATGCCCGTGCCGTCCTCGGTGGTGACGTGGCCGCCCAGGACCGTGCGGAAGGCGCCCTGCTCCCGGGCGGAGGCGAAGTAGGGGAAGAGGGGCTCGTACTCGATCCCGGCGAGCTCGGCGCCCTTCTTTCTCCAGGCGATCTCGAGCTTCCCGGGCTCCTTGTAGTAGGAGGAGAGGCGCGATTCGGCGAGGACGTAGCGCTCGACGCCGCCGTCGGCGCCCTTGTCGACCACGCAGACGTAGTCGATGTCCGGCCCCAGGCAGAGGGCCAGGTTCGAGGGGAGGGTCCAGGGCGTCGTCGTCCAGGCGAGGAGGAAGGTCCGGCCCTCCGCGGGGCGGACGGCGTCGGCGATCCCGGCGGGGGCGGACACCGCCTTGAACTTGATCGTGATGGCGGGGTCGTGCACGTCCTTGTAGCCGCCGAGCTGGAGCTCGTGGTTCGAGAGGACGGTCGAGCAGCGGGGGCAGTAGGGGAGGATGTAGTGGCCCTCGTAGACGAGGCCCTTGTCCCAGAGGCTCTTCATGACCCACCAGATGGACTCCATGTAGTCGGGCTCCATCGTCTTGTAGTCGTGGTCGAAGTCGACCCAGCGGCCGGCCCGGGTCATGGTGGCGCGCCACTCCTTCACGTAGCGGAGGACGGAGGCGCGGCAGGCCTCGTTGAACTCGGCGACGCCGAAGCGCTCTATGTCGGTCTTGGAGTCTAGGCCGAGCTCCTTCTCGATGAGGTTCTCCACGGGGAGGCCGTGGCAGTCCCAGCCGAAGCGGCGCTCGACCCTGAAGCCGCGCATCGTCTTGTAGCGGGGGATGATGTCCTTGATGGTTCCCGGAACGAAGTGGCCGAAGTGGGGGAGTCCCGTCGCGAAGGGGGGGCCGTCGAAGAAGACGTAGTCCTTGGCTCCCTCCCGCTGCGAGACCGACTTCTCGAAGATCTTCCCCTCTTCCCAGAATCGGACCAAGTCCTCCTCCATCTTCGGGAAGCTGACCTTCGGGTCTACCGGCTTGTACATGATGCTCCTCCTGGCGGGCGTTCCGTTCGGCGCCAGTATGCCATAGAGGGGGCACAATTTCCATAGCGCGGGCCCCCGCCTCATTGAGCCCCGGGGCTTTTTTCATTATCCTTCCCTTAACGACGAGGGCGGCCGCCCCAGGCGCCTCCCCATACGACGGAGCGAAGCGGTGAACACGACTCCCCGCGCCCGCAGGGCGCTTCTCCTCGGCCTCTCGGCCTCGGTCCTCCTCCTCGGCTCCGGCTGCGCGAGCCTGGGGGACGACCTCTTCCTCATCAAGGGCCTCTCCCCCCGGGAGAAGGCCGAGGCCCTCGTGGAGGCCGGCGCCGCGGCCTACAAGGTCCGCCTCGTGGCCAAGGGCGACACGGGGGCCATCGAGGAGGTGGCCCGTTATTTCCAGGCGGCCCTCCGCTACGACCCCGCCAACCGCGAGGCCTCCCGCTACGCCCTCCTCGTCGAGGACTACCGCGCCGCCCGCCTCCGCGCGGCCGTGAAGGAGGGCAACGCCCTCCTCAAGAAGCAGAAGCGCAGCGAGGCGGAGGACCTGGCCCTCGTGGCCGCCGCGAGGCGGGCCGTCGAGCTCGACGGCTCGGACGACGACGCGAAGCGGCTCCTCCGCGACACGGGCCCGGTCCGCGAGGAGCTCGTCACGGCCTTCCTGGAGCGGGCCGAGGCGGCGATGGCCAGGGCGACGCCCGAGGCCTCGGCGGCGACGAGGGAGAAGGCCTACGTCGACGCCTACACCGCGGCCTCGAAGGCCCTCTACGTCGAGCCCGGCCAGCCCAAGGCCTACAGGATGCAGGTCTCCCTGCGCTCCGAGGTCTCCGACGTCCTCAAGTCGAGGCTCAAGGGCGTCGACGCCCTCGTCAAGAAAGGCGCCTTCCCGGAGGCCAGGGCCCAGCTCGGCCCCGCGAAGGACCTGGACGCGCGGCTCTCGGGCGCCTTCGCCTCGGACATCGCCTCGGCCGAGTACGACCTCTACTACCGCTGGGCCCAGAAGCTCGCGGCCGCGAAGGACTACGCCGGGGCCGAGGAGAAGGCCGACCTGGCCCTGGCCGCGAAGCGCGGGAGCGAGGCCCAGGCCCTCAAGAAGTCCCTCGCCGACCGGCGCTCCCAGGCCGAGCTCGGCGCCTCCTTCGGGGCGGGCCTGGCCAACGTGGACCGCTACATCGCCGCCCGCGACCTGCCCCGGGCCCAGCGCGTCCTCGCGGGCCTCTCCCGCCAGAGCCTCGACGCCGCGAAGAAGGCGCAGCTCAACGAGAGGCGCGACGCGCTGCGCGAGGCCCTCGCCGAGGTCTACGAGCGCGGGGTGCGCGCCTACAAGGCCGAGTCCTTCAAGGAGGCGATAGCCGCCTTCGAGGCCGTCGTCGCGGTGGACGAGTCCTACGAGGAGGTGGCGAGCTACCTCGAGAAGTCCCGCGCGAAGCAGAAGCTCCTCGACCAGTTCTAGAAGACGCGATGCGGAGGAACGCCATGAAGACGCCTGAAGCCAAGGTCCTGCGCGCCCACGCGCCCGAGATCGCCTACTCGGCCCTCGTGCTCGCCTGGTTCGTCCTGCCCCTCTTCTCGAGGGTCGAGGGCGCCCTCTCTCCCGCCCTCCTCCCCTTCGGCCTGGCGGCCGCCCGGGGCGGGCGCTTCTCCCTCCTCGGCGCCCTCTTCGCCTGGGTCCCGGCGGGGCTCGCGCTCTGGAAGCTCGCGGCCCCCTTCCTCCGCGAGAGGCTCCGCGCCGCCAGGGCCGGCTCGGGCCTCGCCCTCGCCCTCTCCGCCGCGGAGTCGGCCCTCGTCGTGGCGGCCCAGGCCTCCCACGCCGCCGTGCTCGCCGGAAGGCCCGCCTACTTCCGGGCCCAGGGCGCCTTGGGCTACGCGGCCTTCGCCCTCTCCATCGCCTTCAACGCCTGGTGCCTCGTCCTCCTCATCCGCTCCGCGAGCCGCCGCAACGAGGGCTACGAGGAGTACGCCCGCTTCCGCGAGAGCTCGGGCGAGTACGTCCGGGGCATCGCCGCCTTCGCCGGCCGCAGGGGCATCCAGCGCAGGATCACGGCCGTGTTCACCGCCTTCATCCTGGCCCTCGTCGCCATCCTCTCCGGCTTCCTCCTGCGCGACTTCTCGGGGACCATCCTCAAGGCCGTCATCGACAAGGGAGAGGGCCTGGCCGAGCGCGCCGCGAGCGTCGTCAAGTCCTCCGTCGGCGACCGCATAGCCGTGGAGGACTACTTCGCCATCGAGTCCCGGAAGAACCTGGAGGAGACCTTCCCCTTCGAGTCCCTGTCCTATTACCGCCGCGACCCCAAGTCGGGCAAGCTCGCCGTCCTGGAGAGCACGGTGGCGCGGCTCGTCGGCGCCGCGGCCCCGGCCGGAATCGAGAAGCTCGAGGAGACGGGCTACTCCATCGACCGGAAGACCGGCAGGATCGAGTTCCGCGCCCCCGTCGTCCTCTCCAAGACCTTCCTGGGCTACGTCTCCGTCGTCTACGAGAACGAGGTGATCTTCGAGCCCTACTTCCGGACCCAGGTGAAGGTCTGGATCATCGCCTCCTTCTTCGTCTACGCCTCCGTCTTCCTCACCTACCTCATAGGCCGCAGCATCGTCTTCCCCATCCTCTTCCTCAGGATGAGCGTCAACTCGATCTCCAAGCGGCTCTCCGGCATGATCAAGGGCGAGGCGAAGGTCTCCGCCGACTCCCTGCGCTACGAGGACCGGGTGACGACCAAGGACGAGATCAAGAAGCTCTCCCTCGAGATCGGCGACATGGCGAACGTCATCCGCGGCGTCATCCCCTACATCTCCGCCTCGACCCTGAAGCACTCCGAGAGCGCCGCGACCGTCTCCGAGCGGCGCGAGCTCGCCTTCCTCTTCACCGACATCCGCGGCTTCACCACCCTCTGCGAGGGGCTTTCCCCGGAGGCGGTGGTCGCCCTCCTCAACCGCTACCTGGAGCTCCAGACCGAGGCGATCCACGCCGCGGGCGGCGAGGTGGACAAGTTCGTGGGCGACGAGGTGATGGCGATGTTCGAGGGGCCCGACCGCGAGCTCAAGGCCTGCAGGGCGGGCCTCGCGATCCGCAAGGCCATGGCGGAGGAGCGCGAGCGGGCCAGGGCCGAGTCCCAGGCGGAGATCTCCATCGGCATCGGCATCAACTCCGGCCCCGTCGTCTTCGGCTCCGTCGGCGCGAGGGAGCGCATGGACTTCACGAGCATCGGGGACACGGTGAACCTCGCGGCCAGGCTCGAGGGCGCCAACAAGACCTACGGCACGAAGAGCCTCGTCACGGAGGCGGTGAAGGAGAAGGTCGAGGACACCATCCTCCTCCGCGAGATCGACCTCCTGACCGTGAAAGGGAAGACCAAGCCCGCCCGCATCTACGAGCTCATCCAGGAGCGCTCCGGCTCCAGCGCCAAGCTCGAGAGGCTCAAGTCCGGCTTCGAGGCGGGGCTGGCCGCCTACCGGGCCAGGCGCTGGGCCCAGGCCGAGAAGGCCTTCGCCGCCCTCGTGAAGGAGTACGGCGACGAGCCGAGCGCCGTCTTCCTCCGGCGCGTCGAGCTCTTCAAGGCCTCCCCGCCGCCCGCCGACTGGGACGGCGTCTTCGCTATGAAGGTCAAGTAGGAGCCCGGCCGCCCGGGCGGCTCTCCGGATCAGCCCCGGTCCGACGCTCCGGCCGCGGCCAGCGACACGAGGTCCCGGTAAGCGGCGCTGGCCGTCTCCAGGGGGCCGGCTCCCCGCCCCGAGACAGCCACCTCCCCGCTCCGCTCGCAGTCGTAGACCAAGGCCGCCCCTCCGCCCGCCGCCGCGAGGGGAGAGTCGGGCGGCAGCTCCTCGAGCCGCACTGCGGCCTCGACACCGCCGCCTGGTAGGCGCGATAGGCGGCCGATAGCGCGGAGCCGCCTCCCGGCCGCCGCCGCCCGGGCCAGCCGCTCCGGCGAGGCGAGCCTGACGCTCTCCCTCGCGATCCGCTGAAGG
>Ga0116154_10002184_pt1 | contig 15125 bp, 11 predicted proteins | sample AD_UKC030_MetaG_FD_89898 | JGI IMG/M metagenome (GOLD analysis project Ga0116154, IMG submission 89898) | Active sludge microbial communities of municipal wastewater-treating anaerobic digesters from USA - AD_UKC030_MetaG | ecosystem: Engineered > Bioreactor > Anaerobic > Digestate | place: USA...
CGCCGCTGGCGCAGGTTCTCGATATGTGGATTCTTGGTTTTGGGTTGGTCGTCTTGGGAGCAGGCATCTATCCCGCCGAGTGGTCGAGTCGCGGTCGGCAGCACGGCTTCTGAGCACGAGACAAGCGATGAAGAGATCGCCGAACAAACCGGCTGCACCGAACGCCGGGGTCGCGTCTCGGTCGACAATCGGACATCATTGGCCCGGCGTGCCTGAGCCGGAGCGTTAGCCTGATCGGGCATACGACCGTCGTTGGAACATCATGAGAATCTTCGCGGTACGTGATCAGACGCTGAAGTGTTATCCTGACGACGTGGAGATTCCGATCGATGCCTTCGCCTCATCCACATCGATCCCTCTCGTCGATTGTCCGTCGTGCGGGCGCGGGTGGGGCTCTTCGGTGCGATATCCTTTCTTCCGTCCAGACAAAGACGGCTCTCCACAGTTGAAGAGACTTTGGAGGCAAAGACGTGAGTACGATGCGATCCCTCGCAATCCTGCCCGGTTCTGGAAGTGGCTGGAAGAGTTCCGGCAGGCGATGGCAGTCGAGTGTCCTCGCGTGACGCTTATCGCACCAGCGACCGACTTCGGCCCGCTTAGGCTGGCTGTGTCCAGAGACGTAGACGTGGCGAATGTGGGCTGTGGAAGCCAATTGGTAGCCCGGGCTTCGATCGTGGATCGATTCCAGGGACAGGGCATTCAGCTACAGACTTGTTTGACCCTGCTCCGCCCACCGCGGGATCGGTCCTCGGATGAGTATCTCGAGGTATATTCCAACGATCACCGTACAAAACCCCCATCAGAACCGTACCGAGAGCTGTTTGCCCCTCCGATCGCTCGAAAAGCGGTTTCCTCGCACGGCGAGCTCTGCTCACAATGCCTTCGCTGCGACCGGGACTCTGACTGGACAAATCCGATGCCAGTGTTGGCAAGGAGCATTCCAAGAGAAGTTGACCTGTTTCGAGTGTTCGAGCGCCCGGGAGCCATTCTGGCCACGGAACGCTTCGTCGAGGCGATAGCAGCATTGGAGACTTGGGAGATGGAGTGGCAAGCGGTTGAAATTGATGGATAGGGGCTTACTGTTCAGTGGATGCCCACATCAGCAACGATACAGAGTATGGCGCTAAAGAGGCAAAGGCTAACAAACCGGCTCCACGGAACGCCGGGATCGCGCCTTGGTTGACAATCGGACATCATTGGCCCGGCGTCGGTGATCCGGAACGTTAGGCGGCGACCATCACCCATCTATGAACAAAACGATAGAGCGCTTAATCGGCAAAGACGTGACGGTCACACTGTGTTCGACCATTGTGGTGCCGGTCAAAGGCAAGCTGATCGAGTGCGACGATACATTCCTCGTGGTGGAGCAGAACCAGAGCGAGGTCCTGATTCCTCTTACTTCGGTTCTGCACGTCGTCGGCCCGCCCGTCGGAGCCGGGAAACGATGACATGCAACTCTCCTCGGCATTGGATTGGCACACCGCCGCCTAAAATGTGCTGCAGGCAAGGGCGGGGGTCCGTCTCTGCTCAATGCTGGACGCGCTCGGCCCGCCCTGCCTGAGCCGGAACGTTAGCTCATGAAGCGCAAATCCAGAGCACGGAGCGGCGGTAGGCGGATCAAAGCCGATCTCAGCAAGCAAACTCCGAATAATTCCTACTCTCCGCCGCTTTACTACGAGGACAAGCATTTCACTTGCCGCGATTGTGGTGCAGAGTGTGTCTGGACGGCAGAGCAGCAGCAGCTTTGGTATGAGCGATGGGGCGGCCCGGTTCAGTCCACAGCTATTCGTTGCAGAGCTTGTAGGCAGCGGCTCCGGCGTCAGAAGCTTGAGCAGAAGGAGCATATGCGCGTGATGGCACTGCAGAAAGGATCACGAGGTGGAAGCTAACTCTTGCTTGAGCGGACGCGCCGATTGCGTGTCTGTTTCAAGTCGTGCGCGGTTGGCGGCGCGCCGCTCAGCGTCACGTTAGCCCCGCACGTCGCGGGCGAAACGAACACGCACAGCAAACTGAACCGCACGCCATGAAAACAGAAACCAGAACAACGAAAGGCATTGCAGTCGCAATCACGGCGCCGGCTCTCGCCAGCGCGAGCTTCGCTCAACAAGCAGACAAACCACCCGTGCCCGGCACGTATTACTCGGCCAAGGATTTCGAGTGGAGTCCGCCTTGGCCGTTCAACCCGTTTCCAGAACTTGACGTCGTTGAGATCACGCCGGGCATTTTCGTCTTTGACGACACGGCCATTCCCGACACGCCGCAGCAAGCTGCATCCCGAAAGCGGCACGAGGAGGCTGCCGCACTCGCCAGGGCGATTGCTTCCGACCCGGTGCTGGCGGCAGCAGCGCGGCAGGAGGCGGAGGAGGCCGCACGCAAGCGCGAGGCCGATTGGCAAGCGCGGCTGGAAGCCGCGCAGCCGTTCCTGCGTTCGTGGGGCTTTCCCGGCGACGCGGAGACACAGCAAGCACGCGAGGAGGCACGAGCCGAGTTGCGGGAGTTGGCCCGCAAGGCGGCAGAAGCACACGCCGACGCGCCCCGCATCGAAGCCGAGTTGGACGCCATTTCCCGCCGCTTGGACGCACCGCGCGAGCGGATACGAGAGGATGGGTTGAAGGAGGTTTTGGGCGGCGCGATTGGCGACCAGCCGGTTTACTATTCGAGTCAAAACCTGATTGCGGCGGCGAGCATCAGCGCCGACGAGTTGTGGCCGACGAACACCACGCCTTGGGCACACGCCTCCACCGGGCGGAACTTGACCGGCACAAACGTAACGCTGGGTTTGTGGGAGGTGGACGGCGCGGTGTTGACGAACCACGTGGAGTTTGGCACACGCGCCTGGCAGTTGGATCACTCGGCGACGAACCAGATTCCCTCCCACTGGCACGCGACCGGTGTGGCCGGAACGATGGCGGCAGGGGGCGTTCTTCAGTTCACGCTCAATAACCAGCCCGCAAGACTCCTGCGGGGAGCAGCGTATGAGGCGCGGCTGAATTCGTATCGGCTTGGTCAGAACTTCGAAGCACAACGTCTCGAAGCTGCGTCTGGAACCGTCACGGGGGAGCCGCTGCGCTTGTCCAACCATTCCTAACGGTGCTGACGGTCCGGCGAACGGGAGCCAGCCGATTCGCTCAGAGACAAACCGACCGTTATCGGCGGCTGGCTCCCGTCGCTGACCTGCGTTGGACGACATGGCACGCGCCACTTCCATAGGCATCTCGGTTCTTGCTGCGGGCGTGCTCATGGCGATCGCACTGATCGTCATTCCGAAGCGGCAAGGCGGGCCGCCGGATGAGGCGGGGCTACGGCGCGCCGAGGTGTGGTTGCGTGATGTTCGAGACATCGCGGCAAGGGACAATCGATGGGATTTTATCCGGTGGTATTCGTATTCGAAGATCGGCTCCGCCTACGTGGTGTTCGAAGGTGGAGTTCTGCAGGAGAGCGCACTTGCCGACTTCCGCCGACTCGTGGAGGAGAGCCAACCGCCGGTGCCACTGTCTTGGCATGTCCGCGTGCTTACAAATGGATGGAGTCTGTCGCCCTGAAATCGTTCAACCAGACCATTCCTTTGCTTGCAGTCGCAGCCTTTCTCACCGGTTGCAGTTCTGGTTCGGAATTGGCTCGTGTTCGTTCTCCCGATGGCGACGCAAATCGAGGACATTGAGGCGATCGAGCGACTCGCGGAGGCTTGGCGATCTGGATGGCTTGCCGGGGACGCGGATTTGCTCCTTATGGACAACAGCGATGGGGCCGCGACTGGTGAGGGCAAGCCATAACTCATTCGATCGAGAGATGGCGGACACAAGGCCGAAAGAGTGTCAGAGAGTTTTTCCACAGATGAGCAGAGCGAGTTCAGGGCCGGCTGCCGCTGAAACAGGGACGGCGCTTTCCCGTTTCGTTGCGCCCGGGCCGCGTCAGACAGTATGGTGCGCCCCGTGAGCGGTGGACGGGACCATATCCGCGCCAAGCTGGGCACGGTGCCGCACAAGCCGGGCGTGTACCTGATGAAGGACCGGTTCGGCACGGTGATCTATGTCGGCAAGGCGCGCGATCTGCGGCGCCGGGTCAGCCAGTACTTTCAGCCTTCGCGCCGCATGGCCTGGGACCTGAAGTTCAACGCCCTGGTCGCGGCCATCCATGACTTCGACACGCATGTGGTCAAGAGCGAGCCGGAGGCGCTGCTGCTCGAAGGCAAGCTCATCAAGGAGTTCCGGCCCCGCTACAACATCAGCTTCCGCGACGACAAGCGCTTCCTGCTTGTCAAAGTCAACCTCGCCGATCCGATCCCGCGCTTCACACCGACGCGGATCCAGCACGACGACGGGGCGCGCTACTACGGCCCGTTCAGCAGCTCCGGTCCGGTCCGTCGCACGCTGGCGCTGGTGCGGCACAAGTTCAACCTGCGCGGGTGCCGGCCTCTGACGCCCAACGAGACCGACTACAAGCACTGTCTCTACGCGCACCTCAAGGTCTGCACCGCGCCGTGCATCGGCAACGTCACGCGCGAGCAGTACCGGCTCCAGGTCCAGGCCGCCTGCGATTTCCTCGATGGCCATTGCGCCGAGATGGCGTCCGAGATCGAGGCCGAGATGAAGCAAGCCGCCGCCGCGCTCGAATTCGAGAAGGCGGCCCAGTTGCGCGATCTGCTGACCGACCTGCGTCGGACCACGGAGCGGACCCGCAAGTTCGTGCGCATTCCCTACTCGCTGCCGGTCGCCATCGATCCCGCCAAAGATCTCGAAGAGCTCGCGGCCCTGCTCGGACTCCCCGCCCCGCCCGAGCGGATCGAGGGATTCGACATCTCGAACATCAGCGGCACGTTCGCCGTCGCGTCGATGGTCAGCTTCCGCCACGGGCGGCCCGATCGCGCCCAATACCGGCGCTTTCGCATGAAGACGGTGACCGGCCAGGACGACTTCGCCTGCATGGCCGAGACGATCCGGCGCCGCTACGCGCGATTGCTCCGTGAGAGTGCCGGACCCGCGGAGCAGACCAGTCTCCGGTTGCCGGATCTCATTTTGATCGACGGCGGCAAAGGGCAGCTCAGCGCGGCGTGCGCCGAGCTGGCGAAACTGGGCCTGGACGCCCTGCCCGTGATCGGACTGGCAAAGGAGTTCGAGGAAATCTACCGGCCCGGCGCGCGCGAGCCGTTGCGCTGGAGCCCGGAGTGCGGCGCCCTCAAGCTGCTGCAGCGGGTGCGCGACGAGTCGCATCGCTTCGCCAACACCTACAACGCCCAGCTCCGCCTCAAGAAGATCTCCGAGAGCCTGCTCGACGAGTTCCCCGGCATCGGCGAACAGCGCAAGGCGGCCCTCCTCAAACGGTTCGGATCGGTCCAGCGCCTGCGGCGGGCTACGGTCGAGGCGCTGGCCAGCGTGCCCGGATTCGGCGGCAAGGCGGCCGCCGAGCTCAAGGCCTTCCTCGATGCCCGGTCCGCACCGTCACAGCCGCCATCCCCGCCTTGAACATCTGGCTCACGGACAGGTTGAGCGGCACGGTCCAGTCCTCCGGATGCCGGTCATACTGCGCTTCGGTGTTTCGACGACAGGAACAGGCTCAGGGACACGGCGTCGTACCGATCCCTGTCTCCCCGCCAGGTGAGGCCTGCCTGCCGCACCACCCCTGTCGTTCAAGGATGCAACTGGCCCGAGACCCTGGACCGATCCGGGCGCGACGGTTCGCGCTCGGCGTGTTCGTTCCTTTTGGCGCCAGCATCGACAGCTCCGGCCAGCTCTGTCTCGGAGACCTGGACGGGCCCGCGGACCAGTTCAGGCACGTTGAAGTTGTCGAGGCAGGTGTCGTAATACGTCGGGTCCTCCTGGGGGAGAAGCAAAGGCTTCGAGAAACGGGCCATCGGATCGACGTGCGTGATGAGCAGGCGCGCAAACACGCCGTCCAATCCCCGACTGCTGAAGACCAGCCATCGGCCGTTGCTCGACCAGGAGTGCCAGGTGTCCGCGTGGTCGCTGTTGATCGGCAGTCGCTCCCACCGGCCGCTGTCCAGGCGCAGAATGTACAGGTCGCTGTCCGAGCGGAAGAGCGGGAAACTGCCCGACTCGCTGACGGTGAACACGATGTGCCGTCCGTCGGGGGACGGGCGGGGCTGCTGGGCGCTGAAGCGGTGTTCCGCACCGGAGACGATGGTTTCGGGTGTGCCCCAGCGATTCCGGTCCGGGTCATAGGGGATGCGGAGAATGTCGTAACGAATGTTGCGCACCTCGGCCAAGGGGAGGTCTGGACCGCTGCAATAGTAGAGGGAGCGGCCATCGGGCGCCCAGCAGGGCCAATTCTCGTCGCGGTCCGGCGCGGCGATGGCGGCGGGCTTCTCGATCGTGCGGTCGTGCACATGGAGGATGCCGAGGTCCGAGCCCAGATGGTAGGCATCGCGGTTGACCGGTCCGGCAACATGGAAAGACTGCCGAACCTCGTTGGCGGCAAAGGCCAGGAGTTTGCCGTTCGGATGCCAGGAAAGGTATCCCATCTTGCTGTTGACGCGCGAGATGCGGTTGCTTTCGACCAGCAGGGTGGGGGTTCCGAACCGGCCGCGGAAACTCAGGGCGAACCGCTCGGGGGCACCGCTCTGGAAGGTGTGGCAGTTCACGCATCCACGCCCGATCGCAGCGTTGCGCAGAACCGGCTTCTCCTCGAAGGTCTCGATATTCCGCTGCCAGATCTCGAGGCGTTTGTAGGTCGAGTAAAGGGGCTGAAGTCGACGATAGACGACATACGGGTCGATTTCTTCCCCGGCGACGGTGTTTTCGAAAGGGGCGTGCGTGATCCAGGCGCCCGCCGGATCGCGGACGTCGATGTTCCAACGCAGCGTGCCTCCGCGGTTGACTTCAAGGAGTTCCTTCCATGCGGCAGGCGGGAAGCGGAAGTGCGGATGCGGTTGGCGAAGGTCGAGCGGTTGGCCGCGCGAACCGCTCACGCGCACCCGGTACTCGATGCCCGGTTCCCGGACAGCCAGGTTCAACGGCGCGAGATTGGGCGGAATCACCACATCGCGGTAATCCGGGGCAACGCGCGGCGATCGGGGAGCATCCGGGAGCTGCGTCTTTTCGCCGGAGCCGGGGGGCAATGCGGTCTCAGAAGACCGGTTTGCGTCGAGCGCCGGACTCGAGGCGCGACCGGTCGCGGCCAGCAGCAGGCCCGCGCACGCCAGCCTGGAAATTGCATGCCGGGGCGAGGAGACAGTTCTCCGGGCTGAGGCCGGCAGCACACTCCGCGCGGCGCGGGCGGCCGGTTGGCGGCGCCGAGTTCCCGCGGCGGACTCACTTGGCCTGCGGCTATTCATGCGGGTTCGTGTTCTCCGGAACCGTGGGCCCGCTGGCCGGCCCGGGTGGGTTGAACAGATAGTAGTGCCAGTACGTGTTGCCGAATTCGCGCCGGGCCTCGGACCGCAGTTGTTCGGGCGAGGCCGCGCCGCGCTTCAACATCGCCTGGAAGCGCTGGAAGTCCGACGTCACCTTCGCCGGCACGCGCTGGACCAGGGCATCGAGGGCAATCCCCGGGTACAGGTGCCGGTGCAGCAGCACGGCTTCAGCATAATGGCGGGGCAAAGTGTCCTCGGGGGTATGGGGAGAGGTGGCCAACGCGCGCAGGGCGTGCAGCAGCCGTCGCTCGAAGAGCTGATGCGCAACCAGGAATTGAAAGGCCATCCGGTTGGTCGGATTCGACTCGAGGGCCAGCCGCAGCAACCGTTCCGTGGTGAGCCCAGCGGCGATCTGATCCCCCTTCAACAGGTTTGCGCGAATGCGCAGGATGGCGGGATCGGTCGTGGCCAGCGAGCCGGTGCTCAGCGCGGCGCGAAACCGCAGAGCCCAGGCTTCATGCTCCGGACAGGCCTGGAGCCGATTCAGAAAGACGAGGGCGGCGTTGGTCAATCCCCTGACCACATGCAGACGGACCAGCGTGCGCAGGGCCGAGGGATTCTCCCCTTCCATCTCGATCGAGTCGAAGGCCAGACGCTCCGCCGCGTTGAGGCATCCCAGTTGAAGGAGGGTGTCCGCAAGCTGCGCCGCCCCCGCGTAAGCCTCGAGATTGCTCGTCGAAAGCAGCTCGGGGCCGGGGCGGTCGAACCAGGTGAATTGCTCCTCGGGGAGGCGTCCGGTCTCGAAGAGTGCACGGACCGCCACCAGCCTGACAACGGCATTGGTCAGCAGGCCGGGAGTGAGGTGATGCAGCAATGCGGTCCAGTCCTCCCTCTCGAGTGGCTCTTGTATCTGCCGGGGAACTGGAGGCTGCGGGTCCGCGGCCCGGCCCGGCCAGGACGCAGCGGCCAACGAGAGCGCGCCCATCGCGAGAATCCAAGCCGGGCGCCAACGAACGCAACGCAGGCTCTTCGGCGGCCAGGGAACGTTCGACCGGTGGTGGCACTTCGTTGCCGCGAGCCCTGCGGTCCGTGACATCCCGTGCCTCCTGCCCGGCATTCCGGCGAACTGTGACGCGGTTTCGTCGCTGCTTGCCATGCGGTGCGGAGCAGCGTGATCCCGAGAGGGCAGCGGATCAAGCCTGATCGAGGCGATCCGCGGTTCGCCTCACAACTGCTGCATCGCCTGATCCAGAGCGGCGTGGAGGGCCTGCATGCTCGATTCGGTTTCGTCGCCCATGTTCGAGATGCGGAAGGTGGCTCCCTTGATCTTGCCGTAGCCGCCATCGATCAGGAAACCCTGATCTTTGACCAGCTTTTGCAGCTTGGGCACGTCGACGATCCTCGATCCGGGCTTGGCGCCATTGTTGACGCACGTGAGCGTCATTGACTCGAAGCCCTTGTCCGGAAACAAGTTGAATCCATGCCGCGCCGCCCAATCACGGGTCATTCGGGCCAGTTTGGCGTGCCGGGCAAAGCGGGCATCGAGTCCCTCGGCGAAAATGTCTTCGAGCTTCGAGGCGAGGGCGTAGACGTGGCCGATGCTCGGGGTGCTGGGCGTCATGCTCAGAGCGGCGTTCTTTTGGAACTCGACCAGGTCGAAGTAGTAACCGCGATCCTTTGCGGTCGCGGCTTTCGCGAGGGCGGCGGGCGAGCAGGTGAACACGGTCAGTCCCGGTGGCAGGGCAAATGCCTTCTGCGATCCGGCGAGCAGGACGTCGATGCCCAAGGCGTCGAACTCGATCTTCACCGCGCTCATCGAACTGACGGAGTCGATGATGAACATCACGTCGGGGTACTTGGCCTTGAGCGCCGCCAGTTCGGCCAGGGGACTCATCACGCCGGTCGATGTCTCGTTGTGAATGAACGTGAGCGCATCGAATTGTCCGGTCGCCAGCCTGCGGTCGACTTCGTCGGCGCGAATGGGCGAGCCCCAGGGAACCTGCAGGGCCTCGGCCTCCTTGCCGCAGCGTTTCGAGACGTCGTTCCACTTGTCGGAAAAGGCGCCGCACATGCAGTTGAGCACCTTTTTGTGCACCAGGTTGCGAACAGCCCCTTCCATCACCCCCCACGCCGACGATGTGCTCAGGTAGACAGACTGCCGCGTGTAGAGCAACTCCTGGAGCCGCGGCTGGATGCTCGCGTACAGGTCTTTGAAGCCCTGGCCGCGATGTCCGATCATGGGCGAACAGAACGCGCGGAAGGTCTTCTCGCTCACTTCCACCGGTCCCGGTATGTGCAATTTGACGTGCGCCATAAATAGAATGGCCGCGAAGTTTTCACAGCCGCTGGCCGATGGCAAGCCGAGTCTTCCGGCAGCCGGCGACCGCACTTCCAGGAAGCGTAGTCGCGGACGTGAGTCCGCGCCTGGAGTTCGGACATGATTCGCATTGGACTTCATCGCCCACTTCATCGATCCGTGGCGAGCGGCACAAAGAGGCAAGGATGTTCTCCCTGGACAAACTGGAGTGTGCGATGAAGGCCCTGCAACCACATCGACAAGCATCAGGACATCAGCGCCGTCTCACGACGGCGGCTACGAGGGCTACGAGGGGTAGCCGCGGACGTGAGTCCGCGCTGACTCGCTTCGGCGAAGACAGACATCAGCGCCGTCTCACGACGACGGCTACGGGGGCTACGAGGGGTAGCCGCGGACGTGAGTCCGCGCTGACTCGCTTCGGCAGGAATGTCCAAACTCGACGGCGGGCTTGTCGTGGACCAGCCCGCCAGCTTATCGTGCGTGCGATTCACGCACACACATTCTGGGCTCTCGTGACCCCCGCGGCAGGGCCGGCGCCTTGGCCTCGATCCAGCGGGAGCCGCGCAGCCCTTCTTGAGGAACCGATTATGAACACAAAGCCGACTCAACACAGTCCGGGGCCCCGCTGGCTGGCGGCTGCCGCCGCCGCCATGCTGGTCGCCGCCGCACCGTCCAGCCTCGCATCGATCCGGGCGCCTTACACGCCCGATGCAAACACCAAACTGCTCCTGCACCTCGATGATGCCGCCGAAAGCGGCCTCGCCGCCAACGCGGTGGCCGGGGCGCCGTCGTTCATTGCAACGGCCAACCCGTCGGCGATGACGCCGAGGCAGCCGACGCCGGGCATTCTGGGAGCGCCTGGGGCGTCGGGGGTGGGCTATGATTTCGGAACATGCGCCAACCTGAGCCATTCGAACAGCATGGCGCTCTTCATGGATGCGAATGGGAACGGCGTGGCGGATCTGGACACGAGCGGAAGCGCGCTGGGTGAGGACCGGGTTTCCGGGTCGACGTTCACAGGACTCTACGGCGAATTCACACTCGAGGCGCTGGTCAACTTCCCAAGCCTCACGGGCGCCAACCGCGAGATCATCGCGATGGACAACAGCGCGGGCGCGACCAGCCGCCCGTTCCAATTCAGGCTCAACGCGACCGGCCAGCTCGAGTTCAACAACATCGCCGTCTCGGGGGTGAACCCGAAGACAACACTGCCCACGACGGGCCCGGATGCCTTTGTGCCGAACCAGTGGTTTCATGTGGCGATGACCTATGACGGCGCGGGCGTGATCACGTTCTACTGGACGAAGCTGGACAGCGCGCGCACCCAGGCGAATGTCCTCGAGGTCCATTATGTCTCCACCGTGGACCTCTCGGGCGAAGCCGTCTTCACGATCGGCAACGAAAACCGCAACACCAGCGGCGAGGGCCTGCTGGGCCTGGTGGACGAGGTCCGCATCAGCGACGTCGCCCGCACGGCCGCGGACATGGTCTTCGACCCTGCGATCCAGGAAATCCCGCCGTCGATCGATCCCCAGCCCGAGAGCCAGTTCCTGGGCGTTGGGGAGACGCTGACGATCGTCGCGCATGCCAGCGGTTCCACGCCTCTCTCCTACCGATGGCAGAAAGGCAGCGGCGGAACATTCACCGACATTCCCGGCGAGACCTCCGACACACTCTCGCTGCCCGTGACGTTTGCCACGGAAGGGGACTACCGGTACATCGTCACCAATCCGTACGGCCAGGCCACGAGCAGCGCGGCACAGATCAGAGTGGGCGCCATCTTCAGCGGCCTGTTCCCGACCGGTCTGAACGATGCGCACGGGCTCCTGATGGAAAACGAGATTGATCCGCATTACACGATCTGGTCGAGCGCGGATCCGGCCTACCTGGGCCCTGACATGATCGTTCCGGCGGACACCGCGGATTACAGCGCCAACGACGAGAAGTCCAAGTGGATTTCGCCCGCCCCAACCCTGGGCGGAGTGCGCGGCGTGTACACGTACCGCACCACGTTCGTCCTCGACTCGGCCGAGCCCGCGGGATCGTCCCTCTCCGCTTCCCTGCTGACGGGCGGATCGCTCAGCGTCGTCCTCAACGGCCAGCCCACCGGTGTCGCGAACCTGGCTCCGGGCTTCCCCGGTCCGCACCGCAACCTGTTCGCGTTCGAGCTGACGGACGGTTTTGTGCCCGGATTGAACACGTTGGATTTCGTGGTGGACAACGCCACGACCGTGCCCAATGCGCCCGGAGGCAACGCGCTCCGGGTCGTCTCGATCCGTGGCGTGGGGCCCGCCCTGGCTTCAGGGCTTTCGATCGTCAGCCAGCCCTCGAGCCAGACCGTGCGCGAAGGCGGACGCGTCACATTCGCCTGCGTGGCCCAAGGTCGCCCGCCCCTGAGCTACCAGTGGTTCGGCGACAACGCCGCAATCCCCGGCGCCACGTCCCGCACCCTCAGCTACCGTCCGGTCGCTAGCGGTGCCCAGCCGACCGATTTCAAGGTCACGGCGAGCAACGACGCCGCCTCACTGACGAGCCAGACGGCGCGGTTGACGGTGGTGCCCGACAACCAGCCGATTGTCGCGGCCAGCCACGACCTCAATGGATTTGCTGGCGCGCCCTTGCTCCTGTCGCTTTCGACCCTGGTCCAGAAGGCCAGCGATCCCGATGGCGATCCGATCTCGCTCGCGGGCTTCGATTGGACCGGCGAGAACACCTCGAGCCCGGCGGAGATCACGCAGGTCGACGCCGCGCTCGTCTACTCGAACGCGCCGGGATTCGCCGGCGCCGACCGGTTCAACCTGACCCTGACAGACGGCCTGGGCGGCGATGCGGTCGTGGCGGTGAACGTGCAGGTGACGGCTGAATTGCGGCTCGCCGTCGCCGTCGAGCCGTCGGGCGCCGCGCGCCTCTCATGGCCGGCAGGGGCGACAACCCAGGGATTCAGACTGTATTGGGCCGGTCGTGTCGACGCGCCAATCACGAACACCGTCGCCAACCCCGTGTGGACGGACGCAGGCGAGAGCGTGGTCCGGGTCACGCCCGACGCAGACCGCAGGTTCTACCGCTTGGCCTATCCGTAGCGGAACTGCGCGGCAGACCTGCGAGGTCTGTTCCCGGCCCGTCAGCGCTTGCCATTCAGGCATGCGCTGGCGGGCCGCGACACGATTCTGTTCGCAAGAGACTCACGCGGCCGTCTACCATCGAGCCCGAAGACGTGCGAAGGCTGAAACTCGCAAGACGTATGAATCACCGCCTGGCTGCTCTCTCCTCGCTGGTTCTCGTTGGAACGCTCGACGCCGCCGAGATCTGGCCGGTCATCATCGATTTGAAACACGGACCGCCCCAGGAGATCCGGGTGGCGGGGCCTGCCGGGGAAGTCCAGCGCCGTATCCGGCTGCTGCGGGTGCAGGAGTTCTCTTGGCCGAACCGGGCCCTCGCCGACGCCCCTGACCGCCAGGTCTTCCAGTCGGCTGAGGTCGAGGTCGAGGTGGGGGGCACGCAGGCGATTCTCCGGGCGCGTCCCTTCGAATCGCCCCGGCTCGTCAACGGTCTCCGGCTGTACGTCGAGGCGACGCGCAACTGGGCCACGACGCCCCAACTGGATCGGCTGACGCAAGTGGCTGGGGACGTCCGGCTCTCCTGCGTGGCGGAGGGAATGACCTGGGGCCCGTCGGAGCTGCGGTTCCCCATCAGCCAGTACCGCTGGCAGGCGAATACCTACCGGAACACCTGGTGCGCCCTGGTTCCGTACAACCTCCTCTACTACCACCGAGGCGAGGACTTCGGCGCCATCCCGGACGAACTCGAGGTGCTCTCGAGCCTCGGCGGAACGGTCGTCGGATCGCCCCTGCCGGCCGGCGACGGTGATTCGAACAAACTCGAGATCCGGCATGCCTCAGGGGTCGACTTCATGTATTGCCACATGAACATCGAGACGATCCTCCCCGCGCTGACCAACGGCGCGGTGGTCGCGCCTGGACAGGTTCTGGGCCGGACCGGCATGACCTGGGCCGGACGCCGATCACAATCCAACGATCCGCATCTGCACTGGGGCGTGTCGAGGCAGGGCCAGTCCTTGGGGTCCTTTCCATTCCTGATCGAGGCCTACCTCCGCGATCACCCCGACTCGGTCCTCGCCATGGCCGGCGGCTACCACTATGCCATGCCGGGCGAGGTCGTGCAGCTCGACGCCTCCCGCACGGTCGCCCGGCCGGGACGACGCATCGTCCGGCATCGCTGGCTCCTGCACGACGGTCGCGAATGCGACGATGCCCGGCCGACGGTCCGCGCCGAGAAGCCCGGATTGTACAGCGAGGAGCTTCGCGTTTGGGCCGACGACGGCAGCGAGGATCGGGACTACGCGCAGCTTCGAGTCTGGGACGCCGACCGTGGCGAACGCATCGGGGCGGGATGGTTCTACCACGCGCCGGTCCGCGGTGCCCGCGCCGGCCAGCCTGTCCGTTTCTGGAATCGACTCTGGAACACCACGGCGCCCGTGACCATCGACTTCGGAGACGGCTCGCCGGCGGCCAAAATCGACCGGGAATCATCTCATGTCTACGCGGTGCCCGGCCTGTTCACCGCCAGGCTCCTGAGCCGCGGCCCGGGAGACGAGCCCCTGGAAGTCAGAATGCGGGTGGCCATCGAGTGACTCCCACGCATCGGGGTCGGTCCCGAATGGCAGTTCGTTAAGCCCTCGATGATTTGCCCGTCGCGGCAGCCTTTGGTGGTCTCTGGTGTCCTCAAAGTGTAGGCAGCGAGTCTCCGGGGCCATCATCGACCTTCGGGAGGGAGGGGATTGCCCCTTGGTCCCTGGGAACTGCCCCCACGCCGCACCGACGCGATCGCCCAGTCCGAATTCCTGCTTTCCGGGACTGACCCCTTTCTGGGCCGATGCTGGAAGAATTCGATGCCCACCAGGGACGGTTCTCCGACTCAAGACGAGGAGCTGGTGCCGCAAGGCGGCATTCTCGAGCAGCAAATTGCGCCGAGATTTCAAGGCGCTCACGGTGAGGCCAACCACGGAATGTAGCCATCGAATCATACGGCGGAAGCTTCAGGAAAATCCTGCGGCGGCCCAGCATTTTATTGCCGGATGGAGTTATTGCCAACCACAGGACGTTCTGGTAGAACAATTCTGCCAACACGAACGAAAGACCTTTGGAAGACAGCATGAACCGGACCGGCAGAACCATCGGCTGCACACTCGCCGCTATTTACGCGGCCTCAGCGGTTTGCGCGGCGGCACCGCGCATGGACCGTTCGAAACTGCTCATCGGCGCCTACTGCCTGCAGGCGAACGCGCGTAGCGAAGCGCACGTGAAGGCGATCAGGGACTGCAGCGTGGACTTTATCGTCGGCGTGGGCGCCGACGACCGCGCCACGCTCGACCTCTTCGCGAAGCACGGTGTGGGCGCAATTGTCAACGGAGTTGTGCCCGGCTGGTGGGGCGGCGACGGAGAGAACGCCGGCAAGCTGCGCGAGAAGAATCCGCCCGAC
>Ga0116154_10002198_pt1 | contig 15070 bp, 12 predicted proteins | sample AD_UKC030_MetaG_FD_89898 | JGI IMG/M metagenome (GOLD analysis project Ga0116154, IMG submission 89898) | Active sludge microbial communities of municipal wastewater-treating anaerobic digesters from USA - AD_UKC030_MetaG | ecosystem: Engineered > Bioreactor > Anaerobic > Digestate | place: USA...
GAAGGGGCAACCGAGAATATGGAGATACTCAATAATCCGGAGGATGAGACTCAGGGAACTCGCCTCGTACCCTTCAGCAGGGAGATTTATATTGAGAAGGAAGATTTCATGGAGAATCCTCCACATAAGTTCTTCCGTCTTGCGCCCGGTCAGGAGGTACGTCTCAAGGGAGCCTATATAATCAAATGTAACGGGGTGAAGAAGAACGATGTGGGTGAGATTGAGGAGGTGCATTGCACAATTGACCCGGCAACACGCAGCGGAGGTCCGGATTCGGACCGCAAGGTCAAGGGCACCCTTCACTGGGTATCGGCTGCACATGCGCTTGATGCCGAGGTAAGGCTCTATGACAGGCTCTTCAACGATGAAGATCCCTCCGGTCACAAGGATGTTGATGCCAGGGAGTTTCTTAATCCCGGTTCACTGTCTGTGCTCACCGGATGCAAGGTAGAGCCTTCGCTGGCAGGATCAGGGCCACTCACCAGGGTCCAGTTCCAGAGAATCGGTTACTTCTGTACTGACTATGACAGCCGTCCGGGGAAACTGGTGTTCAATCGTACGGTTGGATTGAAGGACAGCTGGGCTAAGCAGAACAAGTAGCAGCCTCATAGGACCGTCAGATTTTCAATCCCGGCTTAAGGATTAAAAAAGTATAACTTTCAATAATAAGTTGGAAATTTTATATATTTGCAGCCTCAAATAACTGTCCCGTGGTGTAATTGGCAACACGTCTGATTCTGGATCAGAAGAGTTCAGGTTCGAGACCTGACGGGACAACAAAGTTGCCGGTACTTTAGCCGGCATTTTTCATTTGTCCCGTCAGGTCGAGAAGTTTATCCCGTGAGCGAAGCGACTCGGGAAGACCTTACAGAACAACAAAAGCCGGCCTGAGTGGCCGGCTTTTTTGTATAGCAATGTCAGTATTCTCCTGAAATCCTATTTTGATAATATTACCTCTTCAATTCCTCAAATCCCCTTCCGTAAACACCCATGACGTTTGCCACGGTGATAAATGCCTTGTCATCAATGTGTTTTATGATGCGGTATAAGTCACTCGCCTCATTCTTTCTCACCAGTGTTATTATGACTTTCTGGTTCTCCTTGGTGTACCAGCCTGTCCCCTCTACAACTGTCACTCCCCGGTGCAACTTCTGGGTTATCTGGTCAGCTATCGTGTCAAAATGCCGGGAGAAGATGAATACCTGGACTGACTGCCTGTTACCTGAAAGGATCGTGTCAAGGGTGTAGGCCTGTATTGCCATTGTTACGAAGCCGTATACCATTGTCTCAACCCTCTGAGCCGGCTCAAGGTCTGTGAGTATCAGGTATGATGACCCGATTATTACCACATCGCAGTAAAGTATAACCCTTCCCAGACTGATATTACGGTATTTGGTGACTATCATTGCTATGATGTCCGTTCCGCCGGTGCTTCCCCCCTGGGTAAAGATGATTGCCAGTCCCACCCCGCACAGACCGCCTCCGATCAGTGCTGACATAAATTTTTCCTGTACTACGGCTTCAGGGATCAGCGGCTGCAGCACAGACAGCATTGCCGCCCCGAGCAGAATCCCGTAAATCGATTTGATTCCGAATCCGGCCCCCAGTACTTTCAGCCCAATGATTATCAGTACAACGTTTATGGCGAAGTAGGTGTAACCCATCGGTATACCGGTGGCATAGAAGATGATGGCGGCAAGTCCCGAGACGCCACTGCCCGAGATCTGGTGCGGAAGCAGAAATGCAGTCCATGCCAGTGAGAATATCAGCAGACCAAGTGCTATCACAACATAGGTCCTGATGCTGTCAACAATCGTACGTAATACCATAAGCCGTTTTAAATTCGCGCAAAGGTAGATCGCTTAATTATAATTTGTAAGGCTTCGACCTGTTTTTATCATGCAAATGGCCTAATTTTGGCGCTGATTCCTTAAACTCGCCATAGAAATCAGATGGAGAAAAAATTCGTAGTACATAATCCTGACCTTTTCCTGAGTCCCTTTACGGGGATGACGAAGAGGCATTATATCGAACTGGCAAAATACCTCCTGGAGAGAGCCTTCTCCCACGTGAAGTCCCTGAATGACCCCATCACCTTTCAAATCGTTCCGGGAAAGAGTTACCCGCAGGAGGGATCACCTGACTGGCGGTTCAGGTCGCTGGAGTTCGAGGCCCTGGAGAGGACATTCACACTTGCCGGGCCCCTGATACACGTGGACCCTGACACGGAGATAAATGGGATCAGGCTGCGTGATTACTACAAGCTGCACCTCTACAATGCCCTCACTCCGGGGCATCCCAACTCGCTCCCGATGCCGGAAGATCTTCCCGACTCAACCTACCAGTTTACATGCGAGTTCGGGGGTCTCTTCAAGACTCTGTTGCTGATGCCTGACACTCTCTGGTCAGCATATACACAAAAGGAGAAGGACGAAATGACCGTCGCCATCTCAAAATGGGGCCATCACCGTACAACCCAGAACAACTGGCGAATATTCAACATCGTGACCCTCTCCTTCCTGAAGAAACACGGGTACGAGATTGACGATGAGGCACTGAAGAGTCATCTTCTGTGGGTGGCCTCCTACCACTCAGGCAACGGCTGGTACCTGGAGCAGACCTACAACTACTATTCAATCAGCCTATTCATTGTATACACTACAATATGGTGCAGGGCTTTCGGTGATGAGTATTACCCTGAGATTGCGGCTGTCATAGAGCGTTCAGCGCAGAAGCTGATGGAGTCAATAACCTCCTTTTTCGGCCGTGACGGATTCATAAACATGTGGTCAAGAAGCATCTGTTACCGTACATGGGTCTCCGGCGCCTTCCCGGTAGCCTTCATGCTGAAGGACAGTGAACTGATTGATCCGGGCTTCGCCCGCAGGCTCTGCTCCGGGTCCCTGCTGCAATTCACCACGCGTGAGGACTTTTATCACAATAACATCCCCAGCCTTGGCTTTTACGGACGAAGGGAATATATGATCCAGAACTACAGTTGTCCGGCAAGCCCATTCATCATGTTTCTTCCGTTCATCTGCCTCGCACTGCCGGACGATTCTCCATTCTGGACAGCACGTGAGAACGAAGGCTTCTGGCCTGAGCTGAACGGGAAAACTCAGATAACCGTTCTCGAGAATCCTGGCCTGGTGCTTACCAATCATGGCTTGACAGGCACCTCTGAGATCATACCGGGGAAGGTCTTTTACGATGACCCAAACTACTCAAAGCTGGTTTACAACACACATTTTCCATGGGAGGATCATGATCCCCGTGGAGGCACGTCAATGGAGTACAGCTTCAGAAGCCTTGATCCCAGGGACGTCAGGGGTGATGACGTTAATTTTTACCTCACCGGTGTCACCCTGAACAACACCACCGACAAAAGCAAATTCTTCTCAACATCCCACAGCATGGTATTCAACGGCGTGCACGACGGTGTGCTGTACAGGCAGGCACTGATGAGAAGGCCTCCGAATAACGGAGTGGGTTATATAATCGATCTTGCAGACATCATTATTCCCGGAGGTGTGATAAGGGTTGACCGGAGCCGGATGGCCTTTGAGCATGAGCTGACGCTTGGGCACTTCGGCCTGCCCCACCCGGACGGAAAACCCGCTGAGGTTCAAAGCTTCGAAAAGGACGGCAGGAAAGTGATCACCGCCTCAATAAAAGGAAGACGTTTAGCCCTGATAACATATTCAGGCTGGGATAGTGTTGATTCAATGACCCATACAAATCACAATGCCGAGACTGATGATAGTACTGTGATTTATGCTGCCCGGAAACGTACAGCAAAAAATCCGCCCATGGAGCTTATGGTCTCCGTGCTTCTCCACCGGACTGAAGACAGAGAATGGAGCCCTGAGGAGCTTGATCCTATAAAAGAGATAAGGATTCTGGATGTTACTCCGCTCTTCTCTCCCCTTGGAGCCGAAGTCACCCTGAGGGATGACACGCTCTACAGGATCTATTTCGGGGAGATTGACGGCAACCGCCGGACATGAGAGGCGTCACCGGCTGAACTGCAGCGGAGAACAGGCTCCGGCGAAGAGTATCCGGCCATAATTCCGGGCAGCCGCGGGCTGCCTCAGGAAGTCACGGACAGACGCAGTCAGCCGGCACCCTGAGAAACCTCCTGATTATCATCTGAACAGGTTCAGACTGAGGAGTATAAGCGGGAGGGTAATAATGCTGAATATTGTTGATATAAAGACATTTGCCGTTGCAGTGCCGTCATCCTCTCCAAGAATGTTTACCATTATTACAACATTGACCATGCACGGCATCGCCGCCTGCATCAGCATCACCGAGACAACCTCCTTTCGGAGCACTCCGGGGAAGAGGATGTTGAACAGAATGAAGAGCCCGAGCAGCATCAGCGGTACCAGCAGCAGCCTGTTGAAAGAGAGAAGGTAGGCATCCCTGTTCCTGATCATCTTCTTCCCGTCGGCAAACCAGATAACGGAGGCAATGAATATCATCGACAGCCATGTATTGGTCTTGCCCAATGCCCCTACTGAGTCAAGCACGAATTGCGGCAGTTTTACAGAGAAAAGGAAGAGGGTAAACCCGGTAAGAATAGCTATAGTATTGATATTGAAGATCCTTAGCAGGCCGTGCTTAAGACTGAATGATTTACCGGGAGTGATTATAGCGACTCCCAGGGTCCACATCAGGATGTTTGAAACCAGCACAAAGAGGCTTCCGTAGAGCAGTCCCTCCTGCCCGAACTGGGATGCGATGACCGGTAACCCGAGGTATATGATGTTTCCGAGCATGCTGTGGAGGCGGAATATGGAGGCATGACCTCCTTCAATCCTGAATATGCGGGTTGTAATCCATCCGGCGAATAGCATGAAAAGCATTGTCAGGGCAGCAAGAAGAAGTGTCTGAAGGCTGTTCGAGAGAAGTCTGGGTGTGACCTCGATGGCGCTGAAGCTTGTAAGAAGCATCGAGGGCAGAGTCACATAAAATATAAGTTTTGCAAGGAAATCCTTTGTGCCGGCTGTGATCACCTTTGCGCGGCAGGCCAGAAGTCCAATCAGAACAACCGTTGCCAGGATGCCGATCTGCCGGAGAATCAGGAGTGAAGTCATTGACAGGATATGAGATGTTAAGGTTTCATGCGGCCCCGGGAAGAGACAGCGGCAAAGATAGCGAGCAAAAAGCTAAACGAAGAAACCTTCAAAAACTTTCTCCGTGAAATAGTTTTGTTAAATTTGAGCGGCAACCTGTTCAGGCCTGGCATAAGACCCGGCGGAGCAGAGTGATTTTTCAGTTATCCCATGAAGATACTCATCATTGAAGACGAACCCAGGGTGGCCTCCTTTATCAAGGAAGGGCTGGAGGAGAAGGAGTATGAAACCATGGTGGCTTATGACGGACTCGCCGGGGAACAGGCAGCCCTGCTCGAACCGATAGACCTGGTGATCCTCGATCTGATCCTTCCCGGCAAGGGGGGAATCGATGTCTGCCGCACAGGCAAGGAAAGGAAGCCTGACCTGCCCATCCTGATGCTGACAGCTATGAGCACCACTGTTGACAAGGTAAAGGGCTTCGATGCCGGTGCTGATGATTACCTTGTCAAACCCTTCGACTTTCCCGAGCTGCTGGCCCGGATCAAATCGCTTCTAAAGAGAGGCAGCGCTGCCCGTCACCAGCCTGAATCGCTTCGCGTAGCAAACCTTGAACTCGATCTCAGGAGAAAAGTAGCCATACGCGCCGGTCATGTCATAGAGCTGACAGCCAAGGAGTTTGCACTGCTGGAGTATTTTATGCGCAACAGCGGAAGGGTTCTGTCACGGTCTGACATCTCCGAAAAAGTATGGGATATAACCTATGACACCGGAACGAATATCGTTGAAGTTTATGTAAATATCCTGCGAAAGAAGATAGACAGGGACTATGAACCAAGGCTGATACATACAAGGGTTGGACTAGGATATATTCTCACCGATTCATAAATGAAGATAAGGCAAAAACTGACGCTTCAGTTCTTCCTGATGGCCAGCGTGATACTGCTGCTCTTCTCCATGGCGGTATATGTTGCCTCGGCTACCTACAGGCGGGATGATTTCTATCAGCGTCTTGAGAGCAGGGCTATCAGCACAGCCAGGCTCCTCATTGAGGTTGATGAGATTGACACCGATCTTCTCACAAAGATCGAAGAAGACAACCCGGTCTCTCTTCCTGATGAGAAGATCATAATCTTCAATTACAAGAATGAAATCCTCTATTCAACTGATACCAGGAACGTAATTATATACGATGATGATCTGTTGACAAGGATCAGGACATCGGGTGTTGTGCGCACCACAAGCGGGCGGTATGAGCTGCTTGGGATACTGTTTCCTGAGGAGTTCAACCGTTTTGTTGTACTGAGCGCCGCGCGTGACATTTACGGGTTTGACAAGATGAAGAACCTGCGGACTATTCTGTTCCTGATGACAGGCATTTTCCTCCTGCTCTTCTACCCTGCCGGATGGCTCTTTGCTGCACGGTCGCTCTCCCCGATCTCAAAGGTTGTGGAGCGTGTCGAGGAGATCTCAATCACCAGTCTCGACCTGAGGGTTGATGAGGGCAACGGAAAGGATGAGCTGGCTCACCTGGCACACACCTTCAACCGGATGCTTGAGCGTCTTGAGACAGCCTTCGAGGTACAGAAAGATTTCATCTCCAACGCTTCACACGAACTTCGGACTCCGCTCACCGCGGTTACCGGGCAGCTTGAGGTTCTCCTGATGAAGGAGCGGCCGGAAAAGGAATACCGGGAAGCCACCGAAGCCGTCCTTGAAGACATAAAAAAGCTTAACCGTCTGCTGGACAGGCTTCTGCTGATGGCTCATGCAAGTTCGGAGGGTGCCACAGAAGGTTTTGGCGATGTACGGATCGATGAGACACTGTGGGAGGCAAGGGAAGAGATAATAAAGCACAACAGGGAATACTCTGTGAACATAGCGCTCGATGAAACAATATCTGACATCGAGAACCTGACGATCAGGGGTGATGAGCACCTGCTGCAGTCAGCCATAATCAACATCATGGAGAACGGATGCAAGTATTCTCCGGACAAGTCAGTCAGGGTATATCTGAAGCATGACGGCCGCAACATCATGGCAAGATTCAGTGACAACGGCCCCGGCATAGCAGAAGATGAGATGGAGCGCATCTTCGAATCTTTTTATCGCAGCAAATCAACCTCCTATGTCAGGGGTCACGGCATAGGACTTTCGCTGGCCAAGAAGATCATTGATATTCACCGGGGTGAGCTCAGTGTGACATCAAAGCCAGGCGAGGGGACCACAATAACTCTCACCCTTCCTGCCGAGCACTTCAATGCCAGTCTGAGCCGGAACTGAGACTCCGTTCATCCCTGCCGGCAATTTGCTGATGTTCATCAATAAAATTGTCAGAATCAGTTACCTTCTGAAAAGAATTTCTAAATTTGGTTCAGATGCATATGTTGCATCAGGTCTGTACTACAAAAAGTCGTTCACCATGAAGCGAAATCTGCTGATTGCGTTGATCCTTGCCGGAATAGTCACCGGGCTCTCAGGGCAGGACAGGATCATAACACGCAACAATGACACAATTGACTGCAGGATTGACCGGGTTTCCCGGAGCGAAATCCATTTTGAACTTCTTACCCACGGAGTCAGGACCACGGGGCGTCTGCCCATTACGGAGGTACTGAGTTACTCCGTATCCCCTTCCACCCTGCCTGAGCAGGAATACAAGCCTTTGGAGACATGGCTTGCGGGGACTCTCCGAATCGGCCTGAACGGCGGGATGGGTTACCTCACAGGCAACTCTGAAGCAGCCGAGGAAGCTATGGCCGGGCTTGGACTGGCATCATCTGCTGCCCGGGATTATTACAATAACCTGAAATACGGCTGGTATGGAGGTGCCGATGCAATTTGGCTGTTCAAAGGACGCTACGGGGCAGGCCTGAAATACAAGTTCTTCTATACCGGAGCCGCCACTGAAGGGAATTTCATCCCATATGAACAGAATTACATTTATTACTCCGAATACCGCGAGAACATTTACGTTAATTACGGAGGGGTGTCACTTTTCTACAGTGAGCCGGTAGGTGCGAAGGCAAAATTCAGCCTCTATTCCGGCATCTCTGCGGGCATCACACATTACCGTAATGAGATGGAGATTCTTGCTGAAAGCTTGCTCATAACCGGGAATGCGCCGGGGGTTGATGTCACAATAGGGTTTGACTGTGAGATAACCCCGTTTTTATCAGCCGGAGCTGAAGCCTCCGTATTTGGTTCAAGACTGAAAAAAATAAATCTCACAAACGGTTTGGAAGAACAGACTCAGGAACTGGACAAGGAGAACTATGAGGACCTCTCAAGACTGGAGGTCTCTGTCGGAATCAGATTTAAACTGTGGAACAGATGAAAAAGTCAGCATACATATTCGCGACCATCCTCCTGGTGATTGCAGGGACCTCGTGCAGTGATGACTTCCTTGACAGGAACAATGCCGACCTGTATAACCTGCCTTACACGCTTGTGATGGATTATTACGATACGGAAGCCACAGTAATGTTTGAGCTCCCTGACAAGATAAATTCTGAGTTCACGGTTTTCATGCGACCGGTATGGATCTCTGTGGAATCACCCCGCGGAAAGGTAAATTCCGGGAAGGTGGAGTTCCCCCTGAGTATTGACGTGAGCACTTTTCCAACAGGATACTTCAGCCGCACAGGATCGGTACTTGTCAAGGTCGAAGATTACGGATTCGTCTCTTTCAATGTAATATATACGAGTTATGGTTCCCCTTCCATCCACTGTGATCCTTCAGGACTGATCTTTGACGGGACCACAACCCAGACATTCTCAATCACCACTCCTACGGACGGAATGCTGGACTGGACGATTACTGAGATTCCGGAATGGCTATCCTTTTCTGTTACTTCCGGTACTCTGTTGCAGGGTCAGACAACGTGGGTGACAGCCACCATTGATCCCGGCAAGATCACCCCGGGGACTACGGTTCTGGATACAGTGAAAATCAGAAGCCCGCATGCACAGTATCCGTTTGCACTCAGCATACGGGTGACGCCCGTCACTATTCCCCCGCCTGATGGTTTCACATTGGGCGGCGTACTGATGGATGCCGAATATCATCATGAATCCGGACTGCTTGCGGTCTGCACCGGATCACCAAACCAGCTTATCATGTTCAATACCGCCACATGGGAGTCCGATACGATATACCTGGAAAAGACCCCCGCCTGTATCAGCATCTCTGCAGACGGCCATAAGGCAGTTATCGGATATACGGTGTCATCAGTCAGTTACATAGACCTTGATGCAGTGGAAATAACCGATGATTATGACATTGACTGCATACCGTATGATATTGTTCTCGGTGAAACAGGCTGGTGCTATATCACCCCGACGGAAGATCAGTGGGTGACAATGCGGAACCTTAACCTCACAACAGGGCAGGTCAGTACAAACAACTACCTTATATATGAACAGACTCTCATCAGGAGAGTACCGGAGGAGGATTACCTGGTCGGATCATCGCTGGGCCTGAGTCCGAGCGGCCTGATGCTTTTTGACGTCACGGCAGGAGAGGTGAAACCTGACGTGACCAAATACCATGAATCCATAGGGCATTTCTGGCTCTCGAAGGACGGGGAAAAGGTTTATTCTGCTTACGGTAAGATATACTGGGTTCCGGAGTACATGGGTTCATCCTTCGGTACGGAGGCACCCTCATTCGGCAATTTCAACCTGAACTATGCCTACATCACAGCCCTGGATGACTGCCCGGCTGTCAGCAGCGTCTTTTACAGCACTTCTGCCTACTGGTATGAGCCCGGAACCTCATCCCTGATTGAGCAGTACAATTCAACTAACCTCAATAAGATTAAGTCATACAATGTTTCACCGGCACAGGTAAGCATACATGGGACAACAGTGCCGTATGAGACAACTCCCCGGTTCATCTTTGTAAACAAGGAAGGGACCAGGATGCATGTTGTCAAGGTACTTAAGCCTGTATACGATATTGAAGGCTGGCTGATTGAAACTATATCGCTCCAGTAAGGAGGCAACCAGGGATAAATAAGGCAAATGGGGCTGCCGGAAGTTTCCGCGGGCACCGGTCTCACGTGGCGCCTGGGGAGATGGCAGTGGGTATGTCAGGCGGCAGGCCTGTTCTTCCTGGTGTGAAAGTAGGTCAACCCGTTGATCTCGGTCATGCCCACCAGCTCCAGGCCTGATTCCTTAAGCAGACTGGTTACGCTCCTCCTGGTCAGGTACCGGTTGGTCCTTGAGTCAATGAAGCTGTACATCCTGTTGATGAAGGGGATCCTTGATTCGATGCCGTTCTCGTAGGCCTCGGCCCTTTCTGACTGCTGCTTCGGCAGGTTTCCGTATCTGTCAGCTAATCCGCTCTGTGACCTGTTGTCAATGAAACAGCCAATAAAATTGCTTTCGGAAGGAAGAAGTCCTGTTATCTGTTTCAGGAAATCCTTTATCTCCCTGATATGGTTTAGCTGCCTGAGAGTGATGACGGTTTTAACTCCTTTCATGTCTTCAGCATCATAGAAATAATGACGCGTTGAAGGAATAACGAGCACACCCGATTCCTTGATCAGGCCCATCCGGTCAAGGTAATCAATCAGACTCTGACGCACCTCGATGTCAAGCTCGTCAAACAGGTGAATGAGGCCGCTGTCCCTTAACGACAACCTCCTCGGGCTCACCTTCATGACGGGCTGATCCGATATTGCGTCCCTGTTCAGTCCGATAGTTCCTTTTTCCATTTGTTAAGTCAGATGCCTGTTCTTATGCAATTTTTGTGCCACCAGTGTTAGACAGATTCCTTTTATAAGGATTTATATGCCGAAGTTATTGACTCTTTCTTACAACAACCAAACTATTTTGATGTTCACCGGCCACCTTTTGACCAACGGAACGATTGGAGAGACAACCAATAAAACTCCCGGGCCGAATCATGCAAAATCCGTTTCTCCTGCTTTGTCCCCTCAACGGAGACAGTTTGTTATTTTTATGTGAGAATTAAGTTTTATTATGCATTTTTGAAATTCCTTATCATACAGGGATAAGGGAATCAGGTAAATGACGAAGAGATGGAAGATATCGATAGTGGCAACTGCAGTGGTCATTTTCATACCGCTCTTCTTTGTCAGCTCTGTCTACGCCGGCCTGTTCGGTCACCTGCCAGGGAAGAAGGAGCTTCGGAGCTACAGGAACTCCACTGCATCACTTGTGCTCTCAGCTGAAGGGGAACTGCTCGGGAAATTCTATTCCGAAAACCGTACGGACATCACCCGCGACCAGGTGCCTGATCATCTTATCCAGGCCCTTGTAGCAACAGAGGATGCCCGATTCTATGATCACTCAGGGATTGACACAAGGAGTCTTGTCAGGGTGTTTTTCAAAACGATACTGTTCAGTGACCGCAGCGCCGGAGGCGGAAGCACAATCACCCAGCAGCTGGCAAAGAACATGTACGGCAGGCGGGACTACCTGATCATGTCCGTCTTCCTGAACAAGACGCGGGAGGCTCTCCTCGCAGGGCGAATCGAAAAGGTCTTCACCAAGGATGAGATACTGACCCTGTATCTGAACACTGTCTCTTTCGGGGAGAATCTCTTCGGCATCGAGGCCGCCGCCCGGAGATACTTCAGCTGCAGTACGGCAGACCTGAAGAGTGAGGAGGCGGCTCTGCTCATCGGGATGCTCAAGGCAAACACATCCTTCAACCCCCGCCTTTATCCTGACAATGCCCTCAGGAGACGGAATGTGGTGCTCAGACAGATGGAGAAGTACGGTTACATCAATGCTGCAAAGACCGATTCACTGAGCGCACTGCCGCTGAAGCTCAGATACAATAAGACGGATCTTGCCGGTCCGGCCGACTATTTTCTTGTCCGGGTGAGGGCTGAGGCTGACCGCATTCTCAGGGAGGTCACAGGCTATCGGGGCAAAGAATGGGATATCGAGCGTGACGGGCTTAAGATTACAACCACACTCAGCATGCCGATGCAGCGTGCGGCAGGTGAAGCCTTTGATGCACACCTTTCCAGGATGCAGAAGCGGCTCGACGAGCAGTATAACACCTCTTCGGGCCGCAGGGCCCTGAAGGAGATCCCTGACAGCCTGAGGAAGATGATGACAACCCTTCATGCAGGGCTGCTCGCCATCGATCCGTTCACCGGTGCAGTGATGGCATGGGCCGGTGGCATCGATTTCAAAACACAACCATATGACCAGATACTGGCTCGCCGTCAGCTGGCATCCGTATTCAAGCCATTCATCTTCGCTGCTGCACTTGAAGACGGCATCGAGCCCTGCCGCTACCTCGACAATGACTCCGTAACTCTGTCAGGCTTCAACAACTGGAGCCCCGAGAACTATAACCACTCCTACGGAGGCAAGTACTCTCTTGCCGGTGCCCTTGCACAGTCAATGAACATCCCTACATTCAGCCTCTTCCTGATGATAGGATTTGACAAGGTTGACCGTCTCTGGAGGGAGATGGGCTTTTCCTATCCCCTTGAAGATATGCCTTCCCTGGCAATGGGAACAGCTGAGGCCAGCATCCTGGAGGTGGCGCTTGCCTATGCCTCCTTCGCCAACGGCGGAGAGAAGATCTCTCCTTATATGATTGAGTCACTCAGTGCGCCAGACGGAACAATAATATGGCAGCATACCCCGCCACATCGAAGTGAAAGGGTGCTGTCCGAGCGGTCGGCTACTCTTATGTCTGCAATGCTTCACAAGGCGATCAGGGAAGGGACCGGCGCCGCTGTGCACAGTGTTTATGAGGTCACGATACCCCTGGCAGGAAAAACCGGCACCTCTCAGAACTATGCCGATGCATGGTTTGCAGCATTCAATCCCGGCATCGTGATCGTGAGCAGAGTGGGCGCCTCATCCCCCTCGATCCACTTTAATAACGGCAGCTATGGCTCCGGAAGCGCACTGGCACTGCCGCTGGTGGCACTGACCCTCAGAAAAGCCGAAAGGGATAAGGAACTGATGAACAGAATCAACATCCCGTTCGAACCGTTGCCGCCCGAACTGGCAATGGAGCTTGAGTGCCCTGATTTCAGGGATAAAACATTCTTTGACAGGCTCTTTGACATCTTCAAGGAAAAGGAAGTCGACTACAGCGAGGCGGGGAAAAGGAGGCGCATTATACGCAGCCGGATCTTCAGGCGGTGAAATTTCATCAAAACTTCATTGTGCGGATTCTATTTTCGCCTGTGAATTGCAAATCGTAAAAAAGCGAAATGATGAAAAAGAGATTAACTGTATTGTTGACAGCCGCATTGATACTGATTGCGGGCGCATGCAACCGAATAGGCAACGGCGATGACCAGGGAAGGATTGTTCTGAAAGTCACCGATGCCCCGTTTGACATCAGTAACATTGAATCGGCAATGGTTACGATCACAAAGGTGGAACTCAGGAAAGCCGGTGACGGAATCAGTGACGGTAACCCGTTCATCACTCTTTCTGTGGATACTGTGACTGTAGACCTTATTGACCTTCGGAACGGCGTCACCGAAACCCTGCTAGACATGGAGATACCAACAGGGAGATATGACCTTGTCAGGCTTTATGTGGATGAGGCAGGGCTGAAACTCAAGGACTCAGAAGAGATTCACCGCGTGAAAGTTCCCAGCGGAGGTCAGACAGGCATTAAGATATTCCTCCGTCCTGCACTGGAAGTATCGGAAGGTAACCTCGAGGAGGTGCTCCTTGACATCGATCTCTCCAGGTCTTTCATCCTGAGGGGTAACCCGGCACACAACAACGGATTCATCTTCAAGCCGGTTATCAGGGCAGCCAACATGGCAAAGGCCGGTTGCGTAAGGGGTTTTGTATCAGATACTGCCGGTGTTAAAATCACTGAAGCAATCGTCTGGATTGAAAAGGACACCGTTCTTGCAACTGCCTTTACCGATACCCTTGGAATCTACGCAATCATTGGTGTGCCTGCCGGTGAATATTCGGTATCAGCCACAAAAGAGGGCTATGATACGGTCCGGTTTGACGGGGTTGATATAATTGCAGGCAACAAAACCGTGGTCGATTTTGAGCTTATTAAAAAGTAAACAGCTGATTGAATTCAATATGGCTGATATCAAAGCCGTGCCGTTACAGGCACGGCTTTTGTTTTTTAAATTTAATTGCTAAATTTGATGTTACACTAAAGTTGGGTGCCGGAAAACTAATCCGGTCGGTTAATGAGATAAACAATAAGAAATGATGAAAAAGAGACGCGTACTGATTTTTACTGCATTGATTTCAGTCGCACTGGCAGCGGTGATCTCGTGTGCGGTCAACCCGGTCACCGGCAAGAAGCAGATAATGCTTATGTCCGAGGCTCAGGAGGTCCAGATGGGTTTGTCATATCATCCCCAGGTGATGGCAAGTTTCGGAGAATATGCTGATCCTGAGCTTCAGACTTTTGTTCAGTCGAAGGGAACAGAGATGGGAAAGCTTTCTCACAGGCCTAACCTTGAATATACAATCAAGGTGGTTGACTCTCCGGTTGTGAATGCTTTTGCCGTTCCGGGAGGGTTCATATACCTGACCAGGGGAATCATGGCCAACTTCAACAACGAAGCGGAATTCATGGGTGTCCTCGGTCATGAAATGGGTCACATAACGGCCCGTCACTCTGTAAGCCAGCAGACCAAGCAGCAGCTTGGCACCCTGCTGCTGATCGGCGGAATGATTGCATCAGAGAAATTTGCCAATTATGCTGAGCAGGCCATGCAGGGTCTTCAGCTTCTCTTCCTGAGTTTCAGTCGCGACGATGAACGTCAGGCTGACCAGCTCGGAGTTGAATATGCATCCAGGACCGGCTATGATGCTGCCAGAATGGCTGATTTCTACAAGGTCCTGATAAAGATGAATCTCTCCGAGTCTGAAGGGGGAGTTCCCACATTCCTCTCCACCCACCCTGATCCGGGTGACCGCTACAACGCGGTGCTGAGAGACTCAAAACGGTGGCAGGACAGCCTCAGGCTTCAGTCATACAAGGTGGGGGCTGATTA
>Ga0116154_10002199_pt1 | contig 15069 bp, 5 predicted proteins | sample AD_UKC030_MetaG_FD_89898 | JGI IMG/M metagenome (GOLD analysis project Ga0116154, IMG submission 89898) | Active sludge microbial communities of municipal wastewater-treating anaerobic digesters from USA - AD_UKC030_MetaG | ecosystem: Engineered > Bioreactor > Anaerobic > Digestate | place: USA...
AGCGTCCCCGAGGATCCATCGGCAATGGCCGAGGTTCAGACGATCGTGGCGGGTCCATTGTTCCATACCCAGGCTTTCAAGATAGCCTGCAGCCTTGTCCGCCTTGCCGGTATTCAGCAGGCACCAGGCCATGGGACGCAAGATTCGGGTGTTTGAAGGGTACTTGAGCTCGATACCCAGGTATTGATTGAGGGCCTCGTTGAACTTCCCGGCTTCGAGCAGGGTGTTGGCCAATTGCATCATCAGCCGTTCCTCTTCCCCTCCGTCCCTGATCGCCTCGCGGTACAGGGGGACTGCATCCCCCGGGCGGCCCAGCTGCCGCAGACAATAGGCCATCTTGCGCAGCAGCCACTGACGGTTGGTGTCGTACAGCTCGGCTTTGCGGTAATACGAAAGCGCCATCTCGAAATGCCCGATCTTCTGAAATGCAAACCCGGCTTTTTCGAAAACCTCATAGCTGGTATCCCCGGCCGCTGCCAGTTCTGCAAACAGGCCAGAGGCTTGTTCGTAATGCCCCCGGGTAAAATGAAACTCGGCCATGGTGCGCATCAGCCCGCTTTCCCTAAGATAGGGCCCCAGTACTGAAGTATGGTGGAGGCTGAGGAAGGCCCGGAAAAGGTCAGGAAGGGATGACCTCATGGGATGCAGGCGGTGGAAGCGGAAGAGGTCCTGGATGTACATCCGGGCTTCGCTGCGGAATCTACTGAGGTCGTCCAGTAACTGTTCCTCGTCCTGCACCTCCCGCATCATTTCCATCTCCGCAGAAAAAAACCGGTCAATGATGGCAAGCTGTTGATCAGGAAGGTTGCCCAGGTTAAGCAGGAATGAATATTTGTCGGAATTGCAGAGCATGGATGAGGACGACAGCCCTTCCAGCAGGCGCGGGGCGTCGAGGCGTCCGGACAGGGCATGCAACTCCTGCTGTACGGCCGGATGCCTTCCGGTAAATGGCAGGAACCAATGATGCACCTCCTGGAAAAAGGGGAATTGCTTGAGCATGGCGAACGCACTCATGAAAACGTCGGAGCCGTCCATCTGCATCTCATTAAGCTGCTGAATCTTATCCATGAGTTCCGGGCTGTCGCCGAAAAACTCCTGCCAATCCGGGTTCTCTTCAGAACCAAAATCTTCGATCGAGAACTCTTCCGAATCCAGGTGCTCTGTAATCCTTGGCGTGATCCGGATCATCTCCGGGATGATTTCTTCCCTCAGGCGTTTGGTGATGGCATCGGTGTCCTGGCTGCGGATCATCTGTAACAGGATAATCTCCATTTCTTCCTTGCGCACCACCTCAACAAGCATGGTCCTCAGCACCACGGCCAGTTCGGGGTAAAACCGGAAGCGCCGGTGGTAATGATGTATGGTCTGAATGACCCCGGTAAGGGCTCGGGCCCTCACCATGGGGGAGGAATGGCGCAGCAGTTCGAGCTGAAGCCTGATCCTTACGCTGCTGAAACTTATGAGCAAGCCCAGGTTGAGACTACTGGCCAGCAAGGCCTGTTCCTCCTCAGGGATGGCCCCGTCCTGAAGCAGGCGCTGAAGCCCTTCCGCGAGCTCGTCGTCCAGCACAGGGCTTAGCCAGCACAGGTTGAAGAGCCGCCCCAGGATCTCATCTCTCCGCAGACTACCAGAAGGTTCCACCTCCCGGTGTTGGTCGGGGAGGCGGTGTTCCAATTGATGATGGGCCAGCAACTGGGCCATCACCTCTTCCAATTGACGGGAGTGGCTGTCAACGCTTTCCTGCCACACCCTTTGCCGGATACTGAGCGGGCTGGTGGTATCCCTCGCCATTTGATGCAGCTGGAGCCGGTCGGTGAAGTCCATGATCTGACGGGCGCTGCGCTCATAGAGTTGGGTGCGCTGGGCATCTATGGTACCGCGCTTCAGGTAGTCCAGGATCAGTTCATAATTGCTGCTTATCGCGTTGAACTGCAGCTGGAGGTTGTCGTCCCCGCTCCCGGCGGCCAGTTCCGCGGAAGCATCCAGGGCCAGGCCCAGGTCCAGGGCATATACATGGTCCCGGATCTCAGCGAGTCTGGAACGGAATGGTTTTATTGGCATACTGTCAGTTCGTCAGAGGATGCCTCCCGGAAACGTGCTCCCGGCAGTCTTATGCAACAGAAACGCTTCATGGCAATGGGTTGTTCTGTGCGGGATAGTATACTTCAAATACCCTGCCAGAGGCTTTATGTGTTCTATGTTCTATGTTCTATGTTCTATGTTCTCTGTTGCTTTTTGCTTCCCGCTCTTCGCTGCCTGCTTCTCGCTTTCCCCGCTTGATTCGCCACGAATGGACGAATTTCCCTTCACTGCTTGCCAGGCAACATAATGAAGTGAGTATGCAAACCCATTACATCTTCAATACGTCTTAGATCTTAGATCGTTGATTCCGCCAGTGGGCGGACAGGCTTTATTCGATATTCCCTTGGTCCTTGTCCCATTCCATCACCTTTCCGGAACCACGCCGAGGTACATTTCCCGGCCATCCTGGAGCGGAAGGGTTTTCAGTATCTCAAGGGATTCCTGGCGGGAAGCCTGGAGGGAGTCGCAGAGGTATAGGACGCCCGACTGCGGCCTGCGGTCGAGGATGAATGGCTTTTGGGATATGCGGTAGGTGTAATACGCCACCCTTAGGGGGATATCGCTTTCTCCCAGTACGTGCAAGTCCGCGCCGCGCCCGGCAAGGCTTGCAAGGTATTCCCCGCTGGTTTTCTCCACCATCACGGGATTATCCTCCGAAGCACGGTGCATCGTCCAGCTGAGGTTGACCACCAGCCGCAGGGCGATCATAATGATTACCAGGAAGAAGAGCGGTTGTTGCGATCTGCGCATAAAAATCCAATACCCTGCCCCGGCGATCAGTAAACCGGCTGCTGAAGCGGCCAGCCTGTTCGGGAGCACGGAAGCCTGTGGCAGGAAGGGGAGGAGGACAAGGCCAATGCCCAGTAGCAGGGTAAATATATGTATGCCGGTGTTGAGGATACGCCGCTCCCGGTTCAATGGTTCCTTTACCAGGTCGTAGCCCGCCACCAGTAATATCACAAGGATAGGGTAGAACATATAGGTGTACCGCGGGCGTGCCCCCGGGGAAACCCAGTATATTATGATGTTAACAGCCGTGATCAGCAGGAGGTAACGCAGATAGGGATGCCTGGAAAGTGAACGAAAGGACCGTATCCAGATCAGGATCAGCAAACTGGCGGGCAGCAGGTTTTTCAGCAGCTCCAGGGGGAAGAGGATCAGATGACGGAAGAAGCTGCCCGCGGGCATTTCCGTGGCCGTACGCTGGCTCGATTCGGTCCAAAGCACCTGCAGCAGGTCCACAGGGTCGGCTTTTAGGGAATATAGGTAGATATATCCGCCAACCAGGAGGAAAAACCAGGCTGCCCCTGCAACGTGCTGCCAGCGGAACAATCCCCTGAAATCTCTATTCATCAGGAAAAGTGTACCCAGGGAGAGCGCGATAAATACCAGCGTTGGCATCCCTTTGGTAAGGAAGGCGATGCCCCCGATGAAGTAGACCGCGGAATACAGCAGCAGCCATCGCTTTCGATGGTAAAGTGGATAGATGAGTGTGATCATTGCGAAAATCAACAGGGAATAGAACAGGTCGATCTCCGCTGTCAACGAAAAATAAAGGAAGAGGTCCGCGCTCACCAGGTACAGCAGGGCCGCGGGCCAGGCGGCCCGCGCTCCGAAATGCTTCCTGGCGATGATGAATACCAGGATAGCGGTGAGGATAAAGGAAAGGACCGCGAAGAACCTCAGGGCGAACTCGCTTTGGTTACCGAAAATATGGAAGGAACCCAGCAGTATCCAGTTCCATACCGGTGGCTTCTTGAGGTAAAGCTCGCCGTAAATGGTAGGGACGACGTAATCCCCTGAAAATAGCATTTCCTGGGCTACAACGGCCCGCCTTTGCTCCTCAAGGTATAGCGGCTGCATTCCCAGGAATCCATACAGGAGGATCATGATGACGACGGTCAGGATTATCCCGGGGATGTGCTTCTTTTGCATTCCAAAGTCTATAAGAAAGAACCCTTATTAAAATCCGTTCACCAGTCCGGTGCGCAACACTATATCACATTTAACATTTAACATTTCGCATTTCTCACTTCACACCTCGTACCTCGCATATCAGATATCAGATATCAGATATCAGATATCATTTTTGCCCTTACTGTGGGATCCTCTCCATCGTCCAACGACCATAACTTCACGCTGGCCCACTCGTTCCAGCCCAGTCCCCGAGCCGGGAAGGCCACGGGGATATAGTGTTCGCCATAGCCCATGGCCATCCCGTTTTCCACCTTCTCCACAATCACCCTCTGGGTTTTGCCCAGCATACTCTCGCGGTATTTTCGCTTGTTTTCCTCCGACACCAAACGGATGATCTCACTTCTCCGGTTCTTTTCAGCTTCGGTGAGCTGGTCGGGCATTCTCTCTGCCCGGGTTCCGTGACGTTTGCTGTACTTGAAGGTATGGATATGGCTGAATCCGATTTCCCGGGCAAATTCAACCGTTTCCATAAGGTCGGCTTCTGTTTCCCCCGGAAAACCAACGATGATATCGGTGGTGAAGTTGAAATCAGGACGTTGCCTGCGGATCTTATCGGTGATTTCCCGGAAGCGCCTGGCGGTGTACATCCTGCGCATCTGGAGCAGGATCCTTTCCGAGCCGCTTTGCAGGCAGAGGTGCATATGCGGGGCGAGCTTGGGATGCTGAAAGAGCCTGTAGAGCTTATCCCCGAAACCGTCGGGTTCGATGGAGGATATGCGGACCCTGAAATCCCCGGGCAAGTCCAGGACCTTTTCAACAAGGTCGTCGAAATTATGGCCATCGAAGTCGTAGCGACCGATGTTAACACCGGTTAGCACCACTTCCTTGAAACCGAAGTCAAGCACCTGGCGGATATTCTCGAGGATGTCAGGCAGAGGACGGCTCACGGCCCTTCCCCTGACCTCGGGGATAATGCAGAAGGTGCAGAAATTATCGCATCCATCCTGTATCTTGATGATGCTGCGGGTGTGAAATGTACGCTCTGCCGCGGCAAATCCGAACAGGTCCTCCGGAAGCCGGGAGGGATCTACCATTTCTCCCCTGAAATGGCTGTTGACGATATTCAGGATCTGGCTCTTCTGGCCGTTCTCTACCAGGTAGCTCACCCCGGAGATGGCCCCCAGGGCTTCCTTGTGGTTGTTCACCGAGCAACCCGTCATGATGATCAGCTTGCGGTGGTCGGTATCCCGGCGTATGGCCTGGTTCATTACCTGGCGCGATTTGCGGTCGCTCTGATTGGTGACGGTGCAGGTATTGATGATGACCACATCCGCCTCGTCTTCTAATTCCACGATGCTGTACCCATCCTTGTCGAATGCCGACGCCAGCGCATCCGTCTCGTACTGGTTGAGCCGGCATCCAAGCGTCCTGAAGGCAACGGTGCGGTGCATAGTCTATGTTCTGTGTTCTATGTTCTATGTTCTGTGTTCTGTGTTCTGTGTTCTGTGTTCGGTGTTCTGTGTTCCCTGGTTGCAATAGCATTCAGCCCCTTCGGAGCAATTGATCGCCAGTTTATTCCATCGTTATCCATTCTTCACTTTCCACTAGCACTAGCCACTAGCCACTAGCCACTAGCCACTAGCCACTGTCTGCCGAAGGCAGACCCGCCACCAGCCACTCTCTGCCGAAGGCAGACCCGCCACTAGCCACTAATGCGCCTTCCGCGCTGAATTCGGCTGCCCCGGTGAACCTGACCTGGGCAAACTGACCGATCAGGTCCAGGTCATCCGAAGGAAAACGAACAATAAGCCGTCCTTCGGTCAGTGCGCTAAGATAGCCCGGTTTGCGGTCCCTTCCCCGCACCAGTACTTTCAGGGTTTGCCCGATCAGTTTTTGAAGTTCTCTATGGCTTACTTCTGCCAGGTCTTCCGAAAGCAGATGATAGCGCTGCTTTTTTACTTCCAGGGGGATGTCATCCGCCCAACGGGAACTGGCAGCGCCCGGCCGTGGACTGTACATCGCGATATAGGCCATATTGTAGCGGAACTCCCGCATTATCCGCCGGGTGTTTTCGAATTGTTCATCGGTTTCCCCGGTAAACCCAACGATGATATCGGTGAACAGGCTTGCCTGGGGTATGGTCGACCGTATCTTTTCCACTATGCTACGGTAGCGGTCAATGTTATGCTTGCGGTTCATGCGTACCAGCACCCGGTCGTCGCCCGACTGCACCGGCAGGTGGATCTGTTTCGCAAGGCAGTCGTATTCCCCGATCACGTCGATCACTTCATCGGTCATATCCCTGGGGTGGGGAGATGTGAAATAGAGCCAGAAGTCCTTGCCTTCCCTACGTCCGTATTCTCCAATTTCCCGCAGTAGCCCGGCGAAGCCCAGCTCCTCGCCTTGCTTGTCAAGGCCATAGGAATTAACATTCTGCCCGAGGAGGGTAATGGAACGGTAGCCCTTGTCCACCAGCAGCTTAACTTCCTGGACGATTTCTCCTGAGGGCCGGGATACCTCCCTGCCCCGCGTATAGGGCACCGCGCAGAAGGTGCAGAACTTGTCGCAGCCGTTCTGAATGGGTACAAAAGCCTCGAAGGTCGACTGATAATGGGGGTCGATGTTCCAGAATTCGCGGATGTTGCGGTTGGCGAGGTTTCCGGAATTGATGCTGTGTATACCCACCGGATTCACCACGCCGTACTGGCTCACCATTTCCGGAAGCTGCGGCAGTTCGCTCATCGGAAATACGATATCGAAGAGTTTCAGGAAGCGTTCCTTGTCCTGTGGCAGGATACAACCCGATACGAACGTGATGAGGTTGCGTTTGCGCTTCGCCTTGTTCCACTTGGCAATGCGCGAATATACCTTGTCGATGGCCTTCTGCCGCACCGAGCAGGCCACGATCCCCAGCAGCCCTGCCTCATCTTCATTATCCGTCCACAAATAGCCCATCTGGTCTTCCAACACCGTCTTCACCCGCTCGCTATCGGAGAGATTCATTTGGCAACCCAACGTAATTAAGTGGTAGCGCATTGCTTTCAAATATGAAGTACTTAAAGTACTTAGAGTACTTAGAGTACTTAGAGTTAGGATTGTTGATCGATTAGGTTTTTCTCAGGCTGTTGCCAATAGTAGTAAACAGCGCCAGTAATTCCTTTGCTTCTGAGAGCAGTTCCATAAGATGAGGACTTTCCTTGTTCAAAATTTCTTGTGCGAGCTCTATCCAGTATATTGTCTCATTAGCCTCAGCCTCACATATCCTGATCTTACTCAAGAATTCGACATTGCTTCTTGATCTGTTAGCTTCCCTGTAATTTGCCCCTACACTGGTTCCTGATCTTGTAATCTGCTTTCTAATCACCCACCATTCGGTTGAATCTGGCCAGGTCGATGCCTGCCTGAAAACCATAAGCGCGAATTCCTTCGTGCGATTTTCGAGAACCTTTCCAAATTCCTTGTTGTTCATGTCAGAATATCGTCTAAAAATTCTGTAAGAATTTGATAGATTATAAGCATTACTTCCATCAGGTCCACCACACTACAAACACTTTAAGTACTTTAAGTACTCCAAGTACTCTAAGTACTCAAAAATAAACCTCCGCCACCATCTGTTCCTCCCGGTATCCCTGGGTTCGTAAGATATCCATGGCTTCGAGGATCATATCGTAATTGCCGCAGAGGTACACCATGGCGAAGTCGGGCTGGGGGTATTTCTTCAGATAATCGGTTACCCTGCCGTAGAAGCGACCGTTGCGGTCGCGGGAGGTGCATTGGATATACCGCCGGTGGTTGTAGTCGTCGGCGCCGAAATCTTCATCTGCTTTGCGCACGCCGTGCAGCAGGGTATAGTCGAGGTCGGGATTGCTTCGGATGAAGCTGTGAAAGGGCGCGATGCCTGTGCCGCTGGCGATAAACAGGAAGCGGTCGTGGGGCAGGCGGGCGAGGGGTAGGGTGAAGAAACCCACCGGGGGCTCAACCTGCAATGTGTCTCCAGGCTTAAGCCGTTTCAGGCGTCGGGAAACCAGGCCGTCTTCTACCTCACGAACAAGTACCTCAAGGTGCTCATCGGTTTCTCCGCTGTAGACAGAGTACTCCCTCATCTGCGTGCTGCCCGCTTCACCCAGCAGGATATGCTGACCCGCCGTGAACGGCATAGCGTTTCTGGTGATGCTGACGATATATGCTGAGTCAGTAAGATCCTTCACTTCGATCACCTGGAAGGGCATCTCAAGTGTGGATGATATCTTTTCACTTTTTCCTTTTCTTTCCCTGGGCATGGTCAAGGCAACTGGATATTTTGGCCTGCAAAGGTCGTGTTTATGAGGGAAACCGTGATATCCTGGAATATGTTAAAGCAATTCTTCCCGTATTGATTAACATTTCTTTAACAAGTTTATTTAGAATTAGTCCAGATAATCCCTGTATAATTGCCTACAGCAACTCAGCCCTAAGTCTCACCTTTTCAAAAATCTTGCCGATGGAGCGATCAGTGACCCTGTTCCAAACAGTAAGCTTGTGCCTGTTGTTCCTGTTATCCATCCAAGGTGTTCGATCAGATTCCATAATCACTGGCTGCAAGATTGTTCAGAATGCACATTCTGTTAATTTCTGAACAGAACAACGGCTACATTGCATAACGTAAAGCCAAAACCGGTCCCGATGAAAAAAAATCTAACGCTTATTACTGGATTGCTCATGCTTTTAGCAACGGGCTTGTATGCCCAGTCGGATGCTCCCAGTCTCAGTACGAGGATCTCAACAGATGGAATATGGAGCATTCGTCCTGTTTCAGTCAGCACGGCCGATCATCTGATGGATCTCCGGCTTGAGGGTAACCGTTTACTACTTGGCAAACAGGAACGGAATGGGTCAGCTGGTATTATTGAGGAAGATATGGAGGAGTATTCCATTCCGCTCAACGAGATCCCTTCGCGGAAGATTGATGTATACGGAAGTGAGGGTGACGACCACCTTCTTATCAATTATTCCAAAACCTTTGCCAGCCAAAAATGGCATATCCGGTATTTCGGACAGGGTAACAGGCCAGGGACTGTCGGGGATGTACTTTCCTTTCATTGCGAAGACGCGACAGAGGTCAGGTATGACCTCATCAACAAGAATGACGGGATGGTCCACCTGGACGGCAGCATATTTGAATTCACAGGTTTAGAACCTATTTCTCTTTTGGGTCCTTACACTAATCTGATTATTAATGGACTCAACAGTAGCGATGAATATAATTTTAGCGATGCAGGATCAGGCAGTACCCTGCTCAGTGGTCCTGGATTTGAGTCCATCACGTTTGCTACACCCTCGTCGAATTGTGTGCTAAACGCATTCTCAGGTGACGATGAAGTTATGGTTAACAGTACAGGTGCATTTATCCCAAACTTAATTCTGAATGGGGGCGACGGAAGTGATACGCTCAATGTGGATGCCCAGGGGTATTGCGCTGTGGACGATGGAAGTTCCATTGTCATATCCGGCGTGTATAATATCCAGTACAGCGAATTCGAGTCGGTCAATATCTTCAATACGGCTGGGGTAACCTCAGGAAACATAGCTTATGTAAATGGCAATGCCTCCGGCGCAGATAATGGTACCAGCTGGTCGGACGCTTTCACTGATCTCCAGGATGCACTCAGTTTGGCTTCCTCCTGCTCTTCTGTAGGTGAAATATGGGTTGCGGCCGGTACGCATTACCCCGATGAAGGTGTTCTTCAAACCGACAATGACCGGACTGCTTCATTCAGTCTGGTCGACGGAGTGGATGTATACGGGGGATTTGCCGGTACTGAAACCTCAAGAGATCAGAGGGATTGGAAAATAAACGTAAGTGTACTTAGTGGTGAAATTCAACAAGATGCCACCGAAGCAAATAATGCATACCACGTTGTGCAGGCGTATTACCTGGATAGTGCAACCATCATTGACGGGTTTACTATCAGAGAAGGTTACGCTTCCGACGCTCCAGGGGCGAATCAAAATGGTGGCGGTGGGATGTACATTGAAGCCTCTTCCCCGATCGTTGCGAATTGCACGTTTACTCAAAACCGGGCATTCTTTGGCGGCGGCCTGCTGAATAAGGATGCCGGATCAATAATTGATAAATGCATTTTCCACGACAATAGTGCTGATCAGAATGGCGGGGCCCTGAACAACTGGGCAACCGATGATACCAGTAGTTCAACCATCACTAATTGTTTGTTCTACAACAATGCAGCGGGCAATGGGGGAGCAATCCTGAATGTTTCATTCAATGGTGAACTTTGTAATCCAACCATTGTCAATAATAGCTTTTTCGGTAATATAGCTTCAAACGCTGCAAATGGAATATCAAATTGGTCTACAACACTAGCCACATCTTGTGCTCCTTCGATAATCAATTCTATTGTTTGGTGCGGTGGGGTGAGCATCTCGAATACAACCGCCAACCCTTTTGTTAGCCACTCAATCATTCAGGGAGGGTATAGTCCTTGCACTGACTGTCCAGGCGGTGACGGTAATGAAGATCCTTTGTTTGCAAATACAGCCATTTTCGATCTGCACCTGCTCGACTCGTCGCCTGGTATCAACGCCGGCACTCCGGATACTACCGGCCTTGGCCTGCCGGCCACCGACCTCGATGGCAATCCAAGGGTACTCTTTTGTGATATTGATATGGGGGCCTACGAAGCATCAGGACTGCCCTTTATTGGCGGGCCGATTGTATCCGATACTACCTGGGCATCCGATACAGTTTTTATTTCTTGTAATGTTGATATTGCCGACGGTGCCACCCTGACCATCGAACCCGGGGTGACCGTGTTGTTCATGGATTCCCTGTACCTGAAGGTGAAAGGGCGTTTGCTTGCCCAGGGGACGGCCAGTGACAGCATACGTTTCACCCGTACCGGCGGTAAATGGCAGGGATTGACTTTTGACCGCATTGATCCTTCGTCCAATGACAGCTCCCTGATGAGCTATTGTGTGATCACCCAGGCGGAAAAGGTGTCGGGAGGCGGTATCTTCGTAGATAGTACGGATAAGTTCAGGATCAGCTATTCCTCTATCAGAAATTGCGCTGCCCACCTGGTGGATCCCGGTTGGGGCGGTGGGATCCGTCTCTACATCAGCAATGCGGTAGTATCACACAACAATATCAGCGGTAATCAGGCGTATAACGGCGCCGGGATTCATATCTACGACCGCTCCAGTCCTCGCATCCTTGGTAATACCATCTCTGGCAACCAGGCAACCCGGGGCGGTGGTGGCATCTATTGTTACCTCGACAGTGAACCCATAATCACGCAGAATGTGATCTCCGGGAATAATGCGGACATCTTCGGCGGAGGGTTCTATCTTCCTACCTGCGAAGCCAGAATCCTGGACAACCTCATTGAACTCAATACTTCGCCTTCGGCGGGTGGCGGTATATATGTGTCCTCGGGAGGTGCTGTGCAGATTGCCGGCAATATAATCCGTGAGAATTCTGCAAGTACTGGCGGAGGGATCAGGATTGCCACAGCCAGTCTGAGGCTCGCGAACAATGCCATCGTAGACAACCAGGCATCAACATCTGGTGGAGGAATATATTTCTCATCCTTCTCAGACACCCTGGCCAACAATACCATTTCAGGGAATGATGCACAGAATGGAGGGGGGGTATACTTCGCTACGGGTAGTCCCCATGCGGTGAACACCATTCTATGGGGTAATACTTCTTCGGTATCAGGGAATTCCGTGTACATCAACAGTGCAACCAGCGATCCGTCCTTCTGGTATTGCAATATTGAAGGGGGATCCGGGAATTTCAGCGGTCCGGGTTCGGGGATAAACTATAGTGGGGGATTGGCCAATAACCTGGATACCGATCCACAGTTCGTTAATCCGCTTAATGGTAACTATCATTTATATCCGATCTCAACCTGTATCAACGCCGGCACCCCGGATACCACCGGCCTCGACCTGCCTGCCACCGACCTGGACGGCAATGCCCGAATATACTCCTGCGCCATCGATATGGGTGCCTATGAAGCCCAGAGCAATCTTATATTTGGTGGCCCGATCACCTCGGATACCACCTGGTCCTCTGATACCGTGTATGTGCACTGTGATGTGGATATCGCCGATGGCACCACGCTTACCATCAATCCGGGGGTGACCGTGCTCTTCATGGGACATTATGCCATGAATGTTCAGGGAACCATCCTGGCTGAGGGCTCCATAGGAGATAGCATACGGTTCACTGTTGCTGACACTGCTGGGTATAGTGCCAATAGCCATGGCGGCTGGGGTGGAATCCGGTTTGTGTCAACACCCCTGAGTAACGATTCGTCGCTGCTCTCATACGTAATTGTTGAGTTCGCGAAAAACGCCGGTCAGCCTGGCGGAGGCATATACTGGCATAATTTCAGCAAGTCCAGGCTGTCCCACTCCCTGGTACAGAATTGTTACGCTGAAGAAGGTGGAGGGATATCCATCAGTACCAACGCTCATCCCTTGATCAGCCATAACAGGTTCTGGCACAACGCTGCGAATATGTATGGCGGAGGCGTTGATGTCTCTTCGGGCAGTAGTCCACAAATATGGAATAACAGCATGGTGGATAATCAAACATCAGCAGCTGGTTATGGCGGAGGCCTTCGTATCGTCTACAGTTCCTATCCAAAAGTTCAGAACAATCTGATCTCAGGCAATTCTGCTTATGCTGGTGGTGGTGTCTATATCCGTGACCTTTCCTATCCTCAGCTGATCAACAATACGATCGTTAACAATTCCGCATCGTGGGCGGCTGGCGGGATTTTGACATACAACCACGGAAATGTAGCGGTCCTCACCAACAGTATTGTTTGGGGTAATACAGCGGTGAATTTTCCATCGATCTGGCTCGCCGATATTGTAGATGTTCTATTGACAAGGTATTCCAACATCGAAGGTGGGTTTGCAGGGACAGGGAACATCGATCTGGATCCCCTGTTCTCTAATCCTGTGAGCAAGGACTACCGCCTGCTTCCCTGTTCCCCGATGATCAACGCAGGCACCCCGGATACTACCGGCCTTGATCTGCCGGCTACCGACTTCTACGGTCAGGTGCGTGTGATGCACGATACAGTGGACATCGGCGCTGCAGAATATAATGGGCCACGCAATACGATCGATCTGCTTTCTGCGCAGATTGAGTTCTGCGTGGACGATGCCGGCATAAACCTGAACGGGACCCCTGCCGGGGGTACCTATTCGGGCACCGGGGTGGCCGGCAGTTCCTTCTATCCGGCCTTTGCCGGGGTAGGCACGCACTGGGTCCGCTACGAAGTGGCCGACTCTTTGGCCTGTCCCAACACAGACAGTATCCTGATGACCGTTCACGCCCTTCCGGTGGTCTCACAATCTGATACTTCGGTTTGCATAGATCAGCCGGTGCTGATCCTGACAGGCGGTTCCCCCGCTGGCGGCACCTATTCCGGGGCCCATCTCAGTGGTAACGTGTTCAATGTTCAGAGTGCTGGCGTGGGCACCCATACGCTGAGCTACAGCTATACTGATCCGGTGACGGGCTGCAGCAACAGTGTGCACTTCACGGTTACGGTGTACCCCTTGCCGGTGGTGGATTTCCCTGACCTTTCGCCGGCCTGTGCCGGTTCCGGCCTGATCAGCCTGAGCGCCAGCCCGGCCGGGGGCACTTTCAGCGGGCCGTATGTGGCCGGCGGCAGCTTCGATGCCGCGGCAGCCCCGGTGGGGAGCTACACCCTGTATTATGACTATACCGACCCCCACGGATGCAGCAATACGGATTCGGCGGTGGTTACGGTGCATGCCCTTCCGGTGGCCAGCGCCGGGGCGGATGTTTCGGTCTGCCAGGGTTCCTGTACTGTGCTTCAGGCCAGCGGGGGAGTGACCTATCGCTGGAGTACGGGTTATACCGGGACTACCTGGACGGTGTGCCCCACCGCATCGGCCACCTATACAGTAACGGTGACCTCGGCCAACGGCTGCACGGCTTCGGATGCGGTTACTGTCACGGTCAACCCTCTGCCCCTGGCCAATGCCGGGGGGGATGATACCCTTTGCCAGGGAGGGACGACGTCCCTGTCGGCAGTGTATGCCGGGGCAGGAGCAAGCTATTCCTGGAGCGGGGCCCTGACGGGCCAGAGCGTGAACGTTTCGCCCCTGACGACCACCACCTATACGCTGACGGTGACCTCTGCCAACGGCTGCACCGCCACCGACCAGGTGAAGGTGGTGGTACTGCCTGTGCCTGCCCCCTCCATTGCTCCGGTGGCTACCGTGTGTGCGGGGGAATGCGTGGTGCTGACCGCCTCGGGCGGGGCATCCTACCTGTGGTCGGATGCAGGAGCAACAGCGAGTGCAACAGCAACAGTATGTCCGGAGGTTACTACAACCTATACCGTGACGGTGACCGGCGCCAACGGATGTACTGCCCCGGCTTCGGTCACGGTGAACGTACATCCGCAGGTGCTGGCCGATGCGGGGGCGGATCAGTGGATCTGTCCGGGGGATTGCGCCACGCTGACGGCTACCGGAGGCGTCTCCTACCTTTGGTCCGAAGCAACAGCAACAGCAAGTGCCACAGTATGTCCTTCAGTGGATACCAGATACCATGTTACGGTGACCAGTGCGCAGGGCTGCACGGCGGTGGACTCGGTGATGGTACATCTGTACACCGCGCCTTCCTTCAGCCTTTCGGGCACGGATACCATTCAGCCGGGGGATACGGCCACGATGAGCGCCACGGCGGTAAGCGGACAGGCACCCCTGAGCTATGCCTGGTCGCCTGTGGGCACCCTGTTGGGGAATGGCACGGCCAGCGTGCAGGCGGTTCCTCCGGCTTCGCTGTGGTATGGCCTGCAGATTGCCGATGGCCATGGCTGTGCGTCCACCCAAGCTTTCCTGGTGACAGTGGCGCATCCGGGTGCTTCGCTGGCCGGGCGCATCCGTTATGCCAATGCCGGGCAGACGCCGATTGCCGGGGCTACGGTGTTTTTGATGGATCAGGTCAAGAGTTCCCCGATCATTGACAGTACGCTTACGGACGACCGGGGTTATTTCTGGTTCCACGGGCTGGAC
>Ga0116154_10002203_pt1 | contig 15045 bp, 10 predicted proteins | sample AD_UKC030_MetaG_FD_89898 | JGI IMG/M metagenome (GOLD analysis project Ga0116154, IMG submission 89898) | Active sludge microbial communities of municipal wastewater-treating anaerobic digesters from USA - AD_UKC030_MetaG | ecosystem: Engineered > Bioreactor > Anaerobic > Digestate | place: USA...
GATGGTCGCGTGGCGTCGGGACACATCGGTGGACTCGATCACGATGTCGCAGGTGGCGTCTCGCCCGAACACCGTCGAGGCCTTTCCCAGCTGGTACTCCCGCCCGTCGCTCTGGCTGACGAGCCGCCCTCCTGTCATCGGCCCGGCGGCAGGCGCGGAAGCGGGGGCGGGGCTCGTGGTGGCCGCCCGGAGCGCGGTGGCATCGGCCATGCGCGTCGCCCCGGCCTTCCGTTCGTCCACGACCGCCAGCTCGACGACGCCCACCTGGATCTTGTCGCCGTGCAGCAGGGGCACCGGATCGGTGCCGAGGCGCACCCCGTTGACCGAGACCACAGCGTCGTCTCCGGCCCGTCGGATGGCCGCGCCGGCGGCGGAAGCGTGCACCAGTGCATGGCGCGGCAGCACGCCGGCATGCTCGAGGCGTACCGCCGCCGCGGGCGACGAACCGATGACGGTTTCTCCTGTGGCGAGAGGCCAGCGTTCTCCGCCGAGCTCGAGCTGAATCATCTTCAAAAACCTACCCCTCCGCCGCCCGGGAAGGCAAGGAAGCGTCCTGTGCTGCCAGCTGCAGGCGGTAGAGCCGCTCGTACAGTCCTCGGCGCTCCAGCAGCGCCCGGTGCCCGCCCCGTTCCCGGATCTCTCCGTGATGGAAGACCAGGATCTCGTCGGCGTGGAGAATCGTGCTCAGGCGGTGGGCCACGACGATGCTCGTCCGCCCCGCCATCAGCTCGCCGATGGCCTGCTGGATCTGGGCCTCCGCCTCGGTGTCCACCGAGCTGGTGGCCTCGTCGAGCACCAGAATCCGGGGGTCGAGCGTCAGGGCCCGGGCAAAACTGAGCAGCTGCCGCTCCCCTACGCTCAGGGACTTGCCCCGTTCGCCCAGCACGTGGGCGTACCCGGCGGGCAGCCGCTCGATGAACCGGTCGGCGCCCACCCGGCGGGCGGCGGCGCGGGCCGCCTCCTCCGGCACCGGTGCGTCGAGGCGGAGGTTGTGGAGGAGGTCTCCGGAGAAGAGAAAGAGGTCCTGCTGCACGAATCCGATGAACCGGCGCAGCTCGGCGGTGGGAAGGTCCCGGATGTCCACTCCGTCCAGCGTGATCCGGCCCCGTTCCGGATCGTAGAACCGGAGCAGGAGGCTGATGACCGTCGTCTTCCCCGCCCCGGTCTGCCCGACCAGCGCGACCGTCTGCCCCGGCGACGCGGTAAACGAGACGTCGCGCAACACCCAGGCCCCCTCCGGCCGGTACCGGAACCACACGCCCTCGAAGCGCACCTCGCCCCGGACCGGACGCGGCAGCGTGGCGGGGGTGACCGGTTCGGGGACGGTGATTGGGGCGTCGAGCAGGCCGAAAATGCGCTCGGAGGAGGCCATGGCGCTCTGCAGGATGTTGAACTTTTCGGACAGGTCCTGCAGCGGCTGGAAAAAACGACGCGTGAGCTGGATGAACGCGGCGAGGGTCCCCACGGTGAGGGTCTGGTCGGCGTAGCGCACCCCGCCGTACCAGAGCAGGAGCGCCACCGCCACCGAGCCCAGCACCTCGATGATGGGAAAGAACACGGCGTAGACGGTGATGGAGCGAAGGTGGGCGTCGAGGTGCGAACGATTGACCGCCGCGAACTCGTCGCCGGCGGCGCGCTCCCGGCCGAAGAGCTGGACGACCCGCATCCCCGACAGATGTTCCTGCAGGAAGCTGTTCAGCCGGGCCAGGCGGACCCGGATGTCCCGGAACGCCTCGCGCACCTGCCGCCGGAAGAGATACGCCGTGAGCCACACCAGCGGGATGACCGCGAACGCCACCAGCGCCAGGCGCCAGTCCGTCCACGTCATCAGCGCCATGATGGCGAGGAGGGTGAAGAGGTCGCCGAAGATCGCCACGACGCCGGAGGAGAAGAGCTCGTTCAGCGTCTCGACGTCGGAGGTGACGCGGGTCATGAGCCGACCCACCGGGTGCCGGTCGAAGTAGGGGACGCTCAGGCGCTGCAGGCGGCCGAAGATCTCCATCCGGAGGTCGTGCATCACCCCCTGGCCGATGTGCGTCGTCAGGAGCCCCTGCGCGTACTCGGTTCCGAATTCCAGCAGGAGCGCGGCGAGGTAGAGCCCCGTGAGCGTGCCGAGAAGTCCGAGGTCGCGCGCCGGCACCGCGACGTCCAGCGCCTGCCGGGTCAGGACGGGGCCGACCAGGGCCAGCAGGGCGTTGACGATGAGCAGCGCCACCGCCACGGCCACCAAGCCGCGCCGGGGGCGCAGGTACCCGAGCATCCTCCGCATCAGTCCCGCGTCGTAGGACCGGCCGAGGGCGTCTTCCTGCGAGGTCATCCGGAGTGGGCCGGGCCGGCGGCCGCCGGCGCGGGTACGTCACCCAGCTCTTCGAGCCCCTTGATCCCCTGGCGCACCCAGTGCGAGAACACCAGGAAGCCGAATGCGATGGTGAAGTAGCTGAGGATGGTGCGCCAGGCGAGGGTGTAGAGGGGGGTCATCGCCGCCGGGACGTAGGCGGTCATCACGACGGCGGACAGGACCTCGGCGATGCCGCTGGCTCCCGGCGTCGGCGCGAAGTAGAGGAGGAACGCGATGAGCGTCTGGACGAGGAGCACGTCCACGAAGTGGGCCTCGATCCCGATGACGCGCAGCGCCACGTACCCGGCCAGCAACTTGTTGGCGTGCGACGGCCCGGAGAGCAGGGTGGCCCAGAAGAGCGAGAGCCACCCGCGGGGGGTGTTGAACTTGGCGACGCTCACGTGCGCTTCGTCGATGCCGACGAGCAGCTTCTCCAGGCGGGCCTCGACGCGGCGGCTCCGGCGGCCCACCCAGACCGCCAGGCGATGGATGCCGTTCCGGGCCACCTGCGGGAAGACGACCACCACCACGAGCAGGATCCCGATCGTGGCGAATACGCCGAGCGTCCCGAGGAAGAGATCGTAGAGGGAGAGCCCCATCAGGTCGCCCTTCGAGCCGAGCGACTGCCCTGCGCCGAGGAAGATGGCCAGCGGGCCGGCGATGCCGAAGAAGAGGATGGTGGCGATGAAGGTGACCAGCGCGGTAGTCATGCCCACCGGCACGCTGACCCCGTACCGACGCATGGTGTAGATCATCATCGGCGCCGCCCCCGACTGCAGCGGCGTGAGATAGGCAGCCCAGGCGCTCATCCCCCCGGCCAGCAGCATCCCCTTGAGCGGCGGGTTGGGGTGGAGCTCCCGCGCCACCACCCAGATCCGGAGCCCGCCGCCGATCCAGTCCATAGAGGCCAGGGCCAGTCCCACCAGCACCCATCCCCAGTGCAGCTGGGTGAGCCCGTGCAAGAAGGCCGGGAGATTGTCCCCGTAGAACAGCACCGCGACGTACCCCACGAGGGAGATCCCGACGAAGATCTCGAACCCGCGGAGGAGCAGTTTCGGGGAGAGTGGGTTGGCCATGGGTGCGGAAACGTACGGGTCGGCGGAGGCGGGGTCAACTATCTTTTGGCATGCCGCAGGACGTCATCCGAATCGTGAATGCCCGCCAGCACAACCTCAAGGGTGTGACCGTCGACCTTCCGCGCCGGGCGCTGATCGTCGTCACCGGTCCATCCGGCTCCGGGAAGAGTTCGCTGGCGTTCGACACCCTGTACGCCGAGGGGCAGCGCCGCTACGCGGAATCGCTGTCCACCTACGCGAAGCAGTTCCTCGACCGGATGCCGAAGCCGCTGGTGGACCGGCTCGACGGCATCGCCCCCGCCGTGGCCATCCAGCAGCACAACCCCGCGGTGTCCAGCCGGTCGACCGTGGGGACGGCCACCGAGGTGTACGACTACCTCCGACTCCTGTGGGCCCGGGCGGGCACCACCTACTGCCGGAATTGCGGCGGCACCGTCCGACAGGACACGCCCCAGGGGGCCGCGGCGGCGGTCGAGGCGCTCGGCGCCGGCCGCCTCCAGGTCTGCTTCCCCCTCCCGGCCTCGGCCCGGAACAGTCACGCGGCCATCGTGGAGAACCTGCGGGCCCTTGGCTTCCTTCGGCTGCTGGCGGGCGGGGAGCCGGTGCATCTCGAAGCCCTCGAGGCCTACCCCGACCTCACGGCGGTGCCCGACCTCCTTATCGTGGTGGACCGGCTGGAGGCGGGCCGGGGCGCGCCGAACCGGCTGGTCGAGGCGATCACCACCGCCTTCCAGGAGGGGGAAGGGATCGCGGTCGTGGTGCACGACGCCGGCCGCCTCCGGTTCACGGAACACCCGAGCTGCAGCCAGTGCGACACGCCCGCGCGCGCGCCGACGCCGGCGCTCTTCTCGTTCAACAACCCCCGCGGCGCCTGCGCCGCGTGCAACGGGTTCGGCGCCGTGCTGGAATACGACGAGTCGCTCATCGTGCCGGACGCGACGCTGGCGCTGTCGGACGGGGCCATCGACCCCTGGACCAAGCCCCGGTACGAGGCGCGCCGGCGGCTCCTGCTCGACACCGCGAAGAAGCACGGAATCGACCCCAACCGCCCCTGGGCGCGGCTCAAGGCGGCCGACCGCGCCCTGCTGCTCACCGGCAAGTCGGGACGCTTCCTCGGCATCATCCCGTTCCTCCGCGGCCTCGAACCAAAGCGCTACAAGCAGTACATCCGCGTCTTCCTGCGGCAGTACCAGCTCGCGCTCACCTGTCCCGACTGCATGGGCACCCGCCTCAACGAGCACGCGCTGGCGGTGCGCGTGGGCCGCGACACCATCGCGGACGTCACCGCCCGCCCGGTCGGCGAGCTGCGGGGATGGCTGCGGGGCCTGGTGTTGAGCCCGGCGCGGCAGCAGGTCGCGCAACTGATCCTCGACCAGCTCGACGCTCGGCTCCGGTACCTCGACGACGTCGGGCTCGGGTACCTCACACTCGATCGGCAGGCGCGCACCCTCTCGGGCGGCGAGGCGCAGCGCATCTCTTTGGCCAACGCCCTCGGCTCCCAGTTGGTGGACGCGATGTACGTCCTCGACGAGCCCTCCATCGGCCTCCACCCGCGGGACACCGACCGGCTGCTGGCGCTGCTGCACCGGCTCCGGGATCTCGGCAACACCGTGCTGGTGGTGGAGCACGACCTGGCCGCCGTGCGCGAGGCCGACTTCATGCTCGAGCTCGGCCCCGGCGCCGGCGAGAAGGGCGGCATGGTCATGCACGCCGGGCCACCGCTCGAGGCGGTCGCCACCCTCACCGGCCAGTACCTCTCGGGCACCAAGTGCATCGCGGTGCCGAGCGCGCGCCGGAGCGCCGGACCGCTCTGGCTTCGCGTCCGCGGCGCCACGCTCCACAACCTCAAGGGGGTGGACGTCAACATCCCCCTCGGCACCCTCACCGTCGTCACCGGCGTGTCCGGGTCGGGCAAGAGCAGCCTCGTCCACGACATCATCTACCGGGAGCTCGAGCGTCGCCTGCACGGCGGGCATTCGGCCAAGTCCCATCTCGGCGAGCGGGTCGGCGCGGTGGCCGAGCTCTCGGGGTCCGAACTGGTGTCCGACGTGCTCCTCGTGGACCAGTCGCCGATCGGCCGTACCCCGAGGTCCAATCCGGTCACGTACGTGAAGGGCTTCGACGACATCCGCGAGCTGTTCGCGGGCCAGCCGCTGTCGCTGGCGCGCGGCTACACCCCGTCCACCTTCTCGTTCAACCTGCCGGGCGGGCGGTGCGAGGCGTGCGAGGGAGCGGGGCACGTGCAGGTGGAAATGGTGTTCCTCGCGGACGTCTTCGTTCCGTGCGACGTCTGCGGAGGCAGCCGCTTCAAGCGCGAGCTGCTCGACGTCAGGATCCAGGGCGCGTCCATCCACGACGTGCTGCAGTGGACGGTCGAGGAGGCGATCACCCGCTTCCGGCACCAGCCGAAGCTCGGCGCGGCCCTCTGGCACCTCCACCAGGTGGGGCTCGGCTATCTTCGCCTCGGACAGCCGGCCACCACGCTCTCCGGCGGCGAGGCGCAGCGGCTCAAGATCGCCCGGGAGCTGGCCGGCGCGAAGAAGAAGGGCGCCCGGAAGCTCTATATCCTCGACGAGCCGACGACGGGCCTGCACCTCGACGACGTGCGGGTGCTGCTCCAGGTGCTCGACCGGCTGGTGGACGCCGGGAACACGGTGCTCGTCATCGAGCACCACCTGGACGTGATCAAGCGGGCGGACTGGATCATCGACCTGGGGCCCGAGGCGGGGGACGACGGCGGGCGACTGGTGGTGGAGGGCACGCCCGAGACGGTGGCGGCCTGCGCGGAGTCGCTCACCGGCCGGTACCTGCAGCCGTACCTCGAGCGCGCGCTCAGCAAGGTTCCGGCGTGATCGCGCCGTTCGACGCGCGCGCCGCCGTCCGGCACCTGCGGAACGCCGACCCGGCGCTGGCCGCCGTCATCCGCACGTCGGGGCCGTGCGAACTCGAGCCGCGCCTGCGCCATTCCCCTTTCGAGGAGCTCCTGGAGTCCATCGTCTACCAGCAGCTGAGCGGCAGGGCCGCCGCCACCATCTACGGGCGGGTGCGCGCGCTCTTCCCGGCGCGGCGGGCGCTCGCGCCCCAGGCGCTGCTCGACGCGCCGGAAGAGGCGCTGCGCGGCGCGGGGCTTTCCCGCGCCAAGCTTGCCGCGGCGCGGGACCTGGCGGCCAAGACGCTGGAGGGGGTAGTGCCCACCGCGGCCGCGCTGCGGCGGATGCCGGACGAGGAGATCATCGCGCGATTGACGGCGGTGCGGGGTGTGGGCATGTGGACGGTGCAGATGTTGTTGATCTTCCGGCTCGGCCGGCCCGACGTGCTGCCGATTCACGACCTCGGGATCCAGAAGGGATTCCAGCGCACATACGAAACGCGGCAGTGGCCGAAGCCGTCCCGCATCGAGCGACACGGGGAGCGGTGGCGTCCCTTCCGCTCGGTCGCGTCGTGGTACCTCTGGCGGGCGACCGATCAGGCGCCCTGAATCACGGCGGTCGCGGCGTCGATCGACTCCTGGGAGCCGGTGAGCGCCAGCACGTCCCCCGCCCGCAACTCCTCGTGCCCCGCCGGCAACACCTTCCGTTCCTCCCCGCGACAGAGCGCCACCACCGAAGCGCCGGTCAGTCCCCGCAGGTTGAGTTCCATGAGGGTGCGTCCGGCCGCCGCGTCATGGGAGCCCACGATCACCTGGGTCAGCTCGCCGATCCCGGGCAGCATCTGCCGCGCTTCCTCGAGGATGCTGCCGGCGGCGGCCGGGTGCTCCATGGTCATGGCGAGCGCCTCGACGATCATGTTGGCGCCGGCCTGCACGTGCCCCTGGAGGTTGCTGGCGGAGCGCCAGAAGGCGATGCCCAGCAGGACCAGCAGCATCGCGACGAAGAGCGGGCCACCGTAGGCGGGGAGGAACGGGAGCGTCACGGCCACCGTGGGCACGCCGATGATCAGCACCACGCCGATCTGGACGGTGAGCCGGAGTGCACGGCGCGGCGCGGCGCCGAAATCGGGGCTTCCGGCGCGCGCGGCGGGCATGGCCTGGAACGAGATGGTGTCGCCGAGCGAGCGGGCGGCGCGCACGATGGCATAGAGCAGCGGAAAGAGCGCGGCGAGGGCCAGCAGCAGCGCCCCGCCCTGCACCGTCGTCGCCGGCAGGCCCAGCCAGGCGGCCAACAGCGCCGTGCCGGTCCGGAGGGCCAGCGACGCGCCGATCAGGATGGTGGCGAGGAGGATCGTGTCGAACACGATGATCCGCGCCAGCCGCCGGATGCGGGCGGCCGGGGTCTTCGACGTGGAGGCGCTCCTGGCCGATTCCACCCACGAGCCGTAGAGCGTCGCGTAAGTCTGCAGGGAGTGAGGGAGCCTCGCATCGACCAGGTTGGCCACCTCCGTCGAGCGGCTGAGCAGCACGGGGGTGAGGAGGGCGGTCACTACCGACACGAAGACGGCCACCGGCGCGAGGAAGGAGTCGGTCGCGCCGCTCGCGACGCCGAGGCCGGCGATGATGAACGAGAACTCGCCGATCTGCGCCATGGAGAGCCCGGCGCGGATGGAGGTCCGGGTGCCCAGCCCGGCCAGGAACGCGCCGCTGGTGACGCCGACCGTCTTCCCCACGAGCACGGCGGCGGTCAGGGCCAGCACGGCGGGCCAGTGCTCGAGGATGGCGCTCGGTTCGATGGACATGCCCACGGCCACGAAGAAGATGGCGGCGAACATGTCGCGCAGCGGACGGATGAGCGGCTCCACCTGCCGCGACACGCCCCCTTCGGCCACGAAGGAACCCGCCAGGAAGGCGCCGAGCGCCACGGAGAACCCGGCCACCTGGGCCAGCAGGGCGAGCGAGAAGCAGAGCCCGACGCTCGCCACCAGCGTGGTCTCCTCGCGGCGCAGGCGCACCACCCACCGGAAGGCCCTCGGCACGAAGTACATCCCGACCAGCACCACGATCGTGAGGAAGAGCGTGAGCCGCGGCACCGTGCCCGCGATGAGGGCGGCGGTGGAGCCGCTCCCCCCGACGACCGCGCTGAGGATGGCGAGGAACAGGATGGCCACCAGGTCTTCCATGACCAGCACGCCGTAGACCACGTCGGCCAGGGGGCCGGTGATGCGCTGGTCCTCGAACACCTTGGCGATGATCACCGTGCTCGAAATGGCCACGAGCGCGGCGGCAAACAGGCTCTCGATCCGGCTCCACCCGAGGGCCTGGCCGACGACGTAGCCGAGCGACAGGCAGAGGCCGATTTCCACGGCGGCGATGAGCCCGGCGGTGGAGGCGAGCCGGCCGATCTTCCGCAGCGTGAAGCCGAGGCCGAGCGAAAACATGAGGAGGATGACGCCGAGCTCAGAGAGCGTGCGGACCGTCTCGACGTCGGCGACCAGGGGGAGGAAGTCGTTCGGCCCGATCAAGACGCCGGCCACCAGGTAGCCGAACACCGGCGGCAGCCTCAGGCGCTGGGAGAGGACGCTGGTGAGCGCCGCCACCCCCAACACCAGGGCCAGGTCGGTCAGGAAGGCGATCGGTGAGTGCATCGTCACCCAACTTCCCTCCGACCCGGCCGTATGCGCAATGGCCTGCGGCGGACCGGGCCGCCGCCAACGGCCTCCCGGAGCTCGGCCAGGTGTGCGGTCGCGGACCGGCGGCGTATCTTCGAAGACACCCGATGGGAGGAACGGCGAATGCCGCACGGAGTGACCCTGATTACCACCATTGCGGTCGGACTGGGGCTGGCGCTGGTCCTGGGCCTCCTCGCGACTCGACTCCGCATCCCACCGCTGGTCGGCTACCTGGTCGCCGGCATCGTCATCGGCCCCGCGACACCGGGGTTCGTGGCCGACGTCGGGCTCGCCGGACAATTGGCCGAGATCGGCGTCATGCTGATGATGTTCGGCGTCGGGTTGCACTTCTCGGTGGCCGACCTGCTGGCGGTGCGCCGCATCGCCATCCCGGGTGCCATCGTCCAGATCGCGGCCGCGACCGCGCTCGGCGCGGGCACCGCCTTGTGGTGGGGCTGGAGCCTCGGGGCCGCGCTCGTCTTCGGACTGGCCCTCTCCGTCGCCAGCACCGTCGTGCTGCTGCGCGCGCTCGAGGCGCGCGGAGTGCTCAGTTCGGTCAACGGACAGATCGCGGTGGGCTGGCTCGTGGTCGAGGACCTGGTGGTGGTCCTGATCCTCGTGCTGCTGCCTGCATTGGCGGAGGCCCTCGGCGGGACCGGCGGTGCGGTGCCGGAGTCGGCCGAAACATCACTGGGGGTCACTCTGGCCATGACGCTGGGCAAGGTCGCCGCGTTCGTGGTGCTCACCCTGGTCGTCGGCCGCCGGTTGCTGCCCAAGTTCCTCTGGCTGGTGGCGAGCACCGGCTCGCGGGAACTCTTCACCCTGGCGGTGATCTCCGCCGCGGTCGGGGTGGCGACGGCCTCGGCGAAGCTGTTCAGCGTGTCGTTCGCGCTCGGGGCGTTCTTCGCCGGGATGATGATGCGCGAGTCGCCGCTCAGTCACCGGGCGGCGGAGGAGACGCTGCCGTTCCGCGACGCCTTCTCGGTGCTCTTCTTCGTCTCGGTCGGCATGCTCCTCGACCCGCAGATCCTGGTTCGGGAGCCGCTGAAGGTGGCCGCGGTCGTCGCCATCGTCATGCTCGGGAAGACCGCGGCGGCGGTCGGGCTGGTGCTCGCCCTGCGCTACCCGCTCAACACCGCGCTGACAGTCGGCGCCAGCCTGGCCCAGATCGGCGAGTTCTCGTTCATTCTGGCGGGGCTGGGCGTGGCGCTCGGCCTGCTTCCGCAGGAGGGGCTGATCCTGATCCTCGCCGGGGCGCTCATCACCATTTCACTGAACTCGCTGTTCTTCACCGCCATCGAGCCGGTCCAGGCGTGGATCCGGGCAAGGTCGAGCATCGCCCGCGCCCTGGAGCGGAGCGACGACCCGCTCGCCGAGCTGCCGGCGACGGTCGACCAGGCGTCCCTGTCGGGGCACGTGGTCCTCGTGGGGTACGGGCGGGTCGGGCGCCGGATCGCGGAGGCACTGACCGCCCAGCGCATCCCGTATGTGGTCGCCGAAGAAAACCGGGACTTCGTGGAAGGACTCCGGGTGCGCAACATCCCCGCCGTGACGGGCGACGCGTCCGAACCGGCGGTCCTGATCCAGGCGCACGTCGCCCGAGCGAGTGTCCTCGTCATCGCGACCCCGGACACGCTGCCGATGCGGAGGATGGTCGAGATCGCGCGCACCCTCAATCCCGGGATCGCCACCGTGCTCCGCGCCCACAGCGACGAGGAGGCCGCGATGCTGCGGCAGGAAGGGCTCGGGGAGGTGTTCATGGGCGAGCACCAGCTCGCGCTGGCCATGACGCACCACGTCCTGGAGCGGATGGGCGCGGGATCAGGACAGGCGCACTAGGGGCGGGATTCGAGGCCCGCCCGCTACTTCACCTGGATTCCGTAGGGCGCCAGTTGCGCGGAGGTCATCTTGACGATGTCGACGTGCAGCGTGATCGGGACGAGCGGGGCGTCGGTGGAGTCGGTGGGCACCGACACGATGGCCTCGACGACGTCCATGCCCTTGATGACCTGCCCGTAGACGGTGTAGTTCCCGTCGAGGCGAGGGAGCCCGTTCTTGTTGGCGACGATGTAGAGCTGGCAGCCGGCCGAGAGCTTCTGGGGGTTGCCGTCGTGCCCGGCGCCGACGGCGCCGTACACGTGGCGCAGGCTGTCGTTGAACTCGGGCGCCAGGTTGTAGGGGGAGCCCGCGAAGCCCTCTGGCGTGTCGGGGCATCCGCCCTGGGCCACGAAGTTCTTGATCACCCGGTTGAAGGTGAGGGAGTCGAAGTAGTGGGCGTTCGCGAGCTTGATGAAGCTCGCCTGGTGGTTGGGCGTCTGGGGATAGAGATAGAAAAGGATTTCGCCCTTGTCCGTCCGGATGCGGCCGACCGGGTACTTGTCGGCGTTGAGGGCCGGCATCGCAATGGCGGCAGACGCCGCGAGGGCAAGGAGGATCTTGAGCACGGGCCGCCCGCCCTAGTGTCCGTCGCCGTCGCGGTCGCCATCGCCGTCGCGATGGCCGTCGCGATGGCCGTCGCGCGAGCCGTCGCGCTCACAGCTGCGGCGCGCGAGATCGACCTGGAAGGTCTCGCCGTTGACGGTGAGCGTGGCGAACTGCGTGCCGTTGAACTCGAGGGTGGTGCTGCGCGTGATCGTTTCGCCGTCACGCGGACCGCCGACGAAGGTGACCGTCACCTCGCGGGCGATGGTCCCGGACAGCGGCCAGCTGGTGTCGGTGCGCGGCACCGGAATGACGACGTTCGTGATTGTCCCCGAATAGGTCATGTCGTACTGACGCGTCTCGGCGCTGTCCGAGGTCCGCACCTTCGTCGAACTGCCGGCCCCGGAGCCATTCCAGATCTTGGTCGTGTTCGCGCCGGCGAGCCCGGTCACCGCGAGATCGGTGGTGCGGTCGAACGTGGCGCTCCAGCGGTCCCGGACGATGTCGCCGCTGATTTCGGTGTGCACGGCCACTGATTCGGTGGTGTTCGTGTCATAGGCCTCCTGCACGAGCCCGTCGGCGTCCGTGTAGGTGCAGGTCCGGACGATCGTCACCGCGCCCCAGTCCGCCGATTCGCAGTTGAACCTGCCAATGTCGCCGCGCCAACCGAAGCCGAACATGCCTCCCGGTCCATGCATCAATTCCACGTCCTGAGCACCCATTTCGGTGGCGATCGTCGCGACATCCAACGTGACATCCGACGTGGCGGCGGCATTCGGTTCGGTGGAGGAGCAGGCGGCAAGCGCAGCCAGGGCACCCATGGCGGCGACGCGATGAATCGATTGCATTTGGGCCATCCTCATTCGTGAAGCCTGAAACGCGGAGACTGGCGGGGAATCTACCCTAGCATGCTCCAACTTGTCCTGAAGGCGCGGTGACGGTCCTCACACAGGGGTCCGTGGGCACTGCCCCGGAAGACGCTCGACCGATCAATATCCGACACACGAACGGCCCGGGCGATCGCCCGGGCCGTGGTGTTGTCGTGCTCGTATTCGGGAGCTCCCGAGGAGGGACTCGAACCCCCGACCCGCTGATTAACAGTCAGCTGCTCTAACCAACTGAGCTACTCGGGATCGTCGCGCCACCCTGCGGTCACGCGCGTGGCAAGTCTAATAGAGCGGCCGCGCTCGCGAAAGCGCGCGGCCGCGGCGGGGCAGCGGGGCAGCGGGGCAGCGGGGCCGGGAGGCCGCTGGGTCGGACTGCGGCTATCCAAGGGTCACGGCGGCGATGGCCGGGGACCAGTTCACCAGGATGCTGCGAAGCGACTGCCTCGCTGCCCGTCTGCCCCGCTGCCCCGCCGAATGTTTTCCCCCTTCTCCACTGACTTATCCCCCCGTTTTCCAGCTTTCCACAGCCCATGGTGCCCGATTTCCGGGCATGGTTGCAGCGGCAGGACCACCCCCAGGCTGGGCAACGCTGCAGATTGATGCACGGCGTGGCGGACTCAGAAGGCATTGCGAAGAAGCACGTTACAAACCATGCGAGCAATTGCTCACAATACGGAAAAGCGAGCAAACACTCACATACGATCGACAGGCCAGATTGGCGCATTTCGGGCCGCTTACTGGCACGAAAATACGCATGTAAGTCGTTGTTGAAAAAGATGTTACACGAGCACGGGTTCAAAATTTCCGCCGCCGACATACCTTCCTTACCATGACATTGAAGCCCTTGGCCGGTCACGTCATGGCCCGCCGCCGTCTCTCCAAGGCCCTGGCCAATGGGCAGCTCCCGCAGGTCATGCTCATGACCGGGCCGGAGGGGGTCGGGAAGCAGCGGCTGGCACTCTGGCTTGCGCAACTGGTCCTCTGCGAGGCCCCGGCCGAAGCGCCCTGCGGCCGCTGCCGGGCCTGCCACCTGGTCCTCGGCCTGACGCACGCCGACCTGCACTGGATCGTCCCGATTCCCCGCCCCAAGGCCGGGGAGCCGGACAAGCAAATGGAGGAGGCCGCGGAGAGCATTGCCGAGCTCCTGGAGGAGCGCCGCAAGGCCCCGCTCTACTCCCCGCCCGACGGCATGTCGGCCCACGGGATGGCCACGGCACGACTCGTTGCAAGGCGCGCCTCGCTGACGCCGGTGGAAGGCCGCAAGAAGGTCTTCATCATCGGGGAGGCCGAGCGGCTGGTGGCACAGGAATCGAGTCCGGAGGCGGCCAACGCCCTCCTCAAGCTCTTCGAGGAGCCGCCGGCCGACAGCTATTTCGTGCTGACGTGCGCCGATCCCGGGAAGCTCCTGCCCACGATCCGATCGCGCGCGGTGCCGCTCCGGATTGGCCGGCTCTCCACCGCCGAAGTGCGGGAGTTCCTGTCGAAGGAGCTCGAGCCGGCGCCTGCGGGAGCGGAACTCACGCGACTGGTGGCGCGCGCCAATGGATCCATCGGCACCGCGCTCTCCGATTCGGGCGAGGGCTCGCGGAACCGGAAGGCCGCCGCGACGTGGCTCGAGGCGGTGCTCAGCGGCGCCGGCCCGGCCGCCGAGAGGGCGCTCGCGCAGGCACCCTGGTCGGCGCGGGGCGAGTTCACCGACCTGCTCGATGCCGTCGCCGAGACCCTCGGGGATGCGGCGCGCTTGGCGTCGGGAGTGGAAGGAACCGAGTCAGTCCCCGCGGCCCTCCAGGTCCGCGCCGCGACGGGGCTCCTGGCGGCGCAGGCGCTGGTGAGCGATGCGCGCGAGGCGGCGCAGGGCAACGTGAACCCGCAGCTCCTGCTGGCGGTGCTCGCGGGCGACCTGGCGGAGGTGTTGTGAGCCTCTCGCACCTCGACGCCGAAGGTCGCGCCCGGATGGTGGACGTCGGCGGGAAGCCGGTCACGGTGCGTACCGCCAGCGCGGAGGGACGCGTCCGGATGACGCAGGAGGCGTTCGACCTGGTGGCGGCCCACGCCATCAAGAAGGGCGACGTCCTGACGGTGGCGGAGGTGGCGGGCGTCATGGCCGCCAAGCGGACGGGAGAACTCATCCCGCTCTGTCACCCGCTGCCGGTGGACCTGATCGAGGTCCGCGCCGCGCTCGAGCCCGGCCTGCCGGGCGTGCATGTCACGGCCCGGGTGCGGTGCGAGGGGCGCACCGGAGTGGAAATGGAAGCGCTGACCGCGGCCGCGGTGGCCTGCCTCACGGTGTACGACATGGTGAAGGCGGTGGACCGCAGTATGACGATCGAGGGAGTGCAGGTGCTGGACAAGACTGGCGGGACGCACGGCGACTGGCGGCGGAAGTAATCGCCCCGGTTGACCGACCCGTCGGCGGACCCTAAGGGAGGATCAACGATTTGTTGACCCGAACGGACCATCAGATCGAACGCAATTCACCGACGCCCCGGCTCGTCCTGCGGGGTGGCGTATTGCTCGGCGCCGCCGTACTGGTCTGCGCACTCGCCGGCTGGCCGCGGCGTGCCGGTGCGGCCGACGCGGCACCGACCCCGACGGCGGACTTCGTGTCGCGGGAAATCCGGGACATGAGCCGGCGGCTCGAGGCCGCCACGGGCGAGAGCGACATGCTCCGGCTGCAGCTCGACCGCGCCAACGCCGTCCAGGAATTTTCCACCAAGTACCGGATCCCGGCCGATCTCAGCGCCGCGATCTACGACATCGCCCTCAGCGAAGGGCTCGACCC
>Ga0116154_10002206_pt1 | contig 15035 bp, 7 predicted proteins | sample AD_UKC030_MetaG_FD_89898 | JGI IMG/M metagenome (GOLD analysis project Ga0116154, IMG submission 89898) | Active sludge microbial communities of municipal wastewater-treating anaerobic digesters from USA - AD_UKC030_MetaG | ecosystem: Engineered > Bioreactor > Anaerobic > Digestate | place: USA...
ATGGGGGCTGGACGAGGTACGCGTCCTGCGCAATCTGGGCGTCGAAGACGCGCCCAGTCCGATCCTGAAGAAGTACACGTGGCCCGCACGCTTCAAGCCGTTCGAACATCAGAAGACGACGGCTGCGTTCCTCACGCTGAATCGGCGTGCGTTCGTGTTCAATGACCCGGGTACAGGCAAATCATTAAGCGCACTGTGGGCTGCTGACTACCTGATGCGCGTCGGTCAAGTTCGCAGGGTTCTGATCCTGTGCCCGCTGTCGATCATGGACAGCGTATGGCTGTCGGAAATCAACCGCAGCATCATTCATCGGTCAGCGTGCATTGCGCATCACGCGCAGGCTGCAAGACGCAGAGAGTTGATCAACGGCGACTACGAAATCGTCATCATCAATTACGACGGTTTGAAGCTGGTAGGCGACGCAGTGAAGGAGGATGGACGCTTCGATCTGATCATCGCGGACGAGTCCACCCACCTAAAAAACGACCGCACGGAGCGCTGGAAGGCGGTGAACAAGATTCTAGACTCGACCACGATGCTGTGGATGATGACTGGTACACCGGCTGCGCAGTCGCCGGAGGATGCATACGGACTGGCAAAGCTGGTCAACCCGAACGGTGTGCCGCGCTTCTTCTCGTCGTGGCGCGACAAGGTGATGAACCGCATCTCGACATTCAAGTGGGTGCCGAAGAAAGATGCCACGGAGACAGTGTTCGCTGCCCTGCAGCCTGCAATACGTTTCACCAAGGAACAGTGCACCGACTTGCCGCCCGTGCTGACGACTGCACGCGATGTGGCGCTGACTCCGCAGCAGAGCAAGTATTACAAGCAGATCAAGGAGCAGATGGTGGCGAAGGCCGCTGGCGAGCGCATCACGGCGGTCAATGCAGCAGCCGGGGTAAATAAGTTGCTCCAGATATCGGCTGGCGCAGCCTACACCGACAACCGGGAGGTGGTGGAGTTCGACTGCGCCCCCCGCCTCAACGTGCTGCAGGAAGTGATCGAGGATACCGACCGCAAGGTGCTGGTGTTCGTTCCCTACCGGCACAGCATGGACGTGCTGTACGACAAGCTGGTGTCGTGGGGCTACGGTGTGGAGCGCATCCATGGCGACGTGTCGCCCGGGAAGCGCACGGCGATCTTCAACGTCTTCCAGAAAGAGAAGCACACCCGCATCCTGTTGATCCAGCCGCAAGCGGCAGCACACGGAGTTACGCTGACGGCGGCGGATACGGTAGTGTTCTGGGGGCCGGTGATGAGTACGGAAACGTACCTGCAGTGCATCGCCCGAGCCGACCGCATCGGACAAGACAGCACCCACGTCACGGTGATACACCTGCAAGGCTCCGATCTGGAGCGGCGCATGTACCGCATGCTGGAGAAGCGCATCGAAACGCACAACGCGCTGGTTGACTTGTATCAGGAAGAAATGGCTGCGTAAAGTTCTTGACACCCGGAAAATGCTCCGGTACTGTTCGCTTCACACTACAACAACAGAGGATTGAAAATGGCAAAGCTCCACGAAGTGCTGGCGGCGGAGAAGACGACCGTTTCAGCATGGAACCAGTTGTACGAAGACACGCTGAAGAAGTTCAAGTCGCCGTCGCACTTCTTCGAAGGCCACACGAAGTCGCTGGCCATGATCGAAGATACGGCGGAGAACAAGGCAATCGAAGCGGCGGCGCGCGAAGAAAAGGCGCTGCCGACCACGGTGTTCGACACACTCGATTACGCGCTGGGCATCTTCAAGACTGCGGAAGACCTGCAGTTCCAGAAGAACAAGACGAATCAGGGTGCAGTGGGCACCGTGAACTGGCAAGGCCAGCCACTGCTCATCGATCTGCCGGTGGATCAGTTGCTCGGCCTTGAGGCACGGCTGACGCGCATCCGCGAACTGTTCGTTGCGATCCCGACCGTCGATGCAACGAAGGAATGGAAGCCCGCCGCCGACGAAGGCAAGAACGTGATGGTGGCAGTGCATCCGGAAGAAACCACGAAGACCGAGAAGCAGATCGTCCCGGTGACGTTGAAGGAAGCGACGAGGGAGCACCCCGCGCAGGTGCAGGCCATTGGCAAAGACATTGTGGTGGGCAAGTTCACCACGGTGCGGCGCACGGGTGCAGCGACGGCAATTCAGAAGTCCGACGCGATCAAGCGTCTCGATGAACTGCTGGTTGAAGTGAAGCAGGCGCGCATGCGCGCGAACGAGACGACGGTTGTGCAGGGCTCGATTGCAGACAAGATTACCGGCTTGATTCTGGAGCCGTTGAAGGGCTAGGCAGTGTTAGCGTTGTCGTCAGTGTCACGCAATCTCGTTTGCGTTTCGCCTAGACACCGTTAGCGCAAGGTACTTGCTCAGTACATCAACCTATTTGCCGGAAACGTTGGTTCAAATCCAACCCGATCCCCCAAGCACTTCTGCCTGCTTCAAGGATCGGTCGTATAGGTGGCTAAGACACCGGCATTGTTAGTCATTATCGTCACAGCACTGAGCAGGTAGGGAAACCAAGGAGAGCGCCCCACGGCAGGCACGCACGGGGGCGCACCTTCCACTACAAGAAAGAGGAGCCTTTCATGGATGAATTTCCGCTGAACAAGCTGGCGCAGGTGTATTTGAAAATCAGGGCTGCGGAGCAAACGCTCCGCGCCGATTACGATGACAAGATGGAGGCGCTGGAAGAGCAGAAGAAGATCGTGCAAGGCGCGATGCGCGCCAAACTGCTGGCTGAGAAGGCCACCAGCATCAAGACCGAAGCAGGGCTTGTCGTGCTGTCCACGAAGACGCGTTACTGGACAAGCGATTGGGACAGCTTCTACACGTTCATCAAGACCAACGACGTGCCGCAACTGCTGGAGCGACGCGTTGCGCAAGGTAACATGAAGAAGTACATCGAAGATAACCCGGGCAAGTTGCCGCCCGGTATGAACGCAGACACTGAGTACGAAATCTCCGTCAGGAAGAACAAATAGGGGTGGGATCGATCATGGCAAACGAAGTTGTTGCATTCAACGCGAGCAACCTGCCCGCGTTTGCGAAGAAGGGTGAACTGTCCACGCTGGCGAAGTCGCTGGCCGGTGGCGGCAGTGGTGGCAAGCGCATCAGCATCAAGGGCGGTGTGTTCCGCCTGCTGGTGGACGGCGAAGAGATTGCGCAGATCGATGAGCGCTATCTGGATGTGGTGGTGGTCAACGCCGCGCCGAAGGTTGGGCGCATGTACTACGAGGGCAAGTACAAGGATGACACCGCGACCGCGCCGGTCTGCTGGTCGGCCAACGGCGACGTGCCCGATCCCACCTGTCCGGAGAAGCAGGCCAAGACGTGCGCCACCTGTCCACAGAACATCAAGGGCTCCGGTGACAACGACACCCGTGCCTGCCGTTTTTCCCAACGGCTTGCGGTAGTGCTGGCCAACGATATCGGTGGCAACGTCATGCAGCTTTCGGTGCCCGCCAAATCGCTGTTCGGCAAGGAGGAAGGGAGTAACCGCCCACTTCAGGCGTATGCCAAGTTCCTTGCGACACAGCACATCAGCCCGGAGATGGTTGTCACCCGGATGAAGTTCGATACCAAGGCGGAGTCGCCCAAGCTGTACTTCAAGCCGATGCGCTGGCTGGACGAGGAGGAGTACGGCATCGTCCGCACGCAGGGGCAGACCCCCGACGCCATCAGCGCCATCACGCTGACCGTCACCCAGACCGACAAGGTGCAACCGGCTGGGGAGAAGGATGACGACGAGGCGGAAGCGCCCACCAAGGTGGTTGGCAAGCCCGCCAAGGCGGCGAAGCCTGCAGCCGACGATGAGGATGACGAGCCGCCCGTGACCCCGCCCAAGAGCGCCAAGGCGGCTGCCAAGCCCGCCAAGCCTGCAGCGGACGACGAGGAAGAGGAACCCGCCACCGAACCCACGAAGCGCGCCGGGAAGGCAAAGCCCGCCGCCGAGGCGGTGTCCGCGAGCCCTGCGCTCGCCAGTCTGGTCAGCCAATGGGGTGACGACGACTAGACCACGCCCACCGAACCGGAGAGGGCCACGGCAACGTGGCCCTTTTTGACATGATATCCGCACAACTGAAACGAGCCGTGCTGAAAGCACCGCTGACGCTCGGAAATCAGCTTGGGCGTGAGGCGGTGCGGCTAGACTTCTCGATTATCCGCGTGGCGAAGTACACCGGAGCCACCCGCCCCACGGTCTACGCATGGTTCAAAGGTGGCAGCGTCACTCCTGCATACAGAGCCCGGGTGAGTGGGCTTCTGACCATACTAAAAGCGGCCAGCACGGCTGACGCCGCGTGGAGAAAAGCGTGTCGATTTCTGCCTTCGCAAGATCAATGACCACCAACGAGTTGCTGTCTGCATACCAACTGGCCAGCGACGAAGACCGCCGCACACTGCACGAGGAACTGTTCAAACGACTGGCGTTTGCGGCGGACAACCGCCGCGACCCGAACGACTACAGCCCCCGCGAACACGCCTGACAACACGCAACCTAGCAAGGAGTCGGAATGTCGCCCAGCGACTTCCTGCGTGTCGTATTGCCTTCGACGGGACGGTACTGCCTTGTCGGCATCGGCAAGAGAGTACAGCAGCACTTCTTCGATGACATCGATGAGCTAGTACGCGAAGCGGTCGCGCTCGATGAGCGCAAGATCAACGCGTACTTTGCCACCGCATCGTTCAACGACGAGGGTTCGCGTACTGCGGACAACGCACTGTACCAACGCAGCCTGTTTCTCGACCTTGATTGCAAAACCACGCAGTACGCGAGTAAAAAAGATGCCGCCCAAGCACTCAGTACGTTTGTTGAAGCAACGTCGCTTCCAACCCCTCATATCGTCTCATCGGGTAATGGGCTGCACGTATATTGGGCCTTCGATGGTGATGTTGCTATCCACGAATGGCGCACCGTTGCAGATCGATTCAAAGCCCTATGTGCAAAACACTCCTTTGTCATTGACGCTGGAGTAACCGGCGACGCGGCGCGCATTCTGCGCATCCCGGGCACGCACAACTGGAAAGACCCTACACACCCGAAGTTGGTGGAAGTACGTCTTGTAGGCGAGCCCGAACAGAACCCGTTCAGCACGGTCGTGAAGCTCACGGGCGCACACATCAACGGCTATCATGACGTAACCAACTCTCTTATCCCCGGCGCACGGCTGAAAGCGTCGCCCGATGCGGTTGGCGTCAAGCTGCTGGAGAACAGCACCGTCCGGTTCAAGGCCATCCTCGACCGCACGTTGAAGGGTGAGGGCTGCGAGCAGCTTGCCTACTACATCAACAATGCTGCCGATGACGGCATGGAGCCACTGTGGCGTGGGCTGCTGTCGATCACCAAGTGCTGCACCGACGCCGACAAGGCAGCGAACGCACTGAGCGCGCTGCACCCCTACTCTCCAACACGCATGCAGGAGAAGCTGGCCGCGATCAAGGGGCCGTACGGTTGCGACAAGTTCAACGGGATACAGCCCGGGGTGTGCACTGGTTGCAAGCATTGGGGCAAGATCACCAACCCGTTGATGCTGGACCGACGCATCGACGCCGCGCCTGCGGAACCGAAAACCTTCATCGTGGAGCAGCACGAGCAGATCGAGTACACCCGTCCGTCGCCCCCATGGGGCTTCAAGTTCGGCAAGAAGGGCGGTGTGTTCTTCTCCGAGAAGGTCAGCGACGACGAAGACGGCGAAGTGGTGCAGGAGAAGTGCGTCGTTCCCTACGACGTGTTCGTGACCGACACACTGCGCAGTGGGCAGGATGGCGGCGTGCACATCGTGGCGCAGCGTCCGGGCGGAATGCTCGACGTGGTGATGCCAACCAAGTCGCTGGTCAGCAAGGAAGAGACACTGAAGTTTTTAGCGCAGCACAACGTCGTCGCTGCCACCGGTCAGGATGCGCGCTTCTACGGGTTCATCCGCGCCAGTGCGGGCGACATGCTGCACACCAACGTAGAACGCAACATGCCTGACTCATTCGGCTGGCAATTCGACGGCTCGTTCGTCCTGAACAACAAGCAGATCACGAAGGGCGACGTGCGCGTGGTGCCCATGTCCCCGGAACTGATCAACCTGAATGCCAACACGACGCCTGCGGGCACGCTGGACGCGTGGCGCAACGTGGTCAACCTCTTTGTGGCGAAGCGCAAGTACGACATCCTGTTCAGCATGCTGACCGGGTTCGCATCACCCCTCATGGAGTTCACCGGGCACAACGGCGTGGCGGTACACGTGCAGTCGCATACCAGCGGCACTGGCAAGACTGTCAGCCTGATGCTTGCTGCCAGCGTGTTCGGACATCCGTTGCGCAGCTTCGTGTCCATTCAGTCCAGCGTGCTGGCGACGATTCACCGCATGGGACTGCAGAACAGCCTTGTCGTACCCATTGATGAAGTGACGACGAAGACACGCAGCACCACTGAAGGGGCGGTGGGCTGGGCGAAGGAGTTCTTACTTGCGGTTACGCAGGGGAAGGGAAAGGAGCGGATCGACGGCTCGACTATCCGCGAGCGGCGCAACACCACGCAGTGGAAATTGCTTGCTCTTCTTTCCAGCAACACGTCGATCATCGACGGGCTCACGGCTTCGAATACGACCACCGAGGGAGAAATCCACCGAATCCTTGAAATCGAAATGCATGATGCGTTGGGTCTGACGAGGGATGAAGAGTTGTTGGTTGGAACGCTGCAGCACAACTACGGCTACGCAGGCTACCAATTTATCAGATGGGTTTGCGATAACAAAGAGACGGTACGCAGTGTCGTGTCACAGGTGGGTACGGAACTGCAGCAGCGGTTCAACGCGTCGGGTACGGAGCGTTACTGGATGGCGGGAGCCACCGCGATAGTGGCTGCGGCGCTGCTGGTGTCCCCGCAGTACGCCAACATCATCAAGATGCCGGTGCAGGGCATCACGAACTTTGCGGAAGAACTGATCAAGAAGATGCGCTCGGCGGCGGGCACGAACACCCGCACGGCCACCGACATCCTCAACGCGTTTGTGCGTGAGTATCACCCGAACCTGCTGGTGCTACGTAAGAAGAGCGACAAGGTAATTGCACAGATGGGTCTGCAGGAAATCACCGAAGAGACGCAGACCCGCGCGAAGGTGCGGGGGCGTGTTGAACACGATTTCAAACCCGGTGTGGTCACGCTGTACATCGAACGGGCAGTTCTTAATCACCACTGCTACGAGATGACATTTAACTCCACCGCGTTTTTGAAAGAGATTGGACAGTTGTACACGGTGCATACGGATGTACGCAAGAGCATGTTCGCCAATACCAAGTCTGCGAGCCCGCGTGTCCGTTGTGTAGCAATCGAGATACCCGAGGAGAACTGGAATGCAGGAGAGTCCGACGCTTGATTTGAAGACGCTATCCCCGGGCGACAGCGTGTTTGTACCTGCGCTGCGCGTGTGGGGTCTGCTGGCCGATGCGGTTCAGCAGGCACTGGCGCTGAACATCCCGGTGACGTATCGCGTCACCGTTGTGGACGAGAAATACGGCGTGCTCTTCACGCGCACGCAGGACAGCTTCGCAGGACTGCGCAACGAAGACACACGTGACAAGGGGTACTAAATGCCAGTCAACGTGCGCTATGAATACCTTTGCGACTGCTGCGGAGCAGAGGCGAACCCGCCGTCAACATACGCATTCACCGCTGTGTATGCAGGCACACTAACACTGCCTACGCCAACGCCAACCAACTACTTGAACGGGCGTGTACTCTGCTACCGCTGCTTCAACGTGTTGAGTAACGTCTTCAATGCAATTGCGCCTGAGTTTCGAACGACCGCGCAAGCTCAATCTTCCGCTGCTGCAACTGGTCAATCATCTCCCGCTTCTCCGCGCCCGTCATCGTTGGATGGAACTTCACTTGACGCTGCAGCTTAGATAGTTCACCAACCTGCTTCTTGAAGCGCCCTGCTTCGCGCGTCATGGCCAGATCGGTAGCCTCTTCTGCGGCGATGCGCTGCATCTCTTCCCTGTCAAATTCCGTTTCCGCGTTGCGCATGCGCCCCTGCGCTGCCTCGATGCGCTTCACGGCGTCGTAGGCGCGGCTGATGATGGCGTTGCCGTCCACCGGCTGGAACAGTGGGCCGGTCAGGATGCGTTGGCTGTTCTTCTTGTCCGGGGCTTCGGACTCCGTTCCGCTCAACGTGGCGTCGATCATCTGCAGCGTGGCGAAGCCGATGCCTGCGGTGTAGCCGCGCACGATGTGTTCGATCTTCATGGGCGACACGGAGAACGGCGTGAGTGCATCGACAATCGCGCTCATCGTCTTGGCCGCTTCCGTGGTGTTGGGCGTGTACTGGTTTTTTGGGTCTTCGCCTTGCAGGTACTCAGGCACGATGCTGCGCCCGGTGAAGAACGAGTGGTTCGCCATCGCTTCGACACCCGGCTTCATGGCGGCAGGGATGCCCGCCGACGACGCGCCGGGGATGGTATTCACGCCCATGTTGCGCAGCGCTGCCCATGCAGCCTTCGCTTCCGGGTCGCTCTTCGACGCCATCAGGATGGTTTCCGGCACCGCCTTGAACAGCAGGCCGAATTCAAAAGGTATCGGGATGCGGATAGGTTCATCGACCCCGGGAATCTTGAAGAGCCAGTTCGACAGCCGGATGTTCTCAGGCGTGTTCTGATACCACTCCTCATCCTCCACCATCGCGTAGTACAGCATCGTGCTGGCAGCCATCAGGGCAGCGCGTGTCGCCAGCCGCTGGCGGGCCTTCATCTTGTCGTTAAACGGCATCTGCCCCGTCACCGCGCGATACACAGAGTCCAGACCCTGAATCTGCGCGTTGAAGAACGGGATCATCATGTTGATGGCTTGCACAGACGGCGACGCACCGCGCGTTGCGAAGTTCACCGAATCCATCGTCGCCATGTAGGCGCGGAATTCATCCATTCCGTGCTGGTTGCGGAAGTTGTCATACAACGCGGCGCGGGTAGCGGCGTCTGCTGATACAGACAATTGATCCGCTTTGCTGGCGAGCATGTCGATGACATCGTGCCCCGCGTGCAGGCGCTTCATAATCTTGCGCATGTCTTCGTCGGTGCCTTGTATCACCTGACCACCGACCATGCCGCGCTCACGCAACAGGTTGCCCGTCTCGTCCCTGTTCATAAACAGGTTGCCCACCCGCTTCAACGCGTTGCCAGTGATGCTGAAGTCCGCACCGCTGGCCATCCATGCATGCAGCGGGTCACGGGCAAGCTGGCGGGCTGCGTACAACGGGTTGCGGGTGATGAAGTCGCGCAGTACCCGCGTCGGGATCGACATGAGCCGCCAGAACGTGGGCAGTGTGGTGACGATGCCTTCCATGCCCTTCACGAACAGGTCGGCGGGGATGTCCGCGAAAGCCGGGTTTTGCGACGTGTCCATCCAGAACGAACGCTCCTGCCCGTCCATCCGGAAGTGAATCACGTTGCGCCCTGTCGCCTCGCGGTTGTGCGTGCGCGTGTTGACGATGTGACCGAGCCCGATATTGGCAAGCTCCATCGCGGTGTTCTTGGCCGCTTGGTTGCGGATGGCACCGCCGATCAGCAGGCGTGCGTTGCGCGCGATGTTGGCGTACGGATCGTTGAGGTCTTTGTCGCTGCCAAACAGCGCCGCAAGCTCCTTGTTGTCGCGGATATTGCCGATTTCGATGGGGCGGTCTTCGCCTTCCATGAGAATTTTGCCGGTGCTGTCATCCTTGCGATAGAACGGGATGTAGTCGCGCGACTTCATCTCCTCGCCCGCGTGCTTCGACAGGTAGCCGGAGTGCACGGCGAAATCAACCAGCCCGGAGTTGTATTCGCGGTACATGGCACGGGCATCCTGAAACGCCTTGTTGTTGCGCCCGTACTCCAGCAGACGCTGGCGTTGCTCCGGTGCCAGCTTGTCGGGGCGGTTGGCGAAGAGCTTGTCGTAGCCGACCTTCTCGGCGCGCTCTAGCGCCATATAGCTGGCCCACGAGTTGAAGTCTTCGGTCTTCAGCACCTTGATGATGTCTGCGACGTTTGCGCCCTTGTTGGCGCGGAACATGTACGCGTGCTCGCCGTTTTTCAGATCGACCTTCTCCAGCGTTATCGGGCCATGGCTCATCGCCTCTGACACGAACTGGTTCACCCGGTCGGCCATGCGCGCGAAGTACAGCATGTTCAACCCGCGCAGCGAGTTCTCCATGCGCTCGCTAACAACACGGATCAGGTGGTGCCGGTCAATCCACGTCGTGCGGAATGCGTGCCCCAGAGCACCACGTTCGTTGGCCGTCTTCCAGTTCGACTTTTGCTGGTAGAACCTGTCGCCAATGGCCTTGATGTCTGAAGGTGTGGCGGTACGGAAGATCGTGTCACCGCCTTCGATACTGCGCAGTTCACCGTTCTGCGCCTGCTTGATCATGTAGAACACATCGGCGTCGGACAGGTTCCAGTTCAAACCCAGCCCACGAGCGACGTGCTTGAAGTGCCCAACGAATTCCTTCCAGAAACGTTTGGCCTTCTCGCCCCATGACGCCGGTTTCATCTCCGATGCACGCGCAACAATTTCACGCAGCATGTACAGCGGGCGTCCTGCTTCTGGAACGCTCATTGCGTCGTGCACTATTGCGCCTTGTACATCGGATGAGAAGCCTAGTTGCGACGATAGCTCGTACGTAGCCTGCATATCGGGCAGGTACTTGCTGGCCAGATCAGTCATCAACCGCATGCCTGTCCGGCTGCCGAACATGGTGCGCTCTAGTCGGTAGTGCCCGATGATTTCGTGCTGTATGGTGGCATCCAGATCGGCTGCGCTCTTGTGGTTCTCCGCGATGATGAACACGGTGCCGTCAGGCAACAGCCCGCCCTTGACGGTTGCCGGTGTCTCTCCTCTGGCAGCGAGCGCTGCCTGCACTTCCGGCGTCACCTCATCCCGCGTGCCGAACCACTTCACACCGGGCAGCAGCTTGTGCGCTTTCGCCGCACCTGCTGTTGCTTCTTCAGGCGTAATGCCGGTGTCTTCACCGGAACGGAACACCGTGTCGCCACCCAACGCCTTGTCCAGTTTCTCACCAAACGGCGTTGCAGGCTTGGCGCGCTTGCGCTTCTCGCCCGCCATCTTCTTGGTGTAGGGCGGGGAGTTGCTGGTTTTCGGTGAGTGCGGCATGTACGCGGGGCGCGTTGCAACCTGCTCCGCAGGATGTGCGTTGCCTTCGGCGCGTTGCTCGGCAGCGGCTGCCGCTATCTGTGAACCGAACCCGGGGCGCTTGCCGCCTTCCGTTTGGCGTTCGATGCGTAGAAGCTGTTCGATCTTGTCGTTGTCTTCAGCCTGCTCAGACAAACGGAGCGCCTTGTCGATTTCGGTTTTCGACATCTTCTTTTTCAACCGCGCTGCAAACTCGTCCAGCACTGCCATCTCTTGCAGCAGATTTTCTTCTGCCTTCTCCACGGCGCGCTGCAACGCACGAATCTGCATGACGTTGCCTTTGCGCGGGGCAGGCTGCATGAGCTTGGCAGGCTTGACCTTTTCTTGACCAAAGCTGCGCGAACCGGGAGAACGTATGTTCGCGTGTGATGCGTTTGCACCCAGCGTCCTGCTACCACCACGTACATCAGTGAGCGCAGCTTCTGCGCGCTCAAGCTCGGCCTTCGCTTCTGTCACACGGTCGCGCTGCCCGCGCCACTCGTCCACACTGATGCGTTCTATTGGTCCCAGCGCATCGTATTCAGCTTCACCGATCTGCCGACCTTCTTCCGACGCCTCTTCAGCCCAACGCGGACCTAGCGAATCCCACGTATCAGGTCTTGCTTTCGTGATGATCTTCGCCGTGCGCACGCGCGGCGGCATCTTCTCGTTCTTGTTCGGAATGACATCGGACACGACGCGTTGCTTGGCGCTGACCGGCAGCTTCTGCAGGTTCTCCTGTGCAGCTTCCTTCGCTTTACGGTCAACCTCTTCGGCCTTCCTGATGCGCGCTACCAGTTCGCGCCCTGCTTGCAGCCGCGCCTGCTCATTCTCCTGCGCCCGCTTGCGCGCTTCCTGCTGGCGCTTTTGTTCATCCCGCGTGAGCGTCGTGCGCGTGGCTTCACCCTTGGCCGTCTGCATCGGCAGCAGGCGGTTCTTCTTCTCCGATGCGTCGCGCTCGCGTGCTTCGATTTCTGTAATCGGTGCAGGAGATTCGAACGTTTCCCCACGCAGCAACGACACTTTCAAATCCTGCAGACGACCATACAGTTCGTAGAAGGGAACGTTGTCGGCCTTGTCTTTCGGCTTCTTGCCCAGTTCTCGAAAAATACGGTCGTTCAGCTTGGCCAACTCCTCGTCAAACCCCGCACGCACACCCTGAATGCCTTGCTCCACCGCCTCGTAGTTGTTGCGGTATCCCTCGATGTTGAGACTGTCCACACGGTCTGCCAGCATGCGCAGCGTGCTCAACGAATCCTTCCATGCTTCGAAACGTTCCAGTACACGTGAGTACGCACCGTTGGTAGCACGATCCATCAAACGAAGCTCTTGCTCATCGAAGATCGCGTTCAGTTCTTCAATCTGCTTGTCATACGCAGCAATGAGTTTGTCCAGCGGGCGCACCATGTCACGCAGCACTTGCACTTGCTGCGAATTGATCAGCCTGCGCAACAGGAACGGCGTGCGACGGATGATGCGTACCTGCGGGGTGTCCTGCCCGGTGAAAAGCTCCTGCTGATCAACGTCTTCTTGGTTGACATCGCTGATCTGGCGCAGTTGCTGGACGACACTGGCCGCGCCTTCCGGAGTGGGGTTCGTGGCAAGCGCTTCGATGTCTGCGAGCAATTGCGGCGTAACCGTTGAGCGGTTGCTACCGCGCAGGGCTTGTTCGGCAAGCTCAAGTGCTTCTCGTGCTGTCGGCGGTGCAATCTTCGGTGCTCGCCCCGGTACTTGTGGTGCTTCAGGCGTTGGCGCTGCCGGTGTGGGTGCTGCGGCCCCACGTTTCGGAAATATGCCTTCACGTTGAGCGCGTTCCATGCGCTCCAGCGCATCCAGACGCTCGGGAGTTTCTAACGCTTCTTGCACCCGCTCGTAAACGTAGTCCTGCTCCTGCTGCTTCGTCGTTCCGCGCTCGCGCTGGCGACGCGTTGCTTCCGATGCTTCTGTTTGGCTAGTCAGGACAAGCTGACGTTCGCCTTCTGCGCGCTGGCGTTTCGGTGTTTGACGCAGCAGGTTGCGCTGCATCTTCTCGATTTCCGGCTGCACTTCCTTGCGCATCGCGGCCATCGCTTTATTGATGTCACCGAACGGCACGTTACGGGCGTTTACCTCCGTGTCTTCTTCCCGGGTTTGGCTGTCCATGTCTAACGTCGGCATGGGAACCGGTTTGCCGGGATTGGCGTTTGCCTGCGCACGCGAGAGGTAATCGCGCAGGATGTTCGCTATGCGGTGGCTGTACACCTGCGATTGTGTGCGTGACAGCCTATCGCCATTCAGCGCGTGGGCTTCCGCCGCTTCCGCAACAGACAATTCGACAATCTGGCGGATCATTGCTGCAGCTTGCTTGCTCTTGGTCGGGTAACGCGACTCCGCTTTGTCTTTGTTGAACAGGCGACGCGGTGAAAACTGCGAACCGAAAAACTCGCCGCGATGGATTTCTGTCAGCAGCGTTTCGTAGTACCGAAGCAATTGATCGCGCTTTTGCGCGATTTCTTCCTTCCTGTTCTTCCGCCACGCACGCTCGTTGGGCGTGACCGACTCCATCCGTAGTACAGGCCGTTTATCCGACAACGTACTGGCCGGTTCCGGCGAACGGAAGATGGCCTTCTTGGTGGGAATAGGCGCGGGCTCGACAACTGGGCGCTTCGGCTTTTCTCGTTGTGGCGGCGTGGCGCTGAACTCGTCCAGCAATTTCGCGGAGTTGTCCGGTGTGGTGTTCGCTGTGCGTGCATACAACTGACGCAGGTGCTGGAGTTGTTCCATCATCGCGTCGTTGGCAGCCATCTTGTTCAGAAGGTCTGCATCGACATCGAGCCCGGTTACGCTGTCGCCTTGCTCGTCAACACGACGGTCGTACAGTTTCTGATTGCCGAGTGCTTGCTGTTCGCTTTTCAGCGCGCGGATGCGTTCATCGATGGCCGCTTGAATATCGTTGTCGCTGTATTCACCAGCGACCATCTTCTTGCCGTTCAAACGTAGTAGTTGCGCAAGCTGGTGATTCCTACGTCCGTAGCGCACGAAGGGTGGGTGAACTTCACCGGTTGCCGTGCGCTCCTGCGCGGCCTTCTCCGACCAGTTCTCCGTGGCGGCAACGGCTCTACCGTATAGATCGTCTTCCTGCTCCTGAAGACGCCGCTCGCGCATCCGTTGCACGCGGGAGTCGATAGTCGTGGCGTCAAGGTCTTCCAGTCCCTCCGCTAGCGGACCTTGACCATACGGCACGGCGTTGGACTCACCTAGCTCATACGCATCCGGCGATACGTCTGTGGACGGAGCCTGCTGCCACTGTACTGAATACGGGTCGGTACGTGTCGCGCTGTTGGGTTGGTTGCCGGTGATCGGGTCGTAGCTGTCCTGCGCCGACTGCTTCAACCACAGCTTGTACGCAGCGGGATCAGTAAGCGACAGCAAAAACGCGTCGGTTGCATCCGCGTTCTGGTAGTCCGGCGCAAAGTCCTTTGGTCGCGCCGCCTCCGCAGGCGACACGCCAGCATCTTCGTTGCTCACCCCGGGTAGGAAATCTCCAGTCGATGCCGGGGCAGCGGGCTTGCCGCGCACCGTGGGTTCTGCAACCTTGTCGAAGCTGTCGATGAACACATCGAGCGGCGACTTCTTCGCCTGATCGATCCGTCCACTCAACTCCTTGATCTGCGCCAGCACGCCCTTGTGCTGCTCCGTCAACGCATCCTTTTCTTCCCCGGTGGCGTGCTTGATCTGCTTGACGAGTTCTTTCTTCTGCTCGTGCAGTTTGCTGCGCTGTGCGGTCAGCCCTTCGACGCTGTTCAGGTACTCAGGCGTCTGCTGAAACGCAGCTTTGTCTTTCGCGGCCTTCGCCGCGTCGGCTGCAGCCTTCTCACGCTCCTGCTGTTCAATCGTGCCGCGTGCGGCGGAGCGATC
>Ga0116154_10002207_pt1 | contig 15035 bp, 16 predicted proteins | sample AD_UKC030_MetaG_FD_89898 | JGI IMG/M metagenome (GOLD analysis project Ga0116154, IMG submission 89898) | Active sludge microbial communities of municipal wastewater-treating anaerobic digesters from USA - AD_UKC030_MetaG | ecosystem: Engineered > Bioreactor > Anaerobic > Digestate | place: USA...
AATCCATCGAAGAGAAACTTAAAAAGATCTTCTCTTTGATACCCCCTGGGTGACATCTTTTATGAGGTAACGTTACCCCTCTCCTACTAAGCTTCGGTTACCTTTTATTATGAGGCAACAAGCATGCGAATTGCCAAATTTATGGCTTTATTTTAAGGTTAATATCCGTTAACATTATCAAAAATCGAGCGGGGATCGATGCATCATGCCGCAAAACCAGTTTGAAGGGGAGGTCAGCGATGATCAAAAAAATCTTTTCCGTTGTAAGTTTAATGCTGTTAATTACGGCTTGCGCTTCCGTGATGTCAGAGACCACCATGAACAGTGTGGACCAAAGCGTCTCCTTCGCGGCGCTTCAGCAGAAGCCCGATGCCTACAAAGGTAAGGTCGTGTTGCTGGGAGGGCAGATCATAGCCACGACGGTTAAGGATAATGAGACATGGATCGAAATGCTGGAAAAGAAACTCGACTCGGGGCAAAAACCGGAGAACACCGATCAGTCAGGGGGACGTTTCCTGATTAAATTTCAGGGTTTTCTCGATCCTGCCATCTACTCACCCGGTCGATACTTGACCGTAGCGGGCCAGGTGGAGGGAAAAGTGATTCGTCCGATCAATGAGACGAAATACACCTTTCCAGTGCTTACCGCCAAGGAACACTATCTCTGGAAGCCTGAAGACACCAACAGCAGACCACGGTTTGGTATCGGCGTCGGCGGCGGAGTAGGCAGTCGCGGCAGCGGCGGCGGTGTGGGGGTAGGCGTGGGGTTCTAAATGCGCGTGCAGCTTTATGTTGCCATCCTTCTAATTCTGCTTTCTTCCTGCACTCCTTTTTCAAACGAGGTGATGCAGGAGGTGACAAGGGATATTGCGTTCAACGAAGTGATCAAGGCGCCCGACTCCTTGAAGGGAGAATCCGTTATCTGGGGGGGTGTCATCATTGAAACTATAGCCAGGAAGGATGACAGCCTGGTCATTGTCCGCCAGACGGATCTCGATTTTCAGAAGCGGCCGATCAATCTGGATACCTCTGCGGGACGCTTCATCATTCGTTATCAGGGTTTTCTCGATCCGGCCATCTACACCAAAAATCGTGAGGTGACGGTGGTGGGAAAGATCGCCGGTAAGGAGGAACGTCCCATCGGTGATTATCGCTATCCCCATCCGTTAATTGACGCGAGGGACCTCCGGCTTTGGGAAAAACGGGTTGAGTACCCCTATTACTATGATCCCTGGTACCCCTGGGGTCCTTATCCCTGGGGGCCCTACCCCTGGTACCGCCATCCGTGGTACCGTCATCCTTACTGGAGGTGAACAGTCCGGAAACCCACCGGCTCCTTCAGTCATCATGCAGAAGAGTAGACGCTTATGACGATTTCCAAATGGCTTGATAAGAAGGATACCGAAGGCGCGGACGTTTCCCATATCGAATTGCCTGAAGAGATGCTGAACGACGAAGCGCCCGAGGAGACGATTTTTTTCAAGGAGATCCGGTCGTGCAGTATCATCTGCCCCGATGACCACCCCTTTTCCACGGTTGAACGGTTCGGTGACTGGTATTATGCCCGGGGCCGTGATCGGGAGTCCGGCCCCCATACGATGCTCACGCCATGGTGGCTGTGGACGAAGGACGAAGCCCTGGCGCTCCGAACAGCGAAAGCGCACCTCGGGATAGAGTAGGTCGGACTTCGGCTCAGGTAGAGCGTACATAAAGGTTGTCACACGCAACCAACTTCTTGAAGAAAACAGGCATTTGTCTTGTTTTTTCTTTGCGGAAAAGGGGGACTGTCATGGAAAATCTCGTCAAGTTAGGAAAGGGGTTTTTATGTTTCTGCATGGTTTTATCAGGTTTGTTGCTTATACCGGCAGCTGTATTTGCACAGACCATCATCGACGAGTGGGCTAATGTTACGGCACCCCGCCCTCCTGAAATCAAGCAGATCTCTCTGGACCCCGCGACGACGGCGCTGTTGCTTCTGGATTTCAACAAGCAGACCTGTAATCCCGAACGCCGCCCACGCTGCATCGATTCAATCCCTAAGATACAGAAAATACTGTTGCAGGCCAGGGACAGAAAAATGACCGTTGTCTACAGCCTTTCCGCCGGTGCAAGTGCTGCCGATATTGCCTCCGCCGTTGCGCCATTACCCGGTGAACCCGTTGTTACATCCGGTCCTGATAAATTTCTGGGAACGGACCTGGAAAAGATACTGAGCGAGAAGGGAATTAAAATCGTCATTGTGACGGGAACGGCAGCCCATGGCGCGGTTCTTTATACGGCCAGTGGTGCCGCGTTGAGGGGGATGAAGGTGGTTGTTCCGGTGGATGGACTCTCCGCGGAAACGCTTTATGCCGAACAGTATACAGTCTGGCATCTGGTCAATGCGCCCCGGGTCTCCGCTGCAATAACCCTGTCCAGAACGGACATGATCGGTTTTTAGCCTTTTTACAGGCAATACCGCCATCCGTGTTTACCTGTTCGGAAGGTTAAAACCTTGCGTCTGATGTTGATCATATGGAAACAGTCATTGAAATTGCGATCGGCATCGGCCTGAGCGCCGCATGTGGTTTTCGGGTATTTGTTCCGCTTCTGGCGATTAATCTTGCAGCCCTGACCGGACATCTGCAATTGTCTTCTGATTTTGTCTGGCTCGGCAGTCAGAGCGCGACGGTGGCTTTCGGTACCGCGACCATACTCGAAGTGCTTGCCTATTACATACCCTGGCTGGATCATTTGATGGATACAGTCACCACGCCGGCTGCGGTGATCGCGGGTGTGGTGGCCACGGCATCCACAGTGACCGACGTTTCGCCCTTTCTCAGGTGGACGCTGGCGCTGATTGCCGGAGGCGGCATCGCGGGTCTGGTGCAGGGGGCGACCCTGGCACTCCGCGCCAAATCATCGCTCGTCACCACGGGGTTTGGTAATCCCGTGATTTCAACCATGGAGCTGTTCGGGGCCGCAACAACAGCCCTTTTGGCCATCTTTGTCCCGGTTGTGGCAATTTTTTTAATCAGTCTGCTTTTGTTTTTCGCCTTGCGGAAGACGGGCCGGTTCCTTTTGGGCAGAAAGCACACATGAGCGGTATCGGGAAGATTATTTTAAAATTAACCATAATAAAAAAGGGGCATATCCGCTATGAAAGGAATACGCCCCCCTTGACCCGGAAGCCGGTATTTTTACGACTTGCTCTCCGCTGTCGCTGTTGTAATTCCCAGCGTCTGCATGGTCTGCATGGCTTTTTCTTTCACAGAACCCGCCACGGAAACGGCATCGGCATAATTGCCGGCTTTAAAACTTTCGAGGGCATTACCCCAATCTTCCTTGGCGGACGTGAAGGTGGTTTTAACCTCCTCGAACTTTTCGGCGGTCAGACCAGCCGGCAGCTTGACGGACTTCGCAAGACTGTCCACCTTGCCCTGGATCGCTTCCAGCATGCAGGGAACGCCCTGACTGAGGTCCGTCCAGTTCTTCATCAAATCGTCTTTTTTGGCCATTGCAGCGTCAAGAACACCTTTCGCCTTAGTGACAAGCGATTGTGCTTCTGGAATGACGGCGCCGTATTCACCCTTCGCAAATTTATCTTTTACCGCAGCCAGCGCATTATCCAGTTCCGCCATCTGATCCGGCACATATTTTTCGGCTTCCACTTTCGTCGCATTGATTGCCTCTTCGGCTGATTTGATTGCCAGTTCCGCAGGGCCTTTTGGGCCGGAACAAGACACGAACAACAGCACGCCGACAAACAGGGCGATGACCAATAAAATAGAATTCCGTTTCATATCTTCTTTACCTCCGTATTTTTTGTGGATTTATCGATAAAAGATCTCCACATATTTGTTTGTTCTTTGTTAATTGCCCTACCGTTCCTGACAAACTTTTACAGGTCCGAAGAGCTGTCAAGAGTTTATTTCCGGTGTTGCTCTTTTTTCAAGATGCGCTTTGGAATACCGTCACCTCCTTTCGGTTCCCGAGATGGAAAATGACCTCGGAGGCCAGGTTTTCTTTTATATTGCCGGTTAAATAATGCAGCGCTGTACGTAAGTTGCGGTCAAGGGCCGATCAAAGATTCGCTTCACGAAAGGTGTCACACCGTCCCGGGTCTCCCGACTCAAATCCGCGCCTGAACCACCGGACCCGCTGTTCCGATGTGCCATGTGTAAAGGCATCGGGCACGATTGTACCGCTGCTTTGCTTCATAATTCGATCGTCGCCGATGGCGCTCGCGGCACCCAGAGCTTCCTCCAAATCTCCCGATTCGAGAATATTGCGTGCCGTGTCAGCGTGATATCCCCAGACGCCGGCGAAACAGTCAGCCTGCAATTCCATTTTCACGGACAGGCGATTTGCTTCCGACTTGCTTACGCGTTGCATGGTTTCATGAGTCTTGCCTAAGATGCCGAGCAGGTTCTGCACGTGATGGCCCACTTCATGGGCGATCACGTAAGCCTGTGCGAAGTCGCCCGGCGCCTGAAAACGGGCCTTCATGTCTTCATAAAAGCTCAAATCGACATAAACCTTCTGATCTCCGGGGCAGTAGAACGGACCCATGGCCGCCTGGGCAAATCCGCAGGCTGAATCTACGGCTCCGGTGAACAGAACGAGCTTCGGCTCTTCGTAGGTCTTTCCGCTGCGGCTGAATATCTCATGCCAGGTTTTTTCGGTGTCGGCGAGGACCACGGATACGAACTGGCTCATCTCATCGGAGGCAGGCGGTTGCTCCTGTTCTACGGACGGGTGTGTGCTTTGATCAACCGCCTGCATGAGCATTGAAGGATCGACGCCGAAATAAAGGCCCACCAGCACCAAAATCACCGTGCCGATGCCGCCGCCGATGATGCCGCGCTTGGCAGGCATGCGTCTCCGGTCTTCAACGTTTGTACTTCTTTCCCGATCTTTCCAGCGCATTGACGTCCTCCTTGCCGAAATTAATTCACATCATACGTCAGGTAATGACCTTATTGAGATGGTTAATCTTTTATTGCTTCGCTGAATCATGCATTGAGCCATGCTCCGCTTGGCTCTTACTTGCACACCGCCTGTGCCAATTCGGCAATATCTGAACCGGAAGGAATTTCCTCCCAGTTTTCGCTTTCATAGTTCTGAGTATGTAATAGTTGATGACGTGTATCATAAAGCGCCGTCGATAGAATCTGGAATTCTTTTTTTGCGCAATTCAGTTCTTCCAGATTGATAACATAGGCAAACTTCTCATACTTTTTGCCGAACAGATTGGTGATGTAATCCCGGCTTTCACCGTAATAAACGGTCCTTACATTGATCTGTATGCGGCCGCCTGATTTTTTTATCTCGGTTTTATTGTATGAACTGATTTCCCCCAGCGTATCCGGCTGGTCCAATTCAACCCAGGGGCCTTGGGAGGGTTGGCAACCCCAAAACGCTATCAGACATCCAACAGATAGAAAAATGATTAATTTTGTAAGGTTCTTCATAACGTATGATCCTTTTGGAAAAATGGTTGGTTAAAGAATAAAAATGGACGAAGGAATGCTTAATTGTAAACTGATAGCTATTTTTACCACGTTAAAATGGATGTATCAACCGACTTTAATTATCTGTATGGTGAGGCATGGCTTTCTTTTGCCCTACAGCGGCGATTTCAATACAGATGTTTTGAGAGCATATGATGCAATCGCTTTATGGGAATAATGAGCTGGAGAGTCCGGGTAAACTGATATAAAATCATGGCCGGTCAGGCGTATGCTAAGTGATCGAGAAAGGCTGAACAGGATGGATGCGGAAAAGAAACGTCTGCAGGAAATTCGGGATTCGGGCACGCCCTGGAAAAAATGGGGACCCTACTTAAGCGAGCGTCAATGGGGAACCGTCCGCGAGGACTACAGTGAAAACGGCAATGCCTGGGATTATTTTCCGCACGATCACGCCCGCTCGCGGGCTTATCACTGGGGTGAGGACGGTCTGGCGGGCATTTCGGATGAAAAACAACGGCTCTGTTTTGCCCTTGCCGTCTGGAACGGGCGGGACACCATTCTTAAGGAACGTCTGTTTGGTCTGACGAACAGCGAGGGGAATCACGGGGAAGACGTTAAAGAATATTACTTCTATCTCGACAACACCCCCACCCACAGCTACATGCGTTATCTCTACAAATATCCGCAATCCGCCTATCCTTATGACGATCTGGTCAAGACCAATCGCAACCGCTCCAGAAACGAGCTGGAATATGAGCTGCTGGATACCGGTGTCTTTGCTGATGGTCGCTATTTCGACATCATCGTTGAATATGCCAAGGCGGCGCCCGAAGATATGCTCATCCGCATCTGCGTGACCAATCATGGCGCGCAGACATCCGGAATCCACCTCCTGCCGACACTATGGTTCCGCAATACCTGGTCCTGGTGGCCGGATATCCCCAAACCTTCCCTGGCTGAAATGACGATGGGAGGAAAAATCTTTCGGGTCATTCGGGCATGCGATCCGCAGGGGGACACCTGCTTTCTGTATTGTCCGAGCAATGTTGAGTTACTCTTTACCGAGAACGAAACCAACCAGGAACGTCTGTTCGGCAAACCTAATCCATCACCCTATGTCAAGGATGGGATCAACGACTACCTCGTCGGGGGTAAAGGCGGAGCTGTCAATCCGCAGCTCTGTGGAACGAAAGTTGCGGCGCACCTGAAAATGGATGTGGCCGCCGGAGAAACCCGGACTTTGAATTTGCGCCTCTGTCGGGAAGAATCGAAAAAGCCCCCCTTCGGAAAGGACTTTGCTTCCCTTTTCAAGACGCGCCGGAAAGAAGCCGATGTCTTCTACGAAGGCATACTGCCGTCTTCGCTTGACGAGGACTCCCGCCGGGTTACACGCCAGGCGCTGGCGGGGTTGTTGTGGACAAAACAATATTACTTTTTCGAAGTGGATAAATGGCTGGAGGAACATGGGGCTTCCCCGCTGATTATGACTCATCTGGGAAAAACCATCCGGAACAAGGAGTGGTTCCATATGGTTAACAATGACATCATTTCCATGCCGGACAAATGGGAATACCCCTGGTTCGCCGCCTGGGACCTTGCATTTCATGCCGTCGCCTTTTCCCTGGTGGACATCGATTTTGCCAAGGAACAGATGGATTTGATTTTTCGGGATTGCTATCTGCATCCCAGTGGACAGATTCCGGCTTATGAATGGAATTTCAGCGATGTCAATCCGCCCGTGCATGCCTGGGCTGCATGGTATCTCTACAGCCGGGAAAAAGAACAATGCGGCCGGGGCGATCTGGCGTTTTTGCGGCGCGCCTTCCACAAGCTGCTGCTCAATTTCACCTGGTGGGTGAACCGCAAGGATCAGGACGGAAGCAATGTGTTCGAGGGCGGCTTCCTCGGGCTGGATAATATTGGTGTGTTTGATCGCAGCGCCCCCCTGCCCACCGGTGGTTTTCTGGATCAGGCCGACGGGACCGCCTGGATGGCCTTCTTCTGTACAAACATGATAGAAATTACTGCAGAATTAGCTGAACAGGATCCAACCTACGAAGACATGCTTCTGAAGTTTGTGGAACATTTCCTGTGGATCGCCTCCGCCATGGACCGCATCGGCAATCACAACGATGAACTGTGGGATGAAGCAGACGGGTTTTTTTACGATCTGCTCCGGCTGCCGGACGGACAGGCCGTTCGGTTAAGAGTCCGGTCCATGGTTGGTCTGATCCCCATGTGTGCCGCTGTCATCTTCGAAAAATCCTTTCTGGACCGTTTCCCGCAGATTCAAAAACGCCTGTCTCGTTTCCTTGACTATTACCCGGAATTGATCGTCAACCTGGAAGCGCCGACTAAACCCGGTGTTGACGGCAGACGGCTTCTGGCTATTCTGAACGAAAAAAAACTGCGCCTTATTCTCCGACGCATGCTGGATGAGGAGGAGTTTCTCAGTCCGTACGGTATCCGTTCCCTTTCCCGGAGCCACCACAACCAACCTTATGTTTTCACCACGGCAAGCACCGAATACCGGGTCGGTTACCTCTCTGCCGAATCCGACAGCGGTCTATTTGGAGGAAACTCCAACTGGCGGGGTCCGATCTGGATACCGATTAATGCGCTTATTTTACGATCCTTACTGATTTTTCATCAGTTTTACGGTCCTGATTTCAAGGTAGCGTGTCCTACCGGATCGGGTCTGTGTATGGATTTATCGGAAGTGGCAGAAGAGATAATCAATCGCCTGAAGAATCTCTTCCTTCGCGGCCGGGAAGGGCGAAGACCGGTTTATGGAGCGACCGCCAAATTTCAGGACGATCCCCAATGGCGTGACCACATGCTTTTTTACGAATATTTCAACGGCGACAACGGCGCCGGTCTGGGCGCCGCACATCAGACCGGGTGGACGGCCATGATTGCACACATGATGCTTTTCTCCCGGGAACAGCGGGAGCATCGATTTCTGTAACATTCAAGATGCGTACGCGCCGATGTCGGAATTGATCCTGTTTTTTTATCTATTTTCGCCAGAATATCGGCATCAATAAGACAATAACCGTGTAAATTTCCAGGCGTCCCAGGAGCATCGCCATAATCAGCAGCCATTTCCCAATCGCGTGAACACCGGCATAATTATCGAGAGGGCCGAGACTGCCGAGACCGGGGCCGACATTACCCAGGCAGGCCGCCATCCCGGAAGCCGCGGAAATCATGTCCAGGTTGAGGGCAGTCAGGGCCGTGACCCCAATAATATAGATGCCTGCATAGAGCAGGAAAAATCCCCAGATACTGCGCATGATGGTTTGAGGCACGGGAGTTTTTCCCAGTTTGACCACCGTTATGGCGTGGGGATGGATGATCCGGAGAATCTCCAGGTAACATGATTTGACCAGCAGAACCATGCGGACAATCTTGATGGCGCCGCCGGTCGAACCGGCCATAGTGCCAAAAAACAGACAGAGAAAGAGGATCTGCTGTGAAAAGGCCGGCCATTTTTCATAATCAGCTGTAAAAAATCCGGTTGTGGTGATGAGTGACACGACCTGGAAGGAAGCATAACGGAAAGCGTCCAGAAGGTTGGGATAAATCGTTCCGGAAACATCCAAAAACAAAAGAAAGATCAGGCTGCCGGTCATGTAAAAATAGGCGCGCAGCTCCGGATCGCGAAAAAACGGTCGCGCGTTGCCCTTAAGAAGCTTGTAGTAAAGAGAAAAATTGACGCCCGCCATAAACATGAAAATCAGAATGATAAAATCGATATAGATGCTCTGATAGTGTTCCACACTGGCGTTCTTCGTGGAAAAGCCGCCGGTGGACATGGTAGCGAAGGTGTGACAGACGGCATCATACAAAGACATGCCGCCGAACATCAGGAGCAGGATTTGAACAACGGTCATGGCGACATATATTTTCCAGAGTGCCTTCGCGGTGTCGGAAATACGGGGAGTCAGCTTGTCGACAACGGGACTCGGCGTCTCCGCCTTATACAGCTCCATTCCGCCAATGCCAAGAAAAGGGAGTATGGCAATGGAGAAGACGATAATGCCCATGCCTCCCATCCACTGGGTTTGGGCGCGCCAGAAGAGGATAGCCGGCGGGATGCTCTCGATATTTTTCAGTATGCTGGCGCCGGTTGTCGTGAATCCGGACATGCATTCGAAATAGGCGTCCGTAAAACCGGGGATGGTTCCCGAGAAAAGGTAGGGTAGCGTCGCGGCGAGCACGGCAGCCGTCCATCCCAGAGTAACAATGAGTACCCCCTCCCGATGACCCAGGTGGAAGTTTTCGTGGCCGCGGGTTAAAAGAAAAATTCCGCCGCCCGCGCTGCAGGAAATCAGAAGGGAAAACAAAATGGCGGCTGCGCTGCCGTCCTGATAGTAAAGAGCCACGGCCAGCGGCAGGCTCATGGACAGGCCAAGATAAAAAACTAGAGCGCCCACCAGGTATGCGACAAGGCGGAAATTCATCAAAAATACTCCAGTTTGACGGTCAGCAGGCTTTCTATCTGGCTGACAACCTGCTGCATGGCGAAGATGATCAGATGATCATGGGGAAGAACAACGGTGTTTCCCCGGGGGATGATAATTTCATCCCCCCGCACAATGGCGCCCAGAATCGCGCCCGAAGGAAAGTTTAATTCTGAAAGAGGCGTATTGACGATATCCGATGTCTCCAGTGCTTCCGCTTCGATGGCCTCCGCCTGTTCTTCACGCAAAGGCGCCACGGAAAGGATCCTTCCCTGGCGGAGGTGCTGTAGAATGGCCCGTGCCGCTGACATGCGGGGATTGATGACCGTGTCCAAGCCGATGGCTGAAACGATATGCATATAACTGAGTTTGCTGACCCGGGTGATGGTCCGCCGGGTTCCCAACTCCTTGCCAAGCAGGGAAATGAGAACGTTGCACTCTTCATCCCCGGTCAAGGCAATGATCAGATCCATATCGCCTGCGTTTTCTTCTTGGAGCAGATCGCGGTCGGTACCGTCTCCCTTAATGGGGATCACATGATCCAGCAGTACGGCGGCTGATTTACATTTTTCCCCATCCTGGTCGATCAGCCTGACATTCAAGTTTGGCTTGTCGAGAGCCTGGGCAACGGCCATGCCTGTTCCGCCGGCCCCGACAACGATGATGTTTTTCATCGGTTGGGTCGGCATGTTCAGATGGGCAAGGGTAGTGCTTACATCCGATTTTTTAACCACCAGGTAAATAAGATCCAACGGATGGATGGTGTCCTTTCCGCTGGGAATAATGATTCTGTGCCCTCGCACAATGGCCCCGATCAGCAGGTTCCTGCTGTGAGTCCCCAGTTCCCTGAGTGTTTTTCCGGCAAGAGGAGAATCTTGGGAGATCAGAACACTGACCAGTTTCACCGCGCCGTCGACAAAATCAATCACCTCGGAAGCGCCGGGAATTTCTATCAGATCAAGAATCGTTTTGACCATCATATTCTGGGTGTTGATAATCAAATCCACCCCCAGAACATCCTGGCTGAACAGGGATTGTTCCTGAAGATATTCCTGATTTCTGACCCGGGCGATCTTGACGGCATAACGGTTGAGACTTCGGGCCAACAAGCATGCGATCAGGTTGACCTCGTCGCTGTCTGTTGCAGCAACAAGAAGCTTTGCCTCCTGAATGCCTGCAGTTCGCAGCATCTGCGGACTCGTTCCTGAACCCAGCAATGCCTGAACATCCAGGTGCTCACCGATCCGCCGTATTTTTCCAGGATCAGTGTCGATCAGAACAACGTCTTTTTTCTCGTCGGAGAGTTTTTTTGCGATGTGATATCCGACCTCACCGGCGCCGATAATGATGACGCGCATGATTTCCTCCGCCATGGGTAAATTGACGTACATATACAATAGAAATACTCACGATAGAAGCAGAAAAAAAGTCAAATACAGCTAATTTCCTTATGGTCAGGAGAGGAAAATACCAAGGACCGCAACCGGCAGATCAATGGTTCAAAGGCAGGTTTTCGGGGAGACGGGTTTTATTCAGAGGTATCCGTCTGTGTCTGACGCCTGGCGGATCCATGTCCGGAATCGAGACCGTTTGTTGACAGGTAGCTCATCATTTCCTTCTGAAACAATTCACGGTCCTGGTACAGGATCGCCTTCCAACCTTTCCGTCTCGCTCTTTCAATGTGCCCCGGGTCGTCGTCAATGAAAAGAATTTGTTGCGGAGGAGTCTTCAGTAATCCGGCGATGTCGTCGAAGAGGGAGCTGTCGCGCTTCCCTTTTCCGATGTGATAGCTGTTGAAGACATGATCGAACCACCGGAAGAAGTCATAACGGGCGTTCAGGCTGTCCAGCATGTCCGTCTGGTCGCTGAGGATACCAACCGTAAACTTTGCGGCTTTCAATTTTTTGACCAGGTCGAGCATCCATTCCCGTGGAATGAACCGGGAGAGGATTTCATGCATGAGCACATCGTCGTCTTCCTTGATCCCCGTCTTTTTCCGCAATGCAGTCCAGAAGGGATGGGCGGTGCATTGGCCCAGGATATAGCCGGTTTTGTAAATCACATCGGAGGCTGTTCTGAGGAAAACCGCAGGATCCAGTCGGTTTGCTTTCGCAATGATAGCCAGTCCTTTTTTCCAGCCTTCTTCGGCGAGTACACCGCCAAAATCAAACAAAATCACAGCAATCCGGTTTTTTACACAGAAGGATGTGACAAGAAGACGCATGACGCCCCGGTAAATATGGGGGTCTTTACTGGCTCGGGGGCCGGCGACATTCAATACCGAAACGGACTGTGCGTCGATCCAGTGCGAAACCAGCGTGGCCGCTTCGGACAGTGGCTGCCGGTTCAGATCGATATGGAGCCAGGGGCGCCGGTGGCGCTTGGCATACTGTCGTGTCAGGAGGGAACCTCCCGAAAGTTTGCCGTGAGAAATGATGAGTGTCCCGTCCGAGTCGATGACGTTCTGTTCGGTCCTTTCTTCGTAACTTCTGTGAGGCATTTCCCGAAGGTTGTATCGAGCGGGAAGCGGGCCCGCTTCGGTCAGGCGTCCCTTCGGCACCCAGCCGCCGTAAGGGATGTCGTGACGGATGGCAAAATCCAGGGCGGCCCGGTCAGCTCCGGTTTGTCCGCCCGAGACAATTTTTGTGGGCAACATGGTTATACCTGTCAGATGATTTTGACGATGACCGGGTCATGGCGCTCGGCAGCCAGTGGAATTTCTGCCGGATGACCGATGATGACCGGAGCGATGATGCGGCAGTCTTTGGGAACCCCCATTGCTTCTATGATCTTCTGATCACGGATGTGGGTGCCCAGGCCGATCCAGCAGGTGCCGAGGTCGCGGGCCGTGGCCGAAAACATAATGTAGGCGGCAGTCAGGGCGCAATCCACGTCGATCAGTCGCGCATCCGCCGGACCGATGATGTAGACCACGCAGGGCGCGTTATAAAAGATGTTATAGCCGGGATCGCAAAACCGGTCTTCATACTCCTTCATGGGTGATTTCGGATCAATGATTACGTCGACGAGGAGGTTTTTCTTGCATTCATCGGAGATCTGTTTCATGAATGACCGATCCCGGATGATGATGAAGCGACAGGGTTGCAGATTGCGCGCTGTCGGGGCAAAACAGCCTTCCTGCAAGATATCTTCGATGGTTGAAAGGGGCACCTCTCTATCGTCGTAATCCCTGATGGCCCGCCGGTTGACCAAGATTTCATTGAACTCCATCACCAACCTCCTGTTCGTCAAAGTTGGATCTTATTTTGTGTGCTGAAAACACGGAGTCGCGTCTCCATAGCCATCACGGAGAATGCGACGAAAAAAGGCAGGGCCTGTTACAACTCTGCCTTATCCCCGTGTATCCCTGTTCCATCTGTCTGCATAGGCTGCCAAGACTTACATCTCGAAAGTCATTTTTTGAATGACAAGGCCGTCGATCGCCCGCAGTTTTCTTTCCATTTCCAGAATGCTCTTCGCATCACCGTAAGTTTCCATGAGCAGTAAACCGGTGGTTGAACAGTAATTTTCATTGACATCGTGCAGCCCCAGGCGCGTTTTGATATTGCAGCCGTATTCGGACAGGACTTTTTGAACGTCGGCCACGTTCTTGAGTCTGTTTGTCACCTGAACGCCAAGAATAATGCGATTTGCCATAGGAAGAGACTCCTTTTATGTGTGATGTCGATAGATATGTCAGGTTTGAGCCGTTCTTAAGAAGACTTTTATGACGGCGGCAGTATATGAATAAAGCATCCCAGGTGTCAAGATCATTAACCGGAGGAAAAAAACAACGTTATAGCTAGACAAAGAGTACATCTATCAACACATCTTTCAAGTTGAGCACAGATGTCACAGAAAGCCCAAGAGTTGGGCGTGATCTTTGTGCTCGGGCAAAGACTCGTCCCTTTCCTGGAAGATATTTTCAGTTTCGTTAAGGAAGTTAATCCGCTGCTGGACGACATCAATTTGTCGATGGAAGAAAATATGAACAAAACGCAGATTGCCGCCAAAAAGCTCTCAAAAGTGACGGAAGCGACTGAGATGGCGACAACAGAAATAATAGATATCATAAATGAATTGGTCAATAAGTCATCAGGTATTTCGACCAATCTGGATCGCTTGAACGAGCTCGACTCGATGAAGTTCGATACGGCGCTTAACATCCTGGAAAAAGTTCATGAGGCCATTGCCGAAAAACAGGATGTAAGCAGCTACGAAGTGCCCTTGTCCGACGCCATTGGCAAATTGAAGATGATAAAACGTGATACCCGCAAGAAACTGTTCGATTCGACGCGTGAGTTGTTGGACGGCATCAATGCGGACGCAAACTCAATCATCATGTCGCTTCAAGTCCAGGATATTACTTCGCAGCAGATTGCGGCCGTCAATCACCTGCTTGATACCATTCATGAACGGCTGGCTCATATCCTTATGAAATTTCTGCCTGCCGAAGCCCGTCCCTCGGTCCAGAAAGACGAGATCAGTGACAATATGACGATCTCCAAGCTGCATCGTCCCATTGCTTTCAACAGTGAAGAGGAGGGTTCTGCATACTTTTCTCGGGAAGAGATCGATGCGCTTTTTTTTAAAATATCAAAGCATGTTTGAATCGCGTTTCAGAGTGGAAATCAGGATAGGCGGAAATTGACTTTAGGGGAAGGGCAGGGTGGTTTTCCTTTTAAACGACTTGGTTTTTACAAAGGGCGATTTTTTTCTGCTTTCCGCGACTGTTGACGATGGTGAAATACCGATAAGACGGAGACGTTCAAAAAAATAAATCCCCGGCAAACACCCATTCCGCATCGGCGTCCAAAGATATACGTTCGATCATAGCCTCAAAACCGGCCCACATGGTTTCATCTTTCATATCATAACTGTGCCCCCAGAAAAAGAACAGACCGTTTCTGCTCTTATAACGTTCGTATTTTCCCCAGAAATCATCGTCCAGGACATGGCAGCAGGGGTGTACTTCAAGCGGGTCAGCGTAAGGACAGAGGCCATCCGGCTGCTCCCGGCCTCTCGCCCACCGGTAGCCAGCCCGATGGACGGCTTCCTTGACGAAATCATTGCAGGCGTGGAACGGGTAACAGAATCCCCGGACCGGCCTCTGAAA
>Ga0116154_10002210_pt1 | contig 15028 bp, 7 predicted proteins | sample AD_UKC030_MetaG_FD_89898 | JGI IMG/M metagenome (GOLD analysis project Ga0116154, IMG submission 89898) | Active sludge microbial communities of municipal wastewater-treating anaerobic digesters from USA - AD_UKC030_MetaG | ecosystem: Engineered > Bioreactor > Anaerobic > Digestate | place: USA...
AAGGCGTAGATGAAGGGCATCCGGTTAATATTCCGGAACCGCATTAGATGTGTTATGAGCCAAGGAGTGACGCAGAAAGGTAAGCCGGCCCGCGATTGGATGTGCGGGTCGAAACCCGTAGGGAGGTCCTCCAGGTAAATCCGGAGGGCCGTTACTCCCGAGAGGTGAGTGCGACCCTGCCGTAAGGTGGGGGAAGCGGCCCAACTCCGCTGCCAAGAAAACCTCCGTGGTCAATATCTGGTGCGTCCGTACCGCAAACCGACACAGGTAGGCAAGGAGAATATCCTCAGGCGCGCGAGCGAACTCTCGCTTAGGAACTAGGCAAACTGGCCCCGTAACTTCGGAAGAAGGGGTGCCTGGTCTTTTAACTCCGTACAGGGGAAGGGAGACTGGGCCGCAGTGAAAGGGCTCTCGTGACTGTTTAACAAAAACACAGGACTCTGCTGAAATCGCAAGATGACGTATAGGGTCTGATGCCTGCCCGGTACTGGAAGGTCATGGTGAGATGTCAAAGGTCGCAAGACCTTGAAGCATTGAGCTTAAGCCCCAGTAAACGGCGGCCGTAACTATAACGGTCCTAAGGTAGCGAAATTCCTTGTCGGGTAAGTTCCGACCTGCACGAATGGCATAACAAAGAGAGCGCTGTCTTGGCGAGAGGCTCGGCGAAATTGTGGTATCCGTGAAGACGCGGATTACCCGCGGTTAGACGAAAAGACCCCGTGGAGCTTTACTGTAACTTGCTATTGCGTTTTGGTATCGGATACGTAGGATAGGTGGGAGGCGTTGAGGCCCTGCTTTCGGGTGGGGCGGAGCCAACCTTGAAATACCACCTTTTCGATTCTGAGGCGCTAACCCCGTGCCCTCTATCGGGCCGGGGAACATTAGCAGGCTGGCAGTTTAACTGGGGCGGTTGCCTCCCAAATTGTAACGGAGGCGTTCCAAGGTTCCCTCAGGGCGAATAGAAATCGCCTGTCGAGTGCAAGGGCAGAAGGGAGCTTAACTGCAAGGCCCACAAGCCGAGCAGATACGAAAGTAGGACCTAGTGATCCGGTGGTTGAATGTGGAATTGCCATCGCTCAGCGGATAAAAGCTACCCCGGGGATAACAGGCTTAACCAAAAATAGGCCCCTGTGAAAGCAATTTCACAGGATAACAAACTTGGCTTATAACGGTGAAACCCGAAATCTTCGGTCTTTCAAAGCAACACACAGAGGCGGAATATGGCCGCCCGGAATGGACGAAGTCCTTTCCGACGAAGAAGGGCAATACCGTGCGAACCCTCCCCGAAAGGGGAAGGGGTCGTGTAACGACTGCACTCCGCACATCCTATATAGGATAGGCGGCGGAAGGGGACTCTCGTACAAGGGTTCCTTTCAGTGCGACTTTGATCGTCTTCGGGAGTTTCTAAATCCCGGAAATTTAGGATCAAGGTAAAACGCCAGGCCCCCATGAAAATGGGGTGATGATATAGTCTGCACCAAACGAGGAGTTTGGAATCATGTGTATCGGGTCCAAGAGCCCATATCGACGACCCGGTTTGGCACCTCGATGTCGGCTCATCGCATCCTCCTGCTGAAGTAGGTGGGAAGGGTTTGGCTGTTCGCCAATTAAAGCGGTACGTGAGCTGGGTTCAGTACGTCGTGAGACAGTACGGTCTCTATCTACCGTGGGCGCAGGAATCTTGAGGGTGATTCGACTTTAGTACGAGAGGACCGAGTTGAACGCGCCTCTGGCGTACCGGTTGACCCGCCAGGGTCATGGCCGGATAACTACTGCGCGGAATGGATAAACGCTGAAAGCATCTAAGCGTGAAGCCGGCCCCAAGATTAGGATTCCCGTGCCGTTAAGGCACCTCAAGGCCACCCGTAGACTACGGGATTGATCGGCTGGGTGTGGAAGCGCCGTAAGGCGTGGAGCTAACCAGTACGAATCGGCCGTGAGGCTTAGTCGCATCATTGAATCTATGTTCTTCGGACAAGTTGTTGGCGGGTGATTGAAAGATCATCGACCGGCAATTTTTTGACTTCCCTATTGGTGTGTTGAGGGACCTTCGGGTCTTTTGCACAGAAGGATTTATTTCCGAGGGGGCATTGGCGTGCCCCCGACGAAGTCGGTTTCTCGGTGGCTTTACCGGTGAGGTCACACCCGTTCCCATTCCGAACACGGCCGTTAAGCTCACCTGGGCTGATGGTACTTGATCCGCAAGGATCTGGGAGAGTAAGTCGCTGCCGGGTTTTTCTTTGATATGAAACGAACACATCGCCACTTCCGGATGTCCGCGTTCCTGGCGGGGACGACGCTCCTTTTTGCGGGCGTCGCGCGGTCGTCCGAGGTGGCGCGTCCCGCGTCCGCCCTGGAGTCGGGCAAGATCGCCGTGTCGCTCGTCGGCGGACGGACCGTCGAAGAAGACTTGCGGTTCCATCTCGGCGGCGCCGACCTGATCCGGGTCCCGGTGCAGGGCGGCGGTTCGTCGCAGTTCTTTGCAGACAGCAACGCCGACCTGGAGTTCGAGGGCGAAGGCAACAACGCGATACTGCGGATCGCCTGGCGACCCGGCGACGGCCTGCACTACATCTTCAAGGCCGGCACGGGGGACTTCGAACTGCGGATCCCGTCGGGCCCGGCGACGAACGAGATCGTCAACGGCCCGCCCGGCCGGATCTGGGGCGCGGAAGTGGGCTGGACGCTGATGCCCGATTCCCCGGTGACGCCTGCCCTGGCCGTGTCCTTGGGTTACACGCGCGCCGATTATTCGATGGCGCGGTTGAAATCCGGTTCGGCCGAGCCGGTCCCGGTGAACCAGCGGTTCTCCCTGGAAGAGTGGCAGGGCGCCGTCTGCGTCAGCAACCGATGGGGACGCGTGGAGCCGTACGGCGGCCTCCGCATGATGCGCCACCGGAGCACGTTGAAAGATTTGGATGCCGCGGAAAGCGTGAGCGGCGTGCGGGTGGGGCTTGCGCCTTACGGCGGCGTGAAGTTTGAAATTTTTTCAAGAGAGGCCCTCGTGCTGGAGGTGTCCGGACTGGACGAGACGGCCGTGACGGCGGGAATCGCCGTCGGGTTTTGACAGATTTTCATAGTGGCTGTTCGCGGCAGAGACAGTAGGGGTCGCACGTCGACATAAGCGACAGGCAAATAAGAGGTCAGGGTTGAAGGTTGTAAGTCCGGATCACAACACGACGCCTTCAGAGATTGACCTGCAACTTACAGCTTCATCGCTGACTTTTTATGGTCGCCCTACCGAGGCGCGTTGAAGTAACCACTCTTCATCGTACTTCCTGACCATAACGAAAGTCTTAAAAGAGACGGACCCGGAGTTGATCGGGCCCCGTCGCGGGAAGTTTGTTTATTTTTAAAAGGGACGGGAATTCGGATCTATGCCCAGCGTAAGGAAAGAACGAGAAGCATCGGTCGCCCTTCTGACGAAGGCCTTTGAGGACGTCCAGGGCCTGGTCGTGTCGGAATACACCGGCATGAAAACGCCGGAGCTGAACGAGCTGCGGAGCAAGCTTCGTCCCTTGAAGGGCGAATGCCGCATCGTCAAGAACACCCTGGTGCAGATCGCCCTGAAGAACAGCGGCATCGAGAAGTTCGGCGAGTATTTCACGGGCCCTTCGGCGTTGGTAATCCAACGCGGGGACGCCGTGACCTCGCTGAAAGTGGTGATCGATTTTTCCAAGCAGCACGAGAACCTCAAGGTGCGGGCCGGCTATCTCAACGGCCAGATCCTGAGCGCGGCGGAACTGAAGGCGGTGGCGGCGCTTCCGCCCCGGATCGTTCTTCTGTCGCAGTTGGCGGGGGGGCTGCAGGGCCCGCTCTCGCGTTTCCACGGCGTTTTGAGCGCATCGTTGCGGAACCTGGCGACCGCGCTGGACCAGGTGTCCAAGAAAAAAGCCGCCGCGGCGCCGGCCGGGGGCGGGGCGGCCTGACACGTTTTTGGTAGGGGAGTGGCAGCAAGCTGAAAGCTGGGCGGGAAAAGCTTTGGCGAAATTTCAAGGAGGTTGACTTAAATGGCAAAGTGTACGATCGATGATGTGTTGGAGTCCATTGACGAATGGAGCGTGTTGAACCTCAATAAGCTCGTCAAGGGATTGGAAGAGAAATACGGTATCTCCGCGGCTCCGGCCATGGCGATGGGCGCGGTTATGCCCGCGGCCGCCGGCGCGGCTCCCGGTGCGGCTTCCGCCGAGGAAAAGACCGAATTCAGCGTCGTGCTCGTTTCCGCGGGGGACAAGAAGATCCAGGTCATCAAGGCCGTCCGCGAATTGACGGGACTGGGCCTGAAAGAGGCCAAGGACCTGGTGGAGGGCGCACCCAAACCGGTGAAAGCCGGTCTCACCAAGGAACAGGCCGAGGAGATGAAGAAAAAGCTCGCCGAGTCAGGCGGAACAGTCGAGGTCAAGTAAACGGAAGACAAGATTGCCGTTTCCGTTTGCCGTCGTCGCTGTTTGTCGGTACCGCCACTTTAACTCGGGAGAGCTTGTCGAATGAAAAAGAATTCGTTTGCGCGCATAGATTCGGTCATTGAGCTTCCGCCTCTTTTGGAGATGCAGTTGAGCTCCTACGAGGAGTTTTTGCAGAAGGATGTTCCACCGGAGGAACGCAAGATCCAGGGCCTTCAGGCCGCGTTCCTCGACGTGTTCCCCATCACCAGCTCCGACGAGACGTTGCAGCTGGAGTTCATGCATTATTCCCTGGGGGAGCCGCGTTACACCGTGGAAGAGGCCATCAGCAAGGACAGCTCCTGTTCGGCCCAGTTGCGCGCGTGGTTGCGCCTGGTGCAGAAACAGCCCGGCGGCAAACCCAAGGTTCTTACCGAGCAGGAAGTCTACATCTGCGACCTGCCGCTGATGACCAAAACCGCCACGTTCGTCATCAACGGCGTGGAACGCGTGGTGGTGAGCCAGCTGCACCGTTCCCCCGGCGTCATCTTCGAGGAGGACGAGGAGAAGAAGATCTCGTCCTACGGTAAAAAGCTTTACTTCGGCCGCCTTATCCCCTACCGCGGTGCCTGGGTGGAGTTCGAGTTCGACCTGAACAACGCCCTCTACGTGCGCATCGACAAGAAAAGGAAGATCGCCGCCACCACGTTTTTGCGGGCGATGGGCATCGAGACCGATGCGGACATCCTCTCCCTCTTTTATGAGACCGAAACCCTCGCGTTGGAGCGCGTTAAGCCGGAAGAAGTGATCGGCCGCATCTCCGCCCGCGACGTGGTGGACACCAGCTCGGGTGAAGTGGTGCTGGAAGTCAACCGCGAGATCACCCGCGAGGTTTTCCTCCGCCTCCAGGACCGCAAGGTCAAGACGGTGGACGTCCTGAAACTGGACCCGCAGCTCAACGATGTCACCATCCGCAACACCCTCCTGAAAGACACCATCCGCACGCGCAAGGAAGCCATCCACGCCATCTACCGCGTGGTGCGCGCGCAGGAGTTCATCGTTCCCGAACAGGCGGAAGCCTACATCGACAACATGCTTTTCAAGTCCATCCGAAAATACGACCTCACCAAAGTGGGCCGGTTCAAGATCAACCGCAAACTCATGCCGTTCTTCGAGGCGCTGGCCGCCCGGAAAGATTTCAAGTTCGAAATCCCCAACGACCGCCGCCGTACCCTGATGCGGGAAGACATCATCGCCACCATCCAATATCTCATCCTGATGAACAACGAGGTCGCGGTATTCGAACACGGGAAGAACGTCTGCAAGATCGAGATGGACGATATCGACCATCTCGGCAACCGGCGCATCCGCTCCGTGGGGGAACTCCTGGAGAACCAGATCCGCGCCGCCATCTCTCAGATGGCCCGCCTGGTGCGGGAGAAAATGAACGTGCAGGAGAACCTCCAGCAGATGACGCCGCGCACCATCGTCAACGCGTCGCCCGTGGTGGCGGCCGTTCGCCGGTTCTTCGGTTCGAGTCAGCTTTCGCAGTTCATGGACCAGACCAACCCGCTGGCCGAAATGACGCACAAACGGCGTCTCTCGGCGCTGGGGCCCGGCGGATTGCACCGCAAACGCGCCGGGTTCGAGGTTCGCGACGTGCATCACACGCACTACGGCCGGCTGTGTCCCATCGAGACGCCGGAAGGTCCGAACATCGGATTGATCACATCCCTGGCGTGCTACGCGCGCATCAACCAGTATGGGCTGATCGAGTCCCCTTACCGCAAGGTGGAGAAGGGGCGCGTGACCGACCAGATCGAATATCTGACCGCCGACAAAGAGGACACCTACGTCATCGCCCAGGCGAACGCCCCGCTCGACAAGAACGGCCGTTTCGCCACGGACCTCGTGAGCTGCCGCTATCGGGCGGACTATCCGGTGAAGGCGCCCGAGGACATCGATTACATGGACATCTCGCCGGTGCAGGTGGTCTCCATCTCCGCGGCGCTCATCCCCTTCCTGGAACATGACGACGCCAACCGCGCTCTCATGGGGTCCAACATGCAACGGCAGTCCGTGCCCCTCCTCTTTCCGGAGAAGCCTCTGGTGGGAACGGGCGTGGAACACCGCGTGGCGCGCGATTCGGGCGCGTTGGAAATCGCCCGCCGGTCCGGCGTGGTTCTGACCGTTTCCGGCGACCAGATCGTGGTGTGGAGCGAAGAGGGGAAACCGGGGGTGGATATCTATACCCTGCGGAAATACCTGCGTTCCAATCAGGACACCTGCGTCAACTGCGTGCCGCTGGTGAAGCGTGGGCAGCGCGTGCGCAAAGGCGACGTCTTGGCCGATGGGCCGGGCACGCAGGACGGCGATCTGGCCCTGGGCCGGAACTTGCTGGTGGCTTTCATGCCGTGGGAGGGATACAACTTCGAAGACGCCATCCTGCTCTCCGAACGGCTGGTCCGGAACGACATCTTTACCTCCATCCACATCACCGAATTTCAGGTGGAGGCGCGCGATACGAAGATGGGCGCCGAAGAGATCACGCGGGACATCCCCAACGTGGGGGCGGACTCCCTCGTCAACCTCGACGACAGCGGCATCATCCGGGTGGGGGCGGACGTCGTCCCCGGCGACATTCTCGTCGGGAAGGTGGCGCCCAAAGGGGAACAGCCGACCACGCCGGAGGAACGGCTTCTGAAGGTAATCTTCGGCAAGAAGGCCGAAGACGTGATGGACGCTTCCCTTCGCGTGCCGCCGGGCGTGACGGGTAAGATCCTGGCCACGAAGATCTTCGTTCGCAAGGAAAAACTTCCGCGCAAGGAAGAGAACCGGAAGGTGCGCGAGTTGGACGCGAAATTGGAGTCCATGCTCGAAGAAATCCGTTCCGACCGGAAGGACCGTTTCGCCGTGGTGGAACAAGCCTACGAGGCCGGCAAGCTGAGCAAGGCGGAGGTCAACGAGAGGAAAGAGTGGTACAAGGCGTTGTCCGACCGGCTTGAACAGGAAGCCAAAAAACAGATCGCCCGCGACAAGGAAAACATGAAAGTGGGCGACGAGCTTCCCGTCACGGTCAATAAGGTGGTCAAAGTTTATATCGCTTCCAAGCGGAAGGTGCAGGTCGGCGACAAACTGGCCGGCCGGCACGGGAACAAAGGCGTTGTGGCGAAGATTCTTCCGCCCGAAGACATGCCCTACATGCCCGACGGAACGCCGATCGATGTGGTGTTGTCTCCGCTCGGCGTCCCCTCCCGGATGAACGTGGGCCAGTTGCTGGAGACCATGCTCGGCTGGGCCGCGCACGTGCTGGACGCCCAGATGGTGACGTCGGTTTTCGACGGGGCCACCGAGGAACAGATAAACGACATGGTGCGCCAGGCCAAGCAGAAACTGCGGGAAAAAGGCGTCCCCGAGGAGTATCTGCCGACGGACGACTGCCGGATACAGCTTTACGACGGTCGCACGGGCGAACCGTTCGAGAACAAGGTGACCATCGGCTACATGTACATGTTGAAGCTGGCGCATCTGGTGGAAGACAAGATCCATGCCCGTTCCACCGGCCCGTATTCGCTCATCACCCGTCAGCCGTTGGGCGGCAAGGCGCAGTTCGGCGGACAGCGGTTCGGTGAGATGGAGGTCTGGGCCATCGAGGGATACGGCGCGGCCCATACGCTGCAGGAATTTCTGACGGTGAAATCCGACGATGTCCAGGGGCGCACCAAGATGTACGAGGCCATCATCCGGGGAGAGATCGTTTCCGAGCCGGGCGTGCCGGAGTCGTTCCGGGTGCTCGTGCGGGAACTTCAGTCTTTGGGGTTGAACGTGGAACTCCTCCGGCTCGAAGGCGGAAAATCGTCGACAGCTTCCAAGAAGGCCGCGGCCAAAGAAGCCGTGGCGAAAGAGTAGGAGAGGGCCATGGTGACGTTGTTTACCGAACGCAAAAGGGAATCCTCCAAAAAGAAGTCGCCGGTCGGAATGAATTTCAGCAATTTCGACTCCATGCGGCTCACCATCGCCAGCCCGGAGCAGATCAACAGCTGGAGTTTCGGCGAGGTGCGCAAGCCCGAGACCATCAACTACCGTACGTTCCGTCCGGAGCGCGACGGCCTTTTCTGCGAGCGGATATTCGGCCCCGTGCGCGACTGGGAATGCAACTGCGGCAAGTATAAATACATCAAATACAAGGGCGTCATCTGCGACCGGTGCGGCGTGGAAGTGACGGAATCGAAGGTTCGCCGCGAACGCATGGGGCACATCGAGCTCGCCGTCCCCGTGGCGCACGTGTGGTTCCTCCGCAAGAGCCCCTCCCGTATCGGCACCCTGCTCAACTTGAAACTTTCCGATCTTGAACGCGTCGTCTATTACGCCCGGTACATCGTCCTGGAGGATTATAAGGACGCGGACGGCAAGGTGCGTTATAAAGCCCGCCAGCTCTTTTCCGACGAAGAATGCCAAAAGGCCCGAGAAGAGACCCGCGGCCGCATCCGCGTCGGCATCGGCGCCGGGGCCATCCGGGAACTTTTGGAACAGGTGGAGGTCAAAAAAGAGGCCGACCAGGTGCGCAAACGCCTGAAGGAGACGGACTCGGAGGCGGAACGCAGCCGGCTCATCAAGAGACTGCGGATCCTCGATGGTTTTGCCCGCAGCAACACGCGTCCGGAAAATATGATCATGACGGTGCTGCCGGTCATCCCGCCGGACCTCCGTCCCCTGGTGCCGCTGGAAGGCGGCCGGTTCGCCACATCGGACCTGAACGATCTTTATCGCCGCATCATCAACCGCAACAACCGTCTCAAGCACATCGAGTCCCTGCGTGCGCCGGAAGTGATGGTGCACAACGAGAAACGCCTCCTCCAGGAGGCGGTGGACGCGCTGTTGGAGAACGGCGTGCACGGCAAGGTGGTGGTGGGCGCCGGCAATCGTCCGCTGAAATCCCTTTCCGATATTTTGAAAGGGAAACAGGGGCGCTTCCGTCAGAACCTTCTCGGTAAACGCGTGGACTATTCGGGCCGTTCTGTGATCGTGGTGGGGCCGAACCTGAAACTTCACCAGTGCGGGCTGCCGAAGGAAATGGCCTTGGAACTTTTCAAGCCCTTCATCATCCGGGAATTGATGAAAAAGGAGAACGTGACCCTTCGGGCCGCCAAGCGCATGTTGGAACGCGTGAAGCCTGAGGTGTGGGACATTTTGGAACAGGTGACGAAGAAACATCCGGTGATGCTGAACCGGGCGCCCACGCTGCACCGCCTGGGCATCCAGGCCTTCGAACCGGTGCTGATCGAGGGCAAGGCCATCCAGCTCCACCCGCTCACCTGCACGGCTTTCAACGCCGACTTCGACGGCGACCAGATGGCGGTGCACGTGCCGTTGTCGCTGGAAGCGCAGTTGGAAGCGCGGCTACTGATGCTGGCGAGGAACAACATCCTCTCGCCCGCCTCCGGCCGGCCGATCGCGGTGCCCTCCCAGGACATGGTCTTGGGGTGCGCCTATCTCACCAAACAAAAGCTGGGTGTTCCCGGCGAAGGGAAGGTTTTTTCCGGCCCCGAGGAAGTCATCTCGGCGTATCAACAGCAACAGGTCGATCTCCATGCCCGCATCAAGGTGCGCGGCATCACGCCGCTCAACGAGGACGCGGGGAACGACACGCCGGCCAAGTGGAAACATTACACCACGGTGGGGCGGATCATCTTCAACGAAGTGATTCCTCCGGAGCTCGGGTTCGTCAATACGGCCGTGTCCAAAAAGGAATTGGTCGTTCTGGTGGACCGGTGTTACCGCGAACTGGGCAATCATCGGACGGTCGTGCTTCTGGATGCCGTCAAAAAACTCGGCTACCGTTACGCCACGATGGCGGGACTTTCCATCTCCATCTCCGACATGCACATCCCCAAGATAAAAAGCGAGCTGATCAAGAAGGCCCGCGCGGAGATCAAGGAGATCGAGCGCCAATCGAAGGCCGGCGTGATCACGGACTCCGAGCGGTACAACAAGATCATCGACTTGTGGACGCACGTGACCGACCAGATCTCCGACATCATGTTCGACGACATGAAGAAGACGGAACTGGCCACCTATAAAAAGGGCGACGCGAAGTTCAACTCGGTCTTTATGATGGCCGATTCGGGCGCCCGCGGAAGCCGACAGCAGATCCGCCAGCTGGCCGGCATGCGCGGACTGATGCAGAAGCCCCAAAAAAAGATCACCGGCGCCGTCGGTGAAATCATCGAGTCTCCCGTCATCTCCAACTTCCGCGAAGGGCTGACGGTGTTGGAATACTTCATCTCCACGCACGGCGGACGTAAAGGTCTGGCCGATACCGCCCTGAAGACGGCCGATGCCGGCTACCTGACGCGGCGGCTGGTGGACGTGGCCCACGACATCGTGGTGATGTCGGACGATTGCGGCACCATCAACGGCATCCGCATCGGGGCCATCCGCTCCGGCGAGGACATCATTGAGCCGTTGGACGAGCGTCTGGTCGGCCGGTTCACCTTGGACAACGTGGTCAACCCGCTGACCGACGAACTTCTCATCAAGGCGGGCGAGATGGTCACCGCCGCCAAGGCGAAGGAGATCGTGGCCGCCGGAATCGACCGCATGCGCATCCGTTCCGTCCTCACCTGCGAGGCCGAGTTCGGGGTTTGCGCTAAATGTTACGGACTGAATTTGGCGACGGGTCGTTTGGTGGAAGTGGGCGAGGCGGTCGGCGTGATCGCGGCCCAGTCCATCGGCGAACCCGGCACGCAGCTCACGCTGCGGACCTTCCATATCGGCGGAACCGCCAGCCGCGTGATCCAAAAGTCTCAGGTGGCCGCGCAAAAGGGCGGCACCGTGAAGTTCATGAACCTCCGCACCATCCGCAACCGGGAAGGACAACTGCTTTGCGTTACGCGAAACGCGGTGCTTTCCCTCCGGGAAGCGGGCGGTCAGGAGAAGGAACATTACGATGTTCCCTACGGCGCCCGGCTGAAGGTGTCGGACGGGAAGAAGGCGGAGCCCGGCGAGATCCTCGCCGAGTGGGACCCTTACTCCCTCCCCATCATTTCGGAATACGAGGGCACGGCCAAACTGCACGACGTCATCGAAGGCATCACGATGCACGAGGAAAAGAACCGCATCACGGGGCTGATCGAGCGGGTCATCATCGAGCATCGCGCGGAGCAGCTTCATCCCCAGGTGGTGGTGTCGAAGGGCGGCAAGAAAGAGGCCAGCTATCCTCTGCCGGTGGACACCAACATCGTCGTTCAGGACGGCGATGGGATTCAGCCCGGCGACGTCTTGGCCAAGATACCGCAGGAAGTCTCGAAAACCAAGGACATCACCGGCGGCTTGCCCCGCGTGGCGGAACTCTTCGAGGCGCGAAAACCCCGGAACGCGGCGGTCATCTCCGAGATCGACGGTATCGTTAAGTTGGGGATGACGCAGCGCGGCACCATGAAGGTCACCGTGACCAACGAAGAGACCGGCCTGGCCCGCGACTACAGCATCCCGCAGGGAAAACACCTCGTGGTGTATGAAGGCGACCGCGTGGGGGTAGGCGAATCGCTCACCGACGGCGCCATCAATCCGCACGATATCCTGCGCGTGCGCGGCGCCAAAGAGGTGCAGGAGTTCCTCGTCAATGAAATTCAGGAAGTGTACCGCCTTCAGGGCGTGGGCATGAACGACAAACACATAGAGATCATCGTCCGTCAGATGCTGTCCAACCTGCTTGTCACGAAATCCGGAAGCACGGATTCCCTGGTGGGTGAGATCGTCAGCAAGGGGCGGTTCTCGCGCGAAAACCGGGAGGCGGCGGAGAGCGATGGGGAGCCCGCCGAGGCGCAGCCGGTGCTCTTGGGCATCACGAAGGCCTCGCTGTCGTCGGAATCGTTCATTTCCGCGGCGTCGTTTCAGGAAACCACGCGGGTGCTCACCGACGCGGCTTCCGCCGGCCAGGTGGACGGCTTGCGCGGTCTGAAAGAGAACGTCATCATCGGGCATCTGATCCCGACGGGCACGGGTTTCTACGCGCGCACCCAGGCGAAAGTCCCGCCTGCGGCCGCCGAATAGCGGAGGTCTTCGAAATGCCGACAATCAATCAACTCGTCACTTCCGGCCGGGAATCGGTGACAAAGAAGACGAAGGCCCCGGCGCTGGAGAAGTCACCGCAGCGTCGCGGCGTGTGTACCCGCGTCTATACCACCACGCCGAAGAAGCCCAACTCGGCCCTGCGCAAAGTGGCGCGTGTGAAACTTTCGACGGGGGTGGAGGTCACCGCCTACATCCCGGGGGTGGGGCACAATCTTCAGGAACACTCGATTGTGCTCGTCCGCGGCGGCCGCGTGAAGGATCTGCCGGGAGTGCGCTACCACATCATCCGCGGGCCGCTCGACGCCACCGGGGTGGCGGACCGCAAGCAGGGCCGTTCCAAATACGGCGCCAAACGGCCCAAACAGGCCGAGAAGAAATAAGGGGTTGCCATGCCACGAAAAGAACTGAAACCGCGCGAACGAAGAGGGATGCCGGACCCGGACTATAAATACCAGTCCGTCCTGGCGGCGCGCTTCATCGGCCGGTTGAATTTTTGCGGGAAGAAAATGACGGGCGAACGGATTTTTTATACCGCCCTGAAGCTCATTCAGGACAAAATGAAAGAGGAGCCATTGGCCGTATTCACCCGCGCCATCGAGAACGTCCGTCCTCTGCTGGAGGTGCGTCCCCGGCGTGTGGGCGGCGCCACATACCAGGTGCCGCAAGAAGTCCGGCCCGAGCGCGGCGCGACCCTGGCGTTCAAATGGATTTTGGCCGCCGCCCGCGCCAAGACGGGGAAGGCCATGTCGGAGCGGCTGGCGGAGGAGTTCATGCTTTCCAGCAAAAAGGAAGGCACCGCCATGAAGAAGCGGGAAGACACGCACAAGATGGCGGAAGCGAACCAGGCGTTCGCGCATTACCGCTGGTAAGGGAAAGAGGGACGAGGGATCATGCCACGCAAGTTTTCACTCGATAAAGTCCGGAACATCGGGATCACCGCCCACATCGACGCGGGCAAGACGACCACCACCGAACGGGTCCTTTTTTACACGGGACGGATCCATAAGATCGGCGAGGTGCACGACGGCAACACCACCATGGACTGGATGGAACAGGAGCGGGAGCGCGGCATCACCATCACCTCCGCCGCGACCTACTGCCAGTGGCGGGACTGTCAGATCAACATCATCGACACGCCCGGCCACATCGATTTTACCGTGGAAGTGAACCGCAGCCTGCGCGTGTTGGACGGCGCCGTGGTCATTTTGGACGGTTCCCAGGGCGTGGAGCCGCAGTCCGAGACCAACTGGCGGTTGGCGGACCAATATCATGTCCCCCGCATGGTGCTCGCCAACAAGATGGACAAGGTCGGGGCCGATTTCTATATGTGCGTGGATTCCATGCACAAACGTCTCGGAGCCAACGTGGTGCCGATCCAGCTCCCGATCGGGGCGGAGGCTTCTTTTGTGGGGATCGTGGATCTGGTCGAGATGAAAGCGTTGGTGTGGCACGGCGAGGAAATGGGGGCCAAATTCGAACAAAAAGAGATCCCCGCCGAGCTGGTGGAAAAGGCGAAGCAATACCGGGAGAAGATGATCGAGGCCCTGGCGGATTTCGACGACGAGTTCGCCGAGAAATTCCTGGGCGGGCACGCCGTTTCCGTGGACGAGATACGCAAGGTCATGCGCAAGGCGACCATCACAGGCAAATTTTATCCCATGATGTGCGGCACTTCCTTCAAGAACAAGGGAGTGCAACCCATGCTGGACGCGGTATGCTATTATCTCCCCTCTCCGGTGGAGCTGCCGCCGACCAAGGGGCACGAGCCGCGCAGCGAAAAGGAGTTGACGCGGCTTCCCAGCGATGAGGCGCCTTTCTGCGCCTTGGCGTTCAAGATCCAGACGGATCCACACGTCGGGAAACTGACGTTTTTCCGGATATATTCCGGCAAATTGACCTCGGGATCCTATGTTTTCAACGCCAACCGCGGCTCCCGCGAGCGGCTGGGTCGCATCCTGCGCATGCACGCCAACAAGCGCGAGGAAGTGGAGGAGCTTTACGCGGGAGACATCGCCGCCGGCGTGGGGTTTAAGCAGGTGACCACCGGCGAAACCCTCTGCGATGAAGCCAACCCGATCATTTTGGAAAGCATGAAGTTTCCGGAACCGGTCATCTCCGTGGCCATCGAGCCGAAGTCCAAGGCGGATGAGGAGAAGCTGGCCGTCGCCCTCGGCCGGTTGGCGGAGGAGGACCCGACGTTTCGCGTCCGGTCTGACGAGGAGACCAACCAGACGATCATTGCGGGGATGGGGGAGTTGCACCTGGATATCATCGTGGACCGCATGAGACGGGAATTCAACGTGCAGGCCAACGTCGGCAAGCCCCAGGTGGCCTACCGCGAGACCATCCGCAAGAAGGTGGAGGCGGAAGGCAAATACATCAAGCAGACCGGCGGACGAGGCCAATATGGGCACGTCTGGTTGGAGATCGAGCCGCTGGAGGCCGGAAAAGGTTTTGAGTTCGTGGACAAGATCAAGGGCGGACGCATCCCGCGGGAATACATCCCGGCCGTTGAGAAGGGACTGCGCGAATCGCTGGAGTCGGGCGTGATGGCGGGGTACCCGATGGTG
>Ga0116154_10002222_pt1 | contig 14976 bp, 8 predicted proteins | sample AD_UKC030_MetaG_FD_89898 | JGI IMG/M metagenome (GOLD analysis project Ga0116154, IMG submission 89898) | Active sludge microbial communities of municipal wastewater-treating anaerobic digesters from USA - AD_UKC030_MetaG | ecosystem: Engineered > Bioreactor > Anaerobic > Digestate | place: USA...
AGTAAGATTGTGATAAATAATAATCTGAAAATAAATATATTGTACTTGAAAGCAGTTCCCATAACCTTGTCTGATCCTTGTAAGAATTAAAATCCTGCCTGTGATGTTCAGGCCAATCTGTCTTTATCCGGATAAATGTAACTAAATAAAAAGATATACCTTTAAAGTATAATAATATTGAAAACATGAAAAGATCATTTTTTTATCTTCTGACCTTTCTGGCAGTGATGTCATGCGGCAAAAAGAGCACAGGTGATACAGCTGCAGTTTCTGTGAATAATGACACACTGAAGGTTATAAATAACGGTAATGTTGAGTTCAGCAGGTATTTCACTGATAAAACCATGCGCCTTGATTATTTCCATTCCGGAACTGCTGAAGAGGAGCATTTTTCTACTGACAGGATAGTATCAGACGGTAGATGGAGCGGGAGCAAACATGCCCTTTGCGATGCGCTTGAACTGGGAAGTTATTTTTATGAAGTTATAGACAGGGAAAGCAGTATATTATTGTATTCCAGGGGATTCGGTAGTATTTTTGGTGAATGGCAGTCAACTCCCGAAGCATCGGAAGTATGGGGCACTTTTCATGAATCGGTACGGTTCCCGTGGCCTTTGAAGCCTGTCAGGGTCATTCTTAAGAAAAGAAACAATCTTAACAGATTCAACATAGTATGGACAACTGATATCGATCCTGATCCTGCGGCGAGGAAAGTCAATCCTGCCGACCTTGTACATAATGAAAAGATATATGTGATAAGTGAGAATGGCCCTGCTGAGAAAAAAGTGGATCTCGTAATACTGGGTGACGGATATACTCAGGCCGGGATGGAGAAATTCAGAAAGGATGCAAAAAGACTGTCTGGTTTCCTTATGAGCAGGGAGCCTTTCAGCAGACATGCTGATGATTTCAATATACGTGCTATAGAGACTCCTTCACCCGGCTCAGGTGTGAATAAGCCGCATCATGGCGTTTTCAGCCGTACACCCCTGACTGTTCATTACAGCAGTTTCGATTCTGAACGCTATGCGCTCAGCTATGATAACAGAACAATAAGGGATATAGCCTCTGCAGTGCCTTATGATATTATGGTGATACTTGTAAACGAGAGAACCTATGGTGGCGGTGGTATATATAATCTGTATACAACTGTATCGGCTGATAATAATTTTGCAGAGTACATAATGATACATGAAATGGGTCATCATCTTGCTGCGCTTGCCGATGAATATTACACTTCATCAGTTGCATACGAGATGCCCGAGGTTAAAGTTGAACCCTGGGAGACAAATATTACAGCTCTTTTCGACAAGGAAAACCTTAAATGGAAGGATCTTCTGGAGGAGGGAACGCCTCTGCCCACTCCCTGGAACAAGGAGGCATTTGACAAAGCAGGTTATGCAATTCAGAGGGAACGCGACAGCATAAGGAAGGTTTTGGCCCCGGAGAGTGTTATGGAAGAGCTCTTCAGGAAGCAGATGCAGCAGGAAGATCAATTCTTTGCATCAGAAAAATACCGCGATAAGGTTGGGGCTTTTGAAGGTGCAGGATATCTGGCAAAGGGACTGTACAGGCCTCAGGTTGACTGTATTATGTACACCAGACATCTGACGTTCTGCAAGGTTTGCAGCAGGACTATTGAGGATGTGATACAACAACAGATTGAATAAAGGCTTTGTGAGGGTGGCACAAAAGCCATCAAACTTAGGGATTATGATTTCCAGAAATATGTCAAAAAAGTTTCCCCTCCTTCAAAAGGAGGAGAAATGTAAACACCTTCATCGTTCAAATCAAAAACACTTAGATTGGCAACTCTGAGAATGGTGAAGAAAATGCCAGAGGTAAAAAATGAAGAGTATAATTGAGGAAGAATATTAATTTAAGGAAGCGAAAATAGTAATGAGCAAGCAGGTAGATAATATTATTATTGATCAGACATTTAAGAATATTGATTTTCAGGAAGCTGATCTTACTGAAAAGGAATTTGATGCATGTACATTTATTAACTGCAGTTTTTCCAAGTGTTATTTTTCCGGGGCTAACCTCACTGACTGCCGGTTTGAGAACTGTGATCTGAGTCTTGTCCGATTCGGAAATACAGGTCTGAGGGAGGTTGCTTTCACAGGATGCAAGCTGACGGGAACTGATTTCAGCGGATGCAAAAGCACCTTCCTTTCAATTTCCTTCGGAAAATGCGGACTTGACCTGGCTTCCTTCATGAAAATGAAGATTAATAAAACGCCCTTTCTTTCATGCTCTCTCAGGGAGGCTGATTTTACCGGAACAGATCTTTCCGGATCAAAGTTTGAGAATTGCGATCTTGACCGAGCTGTTTTTATGGATTCCATACTCGAGAAAGCCGATCTTAAAACGGCAATCAACTATTCAATTGATCCCGAACGAAACAAAATTAGGCAGGCAGCTTTTTCCCTGTCAGGTATACCCGGACTTCTTTATAAATACAATATAAATATTTCTTAGGGCGGTTACCTGAAGTGTATTTTTATTGTAATCGTCTCTTCCATGAGGTTTCCGTTTAAAGATGCTGGGACCCAGCGGGGACCCTCAATTATAAGGCGTTTAGCCTCATCAGACCATTTCTTTCCGGGAGATTCAATTATCCTGATTTTTGAAACAGTACTGTCAGGCTTAACAATGAAACTTACAAGCACAAACAGTTCCGCTTTACCTTCAGGTTCAGGATTCCTCAGATTCTTTTCAAGGTAAATATTAAAACTGTCAATTCCTGTCACAGGCACTGGAGCCTGGTGTTCCGCTGCCAGACTGCTCTTTGCAGCAGCAGGGGCAGCCAGTCCTGATATCCTCCTGTATTCACCTTTCTTGTCTGCTTCCTGTCCCTGTAATATTCCGGCTTCATCTGCAGCAGCTTCGGCTAACCTGTTTACGGCAGCTTTCGTGTCGGAAGGCAGTGCTTCAATGTCTTTCATTTCTTCCTTAACAGCGTCATTTTCCTCTGCTTTCATGGATGCAGTAGTCTGGATATCAGTCTGTTTTAATTTTAGTGATGGAGACGGGGATATGGGGGTAAGTGGAACTGAAATGGATTCGCGGGCTTTCCTCAGAGGTTCAGCCTGTGCAATTACGAGCTCATTCCCGGCGCTTGTATCCTGATTGATAATTAAAGCATCTGTCAGCACTGTCTCTTCCCTGCTTCTTGTGGAATAGTAATAAGCAACTGATATTGAGACAAGTAATGCAAAACCGGCAACAATGCGGTAAATTGCAGTATATGACCTTTTTGCAGTCCGCTTTCTGATTCTGTCTTCAAGCGTTTTAAGATCCTGTTCAAGCTCTGACGACTGAAGAAATGAAAATCCTTCTGCAGCCTCCTCTGCAAATGGATCCTTCTGAAGCTCTTTTTCAAAAGAGTTTCTCTCGCTGCCTGACATTCCATCCTTACTGTACCTTATAAAATCATCAGGTCGTGATACTCCGTTTTTGTTTTTCCTATCCATTTCTCTCTTCAAGACAGATTTTCAGATTTCTTTTAGCATTCTGCAAATGACTCTTAACCTTATTCTCATCCAGACCTGTGCTTGCAGCAATATCCCTGTAACACCTGTTTTCAAAATAGAAAAGGGATATGCATAATTTCTGTTCCGACTTAAGTCTGCCAATGCATTCCTCAAGTTTTTTGTCAAGTTGTGGGTTGTCTTCATCAACAGGATGCATTGAAACAGTATTTTCCATAAAAACTACAGGATCATTTATCCATTCATTTAATTTTTCAGCCTTTGACTTCTCTGATCTGAGATGCATCAGGCAATAATTCCGGCTTACAACATGAAGCCAGCTCCTGAAGTTCTCTATTTTCTGTCTGGGTATTTCTGTAATTAGTTTTTCAAAGATCTGCATAACTGTATCAGAAGCTTCCTCCCTGTTTTTAAGATACTTCAGGCATACTCCATACACAAGATGCATGTATCGCAGGTACAGTTTCCCGAGAAGTTCCGGATCGCCCGTGGAGGTAAAATTCTCGAGGAGTTCATCGTCTGTACTCTCACTGTTATGTTGATATGTTTTCCTGAACTGCAACAGTCCTTGTTTTTCAGCAATTTACAAAAATTGTGCCCTCTTTTTATGGAATCTGCCGGAAGTCTGCATCATGTATAAAAAGTTTAACCAAAATTTTTTGTCATGAAAACAACAATGTCATTTATTTCAATAGTAATCATTAGCATAATGCTTACTTCACACACAATACCGGTAACAATCACCGGTACTGTGACAGATGCTGCAGGAAACCCTTTGCCAGGTGTATTGGTTAAGGCAAAACCAGGTTCAGCGACTGCCTTTACAGGCAATAACGGCTTTTACAGGATAACTCCTGAGGACAAATCTCTTATGCTTGTTTTTTCGTTACAGGGATATACCACAGTAACAGAAAAGATAGCTGCAAGGAGTCTTATAAATGTTGTTATGAATCCTTCGCCTGTTCAGGAAAAAGATGTTATAAAACATAAATTGGAAGAGCAAAGCAGGATGGAATCAAAATCAATGGGTATGGCAGTTGCTGCTCCTTATGCCATGATGACGTATGATGCCGGCAATGCTTTTACTGGAAGGAGGGATAATTTCAATACAGAAGGCTATGCATCAGTAAATGAAAATGGATTTAAAAGTGTTATGAATAATCCTCTGTCAACCTTCTCAATTGATGTTGACAATGCCTCATATTCAAACATAAGGAGGTACATAAACATGGGACAATTGCCGCCTGCTGACGCTGTGAGGATAGAGGAGATGATCAACTATTTTAAGTTCGACTATCCAGAACCAGACGGGGAACATCCTTTCTCAGTATATACCGAGCTTGCAGTTTGTCCCTGGGACAGGAATCATCACCTTCTCCATGTGGGCCTGAAGGCAAAGAGCATAGATAAAACATCACTTCCTCCGTCAAATATTGTTTTTCTTTTAGATGTCTCAGGTTCAATGAGTTCTCCCAACAAACTTCCTCTGCTCAAATCAGCTTTCGGGCTTCTTGTGAATGAACTCAGGCCAGTTGATAAGGTGGCCATTGTGGTTTATGCCGGAGCAGCAGGACTCGTTCTTGAATCAACACCGGGAAATATGAAGGAGAAAATAATGGCAGCCATTGATAATCTTGAGGCAGGTGGATCAACTGCAGGTGGTGAAGGACTCAGGCTTGCATATTCTGTAGCACAGAAGAATTTTATAAAGGGTGGAAACAACAGGATCATCCTCGCAACTGATGGAGATTTCAATGTGGGTGAATCAAGCAACGGAGGCATGGAAAGACTTGTTGAGGAAAAGAGGGAAGAGGGAGTTTACATAACAGTTCTCGGATTTGGCATGGGCAATATTAAGGATGATAAAATGGAGATCATTGCAGACAAGGGAAATGGTAATTACTCGTATATCGATAACCTCCAGGAGGCAAGGAAAGTCCTTGTACGGGAATTCGGGGGAACATTATTTACCCTTGCAAAGGATGTTAAGTTTCAGATAGAGTTCAATCCTTTGAAAATACAGTCATACAGGCTTATAGGTTATGAAAACCGGCTGCTGGCAGATGAGGACTTTAACGATGACAGGAAGGATGCCGGTGAAATGGGTGCCGGTCATAATGTGACTGCCCTTTATGAACTTGTACCTGCAGGGGCAGATGAAAAAGTGCCATCAGTTGATCCGCTGAAATATCAGAAAAGAGATGAAACAAAAACAGGAACAGGTTCATATTCAAGTGAGTATCTTACAATAAAGATCCGTTATAAGAAAGCTGATGGAAATACAAGTATACTTCTTGATAAAGCTGTAAGCGGAAGGGTAAAAGAGTCAGGAGAAGCTACTGATAATCTCAGGTTTGCAGCGGCTGTAGCCGAATTCGGAATGCTGCTCAGGAATTCTGAATTCAAAGGCACATCAACATTTGAGAGCGCTGAAGCTCTGGCAAGGAATTCAAGGGGCAGGGATGATGATGGTTACAGGGCTGAGATGATCAGGCTTATCGCAACTGCCAGGGAGATGAAGATATTGGCAGAGAAAGAATAGACTCTCAGTCTCACAAGGCCTCAGCAGCAGTATAAAAATCTGGTGCTGAGGTTTTTCTTGTATTTAATATCACCAACAATTTTGAAATATTGTATTGATTACTATATTTACTTTCACATTGTGTATCTGTTTTATGGAAGGTGAGACATATTTCGCACCGGCAGGAAGGCAATCATTTGAAAAGATTCTGGATGAGAAAGAACTGCTTGAATCCCAAAGAATTCTGACTGAATTATTTGGTGCACTGACAGGAGTATGTGCCATAATAAACAATGAGAGGCAGATTGTGTTTGCCAATAATGAATTTCTTAACCTGATCGGATTCACGAGTATAGAATCAGTACTTGGCAAACGTACAGGTGAGGTCATTTCGTGCATTAATTCATTTAAGGGGCCTTCAGGCTGTGGCACTGCAAAGGAATGCCGTTATTGCGGTGCTGTTGCAGCAATATTGGAAAGCATAATGAAGGATAGCCGGTCATCGAGGGAAGCTCATATAACTTCAGTTATCGACAACAGGTCAATAAGCTGGGACTTAAATGTAACTTGTGCTCCGGTGCGGCTTAATGGTCAGAAGCTGTTTGCACTATCCCTCCAGGATATTAGCTCTGATAAAAAGCTTCGCGCCATCGAGAGAGTGTTTTTTCATGATCTTCTCAATACTGCAGGCGGGCTGAACGGATTGCTGACTGTCCTTAAGATGGGAACCTATCCTGATGAGCTGAAGGAACTTATCACCCTTTCGGAAGCTGCCAGCCAGTTGATTCTCGAAGAGATAATGTCGTACCGTCAGCTGAGAGCTGCAGAAAATGGTGATATAAAGGTAGAGGTCGAGGAAATAAAAACTGTTGAGTTTCTTAAATATGCAATTAGTAATATCAGCTTCCATGAAGTGGGGCAGAAGAAATCTATAGTTCTCAGTGAAAGCACTCCGGATATTACAATTCAAACTGACAGATTACTGCTTCAGAGGGTGATGATAAACCTTATGAAAAATGCACTTGAAGCTACTCCGGTAGATGGGATTGTGACTGTGGCAACCCATGTTGAAAATGACAGTATAATTTTTACAGTACATAACTATGGAGTCATACCTGAGGAAGTACGTTATCATATTTTCCAGAGATCGTTTTCAACAAAAGATAAAAACAGGGGACTGGGAACATACAGTGTAAGGCTCATGACAGAGAACTACCTTAAAGGAAAAGTCAGCTTCATTAGCAGTGAAGCTGACGGAACGGTATTTTCAGTTGAAATTAGCAGGAATTGGAAGTCCCTGCTGTAATAATCAGTTGTTTTTCAGATACATGTCGATTTCGCCGGCAACTTTCCGGCCTGAGGCTATTGCATTTACAACAAGGCTGGCCCCGCTTATTGCATCACCTGCAGCAAAGAATTTCTGACGATTGGTTTTGTAATTATCATCAACCTTAATATTCTTTCTCAGATTCAGATCCAGCCTGGCATCTGTAACAAGTCCTTCAAGCACCGGATGAACAAATCCCATTGCCAGCAGGACCAGATCAGCCTCAATATTCCTTCTTGAACCAGGAACAGGTGCCATTGTGTATTTCCCATCAATGTTTTTCCATTCAACATCTTCAATTTCAATGGCCCTGACCTTAAAGTTTTCACCAATGAACCTGACAGAGGATATGTTCCAGTATCTTTCGCATCCTTCTTCGTGAGAGGAAGATGTTTTCAGGACTTTGCCATAGTAAGGCCAAGGATTATCCTGTGTTCTTTCAGCCGGAGGTTTGGGAAGTATCTCAATCTGGGTGACCTTTTCAGCTTTCTGGCGAATGGAAGTGCCTACACAATCAGAGCCTGTATCCCCTCCGCCTATAACGACAACCTTTTTACCCTCTGCGCTGATGGGATTGTCAGAACTATCAAGTTCACCTGAATTCACCCTGTTCTGCAGTTTAAGAAAGTCCATGGCAAAATGTACTCCGTTCAGGTCTCTGCCATTTATCGGCAGGTCACGCGGATGACCGGCGCCAATTGTAATGCAAATTGCATCAAACTCTTTTTCAAGCTGTTCCGGGCTTATATCGCGGCCAACTGTTACAAGAGTCCTGACAATCACGCCCTCCTTTTCCATTAGACTTATCCGGCGGTCAATAGTATCCTTGCAAAGCTTGAAGTCAGGAATACCATAGCGGAGAAGGCCGCCCGGCTTATTATCCTTTTCAAACAAGGTAACAGTATGACCTGCCTGGTTTAGAAGATCGGCAGCAGCCATCCCGGCCGGACCACTTCCTATAACTGCAACCTTTTTGCCAGTCCTGATCTCAGGGATAACAGGTTTAATATAACCTTCGGCAAAGGCATGCTCTACAATTGCAACTTCATTTTCCCTTATTGTGACCGGTTCCTTATTTATATTGAGAACACAGGCATGTTCGCAACTGGCAGGGCAGATCCTTCCGGTAAACTCAGGGAAGTTGTTTGTTGCACTGAGCCTCTGGTAAGCTGCTTTCCAGTCACCTTTGTAAAGAAGGTCGTTCCATTCAGGGATAAGGTTATCCACCGGACAGCTCCAGTGGCAGAATGGTATGCCGCATTCCATGCACCTTGAAGCCTGAAGCATCCTGTCCTCGCTGTTCAGGATCTGCTCAACCTCACTGTGGTCACGTATTCTTTCATTTACAGGTCTGTTGCCTGCTTCCTTGCGTTTTATCTTCAAAAATCCTGTTATGTCTGCCATATTCAAGTAAAAAGTAAAAAGTAAAAAGTAAAAAGTAAAAAGTAAAAAGTTATTGGGCGCTGATCTCGAGATCAAGTTCGACATTTGCGATTTTCTTCCTGAGCTCCTCAAGTTTCTGCTCCTGGAGAACTCTTTTGTAATCGTAAGGTATCACCTTGATAAACATTGGAATATACTTGTTAATATCATCCAGTATCAGTTTAGCTTTTGCGCTGCCTGTATATTTGTAATGGCGTGAGATAAGGTCTGTTAATTCATTCACATCACTGTACTCATCCACGAGTGATAGTTCCACCATTCCCATGTTGCAATAGTAGTCGAAGTTGTCGTTCTCATTCAGAACGTATGCTATTCCGCCGCTCATACCGGCTGCAAAGTTACTGCCCGTTGTGCCGAGCACAACAACCCTGCCCCCTGTCATATACTCGCAGCAATGGTTGCCTGTACCCTCAACAACAGCTATTGCACCGCTGTTCCTTACAGCAAACCTCTCACCGGCCACACCATTAATATATGCTTCTCCGCGGGTTGCCCCGTAAAGGGATGTGTTACCGATAATAATGTTTTTATCAGGTGCAAATAACGATCCTGACGGTGGCACCACAATAATCCTTCCGCCGGAAAGACCTTTGCCCATATAATCATTCGAATCTCCTTCAAGGTGGAGTTCCACCCCCGGTACTATGAAAGCCCCGAAGCTCTGACCTGCCGATCCGGTGAACTGGCATTTTATAGTTCCGTCCGGTAGTCCGTCAGGGCCATGTAATTTGGTTATAGCCCCTGAAAGCATTGCCCCGGCAGTACGGTCGGTGTTTTTAATAGTCTTTCTTATTTCGACAGGTACTTTCGACCTGATCGCTTCTGAAGAGAGTTCAAGCAGTTCATTATCAAGAAGATCGACTAATTTGTTTTCCTGTTTGTCAACACAGTGAAGTGCATTTGCAGCTGCTTCCTGAGGCATTGCTAGCAAGCCTGTAAGGTCGAGGTTGGCAATCTTCCAGTGTGTTATATCAGGATTTCTTTCAAGAAGGTCAGCTCTGCCAATTATATCATCGAGTTTTCTGTAGCCTAGTCCGGCAAGGTGCTCTCTGACCTCCTCAGCAAGGAAGCTGAAGAAGGTTACAAGGTAATCAGCCTGGCCTCTGAACCTCTTCCTTAGTTCCTCATTCTGTGTGGCAACGCCAACAGGACAGGTATTCAGATGACATTTTCGCATCATCACGCATCCCAGAACAACAAGTGCGCTTGTTGCGAAGCCGAATTCTTCAGCGCCAAGCAGGGCTGCAATAATGATGTCTCTTCCGTTCTTCAGCTGCCCGTCAGTCTGAAGCATAACCTTCCTTCTGAGGTTATTCATTACAAGAGTCTGCTGTGTTTCTGCAAGACCCAGTTCAAGAGGAAGTCCGGCATGTTTTATTGAAGAGGACGGGCTGGCGCCTGTTCCGCCTTCATAACCGCTTATTGTAATCAGGTCGGCTCCTGCTTTTGTTACACCTGCTGCAATTGTTCCCACTCCGCTTTCGGAAACAAGCTTTACACTTATTCTGGCCTGTGGATTTACATTTTTCAGGTCGAAGATGAGTTGGGCAAGGTCTTCAATTGAATAGATGTCGTGATGCGGAGGCGGCGATATCAGGGTGATGCCCGGTATTGAGTAACGGGTTTTTGCAATTATTTTATCAACCTTATGGCCAGGCAACTGTCCTCCTTCACCCGGTTTTGCTCCCTGGGCTACCTTAATCTGTATCTCATCGGCATTAACAAGATAATGTGTTGTTACACCGAAACGGCCACTGGCAACCTGTTTGATTGCACTTCTGGCGCTGTCGCCATTCTCCAGTGGTTTGAACCTTTCAGGATCTTCTCCGCCTTCGCCGGTGTTGCTACGTCCTCCGATCCTGTTCATTGCAATTGCAAGTGTTTCATGAGCCTCGCGGCTTATTGAACCATACGACATTGCACCTGTAACAAATCTTTTCATTATATCTGAAGCAGGCTCAACCTCCTCAACAGGTATCGGGTTTGACTTGTATCTCAGAAGTCCTCTTATGAATCCCGGACGGGCATTGTCGGCATCAACAAGCTTTGAATACTCCTTGAACTTTTCATAGCTGGCAGTGCGTGTGCTCCATTGCAGAAGGGAAATTGTTTCAGGATTCCAGCCGTGATGTTCCCCGTTTTTCCTGTATGCGTATACGCCCTCTGTAAGTATTTCAGGCTGTCTGGCTGTAGTAAAGGCTTTTCTGTGAGGGATCAGTATTTCTTCGGTGATTTCATTTATGCCAATGCCGCCAATTCTTGAAGTTGTGCCTGCAAAGTACCTGTCAATTACAGCCTGGTGTATCCCTATTGCTTCGAAGATCTGCGATGAGCGGTAACTCCTGAGAGTGCTTATACCCATCTTCGACATAGTCTTCAGTATTCCCTTATTAATGGCGTGAATATAATTCTCCTCAGCCCTCTGATAATCGAGTTGTATTTCCTTCCTTTTTACAAGTTTGTCGATAACTGCAAAACTCATATATGGATTTATTATGCTGGCACCATAGCCGAAGAGAAGGGCAAAATGCATTACTTCCCTGGGCTCGGCTGATTCAACAACTATATCGATCTGCATGCGCTTTTTTGTCCTGATGAGGTGATGATGCACAGCAGATACAGCCAGAAGCGAGGGTATAGGGGCAAGTTGTTCTGTAATGCCTCTGTCAGACAGAATAATATAGTTTTTACCTTCATCAACTGCTTTTTCTGCATCTGTACAAAGCTTGTCAACTGCATTCTGCAGTGCGGTTGTGCCACCAGTTGCATCAAACAGGAGGGAAAGGTTTGCAGCAGAGAATCCCTTGTATCTCAGATTTTTAACTATCTGGAAATAAGTGTTTGAGATTACAGGATTCTTAAAGCGGACCATTTTTACATGGTAAGGCGATTTGTCAAGGACATTTTGCTGCAATGATCCAAGGTAACCGGTTAGTGTCATCACAAGCTCTTCCCTGATATGATCAATTGGCGGGTTTGTCACCTGGGCAAAAAGCTGCTTGAAATAATTAAAAAGCCTGTAAGGTTTTTTTGAAAGTACGGCAACAGGTACATCATTACCCATTGAACTGATAGGTTCCTTGCCTGTAGCGGCCATTTCCTTGATAATCTTATCAGTATCTTCGAGTGAGTAGTTGAATGAGGTGAGATATTTATCATACTGGTCACCCATTTCAGGGGATTCTGTATGACCTGATTCTATTTCCTCGAGGGTGACCATATTCTGTCTGATCCATTCCCCGTAAGGATACTCGTTTGCGATCTTAGCCTTCAGCTCATCGTCATAGTAAACCCTACCCTCCTCAGTGTCGACGAGAAGCATTTTTCCGGCTTTAAGTCTTCCTTTCTCCCTTATCTCGGAAGCAGGAAATGATTGAACACCTGTTTCGGACCCCATAACTATAAGATCATTTGAAGTGATGAGGTATCTTGAAGGACGAAGTCCGTTCCTGTCGAGCATGCCCCCGATATACCTTCCGTCAGAGAATATCAGTGAGGCAGGACCATCCCAGGGTTCCAGGAAGGTTGAGTGGTACAGAAAGAATGACCGGAGTTCGTTTGAAATAGGATTCTTTGTATTGAATGATTCGGGGATCAGTACTGACATGGCATAAGGCAGTGATTTTCCGCTCATAAGCAGAAATTCAAGAACATTGTCGAGTGAGGCTGAATCGCTTTTACCGGGTTCGACAATAGGGAAAAGTCTTGAAAGGTCATCCAGCTTTTCCGATTTGAGCAGTGATTCGCGGGCTTCCATCCAGAACCTGTTTCCCTTTATTGTATTTATTTCACCGTTATGACCAAGCACCCTGAATGGCTGTGCGAGGTCCCAGCTTGGGAAAGTATTTGTACTGAAGCGTGAATGCACGAGGGCAATTGCGCTCTGCATTCTTTCATCACTGAGGTCGAGGAAGTATTCCCTGAGCTGCATTGAAGTCAGCATCCCCTTGTATACCAATACCTTGGTCGACAATGAAGGGATATAGAAGAAGCTTTTCTGATCAATATCAGAATCCCTTATAATGTTTTCAGTCCTCTTCCTAATTATATATAGTTTTCTTTCGAGCTCGTCCTGTGCTATATCTGCGCCAAGGAGTATCTGAACAATATCTGGTTCAGCTGCTTTTGCAATTTCGCCGATTGCCGCACTGTTTCTGGGAACCTCCCTGAAACCAATAACATTAACTCCTTCCTCTTTAATAATACCAAGAAGTATATTCCTGCATTTTTCTGCAGCATTCTTTTCCTGTGGCAGGAAAATCAGCCCTGTTCCGAACTGGCCTTCTGGTGGAAGTGAGTAGCCCTGGATGAGGTAAAAATCACGGGGTACCTGAATGAGCATTCCTGCCCCGTCCCCGGTTTTCTTGTCAGCACCTTCAGCGCCCCTGTGTGTCATGTTTTCAAGCACCTCAAGGCCCTGTCTTATAATTGAATGTGATTTTCTTCCTTTAATATGTGCAACAAAACCAATACCGCAGTTCTCATGTTCAAACTCTTTCCGGTACAAACCCTGGCTTGCAGGACGTTCTTTTCTTATCATTTCTTTTTCCATATTTATACAAAAAAACCGTTCTCATTAAAACTTGAGAACGGTTATCCCTATTTAACAATAAAAACCATCCTCATTCATTTCCAGATAGCCTGGCGATGAGACTTTCGAACCTGATATGATTAATTAAACTCATTCCTGTTTATTAATTTCGTGCAAATATATAATTGATCTTTTAAATTGTAGCATAAAATACCAAAAAAATTAATAAAATATTTTAAATATCATAAATAGGTTGCTAAATTATAAGTTGACATTGTCTTTTTCAGACTGTCTTAAATTTACATTCTGAACCAATTAAAGATATTTATTGTTATTTTGCCTGGCGGAAATTTTAGGTTCAAAATATGTTATAAGCCTTACTTCTGATGGATAAACCAAAAAATCTGATTCTTGTCATTTTCGGAGCTTCAGGCGACCTTACTTCAAGGAAGCTGATGCCTGCATTATATTCACTTAGCGCCCAGGGACTTTTTCCGAATAAAATTTCAATAATAGGTACAGGAAGAACAAGCTATACCGATTCTGATTTCCGAAACAGGATGAGGGATTCAATACTGACATATTCAGAGGAAAAAGTCAGCGGTACGGATATAGATACTTTTACCGCTAATCTGAAATATCTTACAATGGATAACAGGAATCCGGATGATTTCAGAAGGCTTAGGGAGCTTGTTGAAGAGACAGATGCTGCAGATATTAAAAGCGGTAACTTTATTTTTTACATGGCCACACCTCCAGTAATGTATGAGTCTATAGCCCTGAATCTGTCCGCAGCAGGATTACTGAAGAGCAAGACTGGTTTCAGAAGGATAATTATCGAGAAGCCATTTGGTTACGATCTCGAATCGGGCAGAAAGCTTAACAAGGTACTGCATGACATTATTGAAGAAGAGCAGATTTTCAGGATAGATCATTATCTTGGAAAGGAGACTGTGCAGAACCTTCTCGTAACGCGTTTTGCAAACGGTCTTTTTGAGCCGCTGTGGAACAGAAATTATATTGACCGTATTGAGATAACATCGTCGGAGAATATCGGTGTTGAGGAGAGGGGAGGATATTACGATTCTTCAGGTGCACTCAGAGACATGGTACAGAATCATCTTCTTCAGATGGTAGGACTCACAGCAATGGAGCCTCCTTCATCACTTGATTCAAATGCTATCAGGAATGAGGTGCTAAAGGTCTTCCAGTCCCTGCAGCCTATCAGGCAGGAGGATGTGCCTAAGCAGGTTATAAGAGGTCAGTATACACCATCGATTATACGTGGAGAATGTGTTAAGGGATACAGGCAGGAGACAGGGGTCGATAAGAACTCAAGGACTGAAACCTTTGTAGCGATTAAATTCTTTATAAATAACTGGAGATGGGGCGGGGTGCCTTTTTATATACGTACAGGAAAAAGACTTCCTACACGGGTTACTGAAATTGTAATTCATTTTAAGCCTACTCCTCACCATCTTTTCAGAAGGGATTCAGGAAAAATAAATGCAAACCAGCTTATTATAAGGATACAGCCTGATGAGGGAATTCTTCTTAAATTTGACATGAAGGAACCCGGAGCCGGATTTAATGTGAAGAATGTCAATATGGATTTTCACTACAAGGACCTGGCAAATGTGCGGGTACCTTCGGCTTATGA
>Ga0116154_10002236_pt1 | contig 14921 bp, 17 predicted proteins | sample AD_UKC030_MetaG_FD_89898 | JGI IMG/M metagenome (GOLD analysis project Ga0116154, IMG submission 89898) | Active sludge microbial communities of municipal wastewater-treating anaerobic digesters from USA - AD_UKC030_MetaG | ecosystem: Engineered > Bioreactor > Anaerobic > Digestate | place: USA...
TATCTTGATAGGATGGAAAGAACCAAAATCTTTAATCCCAATCCTTTCAATGACGGTAGTTCTCGGTGGACTCCTTGTCTTTCTAATACCAAGACTGACAATTAAATAACAAAACACGAACGCATAACACGGACGGTATAATTCATAAGCTCGTCACGGTTTTTGCTTTTGCCCCTGCTTTCTAGACAACTTTGTAATAAAATATACCGCGACCGCGCCAGTGCCCGCAAAAAACTTTGTATACCTTGACTTGTTACCTACTCCCGATCAATCTTGTACCGCGACACTCGTGTAACTCACAAAACTTGTACCCGGACGGCAAAAACCGCGCCGTACTCTCCTTGCACCGTGACAGCTTTCCGGTCCCGCTGGCGCGGGTAACAGGACCCTGCCCGGATGCTTCGTCGAGTAACGCTTACGAAATTATACCGCCGGGCCGTTAGGCACTATTTATCACTGAAATAATACTGAGACTCCAGATATTATTATGCAAGATTGGTACGAAAATGTTAAAGTACTACTAATTTTAGGTGATTTTTTCTCTTATATTTGTATTTAAGAGATATTTTCTCTTAATTTGCCAATAAAAAACCGCAAAGCTATGCTAATCAGATTTATAGTATCCAATTTTCTCTCTTTTAAAGATGAGACAGAATTTAATATGTTAACAGGTAGCTTTAAAATCCATAAATCGCATATTTTACAGGTTGGTAATATTGAACTGCTAAAAAGTGCGGCAATCTATGGAGCAAACGGATCGGGAAAATCAAACCTAATTAAAGCTGTTGATTTTCTTAAAAATATAGTAACCAACAAAAAAGAATTTCAAAAGAAGATTTTTCTAAACTGCTTTAAACTTGATAATAGCTGCTATCAAAGACCCACAACATTTGAAATTGAATTTATACAAAAGAATAAAACCTTTCTATACTTTTTATCCATTCAGAATAATATAATTGTGGAAGAATCCTTATTCCAAAAAAATAAAAAATTTGAAGATGAACTAATTTTTGATCGTAAGAATATTCAGGGTAAGATCAAGATCAACGTAAATAAAAAGTATCTATTAGATGAGAAAGATAAACTGCTAATTGAGCTTTATGAAGAAGATTTATTAAAAGATACTCAGACATTCATATCTCAAATAAAGGGCAAAAAATTTAAAGAAATCAATCTAGTCTATGAATGGTTTGATGAGAGTCTAATTGTAATCTTTCCTATGTCAAAATACACCAGCATGTTTTCAAATCTCGTTGATGACAATAAATTTAAAGATTTCATTACAGATATGATAAAAAATGCTGACACAGGAATAACCGAATTGACTTCAAAAGTTGTTCCATTTGATTCTTTTTTTGGGGATGATGATAAAGAAATAAAAGAGAATGTTCTTAAGGATCTTGAATCTGACTCGAATTCAGCAATAATCTTGCAAAATGAGGATTCAGAAGCATATATTACTAAATCCCCAAAAGGAGAAATAATCGTAAGTAAACTTATTACGAAACATACTAATAAACATGGCGAATTAATAGATTTTGAGATCACTGAGGAATCAGATGGAAGTAGGCGGCTATTAGATATTGTTCCTTCCATTGATATTGCAAATGAATTTGATGTAACATTCTTTATTGATGAAGTTAACAGGAGCATGCATCCATCTTTGACAAAAGAGCTAATCTCTCTTTTCTTAAATAAAGAATCATCAAAAGGTCAAATTATTTTTACCACACATGAATCAAATCTTCTTGATTTAAAAATGTTTAGGCAAGATGAGATATGGTTTACTGAGAAAAAAGAGGATGGTTCTACTGCAATGTATCCCCTAAGTGATTTTAAGCCAAGATATGACCTTGATATTAAGAAGGGATATTTAATAGGAAGATTTGGTGCTATACCGTTTTTAGGTAATCTTAAAGATTTAAATTGGTAGATATGCCTAAGAATAGATCATACAAAAAAGGTGAGCCATTCCGAGATGCAACACTCCTTATTGTCGTATGTGAAGGGGCAAAAAGGGAAAAAATATATTTTGAAACACTTGCAAAAGGAAATCAACGAATAAAAATAAAAGTTGTAGCACCAGAAGGTGTTGATTCTGGGAAATCAGCACCCCACTGGTTACTTGATAGAGCTATTAGTATAACAGAAGAACTAGGATCAAACAAATATGACACTTTATGGTTTGTTCTTGACGTTGATAAATGGAGGAGATCAAGTCTTGAACAAATAAAAGTTGAGTGTAAAGCCAATTGGCATGTGGCACTTAGTAATCCCTGCTTTGAGCTTTGGTTGATTCTACATTATTTGGATTCAGGTTCAATAGAATCTATTTCTTGCAGACAGTTAAAGGCCGAATTTAATAAAAAAATTGTTGGAGGATATAAGGTTGAGATTGCTCTATTAAATATTCAAGCCGCCATAGAAAGGGCAAGAGGTATTGATACTTCAAACAATTTTATTCCAGCACTAAGAACTACCAAAGTATATTTATTAGCTGATCAAATAATCAATAAATAAGTCGAGTAGGTAAAGGGGAGTTTCACCCCTAAACCTCTCTCAGAACCGTACGTGAACCTCTCGATTCATACGGCTCTTCATGAAAAAGACGCTACGGACGAAAGCCATACTCCCAATGAACAAACAGATAAGGGAAGCTCTTAGAGACATCCACTAACCATTTGTAAGCAAAGTACCAGTGCTTCCGTCTAAACCTACGATACTTGTTTCTGACCCATAGAGCCAACCGGAAATTGAGCGTGCGAAACAAACCATGCATATCCGAACGCCTAAATTTGCCAAAGTAATTGATCCAGCCTCTGATTCTGGATTTCAGTATAGCTGCAATCCTGTCAATTGTAAGATGTACCATCCGATGTATCTTGAGTTTAAAACAGACATCACTGATACGCTTTTGGCTCTTACGGCTGATGCTTGGGGTAAAGCCCATTTGGAATGTTCCCCCTACTCTGACTATTCGTGGTTTAAATGTAAATCCCAGAAAATCAAAGGAACTATACACATCCACGTTCGGAATTTGTGGCTTCTGACTATTGTGGCAATAGACTATTTTCGTTTTACTTTGATTGAGTTCTAACTTGTATTCCTTCAATCTCAGTGTTATCGCTTCTAGTGTTCTTGTGGTTTCTTTGAAGTCTCTGCAGTGAATAATAATGTCATCAGCATATCTTTCAAATCTTCCCTTGGGTAGTATTTGCCCAATCCACTTGTCAAAAGCAAAATGCAGAAAAATGTTCGCCAGTAAAGGGCTGATTACTCCACCTTGCGGTGTTCCTCTACCCTCACTGTCCTTGATTGTTCCGTCTTTTAGCTGTATCGGGGCTTTGAGCCAGCGTTCAACGTACAGGAGAATGTATTTCTCTGTTGTAAACCGTTTTACTGCTTGCATCATCAGCTCATGGTCTATGTTGTCGAAAAAACCTTTAATGTCGAGATCTATCGCCCAACTATGTCGCAGGCAATTGATCCGACATCGCTCGATTGCATCATGTGCACTTATCTCTGGTCTGTAACCAAATGAAAACTCACTAAAATGCTTATCTACAAGCTTCTCCAACTTCTTTGTTACAACCATTTGAGCTACCCGATCAATTACCGTCGGAATGCCCAAGGCTCGCTTCGTTCCGTCGGTCTTTGGAATCATCGCTTGTCGTACTGGTTTGGGAAAATAGCTGCCGCTTGCCATCCTAAGCCATACCGGGTAAAGGTATTTCCTCGGATTGCGTTCCACGGTCTCGATGGTGATGCCATCAACACCCGGGCTTTTGCCTCCTGCTCTCACTTGTTTGAAAGCTTCCCAGACCTGCAACCGTTCAATAGGTTGCGTCTTTTGTTTCTCTTCAATAATCATCCTCAATTTTCATTAAGTTGTAATACAAAAAGAAACTCTTCATGTGAAGCCCTTCGCTCCTTTCCCGTTTCCGGGAATATAATGACTACTACGGCTTCATCCGCCCCTGAGAGGAATATCGGTATTTCGGACTTGCCCATTCAGGTTTTCGCCCTTTTTCCTTTACACTTCCTTTCAGGTTCTCCTGTTCCGTATACATGCCCAAATAGAGTTCCTGCCGTCTTAATGCCGGATACCGTGCAAGCAATAATCAGGTTATACCTTGCACCTTGCTCTCTCGCAGCCGTCAACCGCTCGATTTTGATACCATAAAAGTTATTTACGACACTTCAATAACGGTTCATTTGCATTCAGCTCCTCTATCCACACCATAACTGATCATTTCCAGACTTTTTCCGGACTGATCAGTCTTTAACCTTGATGCTAAAAGTACCCAACTCTTGAAAAGTGAGCACCACAAGGCGGTTTGATCAATATGCCTGAACATCTTGACCGATAGACCAATCTCAGAGTTGATTTATACTTCTCCGTTTTGTGAGACTTCCAGTTTTAACTCATGTATTATGAGACTGACTCGTTTCCCTTTGATAGTAGATCAGTACTCTGACTATCATCATGTTTACAGTTACGTTGTTACTTCAAAGAACCTTTTTCTCTTCGTACCCTGTAACAACTCAGGACACACAACGCACTATAACACGGACGGTTGGGGTAATAAGCTTGTCATAGTTTTTGCAGCCATACTTCCAAAACTCTATCTTGATTCGTTACTTCTCAATTATTTACCATGACTCTGAATCCGGCTCAAGACAAATTCGTGCTAAAGAGACAGTTAACACCTTCGCCGGGATTCGCAAAAACTACGCCATACCTTCCTTGCACCGTGACTCATTCTCGGCCCCGCTGGCGCGGGGTACCTGGATCAGTGCCCAGTGCTGCGTCAGGTAACGCTTACTACCACAACCGCCGGGCCGTTAGTGGCAATAATTGCGAGCATCCGGACAAATATGTTTACAATCCCACAAACAAAAAGCCAGACTCGCAGTATTGGCATGGTGACAGCAGACACAAAGGCATTTGCATACACACCTTCAATGACTTCAAAATTGAATTATTGCAAAATTTCAACCCTAAATTCAGATATATTCTACCATTCCGCGTGACTGGACACGGACAGACATTTACGCTATTTGCTATCTGGGCAATGGGTAATAAAGAAAACTACGATGCCAGATATATTGGACAGGTTTGGCTCGCAATAGACTATTATTCAGATTTGTTAAAGGGTCCCGCTATTTTAGTCGGGGACTTCAACAGCAACAAAATTTGGGATTATAAAAAGAGAGTTGGAGACCATTCAGACGTTGTAGAAAAACTTGCTGAAAATAATATTCAGAGCATATATCACAGACACTTTAAAATTGAACAAGGCATAGAAAAACATCCAACTTTCTTTCTTCAACGAAAACTTAGCAAACCTTATCATATAGACTACTGCTTTGCATCCGGGGACTTTCTAGACAAAGTTCAAAATGTTGCAATCGGGACTTATGAAGACTGGAGTGCATACAGCGACCACGCTCCCATGACTATTGACTTTGATATTTAAAAAAATACAACGAAACGCTAACAAGCGGGTATAAGCAAAGGGCTTGCCCCGGGATAGTTTTGTGGATTAATAAATAATACTTACCTTTGTCGTTAGTAACGCGGAACGGTATATGATAAGCTCCTTTGGATCCAAAGAGACTGAAAAAATATGGAACGGAGACAGAGTTAAAAATCTGCCAAACGAAATTCAACAAATTGGAAGACGAAAATTAAGAATGCTAAACAACTCTCAAAATTTGATGGACTTAAGAATCCCTCCCTCCAATAAACTTGAAAAACTCTCGGGCAAAAGGAGTGACTTTTACAGCATCAGGATTAATGACCAATGGAGAGTAGTTTTCAATTGGGAAGATGGAAATGCAAGTGAAGTGACTATTATAGACTATCATAAATAAAAAATATGGAAAAATTATCAAATATTCATCCAGGAGAGATTCTTCTTGAAGAGTTTCTTAAACCGCTTAACATCTCAGCCTACAGGCTCTCAAAGGACATTGGGATTCCTCAAACCAGGACTTCAGAGATAATTAAAGGAAACCGAAGTATTACAGCAGATACTGCACTTAGATTAAGTTATTATTTTGGCAATTCTGCAAAATTTTGGTTAGGACTTCAGAATGATTTTGATCTTGAGAAAGAAAAGAAAATAAAGGCAACCGAATTGAAACGTATTAAAAAAGCAAGAGAATATGCCGCTTAAAGATCAACCTCAACCTGGGCTGACATATAATCTTGATGATTTAACAATAGGATTTGATCATATACCTTTGACAAAAAAGGAGCAAAAAATGATTAGTGACTTTATTAAAAAAGACAAAAGTATAAGAAGAAATAAAAAAATCACGAACGCATAAAACGGACGGCAGGTTTAATAAGCTTGTCACACTTTTTGCCGAATACAATCAGTGCCGTCTTGACAAAAACTGCAAGTTGACTATGGGCCCGAACGCTCTTTTCTCTTTTACTCTTTTCTCTTTAAACCCGGACAAATTATCACTCACCTTTAGACCTTATACCGTAAATCCGCATCAACTCACCAGGCCTGGTAACTGATGACAAAAGTGCATCCCCACCTTCGGTACCGAGCATGGCATACCCTCCCGCCGGCTGTTAGCAGTAATGAGTTGGGCCACCAGACAAGAATCATTGATTATTCTTATGCATACAAATCAGCTGTTCCAAATGAACGGGGCTTTCCTTAAAAAGCTTTCATCCCATATCTGGTCTGTTAAAAATTTTGCAAGATCAGTCGAACTGATACCTGATCCCTTGCAATCATCAAGACTGATTCTAATAGTCTTCTGACTATCAGTCAATTCAATGAATGGAACCCGTACAATTGTCCAATCCAGTTTACTATCCTGCAGAATTTTATTTTCAGCTTGTTTGTCAAGAATGATTTTTTTAAAGAAAAGTCTCATAACCAAAGATTTCATCTGTGTTTGAAATCCTTTATTGTCAAATTGTGTATCAAGAGTTAATCCTGTTAAAACAATGTATCTTGTAATATGTAAAGCTTCCATTGCTTTGACAATGTTTTTCGCTGCCAGGCTAAATACCGGATCTTCTCCTTTTGACTGGCCAAGTGTACTGACTACAACATTACATCCATCGATTAGATTATACACAGATTCATAATTCCGGACATCTCCGATTACTTTTTCAATAAGATTGTTTTCTTCGAGTTTCTGAGGGTTTCTTACTAATGCTTTGATTTTTAAGCCATGGCTGACTAATTGATTCAATAAGTATTTACCTGCTTTGCCAGTTCCACCAATAACAGCAATTTTTATATTTTGATTCATTTATATTATATTTGAATGTTTGAGAAATACTAATTCCTTCACATTGAATCCATTGGATCCAGGTAAAACAACAAGGAGGATAATATAAAGACTTAGATTTTAATAACACAAATCTATACAACTTTTCCCCATTCCAGAAATAAATAAATCACGCACTGCTGATGCCGACAATACAGGGGGCTTTGCACAGAATAAAATAGCAGAACAAGACAATTTCAATAATTAATTCAAACTCAACTATGACATCATTCAATGATTCTGTAATCGAGTATAAAAAACAACTGGGCAAAGGGAATATTCAAATTGCCTACAGAGGATTAATGGATTATATGTTGGAATTAAGAAACTTCTTTAAAAACAAGTATCCTGAATTTTCAGTCCCTGGCACTTTATATCAGGGATATATGGATATGACATATTTCGCATTATTCCCTGATGATTTAAAAAACAAAAAACTAAAAATTGCAGTCGTTTTCCTCCACAACGAGATAAAATTTGATATCTGGCTTTCAGGTATTAATAAACAAATCCAGACAAAATACTGGAATATACTTAAATCCAAAAACTTAAATGCTTATCACTTACCAAAGACTTTAAAGGGAGCAGACGCAATAATTGAATATTGTATTACGGATAATCCCAACTTTAATGATCTTGAAGCTTTAAGCAGACAAATTGAATCCTGTACTGTAAAATTCATCAGAGATGTTAAAGAACTAATAAAGGACACTTGATTCCATAATGCAAAACCTTAATTCTGAATCCACCTTTGCAATGACCAGATTTGTCGATTTCTCACTTACACGATCGGTTGGTGGAATAAGCTCGTCATGACAGGTATAATTCTAAAAACAAAAAGACAACTCAAGGTTGCCTCTGCTTTTGTCGGTCCGGAGGGGATCGAACCCTCGACCCCATGATTAAGAGTCACGTGCTCTACCAGCTGAGCTACGGGCCGTAATTGGCAGCAAAGTAACTTAAAAAATCAGACAAAAAAAAGATTTATCTCTCCTATAATTCATTAAATTACTCGTGCTAACCTTTAATTTATTTCAACCATGACTAGAATTTACGTATTTAAAAACCCTGCAGCAATGGTGAGATTCTTTATAATTTTTGGAGGACTCTTCATCATTAGCGGAATCTTTTTGCTTATAAAAGCGTTTAATAATGGATTCAATACTAATTTCCAAAATGGAGACTGGAATTCTATTTTATTTACCTGTCTGGGATTAATTTTTATAATCAAGGGAGTTGAAGATCTCTACGTCAGAAAATATTACATAGAGTGGGACGATAATGAATTAAGATTATATCTTCCGGACACCAGGATTCCTGAATCAATAATACTATCGGAAATTGGTCATGTTAGTATCAAACTATTCAAAATTGAATTAAAACTCAAAGACAAGACTCGATTAATAAACCTAGGTAATCTCCGATATAAAGACTTAAGAAAAATTAAAGAGAAATTCGAAGAGCTCGAAAAGTCAAAAAATAAACTTGTTTCCTAATAAAGAAACTTTTAACTTTGCATAAAATATCAGACTTTGACAGAAAATTTCAAGGTTGAATTTTTGCAAGAAGCTGCTGAGTTCCTTGACAATATTGATGAAAAAGCCAGAGAAAAAATTATTTATAACATACGCAAAGCACAAATAATCAATGATAAAACTCTCTTTAAAAAGCTATCAGGAGAGACATGGGAATTCAGAACATTTTTCAACAAGACTTTTTACCGATTATTTGCTTTCTGGGATAAGTTTGATAAAACAGATACAATTGTGGTTTCAACACATGGGATAATTAAGAAAACAGATAAGACACCTAAGAAAGAGATTAAAAAAGCTGAAAAACTGAGACTACAGTACTTAAAACAAAAATATTCAAAGCAATGAAACAGAGTGGAATGAAGACATATAACTTAGAGGAAATTACTGATAAGCATATCGGTAAACGAGGGACGTCAAAGAGAGAAGCTTTTGAGAATGAATTACGTCTTGATTTGCTCGGTGAAGCGATTAAGCAAGCCAGGAAACAACGTAATTTGACACAGGAAGAACTTGGTCGGTTAGTTGGTGTTCAAAAGGCTCAGATTTCAAAAATTGAAAACAGTCTTACTGATGCAAGATTTGAGACCATTATTAAAGTCTTTAAAGCTCTCAATGCCAAGATAAATTTTAATGTTGAACTCCTTGACCAAACTGTCACGATTGCTTAAAAAATAAAACCAAGCGGGAACACTGTCGGTTGGTGTAATAAGATTGTTATGGTTTTTCGGAACCCGTTACCTATCGTCGGGTTAAACAATCTCCCTTTATTGCCGGTCCATTGTAAGCCATAAATACTCAACAACTATATACCCGAGGAAATGAAAAAAAGACACCTGATAATCACCTTTATTTTTGCATTTTGTACCTGGACAAATTCCTATCCCCAGGACAAGATTCAAATGACAGATACACTGAATCTTCTAATATCTACGGCCAAAGAGAATAATAAGAAATTATTCCTTGTATTTGGATGGGAAGGCTGTGGCTGGTGCAGACGCCTGGATAAATACCATAATGATCCAAAAGTCAAAAATATTCTGGACAAGCACTTTATAATTTCATATATAGATATTTATAAATCCGCAAATGGACAGGATCTGTTTAAAAGATATGGCAAAGGAGGCACTCCGTCCTGGACTATTTTTGACTCAGAAGGTTCAATTGTGCTGGATAGTGACCTGGGTAAAGGGAACATTGGATATCCTGCTACCCAGGATGAACTCAGTTCATATATTACAGCAATAAAGAAAGCAGTGCCAAACCTTGATCAATCAGATTGTGATGTGCTTTACAGTAAATTAATAGAATACAGAACAAAAAGAGACTAGAGAAAGAACAACAAGGGCAGACATTTATTTATAGCAAGACTCATAACAAAAAAGTTTTTAAAATAATTTATAAGCCATTCTGAAGTTCAAATTCTATACTACATAAAATCTGCCAATTACCATGATGGAAACAGCTGCAATAAATAACGAAATCCTCTCCTTAATCAAAGACTGGGAACCAAGACTGACTTCACTTCAGAACGAGACTATTACTAATTACCGGAATAGTCAAAACAGGACTGTAAAACAGATACTTGGGCATCTGATTGACTCAACATCCAATAACATCCACCGGATTGTTCATCTTCAGTATCAGCAAAGCCCGCTGACTTTTCCAAACTATGCCACCTTCGGGAATAATGATCGCTGGATAGCAATTCAAAATTATCAAAACGAGGACTGGAATAATATGATTCAGCTGTGGAAATTTTCTTTGATTCACTTCTGTCACGTGATTAATAACGCAGATAAATCAAAGCTTGATAGTGAATGGATTGCAGGTGCGGATAAAAAAATTACCCTGGAAACCATGATTGTAGATTTCCCTGAACATCTTAAATTGCATCTTGATGAGATTAATGAATTGATTAATAACAAATAAGACAATGTTATCTCCCGATTCTTTTGATAGTATTCTGCTGGCACCCTGCGGGATCTATTGTGGAGCCTGCAGTGGTTATTTAAGACCTAAAAACAAGTGCCCCGGATGCAGAATTGATTCAGAAACCAAACCAACATACTGCAAAAGCTGCAGGATTGCAAATTGTGAGCTTCTGGCTGAAACAGAATCCGGATTCTGTTATGACTGTGAAAAACTTCCATGTCAGAGGTTAAAACAACTTGATAAACGATACAGGACAAAATACAATACAGGATTGATCCGGAACCTGATGATTATCAAAGAAAAAGGCTTGGATACATTCCTGAAACTTGAAAGGAAAAAAAGGACTTGTGTAAACTGCGGATCAATAATCAGCATCCACCATGACAATTGCACTGCCTGCTCCCCCTGACTTATATTATCATGTTTGCAATATCACAACACATTTAATCAGAAATAGTTTCTGCAAACTGATCTTATTAAATCAGAACCTGAAAGCAAGGGTAAGTCCGATCATCTCCTTGAACTGGATCCTGGCTGTCTTTTTCACTGAACCATCTGGTCTCAGCACGGGCTTATTTTCATCATCAAGTACCGGTGTCTTTGTGTCATCATCAAAGATAAAATGTGTATTAACCCTCAGATCGGTGAACCAGTTAAGATTGGCAGTAAGTATCATTTCCCAGTCGATATCGACATTCTGCGGATTATTAACATAATTTGTAAACAACGATAACCTGTTTGTCACAGCCACAGATTTGAGTGGCTTCCAGTTATGTGAAACGTTAAGGCTGACGCCGGGCTCATGCAATGACTTCCTGTTTGCCGGAATACCGTATTTTGTCTGATCGAGTCTGATAGTATCTGTCATAAAAGTACCCTTGTAGGATAAGGGTGAAAAGTTGATTGAGGTCTGGGCATTTGGCTTGTAATCAAGACCAAAACCCAATGTAATGGTTGCAGGGTTGAAGATCTTTGAAACTAGGATAGCAGTATCCCTGTCCTTTACCTTTGAATAAGTATAACCCGGTAAAAGTTGTGTCTTGAACAGCATTATTGCAGAGAAATCGAACTTACCAAAAGCCTTATGGTTCACTTTTGAATTCGTTTCAAAAATATCGGTATTCTTTCTGATGGGATTATCTCCGGTAGCAAGGAAACCAAGTTTAATTCGTGCAAAATTATTAGAGGAAATTTTCTTCTGTTTATTATTATAATCTACATAGCCGGTTACGTCGAGTAATGAGGATAAACTTTTTTCACCACCCTTTACCCAGTTAAAAAGAGAAGTCTGTGAAAATGCGAGGTTTGTTTCGGTCCTGTACTTCCAGTATTGCTGCTTCACCACAACACGCTGTAATTCAAGCAATTTTGACTTATCCTGCTTTTCCACATTAATCCGTGCTTCAGTATTTGTTGTCTCCTGCCTTGTAGGGCGTTTAAAATTGATGCCCTGTTCAAGATACAGACCGATTGTATTCCTCCCGGCATCTCCTATCCAGACTGTCACCGAATCGTCAAATTCATTGCTTAACCAGTATCGCGCCATATAATCGCGGCTTGAATTGATCCAGAAAGGCGTAATTACATTGGTCCGGCCTGTGAATCTGATTATCGAAGAGTCTCTCTCTTCCATGTACTTAAGAAGTGAATTTACCGCAACTTCCAATGAATCACCCTGATATGGATACTCGTAATACCTGAAAGGGAATAATGGGTTGGCTGAGGTAACCTGCTTCAGTGTATCTATTATCACAAGGATTGAAGTATCCCTTAAGTCAGATTCTTCAGAAGGTATAATCAGTGTATCCCTCTTCAGGCTTAGATTTGCCATTGAAGAATCGCTCAGAAGAGCAGCAAAAGTGGTATCGGCAGGGGATATTGTATCAACAGGGGATATTGTATCAACTGGGACTTCTGATTTTTCAGGAGTTGCAGATGGCATTTTCAATCTTAACGGTTCCCAGATATAGAATTTATCCCAGGAAACCATTAAGGAATCAAAAGGGTACTTTTTAAGGAAAACCTCAGAAGAATCATAAGGTGGATTGGAAGCCTGGAACACAAGTTGCGACAAAGCCTTTCGCAAAGGATCATTTGCATTGTTCCAGTAATGCTGCTGCAACCTCTTCTCAAGAAAAAGTATTGCCTGATCAGTATTCAATGAAATATCAGGTCTTTTATGCAAGTCACTGAAAATAAGACCTGATCTTTGCAAAGAATCAATAATTTCTGTTGAAGTCTTCAGAGTATCGTTCTGCGCAATTACCGGCAAGGCAATCAATAAAACGAAAACAGTTATAACAAATCTGCCTGTTATTCTTATCATTACATATATTTTTTTCATCAGAATTTCCCGGTTGAATATATCACAAATTACTTTTATTTTTACTACTCAAATCAGTTTAAAATTGGTATTCATTTTATCAATAACGAAGAAATTCCCTTGTGATATATACAGAAATATCAAAAACAGGGATAATTTTTCACCGGAAGTCTGAAAACCGTGTAGCCTGAATGTTATTTACATTAATGCAAGAAGTGTGAATCTCTGTGAAATGAGATTCATTTAAGGCTGTTTTTTTAAGTCTCAGTTCAGGGTAATAAGATCAAACAATTTTTACTTAAGATTTAATTTTATGGAATTACCATTTTCAGAACCATATAAGATAAAGATGGTCGAAGCCATCTACAGAAGTACCCGGGAAGAACGCGAACGCTGGATCAGGGATGCTTCATTCAATCTATTCAATCTCCGGTCTGAACAGGTTTACATCGACCTGCTTACCGATTCAGGAACAGGCGCCATGAGCGACAGGCAATGGTCAGCGATTATGACCGGAGACGAAAGCTATGCAGGAGCTTCATCATTTTACAACCTGAAGGATGCAATCTGGGATATAACCGGATTCCAGTACTTTCTGCCTACCCACCAGGGCAGGGCTGCAGAAAATGTCCTGTTCTCAGTACTTGTGAAAGAAGGAGACATAGTACCCGGAAATTCTCATTTCGACACAACAAAGGGGCATATAGAATTCAGGAAGGCTAAGGCAGTTGATTGTACTATTGAGGCTTCAAAAAGCCCATCAGTATGGCATCCTTTCAAAGGAAATGTTGATACAGAAAAGCTTGAGGATGTACTTAAAACGACACCAGCCGGCAAGGTGCCCTTTATAATTGTTACTGTTACAAACAACACTGCAGGAGGGCAGCCTGTAAGCATGGAGAATATCAGGGAAGTGTCAGCGCTTGCAAAAAAATACGGAGTTAAACTGATAATTGACGGAGCTCGCTTTGCCGAAAATGCCTATTTCATTAAAACCAGGGAAAAAGGTTACGCCGGCATGGAGATAACTGAAATTAGCAGAGAAATGTTTTCGTATGCAGACGGAATGACGATGAGCTCAAAAAAAGACGCCATCGTGAACATGGGTGGATTCATTGCACTTCGTGATGAAAAACTCTACCGGCAGGCAAGTACCTATAACATTATATATGAGGGCTTTATAACCTATGGCGGCATGTCGGGCAGGGACATGAACGCACTTGCCCAGGGCCTTTATGAGGGCACAGAGTTCAGGTATCTTGAATCGAGAATTAAACAGGTCGAGTACCTTGGTACCATGCTGAAATCTGCCGGGATCCCACTTATTGAGCCATTTGGCGGACATGCAATATTCATAGATGCAAAGAATTTTCTGACTTCAATACCAAGGGAGGAATTTCCGGCGCAGACTCTTGCAGTGGAACTGTATCTTGAAGGAGGTATAAGGACAGTTGAAATAGGAACCCTCCTTGCCGACAGGGATCCGCTTACCAGGGAAAACAGGTTCCCTGAACTTGAAATGGTCAGGCTTGCAATACCACGGAGGGTTTATACATACAGGCATATAGAATACATTGCAGCTGTGGCATCAAATGTTTTTGACAGAAGACATTCAATCAAATCAGGATTGAAAATCAAAAGGGAAGCACAGATAATGAGACATTTCACAGTTGAACTGGAAAGGTTGTAAATGTTGTTTTGAGATATTGCCAAGATTCATTTCCTTTGCAGGTCTAAAGAAAACAAATGCAGGATTTTACAAGTGGCCACGAAGGAAAACTCATCTTTCAGTTTGCAGCGCCAATGCTGTTAGGAACTGTTTTCCA
>Ga0116154_10002238_pt1 | contig 14919 bp, 10 predicted proteins | sample AD_UKC030_MetaG_FD_89898 | JGI IMG/M metagenome (GOLD analysis project Ga0116154, IMG submission 89898) | Active sludge microbial communities of municipal wastewater-treating anaerobic digesters from USA - AD_UKC030_MetaG | ecosystem: Engineered > Bioreactor > Anaerobic > Digestate | place: USA...
AAAAGGCATATGAGTAATATTCCCGGAAAAGTCTGTCATCGAAGTCGGAGCTGTTGTATGACCTGTTATTCTCGTTACTGTTGGCCAGAAAATGCTTCATAAGTGATGCAGTTTTCCAGTAAACCGGATCATTCCCCTGTAAACCCTTCACATAAGCTGTTACCATCGACCCGTTCAGGAAGGGATCTTCCCCAAAACATTCTTCAGTCCTCCCCCATCTTATATCCCGTCCCATATCGGCATTTGGTGCAAAGACTATCAGACCGGAGATCCCGAACTTTTTGTTCTGAGCAAGATATCTTGCTTCAGTGGCCTGCCAGTCAGCAACTTCCTTTAGTAATTCAGTATCCCACATCTGTGAAAGGCCAATAGCCTGGGGAAATGTTGTTGTTGGCGAGGCTTTTGGTCCCTTCATTGCCCAGTTTGCAGGACCGCTGTAAGCCAGTCCGTGCAATCCTTCAATAGTCCTGGTCCCGGTTATGCCAAGTCTCGGCACAGCCAGTCTGGTTGAAAGGCAGCTTATCTTCTCATCCAGGGTCATCAGGGAAATGAGGTTATTGATCCTTTCATTTTCCGGCAGCTTTACATTCCTGAAGGGATAATCCTGTGAATACGAATTCAGATTAAGCAGAATTATACCAATGACGATGCAAATTTTTTTCATAATCTTTATCTTTATCTGAGGTTTGTTTTTGAATGAACCAAATTAGATAAAATCCATGAAATTTGTAAATATTGTTATGGTACTACTGGCATCAACAGCCATAAGGCTTGCAGAAAGGACAATTATTAATAGGCTGAAATCATTTAATAAAATAATAATAAAGACATTTTACCTGCTGTTGCTGATATTGATCAGTTCCGGCCAGCTTTATAGCCAGACATATGGCAGGAATGGCATGGTCGTTTCATCAAGTAACATAGCCTCCGAAACCGGTATCTCAATCCTTAAGAAAGGTGGAAATGCCATCGATGCAGCAATCGCAACAGCTTTCGCCCTGGCAGTTACACATCCAGGCGCAGGAAATATAGGCGGAGGTGGATTCATGGTTTTTATGAACTCAAATGGCTGGACAACTTCCATCGATTTCAGGGAAAAAGCACCGCTGGGAGCTACTGCTGAAATGTTTCTTGACAGCACTGGACAACTCATAAATGACTCCAACCATTTTTCTGCCAAAGCAGTAGGTGTGCCAGGTACAGTTGCAGGTTTGTTTCTGGCACATTCAAAATATGGAAAACTACCCTGGCGTGATGTAGTTCAGCCTGCAATTGATCTTGCATCCAAAGGCTTTGAGATGAACTGGTCCCTCTACTCTGATGCAAAAAAATATGAAGCGAAAGGTGATGAATTCCCTTTTCTGAACTCTTTCTTCAGGAATGATGACGGAAGGATCCCGGAGCCAGGAAAAATCTGGAAGCAACCGGAACTGGCTAATACCTTATCCATTATCCGGGACAAAGGCCATGACGGATTTTACAAGGGAGAAGTAGCAAAAGAGATAGCAGATTTCATGAAGAAAAATCATGGTCTGATAACTATGAAAGACCTGGCAGAATATGAAGCAATTGAAAGGAAACCACTTGAAGGAACTTATAAAGAATACAAGATCTATACAATGCCTCCTCCGGGTTCGGGTGGTGTGGCTCTGCTTGAAATGATGAACATAATGGAAATGGCTGATTTCAAAAAACTTGAATTCAATTCTGCAGAATATGTCCATTTTCTTGCTGAATCCATGAGAAGGGCATTCGCTGATCGGGCCAGATATCTGGGCGATCCTGATTTCAATCCGGAAATGCCTGTTGACAAACTTATTTCAAAGGAATATGCCCGTAAACTGTTTAACAGTATTGATATGCAAAAAGCTTCAGTGAGTGACCCGTCGGGATTCAGCTTTATCAGTGAGGGAGATAATACAACTCATTTTTCAGTTATTGACACGGAAGGGAATGCTGTTTCCCTGACTTATACTCTTGAGTATAGTTATGGTTCAGGGCTTATTGCAGAAAAACTCGGATTCATCTTCAACAACGAAATGGGAGATTTTAATCCTGTTCCGGGAATAACCACAAATTCAGGCCAGATCGGAACGAAACCTAATCTGATCGAACCTGGTAAAAGAATGTTGTCAAGCATGACCCCAACCATTGTGGCAAAAAACGGGAAACCTTATCTTATAATTGGCAGTCCTGGCGGAAGAACTATCATTAACACGGTTTTTCAGACTATTTTGTGTGTGGTTGAATATAATATGAACGTAAAAAGGGCTATTGAAGCCATGAAAATCCATCATCAATGGCTTCCTGACCAGATTACCTATGAGGAAAATCTGTTATCTCCTGATACCAGGAAGGCACTTGAAAAGATGGGGCATAAACTTACCGGCACATCAAATCTCGGTTCCCTGATGGGCATAATGTACGATTTCAGGAATGATGTTTATGTGGGCGCATTTGATTCAAGTGCCGGAGAAGGTGGCGCAGCAGGATATTAGCGAATTAGCCTTATTGATTTAATCAAACCGGCTTCCCTGCTATTCACATCAACAAGCTTCAGAGTGATATTTTCCGGACCGCCGTTAAGTCTGATCTGCCCGATATCCATCCAGGTCCATGTTCGCTCAACAGATTCAGTGCGTTTTACATAATCACGATCGGGGAGTATCTCCGAATCAAATGCCTTATCAATCGTAAAATATATTTTCCCTGAGTTTGTTCCGAGCATTAATTTACTGCCGGTTTCACCCGGAGGACATCCATATTGCAGCTCTGCCCTGTAATTTCCTGATGTATTGATATTAAGGGTCCAGAAAATTGAATCACCCTCCTGGATCCAGTTTTCAGTATGCGACTGGTTCGGGTGAATACTGGAGTACCTGATCTTACCTGATAATATTGCATCCTGAACAGGTAATGTAAAGCTCTTCTCTCCTTCGAACCCGGCCTCTATTGTTGTAACAGGTTTATAGTTTGAGACAAGTTCTTCATTCAGATGAACCAGTCTGGTCAGCAGATCAGCGGTAATTTCAGTTTCTTTTCCTGAAATATCTGATTTTTGCCCCGGATCAATTTTCAGATCATACAGCAGAGTATCTTTTCTTGCAAGAACAAGCCTGTACCGGTCATTCCTCACAGAACTGTTGCAGTTCTCAAGTACCTGATTGCCCTGCCTTGAAAAAACGAATCTGTCAAATGGTTTCTTCCTTCCTGTAATGATCCCGGACAGATCGATACCGTCAGGCGGATTTACCGGATCATATTTTATTTTGCAAAGGCTGAGTAAGGTTGGCATTATATCTATATCCTGAGCCAGCTGGTCTGTTGTCCCGGGTTTGATATTTTCCGGCCATTTAATATAAAACGGGACTCTCACTCCTCCCTCATCAACGGACCCTTTGCGTCCTTTCATTCCTCCGTTGTAACGGTCGGTATTGGGTCCGTTATCAGAAAAGAAAATGACAATTGTGTTTCCCTCAATATCAAGTTCTTCAATTTTTTTAATTATCCTGCCTATATTCTCATCCATGTTTTCCACCATACCGTAAACGGATGATAAAGTTGAATCCAGACCTGACGTGATATATTTCGAAAAATATTTCTCAGGAACCTGAAATGGAGAATGTGGAACATTATAGGAAACGAAGCAGAAAAAAGGTTTATCTCTGTTTCTTTCAATGAAATCAATTGACTGATGTGTAAAATAGTCGGTGGTATATCCATCTGATCTGATTTCTTCATCATTTTTCATAAAGAAAGCATCATAATAATATCCCAGATGACCTACCGGGAATCCTATGTATTCGTCGAATCCCTGCCGGTTGGGATGTTGCAGGTAGTACCGTCCGTTATGCCATTTTCCGAAGCAAGCTGTTGAATAGCCGTTTTCTTTGAGTACCTCGGCAATTGTCAGCTCATCAGTTCGCATATTCTCATACCCACGGGTGACCGATGACACTCCTGTTCTGAGAAAGTATCTGCCCGTAAGCATTTCAGCCCTTGTAGGAGCACTTAAGGGGCATACATAAAATCTGTCGAAGCTGAGACTTTCATTTTTCATCCGGTTCAGAACAGGCGTTTCAATGTTTGTATTACCGTTGGCATTGATATCACCCCAGCCCATATCGTCGGCAAGGATAATGATAACATTTGGTTTAATTGAAGGTATTGGTCCGTCACAGCCTGCTATTATTGATGCGAAACCTGTTATCAGAACCGGAAATAATCCTTTTTTATCGGCCATTTTAATTGATTTTTAAAATAAAAAACTTACACAGAGGAAATCAGGCTTTGCCATCCGTAGCTTCAGCGAAGGATGGAGGACAGAGGGACACAGAGTTTTTTCTCAGCAAATTCTCTGTGTACCTCTGTGATCCCGATAGCTCCCGATAGCTATCGGGACGGGACTCTGTGGAACTCTGTGAAACTTTCTTCATTTCTTTATATATTCAGGATTCGGAACCGGCATTTGCGCCCTTACATTTTTTCGCCATGCAGTAAGCAAATTAAGCAATTCCTGCGTTTTCTGTATCAATCTCTGAGAAAGATCTGTTGATTCAGAAATATCATTCCCAAGATCATATAATTCCACCTTCCCTGTTTCATAACTCTCAACAAGTTTATAGTCCCCTACTCTTACGGCACCTGCCGGTCTTCCAAGCTGATTTGAAAAATGAGGATAATGCCAGAATATAGGTCTCTCCTCCCCAGTTTTGCTGCTAGTCGTAAGCAATGGCAGGATATTTATGCCATCCACATTCCCGGGAAGAACATTTATCCCCGCTATATTGCAGAGTGTCGGCAGATAATCAATAGAACTGAAATACTCGTCTGATACAGATCCAGAACGGATTTTTCCGGTCCAGCTGAAAATTGCCGGTACTCTGATACCACCTTCATAAACATGCCCTTTCCACTTGCGTAGCGGAAGCATTGAGGTGGGTGTCGGACCCAGTTCATCGAGTCCCAGTCCACCATTATCCGATGTAAAAATTATAAGAGTATTTTCCAGGACAGCTACTTCTTTCAGCTTTTCAATTATCCTTCCGACTCCGTCATCAATACTTTCAACCATAGCAGAGTAATAAGGATTGAATTTTTCATCAGCATCATTGTATTTTCTGAAGTATTTCATCAGTTTATCAGGTCTTGGAACAATAACCACGTGGGGTGCAGAATAGGCGAGGTAAAGAAAAAATGGCTTTTCTTTACTTCGTTCAATAAATTCAACGCCATAATCAGTCAGCTTATCCGTCAGGTATTCTGTGCCTTTATCAATGAATTCATTCTTATATGAATCAAGAAATATTGAATAGTTATAATAATCGAGACCATTTTTCCCGATCATCCGTGTAAAATCAAATCCCTGGTTCCATGGTGCAATTGAATCATGGCCTCCAAGGTGCCACTTCCCTACCAAACCGGTCGTATATCCTTTTTCTTTAAGGAGTTCAGCAATTGTAATCTCGCGGGCTTCAAGATATGGTTTCCATGGAGCGGGAAGCACGGGTGATGCTTTGTCTGTCCGGTTACCGGCAATGAAATTTGTCAGATGGAGGCGTGCGGGATATTTTCCAGTCATAATTGAAGCTCTTGTCGGGGAGCTGACAGGGCACGCGGCATAAGCCTGTGTGAAACGGATGCCATTCTTAGCGAGAGCATCAATATTAGGGGTTTCGGTAAAACGGTTGCCATAACATGCCAGGTCTTTCCATCCCATATCATCGGTAAGGATAAAGACAATATTCGGGGATTTTGTCTGGGAATAACACAATTGAGTGACTCCTGTAACAGCTTGTCCTATCAGGATCACAGATAATAAACTTTCTGTTTTCATCACAAAATATTAACAATTCGCCTCCTGCAATGCAGCCGGACCGGCGATTCAATATCGTTTAACTAAGGAAAAATAGTTAATAAAATAAGATAAAACAAGTTAATTGAATTGCTGACTTCATAACTAAGAACAATTTCAATAAGCTTTTCTGCTTTTGAAACATGAAGGTTTCCTACAAAAATAATAGAATTAAATTATTAGAATTTAAGTAGTTCGTATAGCCTGTACCGATTTATCAGGAGAACCTGCATGGTTGTAAATTTATTTTCATTACCTTTTGTCCCGTCTCAGATTGGGTGAGGGTTTCATTTAAAGAGGCGGAAAAAATTAACTGCAAAGGGAGGCTATATTTAAACATATATCTTTGTTTACTCATGGATAGAGAAAGCAAATGATTTGTCTGGGCGGGTGGCTGCGTATATTTATAAATGTTTACTGTCTTGTGATATAGAAAGACGAAAAATATGGGAAAAGAGTTCAAGGAGAAAAGATTTGCAGTTCAGGCGGAATACGCAGAAAGTATTTTTCAGACTTCACTTGGAAATGTCGAAGCTTCAATAGCTGCGCTGGAGCGGGCATTGGAAATAGATTCTGAATATGCTCCGGCAATTCTTTCAATGGGTAGTGTAGAGTACCAACGTGGAGAACTGAACCGGGGTAAAGAACTATTCTTATCTCTTTTATCACTTCCGGAGAGTGCAGCTGATGATGGAGAGAGAGATCTTGCCGAGATAATAGATGAAGCCGGAACCTTCTTAATTGAGAAAGGTAGATATTCTGATGGCCTCGAACTTTACAGGGCAGCAGTTAATCGTTTTACTGATTACACCTTTTTATACCAGGGTGTTGGATGTTGTGCCGACCATGAAGGTTTACATACAGAGGCAATATCGGCTTTGGAAGCTTCATTGAAATTAGAACCTGAGAATCAGGAGCTTGTAAATGATCTCGGCTGGAGTTTATTTGAGGCAGGTCGATTAGATGATGCAAAACAGATGCTTGCTAAAGCTGTTGAGATGAACCCATCAGATGTATTAGCACGTGAAAACCTAAGAATTTGCCTGAATGCTTTTCCTGAAGAAGATTCGAAAGAATATAGGTAGTGGCCCAATCCATACTGTTTCAATTATATGTAAAAAGCGGCAGATAACCTTATGGACTGTGTGGATCTGTGAGGAGTAACGATTATATGGCATGAACGTTCGGATGAAAGTCAAAACCAACCAGGGTTTTTAATATTGCCATTCCGTTAAATATGCTTAATTTTACCTTCATCAATGATATTGGAAGCGAAATTTATTTTCGGGGTAATTTAAAGAAAGGTGAAATTATAATGAAAGCAGAATTTACCGCTATTATAGAAAAAGCACCTGAAGGCGGATTTTGGGCGATGTGTCCTGAGGTGCCGGGCGCCAACGGACAGGGTGAGACAATAGAGAAAGCCAAAACAAGTTTACGGGAAGCTATTGAATTGATTTTGGAGGATCGCAGAACTGATATTCTTCGTGGGCTGCCCGATGATGCCATCCGGGAAAAGGTAATAATAGGATGAAACGAAAAGATTTGGAAAGGAAATTGAGAATCGCGGGTTGTTATTTGAAACGCGAAGGAGCTTCACATTCACTTTGGATAAATCCAAAGAATGGATCAATAGAAGCTGTTCCCCGTCACAACGAAATCAAAGAACCATTGGCAAAGAAAATTTTGAAGAATTTAAATGCCGAATAGAGAACTGAATTAAGTATTCCGCTACGCGGCTCAAAATTTACCTTTATTATTAATCCTCGTCGCATTAAATTTTGCATCAACAGGTTCTCCCCTGATATTCATGTCGGGTGTTTTCACATATCCGGGCTCTCGTAAATACCAGTCATGAGTAAGGTTTTCCGGAATATTATCACCTGTCTCCTTCATCCATTCCTGCAGAACTGATCTCAATCTGACAAGCTTTTTCCTATAACTCTTGTTATCTGCTAAATTATCAAACTGATCAGGATCAGAATTATTTGAGTATAATTCTTCATTTGGTCTGGGAGCTGTAAAAATATCCACCTGCTGGCTGGTCAGACTATTTGCCTTCCTCAAACTGTCGAGTTCCTCATAAGACGGACTCCCAACGGCATCTGCGGGTCCCGATTGCGGAAACTGAGGCCTTGAATTAAGAATATACAGATAATCCTTTGTCCTGACCATCCTCTCGTGTGCTTCATAATCGTGCCAGTTATGCTCGCCAAAAATATATTTCCTGAATGATTTGTGAGGTTTGGTCAGTAATCCGGCAAAACTGTATCCCTGAACATGATCAGGAATTGAAATACCTGCAACATCCAGGATTGTCGGTGCAATATCGATGGAGCTGACCATGGATGAACAAACTTTCGGTTCTTCCCCGATTCCTTCAGGCCAGTGAACTATAAAAGGTGTTCCCAATCCCCTGTCATTGACCCTGGTCTTGCTGTGAGGAAAGGGTCTGCCATTGTCAGCCATGATTATAATGACAGTGTTCCTGACAACATTCTGCCTTACAAGTTCCTCATAAACAAGACCGATATAGTGATCGAACCTTGCTACTTCATCATAATATTTTCCCAGGTCCTCTCTGGTTTTTCTTCCGTTCACAAGATAAAAAGGAGGTGTAATTTTATCAGGATCATGCATATCTGAGAACTGGTTCGGCCCCCATACCCTGTGAGCATCGTAAGCTGCAAACCACATAAAGAAAGGTTTGTCCGGAGGTCTTTCCTGCAGGCATTTTACCCAGAGTTCCTCTCCCCCGTCTCCATTTAATTTATTATTCTCATTGATAATGTTAAATCCCCTGCGGGCATAATCACCCATATGAAATTTTCCTGCCTGTACAGAGTAATACCCGCTCTGTTTAAGTAATTCCGGAAATGAAACCATATAATCAGGGGGAAGAGAATGAAGTTCGGCCCCACCTGTATTATGAGGATATCTTCCGGTTATAATACTGTTCCGGCTGGGACTTGAAGAACTGGCCGTGAGGAATACATTCGTAAACCGTATACCTGCTGCGGCAATTCTGTCAATATTTGGAGTCTTTACCTCTGTGTTACCATAACATCCTAAATCATCCCGGCTTACATCGTCAGCAATAATGAAAACGAAATTCGGTTTATCCTGACCTTTCAGGGGAACAGCACTTAATACAAATAATCCGTACAGTAATTTTCTCATTGGTTTTCTTTGATGAATGTTCAGGGCTGATCTTTTCCGAAATACTTTTTCAGGGTATATTCAGGCTGCCACCTGTCGGGTTTGCGGACAAGAGTGGTATGATCGTATTCCAAAGGGAGAGTCTGACCGGCAGTAAGAGAAATCGTATCGTTTACTGTTTCCTGCCATTTTTGCATCAGTTCAAGCATAGCTTCAATCTTTGGTTGATAACCTGGATTTCCTGAGAGATTGTTCAATTCCCATGGATCATTCTTAAGGTCGAATAATTGTGAATAATCTCTTTCGGGATAACGGATCAGCTTCCATTCTTTTGTTCTGACCGCCCTTACCGTGTTGCGGTATACAGTAAAGAGGGAAGAGCGGACTTCATCTGATTGGCCGGATATTACAGGCAAAAGGTTCTTTCCATCAATCCCTGCAGGAGAAGGGAGTGAACAAACTTCAGCCAGAGTCGGATAAATATCGAATAAATAAACCAGAGCATCAGATACTTTTCCTTTTGGAATTCCAGGTCCGCATATTATTAAAGGAACTTTCATACTGTGCTCATACAGGTTTTGTTTACCCAGTAAACCATGGCTGCCGATAGCCAGACCGTTATCCGCAGCATAAACAATAATTGTATTATCAAATAATCCATTATTTTTCAGCGAATTGATTATTTCACCGATTTTTTCATCAAGGTGAGTGATAAGACCATAATAATCAGCAAGCGCTTCCCTTACTTTTTCAGGCGGACGGGGCCATGGCAGGAGGTTTTCATCTCGTACCAGAAGATCGTCAAAAGCAAATGGATGCAAAGCCATGAAATTGCCCGGCAGGTTCATAGAATCTGGTGAATAGCTGTCAATATAATCGGTCCGGGGTGAATATGGATCGTGAGGAACAGTAAATGCAACATAGCAAAAGAATGGGTTTTTCTTATCCCCGTTTGCATACGCCTCGATAAAATCAACGGCAGCACCGGCAAAAAGATCTGTTGAAAAACCCTTCTTTACAGGTTCAGATAGTTTTCCATCTGTTTCCAGGTGAGCTACAGGAATATTAAAATGATCTGCCATCCCCCCAAGAAAAACGTTATCCCCTGTCTGAAAGCTTGCTTCAAATGCGCTTTTCTCATTATGCCATTTACCTGTTCCAAAAGTAACATACCCGTTCTCTGCAAAATGCATCGGCATGGTTTTAACACCTTCAAGTTTATCATAAACATTAAACAGGTTCTTTCCGCTTAGCAGCATAGCACGGCTTGGAGCGGAAATAGCTCCATGATGACCTCCCATAACATAGCTGTTAGTGAACCTCAAACCATGTGCTGCAAGCCTGTCAATGTTGGGAGTTTTTATTTGCTGATTTCCTGAACATCCGATTGCATCTGCCCTCTGGTCATCAGCAAGTAATATTAAGATATTAGGTCTCTGCTCTTTTTCCACGCAAGAAACAGCTGCTGTCAGGATAGAAATCCCACATATGCAACTATTAATCATTTGAAAATTGTTCATTATTATCTGATTTAAATAATCATTTCTGAAGCCAGATATCCAGTCGTGGTGCATCACCGTCATAAGGTTTACCAAGTATATCCGGATCGCCGTCTCCGTCGAGGTCAACGATTTCCGAATCATGAAGATCGATACCTTTTGAAATTATCATGTCACGGGGAAAATTACCTTTCCCGTCTCCGAAGAGTATTCTGTTTACCGCCTCCTTATGACCTCCGAGTGTCATCTCCGCATACCAGATATCATTATTCCCGTCGCCATCAAAATCTATGATGGCAAGGGAATGACCGTTACTGACTTTTTGGACAATCTCCTTCCTGGTCCAGGTATTTTTCTGGCATTCATACATATACATTGGAGCCAGACCATCTCCGACCACCATTACTATTTCAGGTCTTCCTCCATTAACAAGTTGTCCTGCAGCAGAACGGCTGAAAGTATAAGCTGCATCAACGACGTTGTATGAGAACTGGTTGTTACCAAGGTATTTGAACCAAAGTCCTCCTCCGACGATATCAGTTATCCCGTCACCATCGATATCGGCTTTTGCAAGTCCTTCATGTTCATTGGGCCTTTTCCATGCCGGGTATGTTCCATGTTGTTCCATCTGGCTGTCGCCGTAATATTTATATATTGGAATAAGTTTCCAATTTTCGGTTAGAACAGGATCCGCAGGGATCCTTGAAAAATACAGAGTCTGGTCACCCTGTGCCCAGAAAACCAGGTCAGGCTTATTGTCGCCATCAAAGTCACCGACAATCTGGTCGTGAACTTTATTGCCACCTGTATTCCTTATGACATATCTTGGCCATGCAGGTTTCGAAAAATCAGCTACCGCCGCCGATGTTTGCTGTTTTCCCCTGTTAGGTACTTTAATTGCGCCGGTGGTACTTGATATATGCTCCCATTTCACCTGTGATGCGACGGTTAATCCGGACAGGAACCATATTAAAAATACCAGGTATGTTCCAGGAATTTTTTTCATGATTTTTGGAGATAAATATTTTTATCAATGATTGTTAACGTGTATTAAAAAGAGGTGACCGGATTGCTTTCAAATCTGTATTTCCCGGATCTGACTTCAAATACAGCATAACCATCTCTGGATCCTTTTAGCATTATACCAGATCTTTTTTTGATTTTTTTCCCGCCTTCCAAAACAGAATCTTTATCTCCTGAAGGTATGTGGACGATAGCTGATGAACCGACCGGGACTTCAATTTCTGTAATGAACCTGGCATTTGCCTTCTCCCATCTGATTGATGAAATGCCATAGGGAGTAAGGTTTGAATATGAGGTCCAGGATACATCTTTTACGGGTTCAGGGCAGAATATAATTCTTTTATAACCGGGATTGCCCGGATCAGCATTCAAACCTGCCAGTTTCCTGTAGAGCCAGACAATACCACCTCCAAACATGGGATGATTCCCTGAACCCGGCTGATTCCAGTGTTCCCATGAAGTTGTAACACCCTTCTCAAGCCAGTATCCGTATGAAGGCATTGTTCTTTTATTCATTGCCTCATATGCGAGATCATGCAATCCGTTCTCTGAAAGGACTTCGAAAAAGAACTGGGTACCGAAAATACCTGTATCGAGATTACCTCCGTTTTCAGATATATCTTTTTTAAGCGCTTCTATCACCATGGCTATACGGTCATCCGGGACTCCCATTCTCAGCGCAAATATATTACCTCCGTATTTTCCGTAAGAGCCACTCGCAGGATCAAAAAACTTTTGCATAAAAGCATTTCGTGTCTTTTCTGCAATTACTTTATACATTTCAGCGTCCTCTGCATTTCCCAGAATACCTGCGACCTTTGAAGTAATATCAGCGCATCTCCACAGATAAAAAGTATGTACCAGGTTATCAGGAGGAAGTTCATATGGTGCAACCCACTCTCCAAGGTTCATCCATCTCAGCGGTTTTCCATCCCTGCCTTTAGCCTGTGAGAACATAATCCCTTCCTCATCCGTCCATGTAAGCATATATCTGATATATCCTTTCATTGCCTCATAACTATCGCGAAGAATATCTGTATCTCCGTAATGCAGCCAGAATTCCCAGGGCATTATTGAAATTGCAGCTCCCCAGGCGACACCTCCACCACAACCCGGTTGCCAGGGAGCGCCATTCGGGACATAACCGGTCTCAGGATTGGATGATCCGATAATATCATGTATCCATTTATTATAGAAGGCTCTTGAATCAAAGTTATGCATTACAGTAACACAGGCGACCTGGCCATCACCTGTATAGGGAGATCGTTCCCTGTTAGGACAGTCGCTGGCAATGCCTCCATGCATATTATCTGTCTGACTTCTCCACCATATCCTGTTTATGTCTTCGAACAGTTTATTGGAGCATTCAAACCTGCCTGTTGTCTCAATATTTGTATAAACAACTTCAGCAGTCACCTGCCCGTCCTTCATTTCTCCCGGCCAGTTAATGATTTCCACCTCCCTGAAAACAAACCAGTTAAAACGTGCATGATACGACTCATTCCCGCTGCCTTTCATAGTATAGGAATTCTCTCCTGACGGGGTCTGGTGGATATATTTTATTTCGATCTTCCTGCCTGCCTCTCCGGCAACATTTTTAAGATGTACCCAGCCGGATATTTCCTGTCCGAAATCGATCCTGTAATTACCATCGACGGTTTTGCTGGTTTTTACAGGATTGAGAGTCTCCATCACACGGTCGGGACAGGACATATGAGCCATCATCTTACCTTCCGGCGCCTTTTTCAGTGATACTCTTTCCCAGCTTGAATCATTGAATCCGGGCGTGCACCATCCCGGTTGTTCGAGACGGGCATCATAATGTTCCCCGTAAAAAACCATATCCATAAGAATCGGACTCCTTGAGGCCTTCCACGTTTCATCACTTACAATCGTCTCTTCACTCCCGTCTTCATAAGTGATATGAAGCTGAAGGATGAAACGCGGTGTTCCATAACCTCCCGCCCAGTATTTTGCAGGATTGTAAAAACCATTGCCCAGTACTGAGCCCAGAGCATTAGGTCCGTTCACCAGCTTATCACTGACATCATAGGCAAGGTAAAGCACTTTATATTCACGGAAATTATCGGGGAGCGGAATGTTTTCCTTTGGCAGAGACGGACGCTTGCCATAATTAGTCTGATTCGGGACCAATACATCATTTCCTACTCTATTACCATTAAGGTAAAGTTCGAAGTAGCCAAGTCCTGTAACAAAGGCTACTGCCCGGGTCACCTTCTTTGAGATGGTGAATTCCTTTCTCAGGAGCGGTGCAGGAGGTGGTAATTGTTCCGGAAGCTTTGCATTCGGATTTGAAGGTTTCTGCAAAGTTTCTTCTCCCTGCCACGGAGCGCCTATCCATTTAGCTTTCCAGTCACCGGGGTTCAGCAATCCCATCCTCCAGAAGGCAGGCAGGCTCCATTCAGAGACCTTGCCTTTTCTGTCCCATACTCTTACCTGCCACCAGCATTCCTGACGCGAGATAAGTTTTTTACCATTATACCGAATGTTTACGGACTGATCTGACACAATTTTCCCGCTGTTCCAGAGATCGGCTTTTCCTGAGATCAGCAAGTCCCTGCTTCCTGCGACCCTTATCTCCCAGGCAGTCTGTAGCTGGCCCCTTTCACCTTCATCAGCGATATTGATCCAGGAAAGCCGGGGAGCAGTAACATCTATTACCGCAGGATCTTTCAGGTATTCACAGGTAAGATCAACAGGCTTGATTTTTGCATCAATCAACGCAGGAGATGATAACAGGATTAAAATCAGAAATGTTTTGATTTTCATATTATATTATTTATTCTGTTTAATTCAACAATGTTCATGATTTACTGTAATCCTTTGTGTCCTTCGCGTGAACTTTGTACTACTATATAACTCACCCCTAAATCCCTGCCTGTACTGTCGCTTCGGCAGGCAGGCCCCAAGGGGGACTTTTGAGTCTGAGCGCCCCCCGGGGCAAGGGGTGGTAAGAAGGGCAGGAGTTATTATAGTTGATGTTCCTTAGTTCTCCAGGGTGGTACACTTTGTGGTTAATGTATAATTCAAGCTAAACAAATCTATTATGGATACAACATACAATAAGCCAGGATAATATATTGGTAATCATTCAAAATTAACTTCTATCGCAGTTTTTCCCATTGTCATTTCAGGTTCCAGGTCTTTGAATTCCCTGTAAAGATCCTTTTCCGGATAACCAATTCTTATCGTATATTTATCGTTACTGAACACTTTCGGATTAAATTCATTTTCGTTTATCCTGATAATATATTCAAGTTCACCGTTTGATTGATCTTTTATTTCCACAACGGGATCCGGATCACCTTTAATTTTAAGTGTCGGAAGCCAGCCAGTTTCTTTTCTTCCATAGTTATCCATCTG
>Ga0116154_10002240_pt1 | contig 14914 bp, 9 predicted proteins | sample AD_UKC030_MetaG_FD_89898 | JGI IMG/M metagenome (GOLD analysis project Ga0116154, IMG submission 89898) | Active sludge microbial communities of municipal wastewater-treating anaerobic digesters from USA - AD_UKC030_MetaG | ecosystem: Engineered > Bioreactor > Anaerobic > Digestate | place: USA...
CCCGCTGTGTCGTCTCCGTTTGTTTGATTTAGTTTTACTCATGGTCTCGCTGGTTTCTCACACCCAGCGATCCACGGCAAAATCTAACTTAACCTCTGGTCCAAATTCCGGGGTCCATTTCACACCTCAGGTCTCGACCTTCCACAACCGCTTCCAAGGTCGGAAGCCGTGCTCCCCGATGATGGCCAAAACTACGCCGACGCCGAAACAAACTCCTGCGCTCGAACTCGAAACTCCGACAATGAAAAACAACACAACAGCCGGCGCGATGATGAACAACAACCAATACGAGACGCGAGCCAATCGGTAACGTGTCATCTGATCCATACGCGCGCTGTGGCCTAACGCAAAGCTGAGGCACGGCCACCGACTGAGAACCTACGGCGCGAACCGCGCCACCACACTTCAGCGGAACATGCGCAAACGGAGTGGCTGGTGGCCGTTGCCTCCAGCGTCTTGTTGGCCTGCCTCAGAGTAGCCGGAGGAATTCCTCCACGCTCACATTGCTCTGTCGAAGGATCGCTCTCAATGTTCCTCGATCCAGTTCCCGATGAGCTGGAACCACCGTCTGCGCAAACGGCTCCTCTCGCCTCAGAATAATGTGGCTCCCGTGCTGACGCCGCACCCGAAAACCGATCCGCTGAAGGGCAGCAGCGGCCTGCTCTCCAGACACCCTCGGCAGCTTGTTCATACTGCCAGCAGCAGCGCATCCAACTTGTCCTCCGGAACGGGGATCCCATCCTCCTGCAGCGAAATGATGTATCCCTCAATCGCCTCTTTAACGTTGCGGATCGCTTCCTCCCGAGTCGTCCCTTGCGATACGCACCCCGGCAGACTCGGACACTCGGCCACCCAGTAGCCGTCTTCACCCGGATGGATCAGAACCTGTCTCATGCCAAGACCCTACGAGCCAGGCGCCAAGGGGTCAAGACGGGCTGGACATGGGCCCGACCCGATGCAGGCCAACGATTCAGCTCACCGAGCGCCGCCGACCACGGGCCCGGCAGCGAATCCGGCGTCCGAGCACCCCGGCGCATCCGAAACCGGAACGCAGGGCGGCGGTTCGGTGGGGCGACTGGTTCGGCCTGTTAGTCATCAAAACCAAGTGATTGTGGCTTTCGGTCGACATAGTCGCATCTCCATACCCGATAAGCATCCGGCCCTTTGAAGTAAATCATGCCATCATCGGGCTTCCCTGGCCGCAGCAGGCAGATGTCCTCAAGTTCGAGCTGGCGGATTTCATCCGAAAAGCGTCGCAGGTGCTTCACGTCCCGCGCTTGGTCCTCCAAGAACTTCCTGATCGTCGTTTCAAATTCAGCGAATGAGCGGACAATCTCATGAGCGTGCGCAATTCGCATGGGGTGCGGCACGCCATCTCCTGCAATCTTAAACCCAATCAACTTGCTGTTAATCAGCATACTGGCTTCCCACCAATCCGCATCCTGTGAAAGGCGCAACTGACCCAGCACTGGATCGACTACCAGCTCCATTGGTGGGGAAACCGGACTACCGAATATCTTCTTAAGAGCGGCGAACACAGCGGGAGATGGTTGAGTCAGGCCGAACGACCAAGCTCAGCGACCGCCGCCGGAAACGCCCGGTTGGCTGCAACAGTCGCGGCCAAATTACCTGAACCGTCCGCCTGCCCAGCGGGGCGGCGGTTCGCTGCAGCGCTCTGGTTAGGCGATGCGTCCCGACTCAAGCTCCCATAATTTGTGTGGATACTCATCCTGAACAACAATCGTGAGGTCCGACGCGGAAATCGAAACGTCTGCCGAAGGCACTCCAAACAAAACCGGTGACTCCGGGTTGTCACGAATCTCAATCGCACCGAGCAACCAATGCACGGGACAACGAATATCCGATACGCTGACGAATACCAAATCAATCGGTCGGAGACTCTCATGTGCTGGGCGGTCTATCCGCAAAACAAGCCGCGACAGACTGCAATGGTATGCCCACAGCCGAACCTTGCTCGAAGCATACCGCGTCAAATACTCCCGACATCCCTCAGGTGTCAGCGGCGTAGATCCGCCCTCATCGGAACGGAACGCCGATGCATTGATGAGCGTGATCATCGCCTAACAAGTAATGGACATCCGAAATGACGCAATGTTTTGCATCACGTCGTGACGTTACGCTTGCCAAGTGGCGTGGCAAGAGAGATTTGCAGCGGTGCGGAGGAAACGATGGCACCGACAAATGCTTCAGTATTCCGCAGCAGATATGTGCTCCCCGACCCGAATGCCAATCCAGTGATTCCTTCTATCGCAGCAGGTTCTCGGGCCAATCGGCGACGATGTAGATCATCGCCGCCAGCGAGGCGACGCACCGGTTGAAATCGTCGCGATCGAGCTTGTCCACCGTGTCGGCGCTGGTGTGGTGGTACCAGAAGTACCGCTCGCGTTCCGTCTGCAATTCCGTCGTGGGGACCCCTTCCGCGTCCAGGGGCGACGTGTCCGCCCCGCCGCCACCCGGCAGAATCCGCGTCGCGCCGGTGGCGCCCAGGAGGCTTGTGACGCCCGTCACCACGTCGCGCAGGCGCCCGGCACCGCTGAACGAGAAGCCTTCCGGACGAAAGACGCCGAAATCCGACTCGATGGCGAGCACGTGGCGCGGCAGTTCGGCCAGGTGATTGGTCCGGTAGGCCCGCGCGCCACGGAGCCCGTTCTCCTCGTTGACCCAGAGCACGAGCCGCACCGTGCGGCGCGGGCGGAGATCGAGCCTGGCCAGGAGCCGGACCGCCTCCCAGGCGGCCAGGCAACCGCCGGCATCGTCCATGGCGCCCGGGCTCAGATCCCAGGAATCGGTGTGCCCGCCAACGATCACATACTGATCCGGCCGCTCCCGGCCCGTGAGTTCGGCCAGGACGTTGCGCGACAGGACATCGGGCCGCGTCTCCGCCGCCAGCCTCAGGCGCAGCCGAATCGGTTCTCGGCGGTCCTGCCACCTCTGCAACAGCAGCGCGTCCTCGACGCTCAGGGCGGCATGGGGAATCGGCGGTACACCGTCCTCGTACCGCATCATCCCCGTGTGCGGCGTCTGCATCGAGAACGGGGTCAGGGAGCGGATCAGGCTTCCGACGGCGCCGGCCCTGGCGGCCTGGATGGCGCCGCGTGAGCGGTAGGGCAAGCCGGAGCCATAGCCGGTGAACGGGTAATTGAACAAGACCAGCCGGCCGCGCGCCTCGGCGGCGCGGTTGGTGAGTTCGGTGAAATCGCGCACGATGAGCAAGTCCGCCGTGATTCCCTCCGGCGGCGTGGCAACGCTTCCGCCCAGCGCGGCGAGGTGCAGCGGCTGTGCGCGCGGCGAGAGCATCTCGAGCGACGCCGGGCCCCGCACCCAGCATGGCACGGGGACCTCCTCGGTCCAGACCCGGTCAAGACGGTCGTGCTTGAGCTCGGACACGATCCAATCGAGGGCGGCTTCGAGGTTGGTGCTGCCGCTCAAGCGCGGACCGAAGCTGTCACACAGGTACGCGAGACGCTCAAACGCCACCGCGCTGTTGGTGGCGGCCTCGATCAATCGGTTCGCCGCGGGGGCATAGGCGGACATGCGGGGCGGGACCGGCGAGGAATCGTCCGCAAGACCCCGGGGAGCCGCCAGCATCATCCACGCCACCGCAATCGAGGAGACAGTTGTCACGCGGCTATGTCGGCGTGTGCGGCGGCGGCAGTCAAAGAGATTCTCTGTTTTCTGCTTTTCACTGTCGGGCGCGGACGCATCATGGACGGCATGTTTCGGCCCGAGATTCGTTCGTTTCATTTTGTCGGCGTGTGCGGCACGGCCATGGCCTCGGCGGCGGCCGCGATGCAGGACCAGGGATACGTGGTGACCGGTTCGGACGAGAACGTCTATCCACCGATGTCGACGTTCCTGGCCGAGCGTGGGGTCGAGGTGATGAACGGCTACGCCGAGCGGAATTTGGCGCACAAGCCCGACCTGGTGGTGATCGGCAACGCGATCTCGCGAGGCAACCCGGAGGCCGAGGCGGTGCTCGACCACAGAACGCGGTACTGCTCCCTGCCGGAGCTGCTGCGCGAGTACTTCATCCGGGGAAAACGCTCGCTTGTGGTGGCGGGCACTCACGGCAAGACCACGACGACCGCGCTGCTGGCCTGGGTGTTCGAGCACAACGGACTCAATCCCAGTTACCTCATCGGCGGCATCCCGACCAACTTCAGCCAGGGCGCCCGGTTCACCGACAGCGACTGGTTCATCATCGAAGGCGACGAATACGACACGGCCTTCTTCGACAAGCGCAGCAAGTTCGTGCATTACCTGCCCGAGGTCGCGATCATCAACAACCTCGAGTTCGATCACGCCGACATCTTCCGCGATCTCGAATCGATCCAGACCAGTTTCTCGCATCTGATCCGACTGGTGCCGCGCAACGGACTGGTCCTGGCCAACGGCGATGACCCGAATCTCGCGCCGCTCCTCGAATTCAAACACTGCCCGATCAAACGGTTCGGTTTTGGCGAGGAGAATCATCTGCGGGCCTTCAAACTGCGGCTGGGAGCGACCGCCACCGAGTTCGAAACCCCCAACCACAAGTACCACCTCAACCTCATCGGCGAACTCAATGTGCGCAACGCCCTCGGGGTCATCGCCTGCGCCCGGCACTGCGGCCTGACCAACGCGCAGATCCAGGCCGCCTTCAACACCTTCAAAGGGGTCAAGCGGCGCCTCGAAGTCCGCGGCGTCGCGGGTGGCATCGTGGTGATCGACGATTTCGGCCATCACCCCACGGCGATTCGCGAGACCCTCAAGGCCCTGCGCCTCAAGTACCCCACCGAAAAGCTCTGGGCCGTGTTCGAGCCGCGCACCAACACCACCCGCCGCAACGTGTTCCAGCGCGAGCTGGCCGACGCCTTCCTGGGCGCCGACGCCGTTGTCATCGCGCAGGTGGCCCGACTCGAACTGCTGGCGCCCCACGAACGCCTCGACCCCGAGCGCCTGATGGCCGACCTCCAGGGCGCGGGCAAGACGGCTGCCTACCTGCCGGACGTCGACTCGATCATCGAGCACCTGGCCGGGAACGTTCAGGGAGGCGATGTGGTCTGCGTCTTCAGCAACGGCGGTTTTGGCGGGCTGCACCAGAAACTCCTCGATCGCCTCGCCCCCCGCCGCGCTTGAGACAGCCCGGACATGGGATCACGCGCAGCCTTGAAATGTGACGGTGACCGGTCAGATGACATCAAAAGCTGGTGAGAAATGCGGGCTAACGGTCCGACCTCGCCACGGGCGGGCCGAGGGCGACACGGAACCCGACGAAGTGAATGCCGTTCGAGGGCGACATCATAAAGCGATTGGCTGAGCGGGCGTATTGAATCTCCTGGTTCCACCCCCCGCCCCGGAACACCTTGAACTTGCTGCTCGCCGGCCCCACCGGATCGGTTGCCGGCGTCTCCGGGTACGGCGCGAACCAGTCAAGACACCATTCCCAAACATTGCCGTGCATGTCATGCAGTCCCCATGCATTAGCCTGTTTGAGCCCGACCGGGTGGCTCCTCGATTCGCTGTTCTCGAGAGTCCACGCGTGGGCGTCCGCAGCCTGGTCGTTGTCCCCGAAACTGAACAGGTTCGTGCTGCCCGCCCGGCACGCATATTCCCACTCCGCCTCGGATGGAAGGCGATACACATAGCCCGCCGGCAGCCGACCCGCCTGCCGCTCCCGTTCGCTCAGCGCCGCGCAATACGCCTCCGCCTCGAACCAGTTCAGTTTCTCGACCGGACAATTCGAGTCGCCCTGGAAATGGCTCGGATTGCCGCCCATCAGGGCGGAGTACTCGGCCTGGGTCACCTCGTGCCTCCCGAGCCAGTAATCCCGCGTGATGGTGACCGGTTGCCGGATTCGGACAAACGAGCCGGCCTTGATCGGCACCATGTTGGTCAGCGGAACCAACCCGGCGGTCGATGATTGCGCCGGTGTGTCGTTGGCCAAACCGCTCGAGGTCACGCCGGGCTTCTCGCAGCCGGTCGAGCTCAACCAGACCGCGGCCAGCGCAAACGAGCCTGCGGCTGCCGCCCAGAAGCGAGGTGAATGCGTTTTCATGGTTCAAAATCGACTCGTACGTGCCGGTCCGAAGGCTTCAACGAGACGGTCTGTTCCTTGCCGCCAGCCCAGCGAATCCAGAGGCCCGCCGGCCGCTCCCGCAGACCCAGCACCTGCGTCGAGGCGTCCTGCGACCAGTAGCCTGATCCCGCCTGGATGATGCGGCAAGGCCCCGTCCGATCGCCGGCGTAGATGACACGCAGCCGCGCGCCCACGCCGTCCGGATTCCCGGGCGGCCCGCGCAGCGAGACGCGCAATCCGGGCCGTCCGCGCCGATTCTCCAGCAGGCAAACGGCGCCGTTGTTCTGTGCCACGGCCAGATCGGCACGCGCGTCCCGGTTGAAATCGCACACCGCTGCGCCTCTCTGTTCGCCCAGAATCCTGATGCCGCTCAGCGAGCCGTCGACCGCCTCGAAGCGCCCCTGCCCAGTCCCTCGCACCCACAATCCACGGCCGCCGTCGTCGCGGGTCAGATCGGAACCCGAGCCGAAGAAGTTTTGGCCCAGGAACAGATCCTCGAAGCCATCGCCGTCGAAGTCGCCCACGTTGACGGCAAAGACAGGCGCCGCCTGGGCTTCGAGGGGGAGGGCGACCGGTTCGAAGCGAGCGCCGCGATTCAGAAAGACAGTCGACGCCAGATGCGCCGCCTCGAAACGGCGCGGCTTCTCCGCGCCCGGAGGGAGGATGTCCTCGATTGTCGCTTCGGCAAAGGCTTGATGCGTCGGGAAACGGTGGACCAGGTCCGGCAAACCCCGCGCCAGCCACGCGCGGTCGCGCACCGGCAGCCACCTGTCCCCGCTCCGCCACGGCTCGACCAGCTCGATGAGACCGTCTTCGTTCCAATCGCCCCAGAGAACCTGGAACGTCGTGGGCTGATGCAGCTCGTAGATTGTGTTGCGCCCCCAGTTGCCGCACGCCAGATCGAGTCTGCCGTCGCCGTCAAAATCCCCCGCCGCCACACTCGTCCACCAGCCCGTCATCCCGGCAAGCCCCCACAACTCCGTCGCGTCGACAAAACGTCCGCCCTCATTCCGGAAGACCCGAATGGGGCCCCATTCGAGAGCAAGCGCCAGGTCGCTGTCGCCGTCTCCATCCAGGTCCGCAAACGCGGCGCCGCTCACGAGACCGATCCGCTCGAATGGGTGGTTGAGCGCCCCGCCAGACTCGAGTGTGCCGCCGTCGTTCACCCACAGCGCCGACGAGACCGGCTCGGGATAGCGCCCCGGCTCAAACCGACCGCCCACAAACAGGTCCAGATCGCCGTCTCCGTCGATGTCGGCTGTGGTCATCGGTCCGAGGCTGGCATTGACCGACGGCCATGACTGAACAGCGCCCAGGTTCGCAACCATCGAGTCGAAGATGGCGCTCCGCGGCGAAGCCGCGGCTTCGTCGTGCGATGCGGCCACGAGCACATGGCGGTTGCCGACGCCGTCGGGCCAGCCGACCAGAGCCCCTTGATTCGCCGGAGCTTCCGCGGTTGTCTCGAGCTTGCGAAAGCCGCGCCCCTCCTCGTTGACAAGAACCGCCAGCCGGCTCCCGCGGTCCGAAGACACCAGCAGATCCTCCCACCCGTCGCCATTGACGTCATACCAGCTCACGCCCGGCCCCAACCGGCTCAGGCGTCGAGGGAGCAAAGGCTGTTGGGCCCAGTCGTCAAACGGCGCCTCGACGTGGGCGTGGTTGAGCATCCCGCTCACATCGGCGAAGAGAGGATCTTCGGACGCCGGGGCGGCAGGTCGTGTCGGGGCGCCGTTTGGCGGCTCATGGATCTCGTAGACGCGATTGGCGACGACATTGCTGACAACGCTCCGCGACCCGTCGCGCCACTGCACTTCGAGCCGGAGCGATTCCACGGGATCCGGCGCGGCCGCAAACACGCGCATCGCCTGATCGCCCGACATGTAGCGTCCGCCGCAAATCATCTCCTGGGATTGCGTCAGCGAGGGGCCGATCAGCCGAATGCGGGCTCCGATCCCCTGGGTATTGGGCGGTTCTCCCTTTAAACGCACCGCAATCCGCCCTTCGGACGCGTTGTTCCGGTACAAGCTCGCCACCGCGTTCAGGTTGTTCACCACCACGTCCAGGTCGCCGTCATTATCGAGATCGCCCAGTGCGGCTCCGTTCGAGATGCCCTCGCGGTCGAATCCCCACGCGCTGGACAGATCGAAGGTCCCATCGCCGCGATTGCGGAAAGCGAGGGAGCGCGTGGGCCATGCAGGGTGCAGCCGGCGGGCCCGCTTCCGCTGCTCGAACGTCATCCGGCGCATGCCCTGCACCATCTGGTCATGGCTGTCCTGGTCCATCACGTCCATCCCGAACCCGGTCGTGACGAGCAGGTCTTCGCAGCCGTCCAGATCCACGTCGACGAACATGGGACACCAGGACCAGCCGGTCGTCGCCACTCCGGCCATCAGGGCGATCTCGCCGTAGGACCCGTCCGCGCGACCGAGGAAGAGCATGTTCCGGTTGAAACGCGGCTGCTCCTCGCTCTGCTCGATTTCGTGCGGCTTCGGGCGGTCCCGCGACAACTGCGTCATCCGCTTCGCATGGTCCCGGGCCAGCATGTCCAGCACGAAGATGTCGTCCCACCCGTCGCGGTTCACATCCGCGAAGTCCAGCCCCATCGAGGACCGGCTGGTGTGGCGGAATTGCACGCGGGGCAGCGCGCGGAAGGTTCCCCGGCCCGTGTTCATCCACACGCGGTCCGGTGAGGCGTTGTCGTTGCACACGTAGAAATCGGGCGCGCCGTCCTGATTGAGATCCCGGAACATGACCGAAAGCCCCCAGTCGCGCGTGGGCGGGATGGGCTTGCCTCCTTCGTCCAGAAACACGCCCGGATCGAATAGAATCGACACGAACCGGCCCTGCCCGTCGTTCCGGTAAAGCCCGTGATACTCCGGCAGCTCGCGCACGCTCCCGTCAGGCAACGCCTGGAACCGGTCTTTCCAATACGGCAGCGTCGTCGGCTGATCGTTGACTTTCGTCACCACCCATTGGCCTCCCCGCCTGGCCAGCGAGAACCGGGTTGTCGCATCGGCCAGGTGCATCACGTCGATATAGTGCGTGCAGTACAAGTCCAGATCCCCGTCCCCGTCGATGTCCGCCAAGGCCAGCGACGTGGCCGACGCAGTGCGCGAGAGACCCGAATCGAGACGCTCCGTCAGCCGCCCCTTGCCGTCATTAAGAAAGAGACGCGTCCCTGCGCCGATCGAATTGACCAGCAGATCCAGACTGCCGTCGCCGTCCACATCGGCAAATGCCGCGCCGGTCGAGTCCTGGTCCGGGCACGCCGCATCGCCGGGATCCGCTTCCCGGAACCGCCAGTTGCCCAGGTTGCGGTAGAGCCGGTTCGGCCCCTGCAACGCGCAGAAGTAAAAATCCACCCACCCGTCGCCATCCACATCGCCAATGGCCACACCCGCCCCGTTGTGGGCGACGGCGTTCGTCAGATAGGCGTCTCCTTCGAGAAGGTTCGTGAAAGTCACGCCCGTGCGGCGCGAATCGGTGAGGCTGAAGCCGGGGCTCTTGCCTGGCTCGGGACGGACCTCCACGCTACGGACCGCGATGTCGCCGGACCCCGTTGCGTGCGTGTCAGCGGCCTCAAGACTGGCTTGCGCGAGCGCCTCGATCGCGATGCACAGCAGGACCGGCCGAATCATGGCGTCGAGGAGACGAGCGGGCGCCCGGTTGTCAACGTCTGACCGTGGCCGCCCGGCGCGGTCACTTGATCCCCGCCAGGCGTTGGCGCCAGATCTTGTAGAGATGGACGGTGGCCTGGACGTCGCGCAGGCAGTACTCGGCGATCTCGCGGTGGCGTCCCTCCGCCATGAGGCGTCCCACATCCATCCCGGTGACGCCGTGGCTCTTCGGCGAACCGATTCCGAACGCCTTGCAGTAGAAATCGAGGTTGAATCGGCGCGCCGCCCCGTCGCGTCCGCTCACCCCGTAAAAGGTGAGCTGCTCGGCCAGGTCGCAGTGCGGTTCGGTGGTGAATCGGTATCCCAGCCATTCCTTGCGGGTGATCGGCACATTCAACAGCGCCGAGCGCAGGTAGAGAAACGGGACGTCAAAGCCGCGCCCGTTGAATGTCACGATCTGATCGTAATGCCTGGCCACATCCCAGAAGGCAGTCAGCGTCTCGGACTCGTCAATGCAGGCGACAAACTCCACCGGCTCGGTGCCTCCCTCGCCTTCGCCCGGGTCGTAATCGGTCGCCGTGAACAGGACCTGGCCGCGCGCGGTGTCGGCGTTGAGCATGGCGATGCAGACCACCCGCGCCGTGAGAGGCCACAGACTGAATTGGTGCTCGATTTCGGCGCGACGCGCCTCGCGTGCGGCGGGATCGGTGAGGCGCTCCGCATCGCGGTGCAGGAACTCCCATTGCGCATCGTCAAACTCCTCGCGCGGACAAGCCGCTGTCTCGATATCGAAGACCAGAGTCGCCATAAAAAAAGAAGGCCAACTCCAAGCCGCGGCGGTCACTTGATCGGGACCGCACTCGGGCGGCCTGGAGTTGGACCAACGTGGATGAGGTTACCTCTTCTTAGCCTTCTTGGCTGGCTTCTTGGCTGTTTTCTTGGCAGGTTTCTTGGCTGCGGCCACGTCGTCTCACCTCCTCTCCCAGGTTGAGGGTTGAACCACCATCGGGGCGCGAGAAATGATCATATGCGCTTCGTCACCGTTCGGCTGCTCGGGCGGAGTATGAAGAGACTCGTTTGACATTTCAACAACGGATTTCAATTAACGTGCAACCCGCAACCCAACTCGCAACCCAACTCGATTTGACGCGCGCCGCGGAAACGGTCATAACGGGTGGGCTAACATGTTTTGAGCGCGCACTCGATCTCACGCCCTATGCCGCCCACCCTTTCTCCCGCCGCAAACCTCCGGGCCTGGCAGCTCCGCATCTTCTGGCTGCTCTGGGGCGCCTACGCGTCCTATTACCTGTGCCGCGTCAATTTCGCCGTCGCCCAGCCAATGATGTTGAAGGAGTTCACCGACTGGACCGCGGCCCAGATCGGCACCATCCCTTCCGTCTACGCCGCCTGTTACGCAGCCGGCCAACTCGTCAATGGCACGCTCGGCCAACGCTACGGCGCCCGTCACCTGATGACCATGGCCCTCCTGGTGGCGTCCGTCACCAACCTCCTCTTCTCGCGGACATCCTCCTTCCCCGTCATGCTCGCCCTCTGGGGCGTCAACGGATACGCCCAGTCCGCCGGCTGGTCGCTCCTGGTGCAGACGATCGCCAATTGGAACACATCCCAACGCCGCGGCACCGTCATCGGCCTCATCTCAACCTGCTACCAGGTCGGCAATGTCGTCTCCTGGTTGCTCGCGGGCATGCTCTGCGACACCGTCGGCTGGCGCGCCGCCTTCTGGGTCCCCAGCCTCATCCTCCTCCCCATGGCCGCCGTCTTCTTCGCCTTCCTTCGCAACGCGCCCGAAGACGCCGGCTTCCCGCCGGTCCGGGACGACGTCGGCCACGAAACCCCGGTGGACGCTTCGAAGCCCGCGTCCGCCGCAGCGCCTGCCGCCGCCCTGTCCACACGCCAGATTCTGGCCCTCACCTTGTCGAACCGTGTTCTCTGGGTGCTGGCTGTCGGCTTCTTCTGCATGAACTCGGTCCGCTACACCTTCATGAACTGGAGCGTGCAGTACATGGCCGACTTTCAGGGGCGCGGCATCAAGGGCAGCGCCCTCACCGCCGTCGCCATCCCTCTGATCGGATCCTTGGGCGCCATCGCCGCCGGCTGGGCCTCGGACACCCTCTTCGGCAAACGCCGCGCGCCGGTCTGCGCCATCATGCTCGTCGCCCTGGCCGCCGTCTGCGTCGGCTTCGCCTGGATCCCCCAGGGACAATGGGTCTGGGCCACCGTCGCAATGGGCTTGGCCGGTTTCTTCATCTACGGTCCCGATATGCTCATGAGCGGCGCCGCCACCGTCGACGTCAGCCATCCGAAGGCCGCGTCCATCGCGACCGGCCTCACCATGTGCCTGGGTGCCACCGGCGCCATCTTCTCCGGAGCCGGCATCGGCTGGCTCAAGGATCGCGCGCACGGCGACTGGGCGCTGGTCTTCTACTTCATCGCCGGCCTCGCCGTCGTCTCCGCGCTCCTCATGATCGCCATCTGGAATGCGCGTCCGAAAGGAGCCAAGTGAAATGAACGACGCCCTCCGCCTCGAACCCCGCGGTTGGCAACCCGCCACCCGCCGGCGACTCGAAAGGTTGATCCGGACCGGCCCAGGCCGCCATCGGTCGGCCGCGTTCGACTTCGACAATACCCTGGTCTGCGGCGATATCGGCGAGGCGACTTTGGCTCTGCTCGCGCGCGACGGGCTGATTCGAGCCGAACATCTCGCCCCCCACATCGCTCCCGAGTTCCGATCCAGCGGCGGCCAGCGGATCTCGCCCCGCTCCGGCGCCGATCTGACGGACTACTACGAGGCGTTTCTCGATCCGACCGCCCACGGGGGTCTCGATCCGACTCCGCTGGCCAACGGTTACGTGTGGGCCGCGACGGTGATGCAGGGATTGAGCGTCCAGGACGTGGCGCGCGCCACCCGAGAGGTCTGGAGGCTCTCCCGCCCCGGACGCAACACCTTCATCGCGACTGCTCCCGGGCGGACCGGCTATCCGGTCCCCTTCTTCTACCCGGAGATGGTCGACCTCCTCGCCGTGTTGCTCGAAAGCGGGTTCGACGTCTGGATCGTCTCGGCAAGCAATGTCTGGAGCGTCCGCTGGATGGTCGTCGAAGCACTCAATCCCCTGCTGCGCTCCCGTGGCGCGCGCATGCCCATCCGCCCCGATCACGTGATCGGTGTCTCGACTCTGCTCCTGGACCGGCAAGAACGGTTCCACAAAGATCCTGTCCTGGTCCGAACCGATCCCGCCTACGCGGACATGAACATGCGAACGCTCGCCCGGTTCCGCCTTTCGGACCAGATTCAGTTTCCCGCGCCGGTCTATTCGGGCAAGGTCGCGGCTCTATGGGATGCGATCGGACAGCCTCCCTTCCTCGCCGCGGGCGACAGTCCCGGAGACTTGCCGATGCTCACATTCGCCACGAACCGGCTCTGGATCGCCCGATCCAACAAGCCTGGATACCAAGCCGCCATGAGCGCCGCCCGTCAGGCCGCCGGCGCCCAGAACTGGCTCATCCAGCCAACAGAGACGGCCGAGCAGCCCGGGTTCAAGCCCGAATTGGGATTGGTCTAACCCGCATGTTTCACACCCCGTCGGTGCACATGGCGGTCAGACTTCGCGAGAGAACTGCTATGCGGGTTAGACTCCGCCTCGCCAGGTGACGCTCGCCAGGTGGCGCTTGTCAACGCATGGCAGGGCTTGGTACGTTCCCGCGCTTCGATGGATTACAAAGACACACTCAATCTGCCCCGCACCGACTTCCCCATGAAGGCGGATCTGGCGGCACGCGAACCCAACCGATTGGCCGCTTGGGAGGCGGCCCGTCTCTATCACCAGATCCAAAGCGCCCGCGCCGCGGCCCCCAAGTTCGTTCTGCATGACGGCCCGCCCTTCGCGAACGGCGAGGTCCATGTCGGAACCGCCTGGAACAAAATCCTCAAGGACATCACGGTCAAATACAAGACACTCCGCGGATTCCAGGCGCCGTATGTGCCGGGCTGGGATTGCCACGGTCTGCCGATCGAATTCAAAGTCGGCCAGGAGATGCGCAAGTCGGGGGTGGCCGCCGCCGACCCCGCCGTCATCCGCAAGGCCTGCGACGCCTACGCGCGCAAGTTTATCGACATCCAGAGAGCCCAGTTCAAGCGCCTCGGCGTCCTGGGCGACTGGGAAAAACCGTACCTCACGTTGGACAAGGAGTACGAGGCCGCCGAGTTGCGATTGTTCGCCGATCTGATCGGGCGGGGTTTCATCTATCGAGGCAAGAAGCCGGTCTATTGGAGCATCCCCTGCCGGACCGCCCTGGCCGAGGCCGAGGTCGAGTACCAGGACCACGTCAGCCAGAGCATCTATGTGAAGCTCCCCATCGTCGGACACCCGGGACTCAACGCGGTGATCTGGACAACCACGCCCTGGACGCTCCCGGCCAATCTGGCCGTCGCCTATAACTCGACGTTCAGTTACTCGCTCGTCCTGGCCGGCGGCGAGAGTTACATCGTCTCCACACTCCGCCTGTCCGCCGTCGCCGAGCAGTGCGGCTGGGACGGCTACCAGATCATCCAGAGCCTCACCGGCGAACACCTCGCCCAACTCGAATACCAGCACCCGTTCTGCCAGCGCACCGGCAGGTTCTTCGCCGGCGACGAATTCGTCGACAATGCCACCGGCACCGGCTTCGTTCATGTCGCCCCCGGCCACGGTCTCGAAGACTACCACCTGGGAATGCGCGTCGGCTTGCCCATCTACTCGCCCGTCGATGATGACGGCTGCCTCACCCACACCCCCGATTTGCCGGCCGATCAACAGATGCCGACCGATATGCTCGGCAAGTCAATCCTCGAAAAACACGGGAAAAGCGACGCGAACGAAACGGTGCTCCACGCGCTGCGGGTGCGCAAGGCGCTGCTTCACCAGGAGAACTACCACCACAGCTATCCCCACTGCTGGCGCAGTAAAACACCCATCATCTTCCGCGCCATGGACCAGTGGTTCGTCCGGATCGACCACGCGCCACCCGACGCGCCCGCCCCCTTCCGACAACAAGCCCTCGATGCGATCGGCCACGTCCATTGGGTGCCCGCCTGGGGCCGCACCCGGATCGAAGCCGCCGTCAAAGGCCGGCCCGATTGGTGCATCTCCCGCCAGCGCGCCTGGGGCGTCCCTATCCCCGCCTTCTCCGACCCGCAAGGCAATCCCATCCTCGATGCCCG
>Ga0116154_10002248_pt1 | contig 14895 bp, 17 predicted proteins | sample AD_UKC030_MetaG_FD_89898 | JGI IMG/M metagenome (GOLD analysis project Ga0116154, IMG submission 89898) | Active sludge microbial communities of municipal wastewater-treating anaerobic digesters from USA - AD_UKC030_MetaG | ecosystem: Engineered > Bioreactor > Anaerobic > Digestate | place: USA...
ATGACGATTTTCAAGTCAGCCTCGATTTCGGGGCTGAATTTTATTTTAACGATGTGCTCGCCTAAATCTTTGAGGTGTTTCTCCATTTTTACCTGGTCTAAAGTGATGCTAATCCCCTTTTCTTTTAGTTTCTCGGCTATTTCATTTTCACTGACTGCGCCAAAAACGCTTTTATCATCGCCGACTTTCAAAGAAAATTCCAATTTCCAGCCAGCCATTTGTTTGGCTTGCCGTTCAAAATCTTCTTTTTGCGCTTGTTTCTCTTGCTCCAAAGCACTGCGGCGCGCCTCTATGCTTTTTACCTTTTCCGCCGTCGCCATTTCCACCAATCCCTGGGGCAGCAAAAAGTTTTTGGCATAACCATCCGAAACGTCTTTAATTTCAAACTTTTTTCCTAATTTAGCCACGTCTTTTAATAAAATTATTTTCATTTTTTATTGAGCGATTAATTGTTGCGCGACTTCTAAAGCTTTATCTAATTGCGGATCTTTATCGTTTTCATAATCTTTGTCAGTCAGTTCAACTTTGTAATCCGGTTCCAAGCCGTTGCCATTTAGGGAAAGGCCGCTGGGCGTCAGCCATTCCGCTATTGTTAATTTAATCAGGGAATTATCAGGCATATCTTCGACTTCCTGAACCGAACCCTTACCGAATGTTTTTTGCCCCACGATTTTTATCTGGCGATTGTCGCGTAAGGCGCCAGCCAGGATTTCCGAAGCTGAAGCTGAGCCTTCATTGGCCAAAATTACCACCGGCATATTTAATAACGCCTGATTGCCGCTCGCTTTCAAAACGGTTTCATTCTCCCCCTTAATGCTTTCGCGGACGACGACATCGCCCTGTTTCAGGAACCAGCCGGCGATATCAACTGAAACTTCCAGATAACCGCCCGGATTATTGCGCAAATCCAAAATAAGGGCCGGAGATTTTTTCACGAAAGCGTCTAGAACAGCCCGATAAAATTCATAATTCGTATTGTCGCTAAAACTGGAAAGGGTGACGTGCGCGATGTTGTCTTTTAAGAATTCCGTTTTAACCGAAGGCACGGAAATCGTTTCCCGCTTAATGGTAAAATCCTGCGGTTTTTCGAAATTGCTTCGGAAAATAGTCAATTTAACTTCAGTGCCTTCTGGCCCGCGGATCAAATCAACCGCTTCTTCTGAACTCATATCGCTGGACTCTTTTCCGTCTATAGCCACAATCTGGTCGCCTGGTTTTAGTCCGGCTTTCCAAGCGGGCGTTCCATCAATCGGCGAGATAACTGTTAAAACACCCTTTTTTACGCCGATTTCAATGCCAATGCCGCTGAAGTTGCCAGTAACGTTTTCGTTGAATTCCTTGGCTTCTTTGGGATTAAAGAAGGTGGAGTAAGGATCGCCTAAGGAATTCAAAAGGCCACGCACGGCTCCGTAGACCATATCCTGTTTGTTCAGCTCGCCGGATTTAACATAATCGTCTTGAATCAAGCGCCAAGTATCCCAAAACAAGTTGAAATCCACGTCAGCCGGTTTATCCGTTTCCAAATTCTTCACGCCTCGGACTAAGTTGATGGAAGGGTAATATTTTTTGCCAACATTGATTCCGGCCCAAAAAACTCCGGCCAAAAGGATCAAGCCGGCTAAAATGATGCCGGTCGTTTTTCCGATTTTACGCCAATCCATCTTCTTAATAGATTTAATTTTTATTCTAACCATAATTGTATTGATTATAGCGTAAATTTCCAGCCATTTCAATTTAAAGGAAATGATTGAATTGGCTCATATTCGGTTCCGCCTTTCTTGCGACTACTGTTAAAAAGCACAACTTCTTCCGCTGGAAATTCTCTGATATAGTTCTTTTTAATTTGTCTGTTAGGTTTATCAGCTCCGAATTTTAATCTGGCCAAGGTGACGTGCGGGTTAAATTTCTTGTAATCTGTTTGAAAATTTATGCCTTTATCCAAAAGCGCCTTTTCCAATTCATTTTTTAATTCATTCAGGATGTCTTTTGTCTCCAGCCTTAACCAGATCATTCTTTCGTTTGAATCCGGACCATAGCCGATTTCTTTGCATTTTAAAACAAAAGATTGAATGTTTTGAACGGCTTTTTGACCGGCCTCAATAACTGACGCTAATTGTTCTTCGGCCAAATACCCGATAAACACAACGGTTATATGCAAGTTTTCTTTCGTTGTCCAGCGCCAGACGTCCTTTTCTCCTATCTTGGCCAGATTGATAATCTCTTCTTTGATGTGTTCCGGGATCTCCATGGCAAAGAATAACCTTAATTGTTCCATATTTTTAAATTGTAGCGGAGTTTCTTTCGTTTGTCTAATTTTGTTCCTCTGATATAATTAAAATAAGAATGTACATCAATGAAGTCATTCCTTTAACTAATTTGCCGCGTTCCCAGCCGCAAATTTTGAGTTATTTTAGTTCTCAAAGATTAACTTGGGGCTCATTAGTTGCCATCCCCTTAGCTAAAAAAATGGCAAATGGAATGGTTATTTCCTCCAAGGCCATTGAATCTAAAATTAACATCAAAAAGTCCAATTTTAGCCTTAAGCCGCTAAAAGAGACGGTGAATCTTGGTCCGATTGTCACCAAGAACCAGTATCTTTTATTGGAATGGCTGGCTCAATATTATTATTTGCCTCTGACCGGTCTCTTCCGGTCGGCGCTGGCCGATTTGAGGTTCTTAAAAAAAATGCCGGCGCTTAAGTTTTCCGCCCTTGCCCTTCCGGAACCCCATAAAGAAAAGACGTACTTGTTCCAGGATGATTTTTCTTTTTTGAAACAGAAAATCAAGAAAGCCATAGAAAGCAACCGGCAAGTTTTTATTCTCCTTCCCAATCAGATAAAATTGGAGATTTATAAGGAGCGGCTATCGGAATTAAATGAGGAAATTATTGTTTTTAATAAAACTCAATCGCAAAGAGCATTGGTAAAGGCTTACTCCGATATAAATCAGAATCGGAAGAAAATAATCATGGGTCTGCGTTCTTCGGTTTTTGCGCCATTTAATGATCTGGGGCTAATTATTGTCGTTGACGAAGAAAATTCCAGCCATGAAACCTGGGAACCGCAGATTCAATTCAGCGCTAAAAAAGCTGCGGAAAAATTGGCCGATTTATTCCAAGGCCAGTTGATATTTACCAGCGCCAATCCCAGTTTGGAAAATTGGTTTTTAATCAAGAAGGGACTGCTGGTCGTTCGCGGGGAAATGCCGGCTATCCCCTCTCAAACCACGGAAATAATTGATTTGCGAAAAAATGTCTCCGGTACAATAATCGCACCAAGCGTGCTGGAAGGAATAAAAGAAATTTTGAAGAAAAAAGGTCGGGTTTTACTGGTAGTTAACCGCCGCGGTTTGGCGCCGGCCTTGATTTGTGAGGATTGCGGTTTTGTTTTGAAATGCCCTAATTGCGAAGCAGCTCTGGTCTATCATTATTTGCTGCCGCTCTTGGAACTGCGCTGCCATCATTGCGGCTTCCGACAGGCCCCAACCGATCTTTGTCCTAATTGCCAGAGTCATCTGATTAAATTCTTCGGCATAGCTACGCAAAAAGCAGTGAATTTTTTGCAGAAAAGTTTTCCGGACGTAACAATAGAAAAATTTGACTCCGATAACTTAAAGAGTGTCAAAGCGGAAAAAGAATGTTTCTCCCGATTTGACAGCGGCCAGACGCAAATTTTAGTCGCTACCGAACTCTTTTTCAAATTTCTGGATGAATTGACTGGTAAAATTGATTTGAGTATTTTAGCCTCAGCCGAACAAACCCTGGCTTTTCCTGATTTTCGCAGCGAAGAACGTCTGAAAAGGACTGTGCAAAAGCTTTCTTTTGTGAGCCAGAAACTGACCATTCAGACATTTAACCCGGAAAAAGACTTCTTCCAAAACATTCACAACCTTGATAAATTCTACTCAAATGAGTTAGAATTGAGATCGCAGCTTTCTTATCCGCCCTATTTTGAGATAATTAAAATTACTGTTTGGCATCGGAATTTGGCGCAAGCTAACCGTTTGGCGCAGTACTATTATCAGCATTTGAAACAGCGCGCCGCCAAATTATTTCAGCCGGAAGATTATAAGATTTTGCCTCCGGCCTCGGCCTTTATTCCCAAAATAAACAATCGCTATGCCAAGGAAATATTCCTGCGCTTTAAAAGCGATCCAACCGCTCCCCTTTCTTTGGCAGTGATAATTAATCGCAATAAAGTGATTAATTTCTTACCTAATGATGTTTCTATTAAAATTAACCCGATTAACTTGCTTTAAATTATGGACGATCAAATTTTAACCATCAAAAATAAAAAACAGGAAGAATTTCTAAGAAAGCCGACGGAAGCCGTGCTTGATCTTAATGACCGGAAAATAACCGAACTGATAGAAGGAATGAAGGAGATTCTCATTAAGCGTCAGGGAGCCGGATTGGCAGCCAATCAAATCGGAGAAAACAAAAGAATTTTTATCGCCCAGTTTGAGGGAAAAATTTACGCCTTCATCAATCCGCAAATTGTTAAGGTTTCCAAGAAAAACGTTGTTTTGGAAGAAGGCTGCTTGAGCGTTCCCGGCATTGTCGGCTTGGTTAGCCGCAGCCAAAAAATAACCGTCCAAGCTTTTAATGAATTGGGAAAGCCGATTAAAATAAAAGCTAAAGATATTTTGGCGCGCATTTGCCAGCATGAGATTGACCATCTTTCTGGAGTACTTTTCATTGATAAGGCCACTAAGCTTTTTCGCGTTTCCACCAATGAAAAAACAGCCGATTAAAATCATTTTTTGGGGCACTCCGTATTTTAGCGCCAAAATTCTGGAAGCTTTAATTAATGCTGATTTTTCGCCTATTTTAACGATTACAGCCTTGGATAAGCCCAAAGGCCGTGGATTGGAGAAGCAGGCCTCAGAAGCCAAAAGAATGGCTATAAAACACGGTTTAAACGTGGCTCAACCTCAGAAACTCAAGGAAATCAGCTTTTTAGAACAGATACGGATCTTGAAGCCGGATTTATTCGTCGTTGCCAGCTATGGCAAAATCATTCCCAAAGAAATCCTGGAAATTCCCAAATTAGGCTGTCTTAATGTTCATCCCTCGCTGTTGCCCTGCCATCGTGGCGCTTCGCCTATCCAAGCTACTATTCTAAGCGGCGAAAAGGAAACCGGCGTTACTATTATGTTGATGGATGAAGAAATGGATCATGGGCCGATTCTGGCAAATTCCCAATTCCAAATTCAAAACCTTAAAATAACTTTCAAAGAATTGGAGGAAATATTGATTGCCGAGTCGTCCCGGCTTTTAATCGAGACGTTGCCGAAATGGATTAACGGCGAAATCAAACCAAAGCCGCAAGATAATAATCGGGCGACATTTTGTAAGATTATCAAAAAAGAAGACGCCAAAATAAACTTTAATGAGTCGGCTGCGGTCATTGAAAGAAAAATCCGGGCTTTCAATCCCTGGCCCGGAACTTATTTCGAAATTAACGCTAAAAAATTCAAAATCTTGGAAGCGGATGTTCTGGCTGACGCGACCCCAATCGCTAAAAAACCCGGCGATATTTTCTGTTTCAATAAAAAACTGGCTATCCGGTGCGGGGAGGGCGTTTTAATAGTTGAAAAAATCCAACCCGAAAGCAAAGACCCTATTGGAGGTTACGCTTTTTGGTGCGGTTACCAAAATAAATTAAAATGATAAAGGCGGAAACAAGGTTCCGCCTTTCTTGGGTTTTATCCCCGAAATTTGTTGAAGATTACCGCTGCGAGCGCATACGCTCGCCTTTTTGTTTCTTTGGAGACTTTCCTGTCCGGATCTTGCGTACTGGAGCCGTGGTCAATCGTTCCTGCCAGAAACGGCGTCAATGAATTGCCCGTTTTCCTGGGTCGGGCAATGAAGTGGAAATCGAAGTCGCCATCCCTGACAGTCGCCTCTATCACCTGAGCCATTTCGCCTCCTTTTTAAAGTTTGTTAAATTGCCTTAACTATATTATAGCACAATATTATCTTTTTCGTCAATTAAAAAATGGAAAACCGAGAGTATTCTCGGTTGTCAAAAGAAATATCCTTTCTGAGTTAAGAATAGTGGCCAGGGCCTGGCTAAAACGTTAAATTAGGAAAGCAGCTTGAAAATGATTACGGCAATCGCCCAAACGATGCTGGCCGCCAACACTCCGGCGACAAAGCCGCTCAGGGAAGAAGCAATGGCCTTTCCCAGTTTAAAACGGAAAGTTCGCGGCTCGTTGGAAACAAAATCGTCTCTACTCATATCTTTATTGTAAGAAACCCTGCCTTAAAGTCAATGGTTAAGAAACCGGGTTTATAAAAACTTATCAACGAAGAAAATTATTAGGCCGAAAACCGTAGCCACGGCTGATAAAATCCAAAAACGCATTGTGATTTTCGTTTCCGGCCAGCCGATTGCTTCAAGATGATGATGAATGGGGGTGGATAAGAAAACTTTTTTATGCCTGATTTTTTTACTGGTCATTTGGATGATAACGGAAAGCGATTCTACCACCAGAATGAATCCGAAAAATGGTAAAAGCAAAGCGGTATTGGTGAGCATCACCAAAATTCCCAAAGTAATGCCTAGAGCCATTGATCCCGTATCGCCCATAAAAAAGCGGGCGGGATAAACATTGAACCACAAAAAGGCTATGAGAGCGCCGCTGATGACGCCGGTTAAAGCGGCTAAATCGTATTTCCCCTGAACAAAGGCCACGACGCATAGAGCCAGATACGCAAAAAGTAGAACTCCGCCAGCCAATCCGTCCAAACCGTCAGTTTCGTTGGTAGAAAAAGCCGTGGCAATAATCATAAAAAAGAATACCAGAATATACCAAGGCCCTAAGGCAATATCGCCCAAAAAAGGAATATGAATGAAATCCCAACCCAATTTGAAATAAAACCACCAAGCGCCCACTGCGGCAATAACGGCAAAAAGCACGAGCTTGTGCCGCACCTTCAATCCCCCGCCTTTCGGACCGATGTGCAAAACTCCCATCAGATCATCGGCAAAGCCGATCAGCGCGGCGACCAACAAGGAAAAAATCGGCAAATAAGTTTGCGGCCGGCTGACAAAATTTAAATAATTCCAAAATCCGTCAAAAATCAGGCTTAATATCCAAAGCAGCAAGGCAATCGCTCCGGTAACAAACCACACCAAAATACCGCCCATTGTCGGTGTACCGGATTTTTTCTGATGCATTTGCGTGAAAATCGGCGCGCCTTCAGTCCTGATTTGCTTGCCGATTTTGTATTTATAAAGAAAGTGGCTGAGAACCGGCGTCAACAACATAGCGGCTATAAAAGAAACGGCAGTCAGACTTAAAACTCGAACCACTTGGCCTAAAACTTCAGAATACATAAGCGTTTTTTACCCATCTTAACAGGGTCTCTACATCATTATATCGGGAACCGGAGTTTAAAACAACAATCAGCAAACGCCGTTCCTGACCGGGAAATCTGGAGCTGGGAGCAATAAACAGTCCCAGATAGGTTTCTTTGGCCTCATCGGTAAAGCCGGTTTTTCCGCCCAAATATTTCATGTTCAAATCTTTCAAAATGGGCGGCGCCTGAGCCATCAAATTAATGTTATTCAATTCATGCTTGATTTTCAAATTTTGGGAAATTACCGTTGTTTGATCCGTTTGGGTAAGGACGATGATTTCCGGATAATTTTGCAAAATATACTGCGCCAGGCGCTTTAAATCTTCGGCCGTGGACTGATTGGCCATATTCAAACCGCTGGAATCGGCAAAACTGGTTCTGGTCATGTTTAATTTTTTGGCTTCAGCATTCATCAGTTCTACAAAATTTTGACTATCCAGACTTTCCGCAAAAGCCTCCGCCGCTTTATTGGAAGAAATTAAAAGCATTATTTTCATTAAATCATCGGCTTTAAAAATTTCTCCGGCTTGGAGAGAATTGCTTTTAGCTCCGTCAATGCTGATTGCTTTTTCGCTTACCAGTATCGGAGTATCGGCTGAAAGCTGTTTTTTTACCAAAAGCGCTGTCATCAATTTGCTGATGGAGGCAATGGGCCGGCGTAGATTCAAATTCTTTTGGAAAAACATAAAACCCGTATCAATGTCGCTGACCAAAGCGATTTCCGCGTTCAAATCCGGGTCGGCCACCTTCCAATCGCGAATAGGATAAATGTTTGCCTGTTCCTGAGAGGCGAGGTAAAACGGCGTTTCCGGAAAATTATCGGATATTTTATCGGAGAAATTTAAAAAATATCGGCTATAGAACCAAGTGCCGAAATATCCCAAAACTATTAAACCGAAAATTAAAAATAAAAATTTCAGCTTTTTCATAAAGTTCTATATTTCTCATAATCGGGTAAGTCTTCCAGCCTTTCCAATCCTAATTTGCGGATTAAATCAAAGCTGGGACGATAGGCATAGGCATTTCCCCGATGCGGATCCAATTCCCTATCAACCAATCCCCTAATCAGCAAACTTCTTAGAATAAAGCTAGAATTGACTCCGCGAATATTATCTATGTCCATTCGATTCAAGGGGCCTTTATAAGCAATGATGGCCAAAGTTTCCAGTGAGGCCGGACTCAGATCTTCCTTCAGAATTTCTTTGATGTATTTGGCGATAATCGCACTAACATCAGGATGAGTGGTCAGTTGATAGTTATTTTCATTTTCCACCAAAGTCAAACCGCGCTGGCTATTGCGGTAATCTTCTTTTAAGTAATTTATCGCTTTTTTCACCTCCTCTTCGGTTTTTTCCAATAGTTTTGTCAGCTCCGTCAGGGCTATTGGCTCTCCGGCAATGAATAAAAGGCCCTCAATTTGCTTTTGAAGTTCTTTATTGATATTTGTTTCAGCCGCTGAATTTTCTAGGCTGGCGCTGGCGTTATTGTTTTCTAAACTCTCGGACATGTTATTTATATAAAGTTAAACTAATTTCTCCGAACTCTTGTTCTTGTTCAATGATAATCATTCTCTCTTTGAACATGTGAAGAATCGCCAAAAAAGTAATGATAACTTCTATTTTCTCCGATTTCTTCACGGCGTTCTTAAACATTAAATTGGAGCTTTGATTCAGGATATTAAGGATGTCTTTGATTTTCTCTTCAATTTTAATGATTTTTTTAATTTTTTCAACTGAAATTTCTTCTCCGAGCTTTTGGAATTCTTCCCAAATCTTCTGAAAAGTCCTTTGGACATCTAGAGCGGATAAATTTTGGGGTGGATAAAAGATCGGCGTTTGATTAAAAAGAAATTCGCGACTGAAAAGCGGCTGCTTCCAATACATTTTTTTCAGATTTTGGCTGGCTTCTTTGAATAATTTATAAATCTCCAGACGCCTAGTCAGATCTTCAATCTCCGCTTCCTCTTCACCGGATAATTCCAGAGTCGGCAGCAAAGCGCGAGATTTGATTAAAAGCAGTTTGGCAGCCACCACGATAAAATCCGCCAATATTCCGGCATTGGCTTGTTTAATGTCGCCTACATACGTCAGGAAAGCATCTGTCACCTGAGCTAAGCTGATTTCCGTGATTTCCAGTTTTTTTTCTTCAATCAAACTTAACAAAAGGTCCAAGGGGCCGGCGAATTTTTCCTGCTGGATTTGAAAGGTTTTTAACTCCGAACCCGTAGTCATTTTATTTGATATTAAATGCTTTTAGCGCCTCTTCGTATACTTTTTCATATTCTTGGACAATTGGATTTTTTAATTTATTTCGTAAAAGTTGCAATATTTCTCCGTAAACTCGCATTTTTTCTTCTTTGGAGGCATTAAAATTTGCCCAAATATCTTTGCTCCGAGTCTCATGATCATTGATTAATGATGTCAAATTATGGATTTTGTCCGCAGCGCAAATCAGCAACGATTCGTGACCGGCGTCTTCTAAATTTTTTAAATAGGCTTCTTTCCTAACTTTCCAGGAAATTTTTAAATTATTCGCGTCAAATTTCTGTTCCGTCACCCCCAGAACAATATCTTTTATTTTTTCTCCAAATTCATTTTCCAATTTTTCAACCGTATAATCCGTGTCTTCTATGGAATCATGCAGAATTCCGGCGGCGATTGTATTTTCATCATCCGTATAATTGGAAAGGATTAAGGCAACGGAAAACAAATGCGTGATATACGGCATAGATTCAAAATTACCGGGATATTTTCTGTTTTGATTCCGATGATAAAAAGCCGCTGTCCGTATCGCCTTTTCAATAATTGGAGTTAGTTCCATAATTTGACTTTACCGATTGGCGCCAATATAATGTATTCAGGCCTTTAATATTTTTTGTTGCGAGGTTAAAAGTGAAAAGAAAAGAAGAGATTGAAGCCATTCGTCATCGTTGGGAAGAATGTATGAAACACTGCCATGATCCCTATGCTTACGATCCAAGAGAAATTGAGGCTGTCAGAATCTTTCATGCGGGTGCGACAGAAGATGTTGCCTTCCTGTTGTCAGTGCTGGTGGAATGTCCAGAGAAACAATCGATTCGGCAAGAAAGGCATTTCGGCTGCGATGTCTGGGTTAATCCCAACATCGAAGGGCTCAGAGAAAAAGAGTGCCTTTGTTTCAATTGCGGCGGTATGGAAAATTGCCAAATCGCCAAAAAGTTTTTTAAGCTATGCGTTAAAGAACATCTGGCCATGGCCATCACCCGTTGTCTTCATTGGACGCCTCTGCCAGCCAAAGAAGCGAAATTGGTTGCGCATCATGACGATCCGCCCTGCACCGTTCGTCTGGTCAACGATTCTTGCCCGAAGTGCAATGTAACGCCTGATCTGCAAAGTGTCGCCCTTTATCTTTACTGCCCCTTATGTGATCTTCCCCTGAAAGATAGCCTCGAATGTCCCAAATGCGGACAAACCTTCAAGCGCCCTGGATCCTAACCGGGGCCTTTTGTTTTTATTTTCCGCGCAGAAATCTTAGGATTCTTCCAGGATTATTTTCTTTTTAAAACTGCCGCGCTCTTTCGCCTTCTTTTCTTTTACTGACAAGAGTTCTTTTTCGTCAAATTTCTTATAATTGCGCATCGCGTCAATCACTTCGTAGATATCGGCCATTTCTTCAATCGTTTCGTTGGCGTCAAATTCCTCTATTTCTTCCTGCAATTTTTCTTTTAGCTTCTTCCAATATTCTTCATCATCGGCAATATGAATAATCGGCGTATCGCCTTTGCTTTTGATGTATTCCGGAATTTTATCCCTGACCAGTTTGTTGTATTTCATTTTATTTTTATCCAATAGTGCCTGATCAATTTCCCCTTATATCTTAACTTTCTATGCAAGATTCCTCCGTTTGCTTCAATAATTTTCCATGAGCCAATATTATCATCGTCACACGTCACAAGCACTCTCTTTAATCCTCTCCTTTTTGCTTTTAATAAACCAAGTCGTAAAATTTCCGTTCCATACCCCTTGTTCCGCTTTGACGGTCTAATTACATAACCCACATTACCACCGAGCCTTTTTAGATTTTTATTCAATCGATGCCTTATTGTCAAAAATCCGATAAATTCTTCGTCAGCTATCAACCAGAAAGTACTAACGGGGACATATCCTTTTGGTAGTTTCTTTCCCTTTTCGTCATCCTTTAATTTCCGAATGAATTTGGAAAAGTTTTTTCTTAGTTCATCCAATTTAAATTCTTTGTGTCGTCCCTCTTTTTGCAATTCCCTTTCAGCAAGCAAGTAAGTTTCTTTGTATTTTGCCGAAGGCTTGATTAACCTAACCATATTTTTATTCCCCCCTTAGAAACTGCTTAATGTTTTCTTGATGTTCTTCGTAAGTTTTGGCGCAATGGATTTGTTTATTTGCGTCGTGTAGATAATATAAGCATTCAGTTTCAGCCGGATTCAATACGGCCTCAATAGCATCAAGCCCCGGATTGCAGATTGGATGAGGCGGAAGCCCTTTATTACGATAAGTATTATAGGGAGATTCAATCTGTTTATCTTCGGGCTTAATCGGCGTCCACCAACTGCCTTCGCTTGAATAATTTTCCGGCTGTTTATCATAACGGGCCTCACCGTAATGTGTAACGTCATCCCGTATATATTGAATCGTAGCGTCAATTTCCAGTTTTTTGTCGGCCAGCAGACGATTCCAAATAATGCCCGCAATCAGCGGCATATCGCCCTTGCCCGCTGCTTCCCGCTGAACTATGGAAGCGATTTTTATCAAGGTATCCCATTTGATATTCTGTGCCAATGCTTCATTTGAGTACGGGGCGAATTCCTCGTTGAATTTTGCGCGCAATCTGGCAGCTACGTTTATCGGGTTCTCGTCTATCGGTATGAGGTAGGTGTCAGGAAAATATACCCCTTCGAGAGTTTCGTAATTCATCGCTGTATAGGAGGTTGTGATCCATTTCGTTTTGTCTTCTTGACTCCAGCTGAGTTCTTTGCCGATCAGTTCGGCTATTTGTTCTTTCCTCAGGCCTTCGGGAATCACGACCCATTTTAGATTGGACTCCTGAGCCAGAATCTTGGCAATTTCCCAGGCAGTCATACTTTTTGCGATTTTATACCCGCCGGGCTTAATTTTTGTTCCTCCGAGCGCATATCGGAATCCCCATTCGTTTTTTATGAATCCTTGTTCACTGAGGTTTGCAATAACGCTCTGTTCGCTGGCATTTATGGGAATGACGAATCTTTCGGCTTCTGCTTGCTTTTGCGGAGCGCCAAAAAGCAAATTAGAAACGATGATTCCTCCTAACACCAGAAGAATCAAAATAATTCCACCCGTTATGATTACAATTTTCAGCTTTTTTGACATTAATATATTCATTTTCCGTGGCATTTCTTATTCCGCATCCGCAGGAATTATTTTCTTTCATCGATCTTTCTTTGGATATATGTAGAAAAATATCCTTTATATTTTTCCTGCAGTTTCGGTATTTTCCAATCGTTTCCAGTAATAATTCGGCGACATTCCGCTTTTCCACATTTACATTCTAATCGATATTCGTCATCACTTAACCACATCGCGTAATCATTCGTAAGTTCTTCTCCTGCTTTTATATCTCGCATAGCGATAGATATAACATTACCGAAGATGCCGACATTAGGATTACAGGAATGATTAACATACATCGTACTGTTTTTAATATCTTCTAGCGTTAAGGGACCAATGAAGAATTCGTCACTAATCTGCAAGATAGTTTGTCCCGTACTGCTCTTTAATCCACCTATCTTTTTCAATGTATTTCTATCAATAATATGTCCCGCCTTAATACCAATGATTTCACCCTGTTTAATGGCTTTTATAGCAAAAAGTCCAAGCCCTTGAATTCCGCTTTTCATTACTTCTGTTTTAGGTGATAAGTATGATTTTATCTTCATATATTCATTCCTATGCGCCATGACATTTTTTATACTTCTTTCCACTTCCACAAGGGCAAGGATCATTTCTGCCGACTTTCTTATCATTAACGATTTTCTGGCCAGGCTGCGCTGACATTGCCATTACCGGTTTCTGAATGGTAAAAACAGTATCAAAGAAAATGGAATCAAAGCGATTAAAGAAATCTTTGAAGAGCTGATGGCCGCTGGATTTGTATTCCACCAAAGGATCGTGCTGGCCGTAAGCCCGAATCATTACTGATTCGCGCAGATATTCCATATTTTCCAGATGCTCGGTCCATAAAGCATCGAATATTTTAAGCATCAGCATACGTAAAGAAAAGATAAATGATTCTTCGCTAATATCGCTTTTTATTTTTTGGTATTTATTCAATAATTGCTCGCTGAAGAAATTAAAATGATCGGCTGCCGGTAATTTTTCCAGATCGTATTTTTCGTCAATCACACCAAGACGGATAAAAATTTTCTTTATTTCTTCATCGCCCAAGGTCATAATCTGACCCAGCACCCTTTCAATCGTTTTCCAGCCTAAATCTTCCAGACCGTTATTATTTTTGGCCAATTCCAAAACTTCATCGCGGCGAGTGTAAAATAAGGAACGGTGCTTGTTTAAAACATCGTCGTATTCCAAAGTGTGCTTTCGAGCGTCAAAATGAAAACCCTCCACTTTGGATTGGGCCGATTCAATGGAACGCGAAATCAACTTCGCCTGAATGGGCAGTTCTTCCGGATAATTCAGACTAGTCATCATATTCTGTAATCTTTCGCCGCCGAAAATCCTCATCAAGTCATCTTCCAGGGAAATAAAGAATTGGGAAGAGCCCGGATCGCCCTGTCTGCCGCTTCGGCCTCGTAATTGGTTATCGATTCTTCGGGCATCGTGCCTTTCAGTGCCAATCACATGCAAGCCGCCCAGCTTCTTGATTTTTTCCGCTTCTTCCGGAACTGAAGGATTGCCGCCTAAAATAATATCAACACCGCGACCAGCCATGTTGGTTGCCACTGTCACTGCGCCTAAACGGCCGGCCTGAGCGATAACAGCGCCTTCTTGCTCATGATTTTTAGCGTTCAGGATGGAATAATTGATGCCTTCCCTATTCAATAAAGCCGCCAATTTTTCGTTCTTTTCAATAGAAATAGTGCCGATTAGAATCGGCTGGCCCAAGTCGTGTCTTTTCTTAATATCTCCAATAATCGCTTTCCATTTGATTTCCTCGTTTTTATAAACCAAATCAGCCAAATCTTCTCTGATCATCGGTCTATTGGTTGGAATTGGAACCACGTCCAAGCCGTAAACCTTGTCGAATTCTTCGCTGGAAGTTAAAGCCGTACCGGTCATACCGGAAAGTTTTTCGTACAACCGGAAATAATTCTGGAAAGTGATGCTGGCTAAAACCCTGTTTTCATTTTGCACCGTTACGCCTTCCTTGGCTTCAATCGCCTGATGTAAACCGCCGGAATAGCGTCGGCCATAAAGCAAGCGTCCGGTAAATTCGTCAACAATCAGCACCTCACCGTCTTTCACTACGTAATCCTTATCGCGTTTGAACAGCACCCAAGCTTTAAGCGATTCTTCCAGATA
>Ga0116154_10002251_pt1 | contig 14870 bp, 14 predicted proteins | sample AD_UKC030_MetaG_FD_89898 | JGI IMG/M metagenome (GOLD analysis project Ga0116154, IMG submission 89898) | Active sludge microbial communities of municipal wastewater-treating anaerobic digesters from USA - AD_UKC030_MetaG | ecosystem: Engineered > Bioreactor > Anaerobic > Digestate | place: USA...
GAGGTTCTTAAGTATATCTCAGAGGAATCGGCGCGAACTTATCGTATTATTCCCTTTGGTTTTACTGATGGAGTTTTGCAAGTGGGTATGGTCGATCCGGAGGATACTGAAGCCCTCGACGCTTTACAATTCATTGGAACTAGGTCTGGTGTCCCGTTTAAAATATATTTAATTTCTAAAAAAGACTTCGATGTTGGCTTTCAGAGTTACAAGGACTTTAACGGTGGTTCTGGGGTAGTGGTTGGAGATATCCAGCGGGAGATTGCCGCAGCCGAAGAATCGGTTGCTGAGTTCAAGAAAGATGATGTCGGAGAGGCGAGAGCGCAGACTGCGAACATTGTGGAGGATGCGCCTATTACTAAGATTGTCTCGGTCATTATCCAGAATGCTCTCTCGGGTGGAGCCTCTGACATCCATATTGAACCGACGGGCACCACTATTAAGGTCCGTTTTCGTGTGGATGGTGTGCTCTATACTAGTCTTACTCCGCCAATGTCTGTGCATGACTCAATGGTGGCTCGTATTAAGATTCTTTGTAATCTCAAACTAGATGAGAAACGCAAACCGCAAGATGGTCGTTTCTCTTATTCCTTTGAAGGGCGCAAGGCCGACTTCCGCGTCTCTACCTTCCCAACTTATTGGGGGGAGAAGATTGTGATGCGTATTCTTGATCCCACGAAGGGGAGTGTGGATCTTAATTCTATCGGTCTTACTCTCGAGCAACAAGAACAAGTTAAGAAAGCCCTTAATATGCCTTATGGTCTTATTCTTATTACTGGTCCGACTGGTTCTGGTAAGACTACTACTCTCTATGCGATGTTAAATTATCTTGACCGCGAACGTTACAATGTCGTTAGTCTTGAGGATCCAATTGAGTACAACATTGCTGGTGTCTCTCAATCGCAGGTTCGTCCCGAGATTGATTATACTTTCTCAAGTGGTTTGCGTAGTATCTTGCGTCAGGATCCCGATATTGTAATGGTTGGAGAAATGCGTGATGCCGAGACAGCCAAGCTCGCGGTCCAAGCCGCTCTGACGGGGCACTTGGTGCTTTCTACTCTTCACACCAACAATTCGATTGGTGCCATTCCTCGTCTTATCGACATGGGGATTGAGTCCTATCTTATTCCACCAACTTTAGTTCTTGTCATTGCCCAGCGTTTGGCTCCAGTCTTGTGCGAAGATACCAAGCAAGCGGTTCCGATTGAAGACAGCATGAGAGTGATGGTAGACAAGCAATTCGAAGATTTGCCAGCTGAATTCAAGAGTAAGATTCCCGATATCTCTACCATTTATCGGGCCGAGAAGAGTGCCACTTGTCCCTCAGGGACGAAGGGGCGTATCGCGGTTTTTGAATTTTTAACTTTAGACAAGGAGTTAGAACGCATTATTTTAAAAAATCCTGGTGAAGACGAAATTTACAAGTATGTTCGGAGTCAAGGCTTTATCTCTATGCGAGAAGATGCGATAATTAAGTCAGCTCAAGGTGTTATTCCTTTTGAAGAAGTAAACAAATTATAATATAATAAATAAAGTAATATGGAGACAGACAAAAAATATTCTATTCTTATCGTCGATGATGATAAATTCTTATCAGAAATGTATTCGATCAAGTTCTCAGAACGTGGTTTTGTTGTTGAGACTGCGAGCGATGGTCCGACTGCTTTGTCTAAAGTTGAAGCTGGTCTCAAGCCGGATATTTTCCTTGTGGATATTGTCATGCCTGGGATGGATGGTTTCGAGTTGATTCAACGTCTCAAAGAGAAGAATCCTGAGAGCAAGCAAATTATCATTATCCTCTCTAATCTTGGTCAGAAGGAAGATGTTGAGAAGGGTCTAGGTTTAGGGGCGGATGGTTATATCGTTAAGGCGAGTGCTACCCCGACAGAGGTTGTCGACAAAGTTCTTGAGATTGTTGGCTCAAAAGTTTAAAAATGAAAGATTATCGCAAAGAAATAGAAGAACTAATCCTCGTCGTTGCCAAAGAGGGCGCTTCGGATTTACATTTGACAGCTGGCCGTCATCCGACCATCCGCGTCTCTGGCGATCTTATCCCGATTGTCAAGAAGCCGGTCTTAACTCCTGAAGATACTTTGGGTCTGGCGATGGAGATCTTGAACGATGAGAACAAGAAGATTTTCCTCGAAGAACGTGAGGTGGACTTCTCTTACAATCCGACAGCGGAGATTCGTTTTCGTGGTAATGCTTTCTTCCAGAAGGGGATGGCCGGAGTTGCTCTTCGTCTTATCCCGATGAAGATCAAAACACTTAAGGAACTCAATTTACCCGATCGTTTAACCGATTTTATCAACAAGAAGCAAGGCTTCTTCCTAGTGGTGGGCCCTGTCGGTCAAGGTAAGTCTACGACTCTCGCCGCCATGGTTGAGATGATCAATAAGGAGCGTTCCGAGCACATTATCACTATTGAGGATCCAGTGGAGTACATCTTCACCGGTGATCGCTCTATTATCGATCAGCGCGAAGTCCGTTTTGATACCAAGAATTTTTACACCGCTTTGCGCTCGATGTTTCGTCAGGATGTGAACGTCGCCATGATTGGTGAGATGCGCAATCCCGAGACTATTAGTATGTCGGTCACGGCGGCCGAGACCGGCCATCTTGTCTTCTCGACCCTTCATACCAATAGTGCCTCACAGACTATCGACCGTATTATTGACTCTTTCCCTGGTAATCAACAACATCAGATTCGAGTTCAACTAGCGGGGTCACTCTTGGGTATTTTCTCGCAACGTCTTATCCCGCGTATTTCTGGTGGTCTTATTCCAGCTTATGAACTCTTGGTCAATACTGACGCTGTCGCTAACCTCATTCGTGAGGGCCGTACGGCCGAGATTGATGTCCTTATTGAGACCGGGACCCAAGAAGGGATGGTTGATCTCAACCGCTCCCTCTCCGAACTTGTTCGTGATGGCGAGATTACGGCTGATAGTGCCTTCCGTTATTCTCTCAACCCAGATGGTCTAACCAAATTAATTTAAAAATTATGTTATTTATTTATAAAACAATTGATAAAGCGGGGGCAGAGCAAAACGGGAGTATTGACGCCCCAAACATCGACATTGCCATTGGCTCTCTCCAGCGTCGCGGTCTGGTTATCGTCTCTATTCGTCCCGAAGATGTGAAGAAAGGGGCATTATCGTTCAACCTACCTTTTGTTAGTCCGGTCAAGACCAAAGAGATTGTGATGCTCTCGCGCCAGATTGCGACCATGTTCGAGGCCAAGGTCTCGGTGCTGGCCACCTTCCGCTTGTTGGCCACCGAAGCGTCTAATCCTTTCTTACGCAATGCTCTGATCGAGATAACCGACGATATTAAGGGTGGTATCCCTATTTCGGCTGCTTTAGCCAAGCATCCTAAGGCCTTCTCTGATTTCTATATCAACATGGTGCGAGCGGGTGAGGAGTCGGGTAAGCTCTCCGAATCTTTTACTTACTTAGCCGATTATCTCGATCGCTCTTACGCTCTTACGTCGCGTGCCACCAATGCTCTCATCTACCCCGCTTTCGTTATTGGCTCTTTCGTGGTGGTAATGATCTTGATGGTTACCTTCGTTATTCCGCGTTTGTCCGAAATTCTAGTGGAGACTGGTCAAGAATTGCCGATCTACACCAAGATTGTCATCAATTTCAGCAATTTTGCCGCCACTTTTGGTATCCCCGTCGTTATTCTTCTGGCCTTAGCTGGAGCTTACTTTAGTCGTTATATCACTACCGACACTGGGCGCTTGGCTTGGTCCCGTTTCAAACTTTCTATTCCTTATGTGGGCAAACTCTATGAGAAACTTTATCTGGCCCGTATCGCCGATAATATGAACACAATGCTTTCGTCTGGTATCTCGATGGTTCGTTCGCTGGAGATTACCGGTGATGTGGTGGGCAATGATGTCTATAAGAATATTTTGTCCGAAGCCGGCGAGGCAATTAAGGCTGGTAGCTCGATGTCCGACATTTTTGGCCGTTACAATGAGATTCCGGGTGTTATGGTGCAGATGGTTAAGATTGGAGAGGAGACCGGTAAACTTGGTTTCGTTCTTGATAAACTCTCCAAGTTCTACGAGCGAGAGGTCGAGAACGAGGTCGAGACCCTGGTTGGCCTGATCGAGCCAATTATGATTGTTATTCTCGGTGTGGGCGTGGGTGTGCTCCTCACTTCGGTCCTTGTTCCTATCTATAATCTCGCCCAAGGCCTATAGAATAGTTATCCCCTTGTCCTTAATTGTTTTTTTGTTGTAAAATAAAGCTTAAGTCGAAATAAAAAAGCCCCACCCCCGCCAGACCTTGAGGGGCTGCCCAAAGGTCTGGCGGGGTGAGGAAAAAATATTATTAACAATTATTAATAAGTTAAATAAATTTTTCATGAAAAAAGGTTTTACATTGATCGAATTGCTCGTCGTTATTGCGATTATTGGTATCTTGTCAGGGATTGTGTTGACAAGTTTAGGCGCTGCTCGAGAAAAAGCCAAAGACGCATCAGCAACGGCTAGTCTCTCTGCTATGAGGGCTGAAGCTGAGCTTAACTTAACTACTGATGGGAATTATCCTGGGACTTTATGTTCTGACGCTCTCGCTACTCTCATCACTGCTGTTGAAGATCAAGTACCAGGGAGTGTTACTTGTGCACCAAGTGATAGTGCTTGGGGTGCTGAAGTTGTGTTAAACAACGGAAGTGTTATTTGCGTAGATAGTACTGGTTTCAGTGGTACAATTCCTGCCTCCAAGATTGTTGTTGGTTCTGTGTATGCTTGTCAGTAGGTATAATGTTTGTGTTTTCTAAAAAACGGGGGTATACCCCCGTTTTTTGTTGTTGTATACCCAAAACCCCGCCCGAAACATCATCGACTCACCACTTGAAGCTAACCTAGGAGGGCGGGGACTAGACAACACACTTAAGTCCCTAAATATGATAAGCTGATTTCATGAGGGTTCGGAATCTAAATCACTCAACATATGAACATCAATACCATATTGTCTGGGGTACTAAGTACCGAAGGAAAATACTAAAACCCTATGTTCTCATCGAACTAAAGAAAATCCTTTATGCCACCGTCAAGAAATATCCGACACTCTGGATCATCGCTCTAAACACTGACGAAGACCATGTTCACCTCCAAATCGAAATCCCTCCAAACATTGCCGTGTCAGATGCCGTCAGCAAACTCAAGTCAGCTTCCAGCCGTTATCTACGCTCTAAATTTAAATTCATTCGTGAAATCTACATCGAGAAAGACGGCATCTGGAGTGTCGGGTATTTCTCCTCAACCATCGGAATGAACGAGGTTAAAATTAAAAAGTATATTGAGTGGCAAGGGAAAAAGGACAAAACCCAGAAATTTAGACTGTTCGACTAGAACCCTCATGCCGCCCAAAAGGAAACCCCGGGCGCAGCGAAGCGGAGCCCGGGGAGGAGGTCATTGTTTTTTTTGCTTATTGTTATAATGTCCTTATATGAGAAATTTTAATTCTCGCTCATTTCTTAGTTACTTATTAATTATTAGTATTTTTCTTTTTATTAGTGTCGTCGGTTTTAATTTTGTCGTTAAGGCTGTTGGCTCACCGCGTATTTCTGCTATCTATCTCAGCTCTCCTCTGACAACTTGGCCGGCGGGGGCAGAGAAGGTCATCTCTGTCAGATATTCGGATTTTCCTTCTGTTGGTTCGTCCAATTTACCTAGCGTCACTAGTACTTTTTATGTTTGGCTCTGTAATCCGAAGACGAATGACTGTACTAGATTTGGCTGGCCCCTTGATAACCTAAGATTATCTGGGAGTAGAACTGTTAATATAAAACGAACGATTCCTTCTAATACTTATGATCGGTTGAAAGCCAAAGATAAAACTCTCACTCCCTATTATAATGGCTATCAAGCCAAGTTGAAGATTTGTCCCTCTACTCTAGCGGGCTCGGCTTCTAGCTATGGTTGTCTTTACAGTCCCGTTTTTACGGTTACTGATCCTAAAATTGTTCCGCCGGAAATTACTGTCCCGCCTGAAGAAACGACCATTCCTAGTGTCAGCTCGGCGACCTTCCTTGCCCCAGTTAGCTCTTGGCCAGTAGGAACAGCTAAGACGGTTAAAGTTGCTTACGCAAATTTAGGTGGTAATTTCAAAACTGTCGATATTAGTATGTGCGATCCCTCGACTAATCTCTGTAACATTATCAATACCCCGAACCTTAATCTGTCCGGTAGTAATAATGTTAATATCTCACAGGCTATTGGAATCGATGATTATGATGAGGGTTACCAAGGACAGTTAAAAGTTTGTCCTCATCCTACTGTTGCGGTTCCCAAATCGACAGAAGCTCTTGCCATAAGATGTGCCACTACTACTGTCTTTACTATAACCAAAGAACCAGTCGTTAATTCCGTTGTAATTGAGAATATAAGTTCGGGTTGGCAAGAGAAGACAATAAAGGCGATTAATTTTAATTATATTTCTTTTGATGACATTTACGATTCTGTTAAGGTGAGAATTTGTCATCCAACGGCTATTCCTTCTCGTTGTAAGGATTTACCAGATCCTGTTCTCGGTTTATTAACAGGTAATGGGTCTACTCGTATTGCTGTTACTTTCCCCGCCCTTTCAGAAGCTACCTCTTATCTTAGTAATGGATCTACTAAATTAAAGATTTGCCCCCGTCGTAGTAGTAATGACACAGCTCTTGCTACTGGTTGTGCTTATAGCTCCAATTTCTTAGTAACTGCGACTCCCGTTGTAATTCCTCCGACAATTAGTTCTGTCACCATTAGTGATATCGCTTCAGGTTGGCCGGCTAGCACGAGCAAGGCTGTTAATTTTAGTTATTCAAGTTTCGATAACTCGACAAAATACGTTAAAGCTCGGCTTTGTCACCCATCAGCAACTTCAACTGAGATTAGCAAGTGTTTCGTTTCTTCGCCTGATAGTGCAGATAGTGGAGCCCTCCCTACTTCAGGAACAGGGAGTATCACTAAAGCCATTGGCCCATTGGTTTATGACAGATTAAGCCAAACTCCACCAGACCAAACCCTTACCCCTTATTTCGAAGGCTATACGACGAAATGGAAAGTTTGCCCCACCAACTCCGCTGGTGTCGTTCCTGCTGGAGCCGTCTGTTCTTTTAGCCCCATCTTTTCTGTTACCGATCCCGATATCGATCCCGACACATCTGGCAGTCTACCATCCGGTCAAGGCTGTTTTGTCGACGAGTGCGTTTGTTTCGACGGTATGAGAATGAAATGTGGCAGTCCGATGCAACCTGGGACTGGATGTGAAACTCCCACTAATTGTAATGCTTATCAAGCTTCGCTCCCATCGAAGTTTCTCGCTTCTATCAATTTTGCTGTTGGTAGTATTATCAGTTTATTTATAAGATAAAATATGACCAATCATAAGAGTTTGTTATTTTTGATTTTTTCTGTCTTTATTTCAGTCTTTCTTTTTCCAAATATCTCTTCAGCTAATGATCTTGGAGATTATCTTTATGATAACTGGTTGCAGACTGGGGAGCCTTGTAATGTAGATGTTACAACTTCTGAAGAGGAACCTGGTTCAGATACTAGTTGTTCTCTTTGTGATAATAAAGGAGCTGGTGGAATTATTCTAAAATGGGATCTATCAAAGTCTGGTGGAGATATCTCTGTCCCTCTTTGTAATCTTCACAATTTGAGTGGTGGTCGCAGTTATTATACCAAAGTAAATGCCGTGTTAGTCAACGAGTGGAGTGAGGATACTTTTAATTTAGGTTTAGTTGAACAAGTTGTTTTACCTAGGCCGTCTATAAACACTCGCTATCAAGTTCAGTGTTGCGAAAGAGATACTTCTTATGAATTTGATGACTATATTCCTCGTTGTAAGGATTTTAAGATATTAGCGAAATCAAAAAAGATCTGGGTCGGTAGTTGTGTTGGTTGGGGTAGTTGTCCTAGTGAGTCTAAAGAAGTGATTCTTTCAGAACCAACAGTAATCGGTCGTATCAATAGATCATTTTGGACTATCGTCCAACGAACCCTTAATTTTGGAGCTGATCCTGTCGCTTGTACTCAGAAGGTGGTTGAAAAAGTTTGTTCTGTAACTATCGACACTTTTGGCCCCGGAGGAGAAAGAATTTCTTCTTCAATTGTCGAAGCTTCAGGCGATGCCATCTCGGAAGCTGTCCGGGCTCGACTTAATTATGGGGAAGCGGTTGCTGTTAGAATTGGGTGTATAGTAGGTGGTAAGGCCGTTGAACAAATTCAAAGATTTACTAAGGATATGATTTAAGTATTAACATCCAATTAGGATTATTGCTACTTAGCGGGACGATCTGACTTGACTATTTCATATAGTATGGTATAATTAAAAGAGAGCTTAAAATAACAAAAAAGGAGATTAAGCTATGTTAAAAAAGTTGATCCTTGTTTTTGTCGCCGTTCTAATCTTGGGAGGATGTGCCTCTTCAGGACTGAAGAAGATACGTCCTGTTGGTGACGTTAAACCAATAAGTGTAGAGGGGGTTGCTCGTGAATGTCAGTATATCCTCCCTTATCTTCTGTGATTTTGTTTTCTTCGTTATTTGGCCAACTAATGTCAAGGTGACACCTTGACATTAGTTGGCCATTTTTCATTTAAAATTATCGCATAGTGTGGTAAGATTTTAAGTACTTATGGCTTTAGCTTGGGCGAGACAGAGACAGCTTAATTATATCCTAACGGTTTTGGGCTTCTTTGTGTTGATTGGATTGGTGATATTTTTTATCTATAAACCGGCTCCATCCTGCTTCGACGGTCGCCAAAATCAAGACGAGCAAGGGGTGGATTGTGGGGGAGTTTGCAATTTGGCTTGCGTGGGTCAAATTCGACCACTGAAGATCACTTGGGTCCGACCGCTTAAAGTTAATGATGGTTGGTATGATCTGGTGGCGCGCGTAGAGAATCTTAACGTGACTTTAGGCAATCGCAATTTGCCTTACACTTTTTCTGTCTACGATACCGATAATGTTTTAATCAATACTCGTTCAGGGGCAACTTTTGTTAATCCGAATGATGTCTTCTTAATTTTTGAAAGCCGAGTCGAGACGGGGGAGAGGATTGTTGGCAAGGTTTTTCTCGAGTTCCCAACTTCGACCCCGTGGGAGAGAGTCGAATCCGTTGAGAAAGATATTTATACTGAACGGAGAGAATTCACCAACGAGCCTCGACCCACTCTCCATCTCTCAGTAGGTAATAGCAGTTTGCGATCTTATAATGACATACAGGTTGTTACCGTCTTGTCTGATATTAATAACAATACTTTAGCGGCGAGTAAGACAATTGTTGATAGTTTGGGCCCGAATAGCCGGCAGGAAGTTTATTTCACTTGGCCCCGGCCCTTCTTGATTGAACCCTCTTATATTGATGCTTACTGGCGGGTCAACGCCTTTAATCTCAATCAACCCTAGTTTATGTTTACAGCCTTAGAGAAAATTGGCCGGTTGGAGAATCATCTCGACTGGGTTTTAGTTTTTTCAACCATCCCACTTGTTCTTTTTGGTTTGATCACTATGAACTCTTTTACCGCAGAGAGTTATTACTTTGCTCGACAGATTTCGTGGGTTTGTTTTGCTTATGCTTTATTTTTGGGGGCGAGTTTTATTGATTGGCGTTTCCTTCGCCGAAGTTCTTTTTTGGTCTTTTTCTATTTGGTTATCGCTGCTGTTTTGTCCTCCCTTTTTATTTTTGGCCAGGTGACTAAAGGGGCTCAGAGTTGGCTCTCGTTTGGTGGGTTCTCGCTTCAGCCGGCCGACTTTATGAAGTTGGCTTTAATTCTAATTTTGGCCAAATACTTTTCTAAACGACATATTGAAATTGCTAATATCCGTCATATTATTGTCTCCGGCCTTTATGCTTTTATCCCTTTTGCGGTAATTCTTGTCCAACCGGATTTTGGCTCAGCTTTGATAATTTTCTTGATTTGGTTAGGGATGATTCTTGTCTCTGGCGTGTCTAAAAAACATCTTTTGCTTTTAATTATCGTAGCGGTTATCTCGTCGGTTCTGGCTTGGTCCTTTTTACTTCAACCTTATCAGCAAAAACGTCTCTTAACTTTTATTCACCCGCTGGCTGATGTGCGGGGCGCTGGTTATAACGCTTTCCAATCAACGATTGCTGTTGGTTCGGGGGAGCTTCTGGGGAAGGGGGTGGGCTACGGCACTCAGTCGCGATTGAAGTTCTTGCCCGAGTACCAGACTGATTTTATTTTTGCGGCTTTTGCTGAGGAGTGGGGTTTGGTCGGGGTGTTAATTTTCTTCTTATTGTTTGGGATAATTCTCTGGCGAATAGCAGTCACAGCGCTCGTTGGGGCAACAAATTTTGAGACCTTGTTTGGCTTGGGGTTAATTATAATGTTATTGTCCCATTTTGTTATCCATGTGGGGATGAATATTGGCATTATGCCGGTGACGGGACTCCCGATGCCGTTTGTTAGTTATGGCGGGTCGCATCTCTTGGTCGAGTTCCTCGGCCTCGGTATCTTGATGGGTATGCGCAAATATTCTCTCGCTTTCCACCGCGACGACATCAAGAATGAGTTTATTGGGCCACAGTAAAATTGCCCGAGGCTAGTCCTCGGGCAATTTTAATTATGGTCTAATTATTGTAGAGCCTAATTGTTTTATTAAGCATTTGTTTGAGAGAAAAATTGGTTTGAATTTGGTGTTTTAGATTAGCGCCAGCGAGTTTTCTATATTGAGGCTTCTTGATCATGAAGAGGAGTGACTTTTTTATTTCTTCAATATTTCCCACAGGGACAAGAATTCCTTGTTCGGGGTTAGTGATTATCTCTGGTATGCCACCGACTTCTGAGGCGATCACCGGCAAGCCGGCCAAACCCGCTTCGAGGAGAGAATAGGGGAGAGCCTCGGTGCGAGAAGTGAGGGTGAAGATGTCGAAAGCCTTGAGATAAGAGCGAGCATCTTCGATTCTTCCAGCTAAGAAGATTCTATCTTCCATTCTTTTATCTTTAATCAATTTTTCTAATCTCGCTTTTTCTTCGCCATCACTAATGATAATTAAGTTGAGCGACCAACCAAGCGAATTCCCTAGCAGGGTTCGAACAGTGGAGGCGAAGGCTTCGATCAGGAAGTCCAAACCCTTGTTCTTGTGCAGTTCGGAGATTGTCCCGATCCAAAATTTGCCTGCTCGACCTGAATCCTTGGACTGGTCATGATGATTGGAGAGAATCTCTTTTCGAGCGATAGACCTCTCAAAAAGTTTTACCGGGATAATACCGTTATGGATTGTTGAAACTTTTGCTTTGAGGCCAGGCCAATTAATAATTATTTTTCTTAGACTATCTGAGACGGTAATTATTTCGTGACAGAGGATCATTGATAGCCAATGGCTAAATTTTATTAAAATTTTTTGCCATTCTGGTCGATCTTCATTCGAGGCGAGGCCGTGGACAGTAAAAATAATTTTCTTAACTCCCGCTAGTCGCCCAGCCAGAGCTCCTATCCCGCCAATTTTTGAGCTATTAAGGTGTATGACATCGGGTCTCTCTTTAATTAGAATTTTCCAAATTTGCCAAAGTGAGGAGAGGTCGGCGAAGATGTTGACGTCGCGCTTTAGTGATCCTATTTGTTTCGTCCTAATGCCAGAAGAGGCGAGTTTGGATCTCAGAATTTGGCCTTCGCCGAAGATGACAACAATATCGAAGTCGTTTTTAGGAAGATTTGTCGCTAGGTCATAGACATAACGTTGGGCTCCACCGAAGTTGCCCTTGGTTATAAAATAAAGGATTTTGGTTTTTTTTGCCATAAAAAATACCCTAGCGGTATCTGCTAAATATAGCATAATTCGACTTTTTGGTGTATGCTAAGGCCAATTATGAAGTTTACGTCCAAAAAGGAGACCCTTGTTCTCTTGCTGGGTGATATTGTCCTCTTTTGCGTCGCTTTATGGCTAACGCTTTTGGTGCGTAATGCTGAGCTACCTAGCCTCTATCTTCTTTTCCAGTTGATAAGACCTTTTACTTTTATTTTTGCTATTTGGGTGGTGGTCTTCTACATTGCCGATCTCTATGGCAAACACACTTCTATCTTTAGACGCAAGTTACCAAGGGTAATTTTTAATGCACAAATTGTTAATTCAACAATTGCTATTATTTTTTTCTACTTCATTCCTTATTTTGGGGTTACTCCTAAGACATTACTTTTTGTTGATCTTTTTGTTACTTTCTTCCTGATTTTTATTTGGCGAAGCCTGGTTGTGCCTAAACTCTACATTAATGTCCCCGAGAAAATTTTTTTTGCTTGCTCTGGGCAAGAAGTTGAAGAGATCAAACAGGAGATAAAAGATAATCCTTATTATAATATTACTATTGCCGATGAACGGGAGATAAAGGACATTAAAAATTCTGGTGTTACTTCTATTGTCGTTGATCTCTATGACGAGGATATTGATCAAGCGCTGAAGAATTTTTATAGCATGATTTTCTCTGGTGTTCGTTTTATCTCCCTGTCTAATTTTTATGAAGAACTTTTTGACCGCGAGCCAGTTTTGTCTATCAAAGAGCAATGGTTCTTAGAAAATATCTCTAATCGTCCCAAACCTATTTATGATGGCCTCAAACGTCTTATAGACGTTGCGGTTGCCATCTTCTTTGGCTTAATTTCTCTAATTTTCTATCCCGTTGTCTTTGTTCTTATGAAGCTTGATGATGGGGGCGTTCTTTTCAGTGTTCAAGAGCGAGTAGGTAAGGATAACAAAATGATAAAACTTCTAAAGTTTCGCACGATGTCGAAGGCAAATGATGGGGCTCAGTGGGGTAAGATAGAAAACGAAGTAACGCGTTTAGGCAAATTTTTGCGCAAGACTCGGATAGATGAGTTACCTCAACTGTGGAATCTTTTGTGGGGCGATGTTTCGCTTATCGGTCCGCGTCCAGAGTTTGCCGATCCCGTCGCTCATTACAGCCAAGAGATTCCTTACTATAACATTCGTCATATTATCAAACCTGGTCTCTCAGGCTGGGCGCTCATCCAGCAGGCCGGTGAACCACATCACGGTATTGATATTAGCGAAACAAGGAACAAGTTTGCTTACGATCTGTTTTATATCAAGAATCGTAATTTCTGGCTGGATTTAAGTATTGCTCTTAAGACAATTAAAATCTTATTAATGCGTAAAGGCTAACTTATGATTGTTGATGGCAAAGCTCTAGCGGAGGAGATAAAACAAGACTTGCGAGCCAGAGCTCGAGGGAAGGATTTACACTTGGCAGTTGTTTGGGTGGGGGAGGATCCAGTCTCGGAGCGTTATGTCGAGCGGAAGAAGAAGCTTGGTCTAGATTTAGGAATTGAGGTTGTTGTCTATGAATATCCCTCAACAATTCTTGAAGGAGATTTGATTGAAGAAATAAATAGATTAGTGGCTGATGATAAAATTAACGGGATTATCGTACAGTTGCCATTAGTTGGAGGAATTGATGAGCAAAAAATCCTTGATCTTATCTCACCTGAGAAAGATGTGGATGCCCTTGGTCAGGAGCCGAAAGTTTTGCCTCCGACGGTGGGAGCGATCAAATATATTTTAGAAAAAAATAATGTGTCTCTAGCGGGGAAGAACGTCGTTATTTTGGGTAAGGGTAAGTTAGTTGGCCGACCTGTAGCGATCTGGCTAACCCAAGCGGGGGCGAATGTCGCTGTGATAGATTCTAGAACTTCAGATTCTGAATCTGTTAATCTTTTTAAGACTGCTGATATTATCGTGAGTGGAGTAGGGAAGTCTGATTTGATAACCCCAGATAAAATTAAAGAGGGGGTGATTCTTATCGACGCGGGGACGAGTGAGAGTAGCGGTCAACTTGTTGGTGACGCCAATCCGGCTTGTGCCGATAAATGTTCACTTTTCACACCTGTTCCCGGTGGAGTCGGGCCATTAACTGTTGTGATGTTATTTAAGAATCTGCTAGAATTAAATAAGTGATTTTTAATTCTCTAATTTATTTTTGCGCGGTGATCTTGCCTTGGTTGATCGTTATTGGGCTGATTGTTTATTTTTTGTTTTCTAAGAAAAAAGTGGCCAACTTGCGTTTGCTTGGGCTCTCCTTTTTTAGCGCGATTTTGGCTTGGTTTTTGGCGAGTCTTTTTAAATATAATTTTCCTAGTCTGCGACCGTTCGAAATTTATAATAATCTTGAACCATTATTCGTAACAGGCAAGGGCGACGCTTTCCCGTCTGGTCATGCCACTTTTATGGGAGCGCTCGCTCTCGGTGTTTTCTTGCAAAAAAGGAAATTGGGCTTAATTTTTATTTTGGGCGCGATTCTTGTCGCTCTCGCTCGAGTGTTGGCTCATGTCCATTCGTCGCTTGATGTCATTGTGGGGCTACTTTTTGGGGCTTTGGTGGCAGTTATCGTCTTGGTGATTTATTATAAAAGGTATCCTCGATAAAAGGATCGGGATTGATTTTCCTCGTTATTTTGTTAGAATAGCCCCATATGACTAAAATCCGTTTTTGGGCTATTGCCTTAATTTTGGCCGGTGTTCTCATTGGCTATTTCAATTATTATTCAGAAATTAATCCGCAGTGGGGCTTCTACCGACCTTTTCGCCTCGGTCTAGATTTGTCTGGGGGTAGCCGTCTTATTTATGAGGCCGATGTCTCTAAATTAAATCCGGCTGATGTCGCCGATGCGATGTCTTCTCTGCGTGAGGTTATTGAGCGCCGTGTCAATGTCTTCGGTGTCTCGGAACCGTTGGTTCAGACGGAGAGCTCGGCGATGAGCGGTACCGTGCAAAATCGTCTGATTGTCGAGTTACCGGGAGTGACTGATGTTAAAGAAGCCGCCAAGATGATTTCGGCAACTCCACAACTTGAATTTATGATCGAGGGTGCGACTTCGACTCCTGA
>Ga0116154_10002266_pt1 | contig 14799 bp, 9 predicted proteins | sample AD_UKC030_MetaG_FD_89898 | JGI IMG/M metagenome (GOLD analysis project Ga0116154, IMG submission 89898) | Active sludge microbial communities of municipal wastewater-treating anaerobic digesters from USA - AD_UKC030_MetaG | ecosystem: Engineered > Bioreactor > Anaerobic > Digestate | place: USA...
GTACAGACCACCGACAGCATAAAGGAGATAGAGAACGTTCTGCGCTCCAACACCGACACCACCCGCCGCGGTGTAGAGATTATCCGGTCAGCAACGTCCCTCATCAAAGGCATGATAGGCAACATGGAGGACAGCTCGAATACGATCAAGATCCTGAAAGAGAGCATATTCGTCGAGGAGCGGTATACCGCCGTCATCATCGACCAGACGCTTAAAAATCTGGATCTCGCGAAGGGCATCGGCACCGCGACCGACGAGCAGAAAATCGCTATCGAATCAACCACCAGGGCCGTGGACCACATCAACGAGCTCATGGCCGAAATGGTCAAGGGTGTGACCGCGATGGCTGACTCGTCGCGGCTCATTTTCGAAAACGCGAAAAACCTAGTGCGTATAGCCGAAAGCGCCGCCGCGCGAAGAAGCTGAATACATTAACTCTTTTCCGGCAGATACCGCAGGGGGTCGACCGGTTTCCCGCCCCTGCCTATCTGGAAGTGTATGCTCCTGCTGCCGTCGTCGATTCTGCCGATAACCGCGCCCGCGTTGATCTTTTCACCCTCCTTCACCCGGATTTCACCCATGCGCGAATACACTGTCACGAAACGCCCATCGTGAGAAATGATTACATAGCGGCCATAACCGCGCATGTCGCCGATACGCTTGACGGTCCCGGGGGCGGCCGAAACCACGACGGCGCCCGGGCTTCCCGTTATCTCAACGCCCAGCGGCTTTACGCCCTCGGCCGAATCCCTTCGAACAGCGAGTACGCGCGGCAGCGGCCAACGAAAATCGACGTTCGCCACCGGTTCCGTAGTGCCGGCCGCGGCCTCCCTCTTCGTGGATCGCCTGGCGCCGGATACGGGTATCCTGAGCCTCATGCCAACTTTAATGGAGTCGTTTTTCTTTAATCCGTTGAGCCCGGTTATTTCATCGATCGTACAACCATGCCGCCTGGCCAGGCTGAAGAGGGTATCGTTTTTTTTAACCGTGTGGGTTATTGTACCGGTATCGGACCTAACGGGTTTGCGGGGCAGAGCACGCCCGTCCGCGGACGGGGCTTTCCTCTCCGGACCGCGTGGAACGAAAGCACTTTCTCTTTTAACGGTTCCCATCCGTTTTATCGCTGTGCTCGGCAACGCATCGACCCGGCTATTTTCGGTAGTATACTCTCCGCCGTACTCATCGCCTTCATCCCCGGCCGAATAATCGAATCCGGTATCATTAACGACCGTCTCCTCATCGCTCCAGCGGTGCAGAATGGTTACATCGCGGGCGGATCGGTATTCATGACTTGCCGCATATACGTTCCGCTCACCGCGCACCGACGCGCCGTGCGGCGGAGCGCAGTATGTTCCCGCGGAAAAGACGAGTAACGCCAGCCAGGCGATGGCGCACATCCCTGTTGCCTTCACGGAACAACTCCTTTCGTTCCTGGCGCGCGAGAGGCCCTTCCGCTGCCTCGGCGCGGCCATGTGAGCATAGTATCCCTTTATCTAAATATCGGCTTCGCGCTCTTTATAGTTGAGCTTTTTTTCCTTCGAAATCCGCCCGCGGAATCATTCAGGGAGCGCGGGCGGATTTCTACTCGCCCCCGGCGGTAGTAATCGTGAGTTTTCCGTGTCGAACATTTTTGATGGACAAAAGGCGATCCGCGATCTTTTTCACCGCCTGGGAGGGGCCTTTCAGAATGAGGACCTCGAGACAGTTGTGCTCGTCGAGGTGAACGTGAACGGCGGAGATAATACTCCGGTAATTGTCGTGCTGAATATCGTTAAGCCTGTCGGCGATTTCCCGCACCTCATGGCTGTATACGAGCGTCAGGGTTCCAATGACCTCGGACGCGGGGGAAGAGGCCTCCTCGCGTACCAGCGCGTCACGGATGAGGTCCCTGATCGCCTCCGACCGGTTTACATAGCCCTTGTCCGATATCAGTCCATCGAACTGGTGGAGCAACTTCTCCTCAATAGAGACTCCAAAGCGCAGAATCCTGTTTGCCATCGGGTCCGTCCTGGTAGTACTGGTTTACCCCAGTCTATCATGTTCGGACCACCTGTCAAGCACACGTACCCGCACCATATCCGGTCAGGAATACCCGGGCGCCGGGTTGACACGGCATAATTTTTTTACGCCCGCCGCATATAGTATTGACATCCGGTTTTAAACCATATAGCATTGATGGAGGTGTTTTTCGGAACAATGCAACGAGGCCGTTCGCCGATCACGACAGCCACGAGGAATATCCCATATGACACAGACCAGCGAAAAAAACGGCCAGAGCTCATCGCCATCCCGACGCCGTGCGTCAAAGAAGGCGAATTCATCCACCAAAATCTTCAACCTCATCATGGAGTACCGCGAATCCAGACTCTTTCAATGGATAAAGCTCCATCCAGAAATTTCAATCGGGATCGTGGCGCTCTGGGGGATGCTCATCATCATCTTCTTTCTCTGGTTTATCTTTTCCATGGCGCCCGCTTGACCGAGCCGCGCCTCCGGCGTCTCGCGCTGGATCAACCCGGCTTTTCTACGATGATGTGCCTCCGCTCGGCGCGCTGTAGACGCTCGCAAAATTCTATGAACTCGCCGTAATCGGCCGGCGCGATCCTCGCCGCGCCGACATGCACCTCCTTCTCGACGACAAGCTCGGTTTCGCCCGCATTCTTTGAAACGCGTACAAAGGCGTATCCGAATGCGCATTGCACGGAGTCTTTCCTGTCAAACACCGCGCTTCGGTAGACCTCCGGCAGGCGGAAACGATACCGTTCAGATTCATTTACCGGTCGGATGATGTAGTAGGGATGGACCCGCGCGCGCTCATCCACATGGGCGAGCACCTCACTCGCGTTGAGAACCGGTGTCAGGACTATCCTGTCGGGGGTCGTGGTGGCGAGGGAGAATGTCCTGCCCTTTATCCTCAGGTCGAACGGCGAATCCACGGTATCGAGTCCGTTCATACTGAAATCATCGAGGCTGAAGGCCGGGAACATCCTCCCGAGCAGACGATTGGCCATCTCCTCCCTTGTCAGAGCGTCCTGGAACAGGGAGCGCGCGTCCTCTCTGCCGCCGTAAAATCGAACAGCACCTTCGAATCGGGCGTTCCCGCCCTCGTCGAGACGCACGCTCAGGTCAATCCTGCTTCCATCCATCCTCGAGCCGGCGACAGTGCGAACCTCGGCGCCGTCTCGAATAACGACAAGCGCGTCCGATCCCTCCAGGGCCGGATCGACCAGGCCGTAGCCGTTGTATGTCCGCGAAAAATCCATCCACACCCCGCCCTGGCGGTCTACCGGAACGTAGAGCAGGACATGGGTAAAAACGGCCGGGGACACAAAACCGCCCAGGTCGGGGAAATCCTTCTCCGCGGCGAAGGCGAAATACGAGCGTATTCCAAGACATTCAAGAATCGCCCTTGCGAGCACCGCCTTGTCCTCGGGTGTTCCCCGTTTTTTTATCAACGTGCCGGCCGCGCTCTCCGGGAAGTACAGAACATTGCCGAGCGTATCGATCTCGCGCGAAACGAACGCGTATACGTCGCGCAGCGTATCGCCGATTTCGGCGGAAGCGAATTTCGCGCGCACGGCGTCGGCCTGAAGGTCGGATGAGCCGCGTGCCAGCGAGCTGTACCACCTGACGAAATCATTTCTCTCGCGCATGGTCGAAATCGAATAGACCGGCAGGCGGCCAAGCCGGTTACCCATTCCACGTTCCACCCGGACGGGAAGCCGGTTATCGATCCTCATCGAATACTCGATCATTCCCTCGCGCCTGCTGTGAGACACCGGTCCTCCGGTAAAGGCCACGCGCACATCCATTTCCTCCGGAGCCGATACGCTGCATGAAAAGACACCCAGCGATTCGTCAAAATCGTGCGTCGCGAACAGGGGCGTCGCGAAAAATACCGAATCACCCTGCAGGGTGAATGGATTGTCCGCGAAATAGGATACATGTATGATCGAACGTTCCCCCAGAGAAGGAAGCGAAAGGTAGGAAGACCCGTCGACCCTGATGATCCTTCCCGCGTCGCTGTAACTTCCGTCCTGCCGGTAGACGCGCGCGCGGACCGGATACGCCCTGTCGCCGTGGTCCAGCCTGAATTCTCCATAGCGTTCTATTCCGCGGCTGTCGTGTACGTAGATAACGTCCTCGCAGAACGCGCGGCTGCTTCCATCGCGGTTCAGACGATACAATCGTTGCCTGAACAGTACCTCCGAGGGGGCTCCTGTTCCTTTTTTCTCTCCGCGCATCCACCGTTCGATATACTCTTCCCCTTTCTCCTTCCCTTCACGCGAAAGAGGATGTTCGGTACCGAGGCCCGAAAGATAGTCCAGAAGGTCCCCCGTCATGAAATACGATGGAGAGATCGCGAGCATCCTCCCCCAGTGCAGCGACGGCACCTCTCCTTCCAGATATGATATCCTTCCGAGGCGCAGGTAGTCCTCGGGATCCTCCCGTGCCGCGATCCTTTTCAGCAGCAGCCCGGAAGCGCGCTCGTATTCACCCATATCAATAAGTGCGTCTATCCTCGTTCGGCCGTAATCGTTGAAGTGGTCGAACCTGTCGACAAGCGCCACTATATCCGCGTGCCGCTCCAAGCCGCGCAGGGTGTCGATCAGTGATTCATACGCGTTTTTATCGAATCCCGTTTCGAGGACCTCGCGGTACAGCCGGGCCGATCGCTCAGGATCACGTGAACGAACGAACGCGGCCAAATTTTTACGGGGAGAGGGGGAAAAAGGAAATTCCTTCGTGAATTCCGCGCAGTCCCGCTCGAATTCCCTCTCATAGCCGAGTCCCGCCAGGAGCGAGGAATACATCTCCCGAAGCGGCAGAAAGCGCGGCGCTCTTTCCGTCAGCACCCGTCCCTCCTCGTAGGCCTCGGCCGTTGCCCGGCGGGCGACGATCATCTGAAGGCGGCGGAAGCGCGCGGGGATAAATGACGCGTCGGACCCGCAGATCTCCCGGTAAATGCGTGACGCCTCGAGGTACTCCGCGGATCCCCTATTGCTCCCTGCCGCCTTGAGCAGGGATTCCGCGAGAAAATATTTGCACGGGTACCCCGCATCCTGGCCGGTTCCCGTTCTGAAATATTTCTCCGCCTCACGACTGTCCCGCTCGCTGAAATAGGCTCCGAGGTGGAAAAGAGCGCCCTGTTCTTTTCCGTGCAATCGTCGGACAAGCTCGGCATAAGGGTAATCCAACACCTCTGTGAACTCGCACGCGCCGTCCGCCGTGGCCCCCGCTCTGGATTCAACCTCAATCGGGATATCGTTCAGATCCGTAACGATCATCCGGAATTTCCAGTCTTCCTCCCGGTATACTTTCATCATCAACGCCACCGCGCCTTTGGTCGTCAGCTCGAGAACGCGCACCGAACGCCGCGCAGCCGTATCGGTATTGGCGAGCGCCGTCCGGCCGTTTACAAACAGGCGAAAGGGAGACGACGAATACACCCGGAGTCGCACCGGTCGTCCGGGCGCGATGACGGTCGAGGCGTAGGCGGCGCCCCTTCCCGGTGGGAGCATACGCGAAAAATCGATTTCCCCCGTTTTTTCGTCGGCTGAAACTCTCTTCCAGCGCGCCTCCTCTCCCGTGGCAGGCGCGGCGATTTCCGGAAGAAAAACATGATCGATATCAGCAGCACCGTACCGATGATAGGGTCCGGAGACCCTCCACGAGGCGACGGGACGGAGGCGTTTCACGATTTCCGCCGATTTTTCCGGCATATAGCGGCGCGCAAGCCTCTCCTTCTGGAGCAGGATCATAAGCCCGTACAGGCCGGCATGTTCCTGCTTTTCCTCCTCAAGGCGTGCCGCGATACGGGATAGCGAACCATCAACCCTGGCGTGACCGTACACATCGGCCAGCGTTACCAGGTCCGTCAGGTACAGCGCCGCCTCCGGCGCACCCGGATACTTTAGAAGCATGGCCTCGATGCCGTCGTACAGGGCGAAATAATCACCCGCGGCGAAGGCCGAGAGAACACGCGCCTCATACGCTGACGGAGCGCTATCGACGGCCGATACCGGAACCGGCCATACCGGAAGGAGCAATACCGCGAGGAGGAGGATTTTAGCGCGCATCGCCGCCTCCCGGCCCTTCAATCTTTCGGATGATGATTCTTTCGTTTTCCTTACGGTGTATGAAAATGAGGAAATCCCTGAATACGCCGTACTCTTCCGGGCTGATCGACGAATCGACGAACACCACTGAGGACCTCGCCTCGAACACCGAGTCGCCTTTTCTGACGTACTCGAACCGCGCGGAAAACCCCGGGTGCGCCCGGTTCTCGGCGGCCGGAAGAACCGCGATATCCCATCCTCTCGGGATGGTGAAGCGCACGACGGTATCGCTCGTCCATCCCGAAGAAATCCGGACCGGGGAAACACGCGATTTCATCATCCCGTATTCACGATAATAATCCGAGGATACGATAAACGCCGGAAACGCCGCATACCCCCCCGCGGGCGAAAGGAAGGATGGAATCCTGACATTGTAGGAATACTCCACCGGCATCTCCGTACCGGTCCTGTGCGCGATCAGCGTGCTGACTGAGGCGCCGCTGTATTTTGAATTCCAGTAGGCGCCTATACCGCGGAGTTTTTCCGATTTATCAAGAAGCTCACCGCGCGCCGAACGGGCGAACGCGCCTCCCTTGGTAAGTTTTCTGTTTAATTCCGCTCCTCCCTGACTTTCTATGCCCACCTCCGTGACAACAGAGTCAAGATTTGCGTGGTAAAAGCGCCCAGCGGTATTTATGAACGAGTGGCCCCTCTCGTCGATAACCAGTGCCTGGATGTTCCGGTCCTCAGAAGGCAGCTCCCGGAAACCGGCCATCTTGGCCGTCGCGTCGAGAAACACCCCTCCCTCGAGGTTGACGAAACAGATCGCATGGTTGAACTGGCCGATGGAGGGAATGGAACGGTCGAGCGCGCCGCGCTCCCTCGTCCGGACCAGGGCCATACGCGCGTCTATTCCCGACGCGCGCAGCATGGACACAAGCACCAGGGTAAGGTCTTTGCAGTCTCCCATGCGCGTGGCGTACGTCAGGTCCGCGCTGCGCGGCTGGAGCCCCCCCAGTCCGAGTTCGAAACCGACATAGCGGATTGACGCGTTGACATGATTGTATACGTTACGCATCTTCGCGATATCGGAGTCCGCCCCGGCGATAACGCCGGAGAGATCGCGCCGCATTTCCGCGCTCATTGCGGTTCTTCCGCGCATCAGCGAAGCGTACCATCGCGCCGCCTCATCCCAGCTGCCATGCGAGCTCACTATAAGAGAGGGAATGATCTCACTGTGATGAGGCATGGCGACCTCATCCCTTATCGGGGACCGGTTTTCAAGGGAGAGACGGTAAATCCGCCGGCCGCCTTCTCTCATAACGGAGACGCGGTCCTCATTCAGCCCGCTCAACCGAACGTGCAAAGGCATGCCCTCGGGGCGGCTGATAACTATATTCGAAACAAGCGTCCGGTAACGCCCTCCCGCCATTATTCTCTCGCCGATATAGCCGCGGTACAGGCGCGCCTCACCCGAGCGCAATCGATAACTCAGATCGACCAGGCTGCCCCGTCCAAGCGCGGGAACCGCGAGCACCCGCGCCTGAACGTCATAGTACATGCGGCTTTCGGGGTCGGAGAGCGAACGCGCATAGGTCTCGGAGGTTTCCACCGTTTCACCGCCGCGATTCACGACGCAGCGGACATCCTCAACGCGGTCCGTGGACGGATTGAAGAGTATGTACTGGGTGGAAAAATCGCGGATCGCGCTTTCCGCGTTTATCCGGAAAACCTTCCGCACGGTCTTTTCGTAAGAGCCGTCGGCCATTATCTTCATGACGCATTCGTCGAGGATCATCACGGCGGCCTCGTCCCGGTACGCATCCGCCCTCGCAATCAGCGCATCCGTCACCGCGGCACGGTAACGAGCCAGGGCATCGGGAACGCGCTCGATCGCATCGATGTATTCCTTCATTCTGAAGTTATCCGGGTTTCGCAACAGGGCCTCTTTCATATACCGGAGGCCCGCGCGGGTAGCGCCCTGTCGGTGGTACAGCGAACCCAGATCGAACAGAACGCCGCTGTCGTCCGGCGCGATGGCGAGCGCCGCGGTCAGATAGGGAAGCGCGGCCTCCGTTCCACGGGCGGTCCGCACCACCCCCGCCAGCCGGCGTCGCAGCGAGACATCGCAGTCGAAAATATGCGCCGCCTCCTCCAGGACGACCGCCGCGGCGACGGGCTGGCCCGAACGCTCCATCGCTTCCGCGAGCGCGTTAGCGGTTTCCCTGTTGAAGCGGTCCATCCTCCACAACCGGGCGTATTCGTACGCCGCTCCTCGATGTTGTTCGCGCAGAATCATAACACGCGCCCGGACCGAGGCCCCTGCCGAGGGGAAGCCCGAGTCCTCCAGCGAAGCGGCCCGTTTGAGGGCCTCATCGTACCAGCCCCTTCCGATAAAGTATGAGGCCTCGAGCTCCAGTGCCGCGGGGCAGGAAGGATTCATGCTCCGGATGGTTTCAATAAGCGGCGGGGCCTCGTGAATGAAACCATTCTGCATGCGCGACTGAACGATCTTCACTGTCGGCAGCAGCGCGGCGCCGTCACCCGCCGCGGCCTCACGCAAGAGAATAGAGCGTTTCTCCTCGTCGTCCCTGCAGAGCGCGAGATAGTATCGCGCCATACGGCCGTACTGCGCGCTTCCCATCGCCTTCTGGAAGAGCGCCGCCGCCTCACCGGCATCCTCGGTATTCAATCCCGCGGCATACACCAAAAACCCGGCGCGAAACGCGTCATCCCTACCGCCCGCGGACGCGCGGGACCGCATCACGCCGAGCGCGTCGAACCATCGCGCGGATCCGGCGTCGTCCCCTGCGGCGGCCGCGGTGTGCCGCAGTGAAAACCGGACGCCATCGTGTAAAGAATCTTCCAGTTGAATCAAGAGGCGATGCCTTCCGGGGCCGCAGCGGACGGTAACCCTGTACTGGTCGTGCGCGAATCGATGACGCGTCTCGCTTTTAAAAAGCGGTTTCCCGTCCATCCATATCCGCGCGTGTCCCGTTTTCCCGATATGGAATACGCGCGCACCGGCACGTTCGACCGTGAATTCCGCTTCCAGATAATACCGCACGTCCGCCGTATCGAGGTTTCTTTCCCCCGGATCGAGTATCCCGAGACGGTCGGTGCGCGCGCTGAACCAGCGGACCGGATACAGTTTTCCGGCGTGCATGGACGGCACTCCATGGCTTTCGGCCCCGAGGCGTTCCGCGTCGAAATCCTCCGCGCCCTCTACGGAGAACGGTCCGATCAGCCTGAACTCGCGTATAAAGCCGAGCTCCCGAAGAGCCTTTTCCGCGGTCGATGTATCTCCCGCGCGAAGCGAGAGCCAGGAGTGCAGCATGCGCAGCCGCGCGCCGAGAATTTCATGCCGGGCGAACGCCGCGTTGCCGGTGCGCAGGCTTTCGCACGCGGCAATACCGTCATCGATCATCTCCGGGTAGCGAAGCGTTTCCGCCATCACGAACAGGCCGTACTCCAGGAGCGCGGGATCATCGACCTCCGCCGCCGCCCGCACGATTTCCCCGAGAGCGCCGCGATAATCACCCCGCCAGAGCAGCTTTTCCGCCGGCAGGAAGGGGCCCGACCCAGTGCCGGCCCCCATGGCCCGGGCGCACCATCCCAGCGCGATCGCGAAGACGATCCCCGTAATCAGTATTCGCCGCACACTTCCAGGCATCTTCTATCTCCCCTCACCGGCTTCCGGACCGAAAAGCCGAACGGCCCTGTTCAGGACCTTCCCGGCTTCCGCGTTCCTTCCCTGGCGCAGAAGCATCGAGGAATAATCAATATACGCCTGGCGGTAATGCGGGAACGATCTCACGCATCGCCGGTAAAAATCCTCCGCCTCCTTCTCCCTCCCGGTCTTTTCGAATAGGAGCGCCATGCGATGCGCCGCAACGGGATTTTCCGGATCGGCCCCGAGCGCGTCCCTGTAAAAACGCTCGGCCATGCCGAAATCCTCCCTGTCACGGAAGATGTCCCCCAGCTCCAGATCCGCATAGCTGTTCCCCGGATAGCGCTCCTTCATCATCAGCAGGGTTCTGGCGCCATCCTCGAGCCGTCCGGCGTACCGGTAGAGGATATACAGGTTATAATAGGCGGGAATGATCGGGTCGCGGCCCTCGACTAGGGCGAGCAGAATTCCCTCGGCTTCCTTAAGCCTGCCGTTGTCAATCCGCAGGCAGGCGAGATTGTTCCTGGCCATCGCGGGCCGTTCTCCATCGCCGTCGGCGATCGCCCCATACTGCGCCGCCGCCTTTAGCATGCTGTCGGGGGTTTTCCCGGTGAGGTGATAGTGCCGCGCGAGGCTCCACCGGTCACAGTCGTTCTTAACCGGCTTAGCGTCTATGCTTTTAACGTCCCCCTTCCACTCGTCGCCGCAGTCGGACGGAAAACGCAGCGCGAGCGGAAGGCGCCCGGGCCTGCCCTCTATTACGTCCTCCGGTCCCCCGCGAGCGGGCGGCGAAGCGCAGGCGGCGATGATCACGACAAGGACCGCGGCACAGCTTTTCATGAGCATCTCCCGAAACCGGAAATCCGGCGAACGCACCGGTAAATTTCACTTGAACCGATTGATGGGATCGGTTAGAAGATCATCGAGCGACTCGCGCCGAAGGCGCCATGCGCTCAGTTGTACCTTTAATGACGGGCATTTCAAGAGTTTTTCTTGCGGGGTAACGGCGTCGGACATGATGGGAAGGCTTACGATACCGCTGTGCTGTGCGGCCGCGTGTCTCATCGCGACCGCGCACCCGTCGGCCTCAACCGTACCCGCCACCCGGGACCCGTTCCATGACGTGTTCTATACATATTACACCGAAAGCCGCTCCGAGGCCCGCCGCAAGCTGTCCACTCTGACGAAGGACCGCGCGCTTCACGGCCGGGCTCTCGTCAACGCGGGGAAACTCGAGGAGATCGAAAAACGCCCGGCAAAGGCCCTGGCGCTCTACCGCAAGGCGTTCGCGCGAGGCGAGCGCGCCGCGCTGCCCTACCTGTACCGTGCGCTGAATTCCGATAATCCCGCCGCCGCGGGAGAAATCCTCGGTGCGCTTTCAGCCGGCGGACCCGACCGCTGGCTCGCGTACGAACGGTCACTCGTACTGCTACGCGGGGGAGATTCCGTCGGTGCGCTGCGTTCGCTTGACGAAGCCGTACGGCTGGGATTCAACTCGCGCGAGCTCATACAGCGCGAGCCGCTGTTCGATCCTCTGCGTTCCTCCCCCGAATTGAAAAAACTGCTCGCGGAGATGAAACCGTCCGGGACGGCGCGGCTCTCGCGCACGCTCGAGACCATACGGAAGGAACGACTGAAAGGGACGCCCCTCGAGGTGAACCCTGCTATTATTGCCGCGGGAGAGCTCGAGAAGAAGGGAAGAATCGCGGAGGCCGAACGCGCGCTCGAGGGTCTGCTCGCGACGCCCATTGCGGTCAACGAACGCGGCATCGCGCTGTACCGTCTGGCCCGCCTTCGCGCGCGGCGGGGGAACGCCGAGGGTGCGCGGGACGCCCTGCGGCGACACGATGAGCTCATGAGGAACGTTGCGGAAGATACTGCAGGCTACCGCGCTATAATCGCTCCGTATATGGCGGACATTATCGCCAACGATAAATCGGGTCTACTTCCCTATGCAAAACCGTGAGAATATGGAATTGAGCACGTCATCGGCGGTCACCACACCCGTCACCGCCCCGAGCGTGTCCAGCAGGGCCTGCAGTTCGAAGGCCACTATCTCATAAGGCTCGCCGGCACCTACGATATCAGCGGTCCTTGCGATAGTCGCAAGCGCCTCCTCCAGCAGCGCGGTCATACGAACGTCGGCCACGAAGAAATCCTTCTGATCGGCAAAATCCCCTGCGAGTGTCGAGGCGATCGCCGTTTCGAGTTCTTTCAATCCCGCGCCCGTCTTCGCCGAGAACGCGATCCCTTCTCCGTCAAGCTCCGCGCGCAGCCGCGCGAGTGCCGCGTCGTCAACCAGATCGGCCTTGTTGAGAAGAATGATCCGCCTTTTCCCGGCCGTCTCCTGGAGGACCCTGCGGTCCTCGTCGCGTATGCCGCTCGACGAGTCGATCACAACCAGGAGAATCGATGACGACGCAATCCGCGCAAGGCTCAAGCCTATTCCGATCTCCTCTATCTCGCAGGAGGGAACATCAATCCCCGCGGTATCGACAAGGTTGATGTGAAGTCCCCCCAGGCGGATACTCTCGCTTATGGTGTCGCGCGTGGTCCCCGGTACGGCCGAAACGATCGCGCGCTCGGCGTTAAGGATGAGGTTGAGCACGCTCGACTTGCCGACATTGGGCTTGCCCACTATGGGAAGGTCCACGCCACGGCTCACGCGTTCGCCGAGTCTGCACCGGCTCAGAACGGACTCCACGAGCCCTCTGACAGTGCCGAGCCTCCCGAGGGCGTCCTCCGCGCCCACGAACTCGATGTCCTCCTCCGCGAAATCGATGCCGCACTCGATATCGGCCTTAAGCTCGACGAGGCGGACCCTGATTTCGTCTATCGCGTTTCGGAACGAGCCGTGCATCTGCCTTACCGCGGCCTCGATCTCCCATTCCCCGCGCGCGGTGATGATGTGGTTTATCGCCTCGGCCTCGGTGAGGTCGATCTTGCCGTTCAGAAACGCCCGACTGCTGAACTCGCCCGGTCCCGCCATACGAAGACCGCGCGAAAGCAGAAGACCGAGGATTCTGTTAACAACGACGGGATTCCCGTGGCATGAAATTTCGGACATGTCCTCGCCCGTGAAGCTCGAGGGCCCCCTGTACGTCACCACCACGACATCGTCCACGATCGATCCCCCGTCGAGTATCGAACCGTAGACCGCCCGCCGGTGTTCGAGAGAGTCCGGCCGGCTGAACAGAGACGCGACGGCCCTGAATGTCTCAGGGCCGCTCACTCGTATCACCGCGATGGGCGAGTTCACCGGCGCTGTGGCCGGCGCGCAGATCGTGTCGTTCGTCATGCGTCTCCCGTCACCTGTTGGGCGATATCTTCACCTTGCGGTAGATCCCAAGACCCTCGCTTTTCGTGGTTACGCGGGAATCGTTCTGCAGCGTGAGATGGATCAGCCGTCGCTCGAACGGGTTCATGGGCTCGAGCGTCCATGGTTTTCCGGTCTTTGCCACCTTGAGCGCTATTTCTTTCGACAGCTTCCGCAAGGCCTTTTCACGCTTCGCCCTGTAGGATTCTATGTCCAGAATGATCTTCTTGTCGCTCTTGGTTTTATTGTTTACCATCAGGTTCACCAGAAACTGGAGCGATTCGAGCGTTTTGCCTTTTTTACCGATGATAAGACCCGACTTGGGGCTCTCTATCTCGACGTACACTTTGTTCTCGCCCTCCTTGATGTCCCGTACCGTACCTTCGATCTCCATCTTCTTGAGAATTGTCAGCAGGATTTCCTTCGTGATGCCTCCAACATCCGCCGTCGAATCGTTATAATACACCCTGAGCCTCGCGGGCCGTGAAACACCGAAGCCGAAAATTCCGCTCTTGCCCTGGTCAAGCACCTCCATTTTGACTTTAGAGACGTCGTCAATATTGAGTTCGGCCATCATCTTCCGTGTCGCGTCCTCAACCGTCTTGCCCTCGATCTCCAGCACTTTCATATACGCCTCCTCACCGAAATAATTAAATCGCCGCGCGGTCGTCCTCAGGTCCGGACCCTGTCGCGCGGCGCAAGATCATTCCGCCTTTTTAACGCTTCCTTTCCTGTTGATGTAGAGTTGATGGAGGATCTGCAGGGCATTCTGCATGATCCAGTAGAGCACCAGCCCCGACGGCATGTTCCAGAAAATAACGATGAAAATGAGCGGCATGAACATGAGCATTTTCTGCTGCTGTCCGACCGCCTCACCGGTCGTCATGCGCTGCTGCAGGTAGGTCGTTCCCGTCATGATGATCGGCAGAATGTTGATATTGAACCCGTATATCTTGAAAATCGTATCCGGAAGCGAAAGGTCCTGTATCCACAGAATGAACGGGGCCTGCCACAGGTCGATGGCGTTGATGAGCGCGCTGTAGAGCGCGAAAAAGAAAGGCATCTGTAGCAAAAGCGGCAGACAGCCGCTCGCGGGATTGACCTTGTTCTTCTTATACAGGTCCATGATCTTCTTGTTGAGCACCTCGGGCTTGTCCTTGTATTTCTCCCGGAGCTCCGTGATCTGCGGATTCAGCGCCTGGAGTTTCTTCATCGACTCCGTCGATTTCTGGGTCAGCGGCAGGAGGATGATCTTCGTAATGATAGAAAACACCACGAGGGACCACCCGAAGTTACCGAAGAGGATATTTATTTTCAGAAGCGCCCAGAGCAGTAGATCCCTTATCGGCTCGATCCACTTGCTCACATCGGCCGCGTCGATAACGCTTTCGGATACGGCCCGCAGCTTGTCCTTGTTCTTCTCTCCGGCGTAAACCTTGAAGTTCCTGGAAAGCGTGTCGCCCGCCCTGAACTCGTCCAGTGGCAGATACATTCCCGCCCTGAAGCCCGTTCCGGGCCTGTTGTCGGAGATAATTCCCGTACCGGAAAAATCCTCGGGAATCATAATGAGGAGGAAATACCTGCTCATCATCCCCACCCACTGAATGACACCGTTTTCTTTTTTTACGATCCCTTCCTTGGTGAAAAAGCCGCTGCCCTTGGAAGTTTTCTCGAAACTGTTGTCAACGGAGTAAATACCCTGGACCTGGTTGTAGGTGTTATCGAAGTCCATCGCCGGGCCGAGGAAATCGGAA
>Ga0116154_10002268_pt1 | contig 14797 bp, 10 predicted proteins | sample AD_UKC030_MetaG_FD_89898 | JGI IMG/M metagenome (GOLD analysis project Ga0116154, IMG submission 89898) | Active sludge microbial communities of municipal wastewater-treating anaerobic digesters from USA - AD_UKC030_MetaG | ecosystem: Engineered > Bioreactor > Anaerobic > Digestate | place: USA...
CAGGGCAAGAAGGTCGGCATGGTCGGCGACGGCATCAACGACGCCCCGGCGCTGACGCAGGCCGATGTCGGCTTCGCCATCGGCGCCGGCACCGACGTGGCGATGGAAAGCGCCGATGTCGTTCTGATGAAGAGCGACCCGCTGGATGTCGTCGGCGCCATCGAACTGTCGCGTGCGACCCTGCGCAAGATGCACCAGAACCTGTGGTGGGCGGTGGCCTACAACGTGGTGGCGTTTCCGCTGGCCGCGGGGGTGTTCTATCCGTTCACCATCAGTCCCGAAGTGGCGGCGATCGCGATGTCGGGCAGCTCGGCTCTGGTGGCCGTCAATGCGCTGTTGCTCAAGCGCACGCGGCTCACGGGCATCCGCCGCGTGCAGGCCACCGGCACGACACCGGCCATCGCCGCCGCGGCAGCGGCTGCATGACGGAAGCCCGCCGTGAATCCATCCGGGATCTCGCTGCCGATCTCGTCCGCGGGGCGGCACAGCACTCGGGCGATGGTCCTGCTCGGCGCGGTGGTGTTCGTGGTCGCGCTGGGCTACGGCGCCGGACTGCCGCTGATTCAACCCTACCTGGCGCGCTACCTCGGGCCCGACGCTCCGCAACGCATGGCCTGGCATGTCGGCATGCTAGGCGGGGTCTACACGTTTGCGCTGTTCCTGTTGGCTCCTACCTGGGGCCGGCTATCGGACCGACACGGAAGGGCGATGGTCCTGATGGCGGGGTTCGCGGCCTTCCTGGTCGGCAGTGCGGCCGCTGCGCTGGCTCCCAATCTGGGAGCAGTCTACGCGGCTCGTCTGCTGGCCGGCGCGGGCGCCGCGGCGATCATGCCGACAGCGCAGGCGTACGTCGCGGACATCAGCTCCACGGTCGATCGCAGCCGCCGCGTCGTGCTGCTGGGCAGCGCGTCGTTTCTGGGCTTTGTCGCCGGGCCGCCGTTCGGCACCTGGCTGGCCGGTCCGGTCATGGGCATGAGCGTCGGCGCGATGCCCGACATGGTCAACTGGCCGGCACTCGCCGTGGCGGTGGTGGGACTGCCTCTGCTGCTCCTAGCGCCTGCGAGCCTTGCCTGCGACAGCGCCCGGCCCTTCATCGCCGCCAATCCCCCGCCCACGGTGCCGCGCCAACGCTTCGTGCTCGCCTCCATGGTGCTGGCAGCGCTGGCCTCGTTCGCCGTGGGCACCTTCGAGGTCGGATTCGCACTCTTCGGCGGGCAGACGCTCGGACTGAGCGGCAGCGCGCTGGCTGTGATGTTCATCGCCTGCAGCGTGGCCATGCTTGCCGCGCAGTCGATGCTGCTGCTGCCGGCGGTGCGGCGCCGCATCGATCAACGCTGGGTGGCAGCCACCTTCGCCGCATCGGCGCTAGTGCTGAGCTTCACCGACGCGGTCTCCGGGCCCGGCGCGCTCGTCCTGCTGATCACCGTCGTCGCCGCCGGCATCGGCCTGATCGGGCCTGTCCTGTCTTACGAACTGCTCGAGCGCGACCGATCCGCACCCGGCGCGCAGCTGGGCAAACAGGCCGCGGCGGGCAATCTGGGGCAAGCCTTCGGGTCGTTCAGTGCCGGCTCGCTCTTTGCGCTGCACCCTGCAGCGCCCTTCTGGTTGGCCGCGCTCGTTCTTCTGTTCGGCGCCGGCGCGGCGTATGCGCTGTGGGGAGCAGCGCGCGACGACGAGATCGCGCTGCTGGCCGGACTGGAGACCGAACGTGACGGTTGACCCTCGTCATCGCGAAACGATCGTGGTCGCGCTGGGCGGCAATGCGCTGCTACGGCCTGGAAGCGCCATGCGCACGGCCCATAGGAGCACCTATGTCCGACCGCAGTGAAGGCCGATACGTCCCGGCACTGGGCTTCCAGTGGCTGACCCCGGCTTACGACGCCGTCGTCGCTGCGACGACGCGCGAGCGCCGCTTCAAGCAGGCACTGATCGCTCAGGCCCGCCTCGAGGCAGGCCAGCACGTGCTGGACCTGGCATGCGGCACCGGCACGCTGGCAGTCTGGATCAAGCAGCGCTACCCAGGCGCGGACGTCAGCGCCATCGACGGCGACCCGGACATCCTGTCGATCGCCGGCCGCAAGGCGCGACGGGCCGGCATCGCAATCCGCTTCGACCAGGGCCTGTCGTTCCAGCTGCCGTATGCCGACGCGCGCTTCGATCACGTCTTCTCGAGCCTCTTCTTCCATCACTTGTCGTGGCGCGACAAGCAGCGCACCGCGCGCGAGATCCTGCGTGTGCTGCGCCCCGGCGGCGAACTGCATGTGGCCGACTGGGGGCGCGCCGCGGGGCCGGTGATGCGCGGCGCCTTCGTGGCGATCCAGCTGCTCGATGGCTTCGCCAACACGCGCGACAACGTGCAAGGTCGGCTGATCGAAGTCTTCGCGGGTGCGGGCTTCGCAGAGGTGTCGCAGCAGCAGACCTTCTCGACGGTCTTCGGAACGATGGCGCTGTACCGCGCGGTGAGGCCGCCGTGATGCCTCGGCAGTCCCGGACTCACCGCTTGCAACACTGACCGAACCCAGGAGAACAGCATGGAATGGTTGACACAGAACTGGATCTATCTGCTGCTGCTGGTTGGCGCAATCCTGTTCATGCGCTTCGGCGGCATGCGCTGCGGCTTCAGTGGCCGGCACGCTCATCCTGCGCAGGGGCCGAAGCGGCATGGCGCTGAAGGCACGCCCATCGAATCCTCACCGCCGACCGACCCGGTCAGCCAGCGCAGGGTCGACCCGAAGACGGCGGTGGCGTCGATGTACGAAGGCCGTGCCTACTACTTCGAGTCGCGCGAGAACCGCGATCGTTTCGAAGCCGCCCCGCAGACATACGTCGGGCCGGCGTCCGGCGAGCCGGGCGACCAAGGGCATCGGCACCATCGAGGTGGATGCTGCTGAAACCCTGAGCCGTCCAACCCGCGGAGCTAACTCCATTGGAGCGAAGGAGTCGACGAATGAATACGCGTGTCGAAGCGGCCGCATTGAATGTTGTCGATCCCGTCTGCGGCATGCCCGTCGACGAGGGCCATGCCGCGGCCCGGCTGCAGCACGGCGGCAAGGACTACCTGTTCTGTTCCGCCCACTGCCGCGACAAGTTCAAGGCCGATCCTGCGAGGTACGGGGCCGCGCCAAGCGCCGCCGGCACCGCGTCGCCGACGGCCACAGGCGTCCATGCCGACCACGGCATGCCGATGCAATCGGCGCTTCGCCGCGGCGCGCAGGGGCAGGCCAAGGATCCGATCTGCGGCATGCTGGTCGACAAGGCCACCGCCCTGCGAACGGATCGCGGCGGGCGCAGCTACTACTTCTGCAGCGTCGGCTGCCAGCGCACCTTCGAGTCTCCCGAGCAGGAGCTGAAGTCGATGCGCACGCGGGTCGCGATCGCGCTCACCGGCGTGCTGGCCCTGGCGATCATGCGCGCCGGCGCCTTCATCGCGCTGGCTACCGGAGCGACCATCATCACCTGGGTGCCGATCCCGGCCCTGCCCTGGTTCACCTGGGGCATGTGGCTGTTCCTGCTGGTGACGCCGGTGCAGTTCATTGGCGGCTGGGGCTTCTACGTTGGCAGCTGGAACGCGATCCGCAACCGCTCGATCAACATGGACCTGCTGATCGCGCTGGGCACGACCGTGGCCTACCTCTACAGCGTCGCGGTGCTGTTCTTCCCCTCGGTGCTGCCGGTGAAGGTGGAGGAACGCGACGTCTACTTCGAGGTCTCGGCGGTGATCATCGCCTTCGTGCTGCTGGGCAAGTACATGGAGGAGATCATCAAGAAGCACTCGTCGGCGGCGGTGCGCAAGCTGCTCGATCTAAAGCCGGCCACCGCCCAGGTGGTGCGCAACGGCGTCGAGATGGAGGTGCCTGCCGAGAGCGTGATGGTCGGCGAGACCGTCGTCGTGCGGCCGGGCCAGCGCATCGCGACCGACGGACTGGTGCTCGAAGGCTCGTCGGCGGTCGATGAGTCGATGCTCACCGGCGAGTCCATGCCGGTGGAGAAGCAGCCGGGATCGAAGGTCATCGGCGGCACGCTGAACCGCACCGGTTCGTTCCGTTTCGAGGCCACGCGCGTCGGCGCCGAGACCGCGCTGGCGCAGATCATCAAGATGGTCGAGGATGCGCAGACGAGCAGTGCGCCGATTCAGCGCATCGCCGACGAGGTGACCCGCTACTTCGTGCCGGCCATCGTCGGCACGGCCGTCCTGGCGTTCGCCGGCTGGTGGATCGCGGGCAACTTTCCGCAAGGGCTGCTGGCCTTCATCGCGGTGCTCATCATCGCCTGCCCCTGTGCGCTGGGCATCGCAACGCCGGCCGCGTTGATGGTCGGCGTCGGCCGCGGCGCACAGGCCGGCATTCTGATCCGCGGCGGCGAGGTTCTCGAGAAGGCGCAGAGGCTCGACACCGTGGTCTTCGACAAGACTGGCACCTTGACGCGTGGCGAGCCGAACGTGACGGACGTGCTTCCGCAACCCGGCTTCTCCCGCGAGCAGGTGCTGCGTCTGGCGGCTGGCCTCGAGGCCGGTTCGGAGCATCCGCTGGCCGAGGCCATCGTGCGCGGCGCACGCGAGGCGGGCGCGGCGCCTGCAAAGGTCGAAGGCTTCGACTCCGTTCCAGGTCACGGCGTCCAGGGTCGGGTCGATGGCGTGGTGGTGCAGCTGGGCAATTGGCGGCTGATGCAGCGCGAATCCGTCGACATCGCCGGAGTGCAGGCTGACATGGAGCGGCTCGAAGCCGATGGCAAGACGGCCATGCTGCTGGCCAGCGGCGGACGCCTGGTCGCCGTCATCGCGGTCGCGGATACCGTGAAGCCGGAAGCCCGGGAAGCCATCGCTGCCCTGCGCGCCGAGAATGTGGGCGTGGTCATGCTGACCGGCGACAACTACCGTACCGCGGCCGCCATCTGCCGCCTGCTCGGCATCGACCGCGTCATCGCTGACGTGTTGCCGTCTGACAAGGCCACGGCCATCAAGGAACTGCAGGCCGGCGGCAAGGTGGTGGCGATGGTCGGCGACGGCGTCAACGACGCGCCTGCGCTGGCAACGGCCGACATCGGCATCGCCATCGGCTCGGGTTCCGACGTGGCCAAGGAGACCGGCGGGATCATTCTCGTGCGCAGCGACGTGCGTGATGTCGTTGCCGGCATCCGGCTGTCCCGCGCGACCATGCGCACGATCAAGCAAAACCTGTTCTGGGCCTTCGTCTACAACGGCATCGGCGTGCCGATCGCCGCGCTCGGATTCCTCAATCCCATCATCGCCGCTGCCGCGATGGCACTGTCGTCGCTGTCGGTCATCGTCAACTCCGCGCTGCTCAAGCGCGTCAGGCTCGACCGGGCGTGATTGGGAGCACCCCCCCAGCGACGACCTACCGGGCGCGTCTCACTCAGGGCTTGGCTTGCTTGGCCAACTGCCGGTTGGCCGCGGCCATCGCTTCGTAGTCCTTGGCCAGCCCATCGTTCTTGGCGACGATCGCATTGCAGTGCGCCGGCATGCTGGCCGCGCCCCGTCCCCCCGCGATCATGCTCTGGTAGCTCTTGGCCATCTTTCGATGTTGCTCTGCAATGCCGCGGGCTGCGGTGGCTTGCTGGTCGTAGTAGGCGGCCAGGGCGTCGTAGTCGGCCGGCGTCCGTGCGGCCTCGACGCGTTGCAGCAGTTCGGACGAGGGCGCGGTCTGCGCCGAGACGCTGCCGGCCAGGGTGACGCTCAGCAGAAACAGGGAGGCGAAGCGCCGAGTCGATTGCAGGTTCGTGTTCATGGTGAGTCCTTGGTTGACGAAGTGAAACGGCCGAAGCTCATTCGGCGGCGGCCGCGGATTGCGCCGCAGCCGCCGGGAGCGCGGTTGCATTGCGCGGATTGCGCTCCAGTTGCCACTGCTTGACCAGGGCATAGAGCGCGGGAATCACGCCGAGCGTCAGCACCGTCGACGAGATCATCCCGCCGACCATCGGTGCCGCGATGCGGCTCATGACTTCGGAGCCGGTGCCGGTGCCCCACATGATCGGCAGCAGGCCGGCCATGATGGCCACCACGGTCATCATCTTCGGCCGTACGCGCTCGACCGAGCCTTCCATCACGGCGCCGTACAGGTCGGCCGCGCCGGGTTGGCGGCCCTCGCCGCGGCAGCGCTCCTGCGCCGCTGTCCAGGCGTGGTCGAGGTAGATCAGCATCACGACCCCGGTCTCGGCTGCCACCCCGGCCAGCGCGATGAACCCGACCGCAGCCGCCACCGACAGGTTGTAGTCGAGCCACCACATCAGCCACACGCCGCCGACCAGCGCGAACGGCACCGACAGCATGACGATGAAGGTTTCGGTCAGACGCCTGAAGTTCAGGTAGAGCAGCAGGAAGATCGTCAGCAACGTCACCGGGATGACGATCTTCATCTTGTCGATCGCGCGTTCCATGTACTCGAACTGCCCGCTCCAGGTGATGTAGTAGCCGGGCGGAAACTTCACCTGATCGGCCACCGCCTTGCGCGCATCAGCCACGTAGGAGCCGATGTCGCGGTCGCGGATGTCGACGAAGATATAGGCGGACAGCAGCGCGTTCTCGGTGCGGATGCCGGGCGTGCCGCGCGCCACGAGCACCTTGGCCAATTGGCCCAGCGGCACCATCGCGCCGCCCATGACCGGCACCAGCACCTCGCGCTCGATCTGCTCGGGGTGGGTGCGCAACTCGCGCGGGTAGCGCACCGTCACGCCGAAGCGTTCGCGGCCTTCGACCGTGGTCGTGACCATCTCGCCGCCGAGCGCGGTGCCGATCACCTCCATCAGCTCGCCCACCGACAGGCCATAGCGCGCGAGCTGCTCGCGATCGGGTTCGATGTTGAGGTAGCTGCCGCCGGTCAGGCGCTCGGCGAAGGCCGAAGTCGTTCCCGGAACGCTCTTGACGACGGCCTCGATCTGCTTGGCCAGCTTTTCCATCTCGCCCAGGTCCTTGCCGAACACCTTGATGCCGATCGGTGTGCGGATGCCGGTGGCCAGCATGTCGATGCGCGCCTTGATCGGCATCGTCCAGGCGTTGGAGATGCCGGGGAACTGCAGTGCCTTGTCCATCTCGGCGATCAGCTTGTCGGTCGTCATTCCCGCTCGCCACTCGTTCTGCGGTTTGAGGTTGATGACGGTCTCGAACATCTCGATCGGCGCGGGGTCGGTGGCGCTGTTGGCCCGTCCGGCCTTGCCGTAGACCGAGCTCACCTCCGGAAAGCTCTTGATGATCTTGTCCTGTGTCTGCAGCACCTCCGCGGCCTTGGTGATCGACATGCCCGGCAGCGACGCCGGCATGTAGAGCAGCGTGCCTTCGTTGAGCGTGGGCATGAACTCGCTGCCGAGCTGCGACGCCGGGTAGTACGTGGCCGCCATCGCGATCAGGGCCAGCGCGATGGTCAGCTTCTTCCAGCGCATGACCGCAGCGATGATCGGGCGGTAGACCCAGATCAGGAAGCGGTTCAGCGGGTTCTTCGCCTCGGGCATGACCTTGCCGCGGATGAACAGCAGCATCAGCACCGGCACCAGCGTCACCGACAGCAGCGCCGCGCCGGCCATCGAGAAGGTCTTGGTGTAGGCCAGCGGCGAGAAGAGGCGCCCCTCCTGCGACTCGAGCGTGAACACCGGCAGGAAGGACACGGTGATGATCAGCAGCGAGAAGAAGAGGGCCGGTCCCACTTCCTGGCAGGCATCGAGCATCGCGTCGGCGCGTTCCTGCAGGGTGTGGTCCGGGCGCTCGCGATCGAGCCGCTCGAGGTGCTTATGGGCGTTCTCGATCATCACGATGGCCGCGTCGACCATCGCGCCGATCGCGATCGCGATGCCGCCCAGACTCATCAGGTTGGAGTTCATGCCCAGCGCCCGCATCGCGATGAAGGCGATCAGCACGCCCACCGGCAGCATCAGGATCGCGACCAGCGCCGAGCGCACATGCATCAGGAAGACGACGCAGACCGCGGCGACGATCAGGCTCTCCTCGATCAGCGTGCGAGTGAGGGTGCCGATCGCGCGGTGGATCAGATCGGAGCGGTCGTAGACGGCCTCGATCGTCACGCCTTCGGGCAGACCGGCCGAGATCTCGTTCACCTTGAGCTTGAGGTTGTGGATCACCTCGAGCGCGTTCTGGCCGAAGCGCGACATCGCAATGCCCGAGACGACCTCGCCCTCGCCATTCAACTCCGACAGCCCGCGCCGCTCGTCCGGCGCCAGCTCGACGCGGGCAATGTCGCGGATCAGCACCGGCGTGCCGCCTTCGCTCTTGACGACCAGCATCTCGATGTCGCGCTTGCCGCGCAGGTAGCCCTTGCCGCGCACCATGTACTCGGTCTCGGCCATCTCGACAACGCGGCCGCCGACGTCACGGTTGGAGTCGCGGATCACCTGCGCCACCTTCATCAGCGGGATGCCGTAGCTGCGCAGCTTGACCGGATCGACGGTGACCTGGTAGGTCTGCACGAAGCCGCCGAGCGACGCGACCTCGGCGACGCCGGGCGCCTTGGTCAGCTGGTAGCGCACATACCAGTCCTGGATCGTGCGCAATTCGGCCAGCGTCCTGTTCTTGGCCAGCAAGGCGTACTGGTAGACCCAGCCGACCCCGGTGGCGTCGGGGCCGAGCGACGGTGACACGCCCTTGGGCAGCCGACTGGAGGCGAAGTTCAGGTACTCGAGCACGCGGCTGCGCGCCCAGTAGATGTCGGTGCCGTCCTCGAAGATGACATACACGAAAGAAGCGCCGAAGAACGAGAAGCCGCGCACGACCTTGGACTTCGGCACCGCGAGCATCGCCGTCGTCAGCGGGTAGGTCACCTGGTCTTCGACCACCTGCGGCGCCTGGCCCGGGAATTCGGTGTAGACGATGACCTGCACATCCGACAGGTCGGGCAGCGCGTCGATGGGCGTCTTGATCACGGCGACGATGCCGCCGATGACGATGAACAGCGTGGCGAGCAGGATCAGGAACGGATTCCTTCCCGACCACAGAATGATCTTGGCCAGCATGGCGTTCTCGTCTCAGTGGCCGTTGTGGGAGGTCTTGCCGCCGCCGGAGGCCGGAGCGCGCGCCGCCGGCGCGGCAACGATCGAGGTCACCACGTATTCGCCGGGCTGGCGCTCGACGAACTCGAAGGCCACGGTCTGCCCGGGCTTCAGGCCGTTGAACAACGCCGCGTTGGCGGCCTTGAATTCCATCGTCATCGCCGGCCACTTCAAGGTCGCGACCGGCCCATGGTTGAGACTCAAGGTGCCTGCCTTCATGTCGATGCCCTCGACGCTGCCCTCGGCCTTGTGGCCGATTGACGCAGGCGCGGACGGCGCCGCGGTCGACCCGGCCGGCGCAGTTCCCTTGGGTGCGCCGCCGTGTCCCGAGTGACCGCCCAGGCCGCCGACGGCCGCCTTCAGGTTGCTCTCGGCGTCGATCAGGAAGTTGGCCGCCACGACGACCTGTTCGCCCTCGCGCACGCCGCTGACGACTTCGACGTAGTTCTCCCCGCGTGCCCCAAGCTCGACCTCGCGCGGCTCGAAGCGTCCCTCCTGGACCTGCACCAGCACAATCCTGCGCGTACCGCTGTCGATCACCGCCGAGTCCGGCACGGTGAGCACTGGCACCTTGCCCCCAACCGGCAACTCGACCTGCGCAAACATCGCGGGCTTGAGCAACTGGCCGGGGTTGGCCAGTTCGATCCGCACCGCCACCGTGCGGGTCTCGGCCTTCATGGTCGGGTAGACATAAGTGATCCGGCCCTCGAACACCTGGTTCGGATAGGCATTGATCGTCACCTTCGCCTTGGCGCCGGTCCTGACCAGCCCGATGTCCTGCTCGAACACGTCGGCGACGACCCAGACCGAGGACAGGTCGGTCACCTGATAGAGCGCTTCGCCCGGCATGAAGCGCATGCCCTGCAGCGCCTTCTTCTCGGTGACTAGGCCGGAGACCGGCGAGCGCAAGGTGATCGTGCGAGTGGCTTCACCGGACTTCACCAAGGCTGCCACCTGCTCTGGCGCGAGGTCCCAGTTGCGCAGCCGCGCCAGGCTGGACGCGGCGAGTTGCTCCATGCCGCCTTGCGCCTCGGGGGCGGCGTCCTTCATCGCCTGCATGCCCTGCACCGCGATGAGGTACTCGCGCTGCGCCGAGACCACTTCGGGGCTGTAGACCTCGAACAGCGGCTGCGCCTTGCTCACCGGCTGGCCGGTGACGTTGACGTAGAGCCGCTCGACATAGCCCTCGAACTTGGGCGAGATCGTGAAGATGCGCCGCTCGTCGGGCTCGATCCGCCCCGCAGCACGCACCGTCTTGCCCAGCAGGCGCATGCCGGCTGCCTCGGTGCGCACGCCCAGCCTCTGGATCTTCTCGGTGCCGATGCGGATCTGGTTGGCTGGGGCCGGTCCGCCGCCGGCATCCTGATCCTCGCCTTCATAGACTGCGATGTACTCCATCCCCATCGGGTCCTTCTTCGGCGTCGGCGAGGTGTCGGCCAAGCCCATCGGGTTGCGGTAGTAGAGCAACCTGCGCTGCGGCGTTGCACTCGCTGCAGGCGCCGCCGCGGAGGCGCTGTCGCGCAGAGTCACCGACGCACGCGTGCCTAGCCAGTAGCTGCCCGCGCCCACGGCGCCGAGCACGGCCAGGGCGATCAACGGCGTGACGATCTTCACAGGTCTTCTCCTACGATGCGTTCGATTTCTGCCAAGCGCACATGGGCCTCTACCTGAGCCTTGAGAAGGTCCATTTGCGCTTTGCGGATCTGGCGCTGGGCGTCCAGCAGCGTGGCGAAGTCGACCTTGCCGTTCTCGTAGGCAGCCAGCGCCGAACGTAGGTTCAGTTCCGACTGCGGCAACAGTTGCGTTTGGACCAGGGCCGCCGTGCGTCGCGCGCCGTCGAATGCTGCGAGATTGCCCCCGAGCTCACCCAGCAGTTGGTTAGACAATGCGTCGACTCGCGACTGTGCCGCGCCGACCATCGCCTGGGCCTCGCGTTCCTGGGCGCGGCGCGAATCCTGTTGCAGCGGCAGGTTCACCTCGAGCATCAGCCCATACGAGGTGAAGCGCGAACCCACCTGCGTCGACTGCACGCCAACCAGCCAATCGGGATAGCGGTTGCTGTAGGTGAGCTCGCGGCTCTTCTGTGCGCTTGCCAGCCGCGCCTGCTCGGCCAGCAGCTGAGGATTGCGCGCGCGGGCCCGCTCGGCAAGTTGCGTGGCATCCGAGGCCATCAAGCTGGGCAGCGGGCGCAGCGCCAGCGGTTCGGCGAGCAGCGCGGCCCGGTCGCGAGCCAGCAAGGCATTCAGCCTCGCCCGCAGTTGCTGCTTTTCGTTGTCCAGCGCTATCAGCTCGGAACGCATGGCGGTCTGCTCGAGTTGCGCGCGAATCGCATCCTGCTGGACAACGAGGCCGCCGGCATAGCGGGCCTGTGCCACCTGCTCCAGCCGCGCCATCAAGTCGAGCACTTCGCGCGTCAGCCGCTCGTTGCCAACGGTGCGGTAGTACTCGGCGTAGGTACTCTTGATTCGCGCACCCAGTTCGGCCCAAGTGGCCCCGGTCCGAGCTGCCGCCTGGTCGGCATCGGCGGCCGCCACGTCGCGCCGCAAGTCACGCTTGCCCCACCCAGGCAGAGGCTGCATCAGCCGGTACTGAGTCTCGCCAACCTTCCACGGCAACACGCTGGCCGGCGCGTCGTTGCCGTAGTTGTTGATGTTCATCAGCTCGATGCGGAGCACGGGATCAGCGAGCGCCCCCGCTGATCCCAGGCGTTGAGCCGCAGCGTCGGCCTCCAGCCGCATTACCGCCAGTTCCGGGCTCTGCGCGCGCGCGTAGTCCAGCAGACTCTGCACGTTGGTGCCGAGCACGCTTTCCTGAGCCCGCAGCGGCCCGGCCATGCCGACGCAGACGAGGAGCGCGGCCGCCAGGCACGCCCGTTGGCTAGAGGTCATGGCAGCAGCTCCGCGAGAGATGGGTGGAATGCAGACCAGGTCCATGCTCACTGGTTCTTGTGGAACTTGGCGTGGTCGTGGGTCGACTTAGATTTCGGGGCTGAAGCGGCCGTCACAGGTGGGCATGGCTCTGCAGTCGCTTGGGCCTTGGGCATGCCCTTCTCCGCGGCATGATCGTGCCGGGCGATCGGCTTGGCGCAGTCCTTCCGCATCGGCGCTGTCGCGGTCGTCGGTGCTGATGCGATGTCGGCTGGACGCGACTGCGCTGCGGCGCTTAGGGCAGTCCAAGAGACAATCAAGGCAGCGGAAGGAATGCGGAACGCAGTCATGACAATCGACTCCTTCGGGAGTAGTGGGTTCAGTTCCGGCGGGCCGTCGAGGTCCTGCCGGTGTGCGGGATGTCAGGGGATGAGCAGCGACTCGCCATCGTGCGATGGCAGCGCAGGCCGCATTGCGCTGGTCAGACCGGCGGGCGCCGTCTGCCAGTGGCAGGCGCTATAGCGCGAGGCGGAGAAAGGCGATCGTGATGGGTGGAGCGCCTACGCCATCTCGGCGGAGCGGCCACCATTGAACCGATTCACGCGCCACAACGCAGTAGTGGGCCGCAGCGACCGGTGGAAGCAATGCAACTGAAAGCGCCAAGTCGAGCGCTGACTTCAGAGGCGGAATCGAGATCGCGGACTTGTCGCAGAAATCCTGACAGTTCGCATTGCCAGGATCTTCGTCATGCGTTGCGCCCGCCTGAAGCATTGCCTCATGCGACGCGGAATCGACTTCACTCGAGGCGGCCGCGTGATCGCCTGTCGCGTGCGCCGTAGCCGAGTGGACGGCCCTGGCACCGTCCGAAATCGCCGGCTGGGCAGCCAAGCATGCATTGGCAAAGCCCGCCCCAATGCCGAACACCCACAGGAACAGCATTCGCGCTGCCCAGCGATGCAGATGATGGCGATGTCGAAACATATTGCGTGGATTGGACGCGGTCTTTCAGACTGGAGCTTAGTCAGCACACCCGACGAAGGACTTGACTTGCATCAATCGCGCAGCGCTGGGGCGACGGCCGCTCCACCAGCGCGATTCAGGCGGCCGGATTCAGGCGCGGGTGCGTTTCCTCGCCCCAGTGGTACAGAACGGCGCCCGACAGCAGCATCGCGATAGCGACGAACCAGAACGCGCTCTCGATGCGCCCGCCCCATGCGGCGGCGGCACCCAGGCCGAGCGCGCCGAAGCCGTAGCCCAGGTCGCGCCAGAAGCGGTAGATGCCGATCGCCGAGGCCCGCCAGTTCGGATGCGCGATGTCCGCCACCGCCGCGCTGAGGTTGGGGTACAGCATCGCCATGCCCAGCCCGGCAATCGCTGCCGACAGGCTCCACCACGCCGGGCCGTGACCCAGCGGCAGCAGTGCCACGCCGGCACCGCAGACCCACATGCCCCAGGCATTGAGGTGATGGCGGCCGACACGGTCGGACAGCTTGCCGGTGAAGAACTGCGCTGCGCCCCAGGTGAAGCCGTAGATGCCGACGATCCAGCCGATGCCCGGCAGGCCGACGCCCTGCTGGTGCAGGTAGACCGGCCAGAAGACCCAGACCAGCGCGTCGACGAACTTCTCGACCAGGCCCGCCTGGCACAGCGCGGCCATGCGCGGGTCGCGCCAGCTCATCAGCGCGAACAGCTCGCGCGTCGTCGGCCGCTCGCTGACGCCGATCGGGTAGCGCGGCCGCAGGGCCATGGGCAAGGCCGTCGCGTGCCGCTTCACCTCCGCCTGTGCCCACGGCTGTGTCTCGGCCACGGCCCACCAGCCCAGCACGGTGGCCAGCCCGACCACTGCGCTGCCGAACCAGAGCAGGCCTTCGCGCGGGCCCAGCCAGGAGGCCGCGTAGCCCGTGACGACACCGGCCACGGCCAGCCCGACATAGCCCGAGAACTCGTTCAGGCCGATGACCAGCCCCCGCTGGTCGGCCCGCGTCAGGTCGAGCTTGGCCGTTTGCGTCATCGACCAGGTCAGGCCCTGGTTGATGCCCAGCAGCACCGTCGCCGCGACGATCCAGCTCCACGAGGGCGCGAAGTACACCATCGGCGGAATCGGCAGCGCGACCAGCCAGCCCAGCAGCAGCACCTTGCGCCGTCCCAGACGCTCGGCCAGCCGCCCGGCAACGAAGTTCATCGTCCCCTTGACGAAGCCGAAGGCGACGACGAAGGCCGCCAACAGCATGAACGAGCCGCGCGCCACGCCGAACTCCGACTCGGCCAGCGCGGGCACGACGTTGCGCATCATGCCGATCGTCATGCCCACCAGCAGCACCTGCAACAGTTGCTGCAGCACCTGCGCGAGGTTGGCGCGGATGCCGAATTCCACGCGTGCTCGACTCAGGCGGACAGCGGCGCCACGCCGCGCAGGTTGGCGGCGACGATGTCGGCCATGCCCGCCGGCGGCGGCGGGATGTCGGCCACCAAGGCGTCGACGAACGCCTCCCGCGGCATCGACAGCATCGGGTTGAAGCGCTTCTCGAACGCGATCGTCGAGGCCGGCTTGCCGGACAGGCCGGCGCCGCAGGCGCTGCCCGCCTGGTGGCCAGGGTAGATCTCCAGTTCGGCCGGCAAGGTCAGCAGTCGATGCTGCAGCGTCTGGTGCAACAGCGCCGCCATCTCCCGCTCGCGCCCGGCCAAATCCGGTCGTCCGACCGCGCCGACGAAGAGCGTGTCGCCGGTGATGACGAACCAGGGTTCGTCGCCGCGCCTCAGGTCGCGCACCAGCAGGCAGATGCTGTCCGGCGTGTGGCCCGGCGTGTGCAACACGTCGACGACGACGTTGCCGGCATCGAGCCGTTGACCATCGGCCAGCGGCATGAAGTCGAAGCTCAGGCGCCCGCGGTTGCTCTCGTGCACCGCGTAGGGCGCGCCGG
>Ga0116154_10002281_pt1 | contig 14737 bp, 7 predicted proteins | sample AD_UKC030_MetaG_FD_89898 | JGI IMG/M metagenome (GOLD analysis project Ga0116154, IMG submission 89898) | Active sludge microbial communities of municipal wastewater-treating anaerobic digesters from USA - AD_UKC030_MetaG | ecosystem: Engineered > Bioreactor > Anaerobic > Digestate | place: USA...
GTCAGACATTCGGGATCTTCCTGGCGCCACCGCAGCGTGCCTTTGGTGCCGTTGATCTCGATTCCCAGGTCGTTCTTGTGGCCGATGGCAATCTGGGTGGCACGCACAAGGGCTTTGCTGCCGTTGCTCAGCTTGCAGTAGATCGTGAAGTGATCATCCAGCAGGCGGCCTTCGACAAACGTCTCCAACTGCGCGGAGACCTGGGCCACCTCGAGCCCGGTGACGTAGCGGAGTTGCATGAGGGCGTGCGTGCCGATGTCACCGCCGCACCCCGAACCGCCGGCCGTCTTCGGGTTGGTCCGCCACACCGCGCCCTGGGCACCGGTGGCCTCGACCTTGGTCGCCAGCCAGCCTTGCAGGTAGTAGGAATCGACCCAGCGCACCTCCCCCAAAAGCCCGGCGCGCACAATGTACCGGGAGAGCCGGCTGGTCCAGTGGCCCAGATACGTGTGGGCGACGCCGAAGGGGATATTCCTGGCCCGGACCGCTTTGACCAGCGCATTCGCCTCCTTGAGATTGACGGTCAATGGCTTTTCGCAGAAGACCGGTATGCCGGCCTTGATGGCCTTCATGGCCGGATCGAAATGGACGTGGTTGGGCGTGACGATGAGGATGTAATCGAGCTTCTGGTCTTCAGGAAGGGCCTTCTGCGCCCCGATCATCTCGTCGTAGGACCCGTATCCCGTGATCGGGTACGGCCATTTCGCCGCTTCTTCGAGCGCAATCTTTGCGTCGGGAAACAGCGCGCCGGCAACGACCCGACGCGTGCCGTCGAAGTGAATGGCTTTCTGATGGGGTTGGGCGATGAAGGCGCCACGGCCGCCGCCCACCAAACCGACATTGAGAGGTCTGGGCATAAGGGTGTTCGATCTTTAGTGTTTTGCTTCTTCGGTTCAGCCGAAACCCCGGAACGGTCTGTAGAGTCTCGCTGAAGCTTGGTGCCCGAGAGTAGCCATCGGACGACGCCGTTCAAGCGTTTTGATTTGGCCTTAATGCGCGCCATGCCTGGCCTTGCCCCCGGCGACGTCTCCTGCAAGCGGTGCTGAAGCACACGCAGTCCAGACGCTGCACCGAAGCGACCCATCACCTGAGGCGATAGAACTTCCGCGCGGCGACGGGCGTGATCGGGTACGGGCTGGTCGCCCCAGGAACAGAAGTCCAGGAGCCGAGGACGTCCTCCGCGACTTCCAGCGTCCCCACGCCCGACCAGGAGATGGTCACCGCCCCCTCCTCGAATCCGATCGAGAGGCTTGTGGGCGTGGGCGCTTGTGCCCGCGGCGCGCCGACGCGGAAGTTGTCCATCCAGAACACCCCGCCGGCACCGCCCATGCCGACGGCGCCATTGGAGTACTCAGCATAGATTCCACCCGCGAAGGTGGACAGGTCCACGACGACTTTCCGAGTCCGGTCGACGTAGATCATCAGTTCGTGCGCCGGTTGGTTGAATTGGACGGCGAAATTGTGCCAGTCGTTGTCATCCACGCCGGTAAAGATGAGGTTCCCATCCGCATCGGCCACGGCGGACTCTTTCGAGCCGTTGAAGAGCCCAATCGCCGGCAGGCCCGTATCGGGGAAAGCTGCGTGAGGCGTTCCCGCAACCGAATCTCGTCGGAAGAACACGCTCAGTGTGTTCGCGCCGAAGATGCCGCCACCCGGGGTCTCCAGGCTGGTGATGTCCAGCCGGTCGGTGGGCAGGATGGCATCGAACTGCACCAGATAGTTGGGGCGTGAAGCGTAGGCGAAACTGAGATCGCCGCCTCCCGACTGGGCCAGGCCCGTGGCGGCACCGGCGTTTCCCACCGCCGCATTGAGCAGAATCGGCGCGGTCGAACTGTCGGGCGTGTTGAAACTGAAGCTCGATGCAGGCGTCCAGGTTGCCGGCGGGTTGCCCTGGGTGTCCTCGACGGTGTAGGCGCCGGTGCTGTTGTCGTTGTACAAGCCATCCCAACGCACCTCACCGAGGGTAAAGGTGTCGCTGTAATCGAGGGTGCCGATCAACTCGGGCGGCGGTCCGACCTGGAAATGATCGAGCCAGAAGACACCACCGGAGCCGCCGATTCCCACCGCCCCATTCGAGAAGGCCTGGTAGGCGCCGTCCGCGAAGGTGGCCAGGTTGACGGTCGTGACGAGCACGCCATCCACGTAAACCTTCAGCACGTGATTAGGTTGGTCGAAATGAACGGCGAAGTTGTGCCAGTTGTTGTCGTCCACGCCGGTCCGCACGAGAGCGCCGGCGGCATTGGTAACGCCCGTCTCGACGGCGCCGTTGAACAGGCCGATGCCCGGAAGCATTGTGGCCGAATCCCGTCGCAGGAACACGCTCAGGCTTTCCGCGGCAAAGATGCCGCCGCCAGCCGCGGGCAGGCTGGTGATGTCCAGCCGGTCGGTGGGCAAGATGGCACTGACCTGGACGACATAGTTCGACCGCAGCCCGTAGGTGAAGCTCGAGTCGCCGCCACCCGATTGCGCCAAACCCGTGGTCGCACCGCTATTGCCGGTGGCCGCGCTCACCTTGGCCGGATCAGTGGAAGTGGCGGGGGTGTTGAAGCTGAAGCTGGACGCCGGGGTCCATGTGGCGGTGGGATTGCCGTGACTGTCTTCAACCGTGTAAGCCCCGTTGGCATTGTTGTTGTAGAGCCCGTCCGTGCGCACCCCCCCCAGGGTGAACGTGTCGCTGTAGTCCGCGGTTCCGATCAGGGCCACGTCTCGGGCAATGATCCGGATCGGCACCGCGGCGGAGGTGGACTGCGCGCCAAAGTTGTCGGTGGCCACGGCCGTCAGGTCCGCGGCACCCAGCGAGGTGATGCCCACCTTCAACTGGTAGGGGCGAGCGGCAACCGCACCCAGCGAGCGGCTCCCAATAAAGAACTCGACGCTGACAATGCTGCCGTCGGTATCGGCTGCGGTTGCCTTGAGGGTGAATACCGCGGGCGCGTCGAAGACACCGCCTGCTGCCGGACTGTCCAGACTGACGATCGGCGCTTGGTTCAACGAGAAGAGGTCTTTCAGGTTGTACTTGAGTCGCAGGTAGTCCGTCACGTTCCCCCGATCGGCCTCGGGAAGGACCCGGCTATAGACCAGCAGCTCGGCGAGATCGAGGTTCGCCCGGCGTGAGTTCAAGGGGCCATCGACCTCACGGCCCAAGTAGATGTCGTTATACTGGTCGATCGCTGTGGTGGGCATCGTGCTCGCGACAATGTGATTGGTTCTGCCCGTGAGGTAGAACCGCGTGAGCGCCGCCGCCCGGTCCTCCTCGATCTGCCAAAGCTGGTAGGTCGCCTCAGAAAGCGGCGAAAGCGAGCAGACGCCCACATCATGCCCGGCGTCGCCATCGGCGTAATGGCTGCCGATCCGACCGTCCTGTCCGAACGCGATCGCCCAGCCCTCATCCACCACCGTGCTCCACGGACGCGACCCGATGATTTGTGGGAAATCGCCCTGTGATATCCCGGCACGTTTGCCGACGAATACAACCGTCCAATCGCCATCCAGCGGTTGCAGCGTGGGATTGTTGAAAATGGCCAGGTAATCATCCACCCCGTCGAATCGCACGACCGGCTTGCCGCCCCATGCATCGGGGACAAGCAGGGGCTGATGACTGTCCGGCGGGATGGCCCAGGCGTTGTCTTGGTAGGCGTCATTGGCGCTCATACTCTGGTCGTGCCAGACACTCACCGAGCCAGCGCCATCCGCATCGACGCCGCTGTCGGCCCGGAGCCACAATTGCAGACCATCGGTGGCGGTCAGGGCCGGAGGAACCACGGACCCCGTGGTGGTGACGGTCACCGCAGCGGAGGTGGTCGTGGCATTCCGATCGTCGGTGGCGACCGCCGTGAACGAAAACGTCCCGGTCGACTGCACACTCATCGGCACGCTGTAGGGAGGCGCAGTGGCCGTTGCCAAGAGGGTGCCCCCTTCGTAGAAATCCACGCGACGAACGGCACCGTCGGTGTCGTTCGCGTCCGCCGTGAGGGTGAAGGTTGCCGGCACGGCAACACTCTGTCCGGGTGCCGGACTGGTGAGCGCGATGGTGGGGGGCACGTTCACGCTTAGCCCCAGGGCATAGGAGGCGTTGAGATATGCCGCCACGCTGGCCCGCTCGGTCACGGAGAGGACTCGACTGAAGACGAGGATTTCAGCCAACTCCATATTGGCCCGGCGATCGTCGCTCCCGCCGATCTCCCGGCCAAGGTAGATCGACTCCGTCTGATCGACGTCGTTCAGCGGCATACTGGTCGCAACCTGTCGGTCGAGATCGAAGTTCCGGTAGAACGACGTCGTGCCTCCCTCGCGGTCCTCTTCGACCTGCCAGAGGTCGAAGGCCGCCTGGGAAAGGCCCGCTGCGGACTTCACCCCGGACACATCGTGGCCGGCACTGCCGTCCGCCAGATGACTGGCCACGGCACCTGCGCCGTCATAGCAGACCGCCCATCCCTTGTCGTACCCGGCCGACCACGCGCGCGATCCGATGATCTGCGGGTAATCGCCCTGCGACGCACTGAGCCGCCTGGCGACGAAGATGACCGTCCAGCCCCCGCTCACCGGCTGGAGGCTGGGGCTATTGAGAATCTCAAGGACGTCATCCACGCCGTCGAACCGGATCACTGGCTTCCCGCCCAACGCGTCCGAGATGAGCTGGGGGCGTTCGTCGGGCGTGCCGTCCGATCGCGGCGCGGCAACGTTGCCGTTGGGGCTTTGATCCAGCCAGGCCATGACGGCAGTCCCCTCGGTGGTCACGCCAGCGTCGGCCTTGAGCCAGAGCGCCAGGCCGTCTTGGACCGTCAACTGGGCCTGACCGGTCGCCGCCGCCAGCAGCAGGCCGAGCAGGACTCGGAGTCGCCCGATACCATGAGGGCGGGCAGCACGGCGTTCGGGTGTCAGGGCAATCGCCATGGAATCGTGTGTCAGGGTGGGCTGGGAAAGTGATTGGGAATTCATGAGTCAGTATACAAATGACTCTGAAAGTGCATAAGCCGTTGTCAAGGCTGGAACTCGCAGCCCGTCAATGCGTCAGTGCACAGGCAATCAGATTTCGCATGATGTCTGTTATGCAAGCTGGCCCGGTTGCGGTTCCTGGCCAAGCGCGTGAAACAACCGGGTGGCTGACACGCGCGGCGCTGCTCGAGTCGCGCGGCAAGAATGGTCCGAGCAGAGTCTCCTGCCCAGATTCCAACCGGTGATGATTGGCGCGCTGCTGCCGGCGTTGGTCGGCGTGCCGGTCGAGGTGCCGGTCGAGGTGCCGGTGATGTTGTCGGTCTGCCCGGTTTGCAGCGAATCGGGGCATTGGTATGAGCGGAGGGTGGCCCCGGCAGTTGAGCGGAGCTTCCGTCCCGCAGGGATGACAACCCTCGAGGCGGGTCTGCCGAGGGTTCTCAGGCAGGTCGCCAGTCATCGCCCAGGCTCTCCGAACTCCCATCTCCGAACTCCCATCTCCGAACTCCCATCTCCGAACTCCCATCTTCCACCGCGCGCTCGACACAAACCGACGACATCGGTTATCCCTTGGCCGATGTCCGCGGTCCCAGCATCGACTTCGTCGCCCTTGTCGAAAGGAGCCACGTTTGTGCGCCGGCTTTCGAGCACTGTTGTCCTGTGGGCCGTGGTCATCGCCGCCCTGTTTGCGCCGCATCGGGTTGTGGCCGACGTTTGTTTTATCGGCCTGATCGTGCTGTTGGGAGGGGCGGGATTGGTCGAGTTTTACGGCTTGATCGAGAAGCGCGGGCTGGTCTGTTTCAAGCGTTGGGGGATTGCGGGGGGGGGGCTGCTGCGCGGGGGCACATTCGCTTGCCTCTCGGGCTGGTGGGGGCCGCAGAACGCCCTCGGGCAGGCGAACGACTTCGAGACCGGGTTCCTGGTCCTGTTTGTCCTGGGCCTGTGCGCGCGTCAGTTGGTGTCCAAATCCAATCCGTCCGGACTGACGGCGATTTCGACGACACTTTTTGGCCTGATGTATGTGGCGTGGTTGCTGAATTTCGTCCAGAAGATCCACTTTTATCCGGAAGCGAACGGGCGGCTTTTCCTGATCTATTTCGTGCTGGTTACCAAGTGCAGCGACACGGGAGCGTACGTGGTGGGGTCGTTGATCGGGCGCCACAAAATGATCCCCCGGATCAGCCCGGGAAAGACCTGGGAAGGTTTTGGCGGCGCCATCCTGGCCTCGACGGTGGCGAGCGTGGCCTTTGTCATGCTGGCGCAAGGGCGGTTGATCGGCATGAACAGCGGGCACGCGGTCATTCTCGGCGTGCTTCTGGGCGTCTCGGCCGTCGTGGGCGATCTGATCGAGTCTCTGTTGAAGCGGGAGGCGGGGGTGAAGGACTCGGGCCGGCTCTTTCCCGGCATCGGGGGCATATTGGACCTGCTGGACAGCATCCTGTTCAACGCCCCGCTGATGTACCTGTACCTTCGGCATGTGCTTGGGATCTGAGGAGGTTGGGCGGCTCTGGACTTGGCCAAGGGCGGGCTGTTACGATGAGCGACGCCATTCATGAAGAACGTCGTTGTTTTGGGCAGCACCGGCTCGATCGGGACCAGCACCATCAAGGTGGCGGAAGACCTGCCGGACCGTGTCCGATTGGTCGGTCTGGCGGCGGGCAACAACACCGAACTTCTCGTCGAGCAGAGCCGCAAGTTCCAGCCCGAGGCCGTCTCGATCGGCAATTCGGATCGGGCGCCCGCGCTGCGGGAGACGGTGGGCGCATCGAGCCGCGTCTGCGTCGGCGCGGAAGGGTTGATCGAACTGGCCACGCTGCCCTCGGCCGACATCGTGCTGATCGCGATCGTGGGCACGGCGGGGCTGCAGCCGGCGCTGGCGGCCATTCGGGCGGGCAAGGACATTGCGATTGCCTCGAAGGAAATCCTGGTGATGGCGGGCGAGATTGTGATGCGGGAGGCGCAGCGCTTCGGAGTCCGTGTGTTGGCCGTGGACAGCGAGCATTCGGCGATCGCCCAATGCCTTGGAGACAAGCCGATGAGCTCGGTCCGGCGTCTCTGGCTGACGGCCTCCGGCGGTCCGTTTCGAAACACGCCGCGCTCGGACTTCGATCGAATCACGATGGCGCAGGCGCTGCGGCATCCGTCCTGGGTGATGGGGACGAAGATCACCATCGACTCGGCGACGTTGTTCAACAAGGGGCTCGAGATGATTGAAGCGCGCTGGCTCTTCGGTCTCGAGATGGACCAGGTGCAGGTCGTTGTGCATCCCCAGAGCATCGTGCATTCGATGGTCGAGTTCGTCGACGGCTCGATCCTTGCCCAGCTCTCGACCCCGGACATGTGTCTGCCGATCCAGTACGCGCTGACGTATCCGGACCGCGTGCCCAGCGAGCGCGTGCGGACGAATCTGGCGAAGATCGGGAGCCTGACCTTCGAGGAGCCGGATCCGGACCGCTTCCCGGCCTTGTCGCTGGCGCGCCATGCCGGCGAGGTGGGCGGCACGTTGCCGGCGGTGCTCAACGCGGCCAATGAAGTCGCGGTGGCGCTGTTCTGCGATGGGCGTCTGACGTTCCCGCAGATCAGCGCGCACGTGGCGGCTGTGATGGACCGGCACGAGGTCGTGGCCCATCCGACCCTCGATCGGATTCTCGAGGCGGATGCCTGGGCGAGAGGACAGACTGCCTGAGTCTTGCCACAGCCCGGACATCCGTGTCCTTGTCCCCCGCATGAGATTGCGACTCAAAAACGCGGTCGCATGTGGTGGCAAAAGCAATCCGGTCGCAGGCGCGGGACGGTAGATGAACGTCCAGCACGCACTCCACCGCGGCACGAACGCGCCCTCGAGAACCGAGCAGAAAGGTGTCTCTTCGTGAGCGCCGTGGTGATGGGAGATGGGGGCTTTCGCATTTCGTAGTTTCGAGGGACCGGCCTTCCGGCTAGATTCACCCCATGCGCAAGACAATCCTGCGTTGGCGGGCCAATTTCTTCACCGGCCTGCTGGTGGTGATGCCCGTTGCGGTGTCACTCGCCATTGTCCTCTGGCTGTTCAGCACTGTGTCCGGGGTGACAAATTCGTTGCTCTTCTTTTTGCCCAAGACCCTGACGCACGCGGGAGAGGGACAGGGACAGATGAGCTGGTACTGGAGTGTCCTCGCCCTCCTCATGGGCTTCCTTTTGGTGGCGATCGTGGGCCGGGCCACCCGGAATTACGTCGGACGGCAGCTCATTCGGGGTGTCGACCGACTGATGTCGAGCGTCCCGCTGCTCAACAAGATCTATGGCACGCTCAAACAGGTCAACGAGGCCTTCACCTCGACCCAGAAATCCTCGTTCAAGCAGGTCGTCCTCATCGAGTACCCGCGCAAGGGCATCCATTCGATCGGCTTTCTCACCAACGACGAGATTCCCGAAGCGTCCGTTCGTCTGGGCCAGACCATGGTGGGCGTGTTTGTTCCCACGACGCCCAATCCCACAAGCGGATTCCTCGTGGTGGTCCCCCACGACCAGATCACCCGGTTGGATATGACCGTGGCCGACGCGTTCAAGTACATCTTCAGCCTCGGGTCCGTCGTGCCGGAATTGCGCGCTCCTTCGGCTGTCGAGAGCCGCCAGATCGCAGAATGACCATCGAGCGCGCCACAGGCCTCGTCCTCCGCACTCGGCCCCTGACCGAGACAAGCCTGATCGTGCACTGGATCACCCCGGATTGCGGGCGCCTGGCCACGGTCGCCAAGGGCGCACGCAGACCCACATCGCCGTTCCGCGGCAAATTGGACATCTTCTATCTCGCTGAGTTCTCGTTTCAGCGCAGCCGCCGCTCCGATCTGCATACGCTTCGCGAGGTCGGCTTGCGGCAAACTCATCCCCATCTCCGCGAGGACTACGCCCGGCTTCGGCAGGCGGCCTACGGCGCCCTGCTGGTCGAACAGGTGACCGAGGCCCAGACTCCCTTGCCGGTCGTTTACGATCTGCTGGTCCGACTGGTGGACTGCCTCGACTCCGACGGCGCCCGGCCCCAGTACGTGCTGGCCTTCGAACTCAAGCTGCTCGCCGAGGGCGGCCAAGCCCCCGACTGGAGCGCCGCCCGACTTGCCTCCGCCACCCGGGATCTGGCCCAGCAGCTCGCGGCAATCGAACTGCGCGAGGCCGCGCAGCTCGAACCGCCGTCGAAAGCGCTGGCTGAGCTGGGGACATTTCTCGAGCGATTCCTCGTTTACCATCTGGATCGCGTCCCGCGGGGGCGCGATGAGGCGATCGCAGCGCGTTCGCCTACTGAAAGCCCAGCAAACGTCCGCCCTGGCAGGTGATGAAGGCCGCAATCCACGCCAACGCTCCCAGATAGGCCCACTGGAACAACGGCCACTTCCAGCCGTTGGTCTCGCGCCGAACGATCACGACCGTGCTGGCGCACTGCAGTGCAAAGACATAGAAGACCATCAGCGAGATCCCCATCAGCATCGTGTACTGAGGCCGACCGTCCGGGTGAACCTGGCGGCGGAGTGTCAGCGCCAGGCTCTCGCCCTTGGCCTCCTCGGCGCGGCCCACGTTGTACACAACCGACATTGTGCTCACGAAAACCTCGCGCGCCGCAAACGAGGTGACGATCCCGACGCCGATCTTCCAATCGAATCCCAGCGGGCGAATGATCGGTTCGATCCATCGGCCCATGCGTCCCGCAACACTGTTGCGGAGCCGCGCGCCGGCTTGCTCCCCGCCCAGCCGCTCGATCTGTTCGCGAAGGGCGCTGTGCTCCGTTTCCGAGCCGCTCTGGGCCAGACGGGCTTCGAGTGTGCGGCGCGCCTCGTCGTATGGTCTCTCGACGTCGGCGCTGCGCGGGTAACTGGCAAGGAACCAGAGCAAAATGTTGATTCCCAAAATGACCGTTCCCGCCTGTTGCAGGAACACTGCCGCGCGGTCCCACATGTGGCGCAGAACTGCCGCCAGCATGGGACGCCTGTAGGGCGGCAGCTCCATGACGAGCATCGGCGTGCGGCCCTTGAGCAGAGTCCGCTTGAAGATCCAGGCCGCGGACAGCGCCGCCACGGTCCCGAGCGCATACATGCTCAGGAGAGTCAACCCCGGCCACTTGATGAAGCCCAGCGCCCGCGTGTCGGGAATGCAGGCGGCAATCAGCACCGTGTAGACCGGCAGCCGCGCCGAGCAACTCATCAGTGGCGCGATCAGGATCGTCACCAGCCGGTCCCGCGCATTCTCGATCGTCCGCGTCGCCATGATGCCCGGGATGGCACAGGCGAAGGAACTCAGAAGCGGGATGAAGCTCTTGCCGTGGAGGCCCACCTTGTTCATGAGCCTGTCCATGATGAAGGCCGCCCGGGCCATGTAGCCCGTGTCCTCGAGCAGGCCGATAAACAGAAACAACAGGCAAATCTGCGGCAGAAAGACCACCACCGCTCCCACCCCGGCGATCACCCCGTCCACCAAAAGGCTCCGGAGGTCGCCGGGGGGCAGCATCTGGGCCACCCCGCTGCCCAGCCAGGTCACTCCGGCCTCGAGCGCGTCCATCGGCAGCTTCGCGAACGCGAAAATGCTCTGGAACATCAGCGCCATCAACGCCGCGAAAATGACAAGGCCCCAAACCCTGTGCGTCAGCACCCGGTCCAGACGATCGCTCGGCGTCTCTTCCGCCACAACGGAATCGGTGACCGCCGCATCGTAAATCGCAGACACCCGGGCGTACCGCGATTCGATCGGCAGCGTTCGCCAATCGAGTCCCGCCGCCTGCAATCGCCCGCGGGCCGCAATCACGGAATCGCGCACAGCCGGCCCGTAAAGGGCGGGAACGGACACCAGGCTTTTCTCGTCCGAGAGAATCAGGCGGGCCGCCGGGCGCGCGGATTGGGGGCGGTTGGCGAAGGCCTTCTCGGACAGGAGTTGAGCCAGGGCCGCCGCCTCTTGCTCGAAAGGCCCCGGCAGGTTCGCGAACAGGGGGACCGGGCCGACGGCGACCTCGCCTCGATGCGCCGAGAGAATGCGCGATCGCAGGGCGGTCACCCCCTTTCGCGTGCTGGCAACCGTTGGAAAGACCGGCACGCCAAGCTGTTTCTGCAGCTCCGCCGCGTCGACCAAATGCCCGTTGTCGCGGGCCACATCCATCATGTTCAGCGCCACCAGCGTGGGATAGCCCAACTCGATGACCTGGGTCGCGTAGTAGAGATTCCTCTCGAGGTTCGAAGCGTCCACCACAACCACAACCAGGTCCGGAGGCGGCACGTCCTGCACCCGGTGAAACAAAATGTCCCCCGCAATCTGCTCGTCCAGCGATTGCGGACAGAGGCTGTAGGCCCCCGGCAGATCGAGAACATTGACCGGCGACGCGGGGTCGGTTCCGGTTAAACGCCCCTCCTTCCGCTCCACAGTCACCCCGGCGTAGTTGCCCACCTTCGCGCGCAATCCCGTCAGGGCATTGAACAACGTCGTCTTTCCGCAGTTCGGATTGCCCGTGAGAACCACCAGGAACGGGGCGCCGCCCTTGGCCGAAGCCTCGTTTGGGCCTGGTCTGAAATGGCGTATGATACGGCGCACGGCTTCGGAGGCGAACATGGGGGGCGAGGCGGCCTCACCCGGACTTCGGGCACAGATGCATGCTGCCCCGCCGGCAGGCCGGTTGAGGGCAAGAGGATCCTCGCCGGGCGGTTCAGGCCGCTCTCCGCTCCGGTGGAAGCGGTTCGACCCAGATGCTGTCGGCCAGCCCGGCGCTCAGGCCGAAGCGGACGTTGCAGACCTGACACACCACGCTGCGACTTCGCAAGAGAAGGCGGATCTGCTGTTCCTCGCAGAAGCCCATCTCGCGCAGCCGCTGACACTGCGCCGGGTCACCAAGCAATCGCTTGATGCGGACGCATGTGCCCGCCCGCACCTTGCTGAGCGGACACGTCATCCGGCTCGAGCAGGGAGGGACGGCTGCGGCATTTGTGCTCACGCGCGGCACCGTAGCGGAATTGAGACTTGGTTGCAAGAGGCTTCTCGGCCCGGCGCTTGAGCCAAGTCAATTCCCGCGTCTAAAGATGCCGCCGCCCACGCCGCCGCACCCCCGCCCGCGAACCCATCTTTGGGCTCGACCCCTCGTCTCCGATGCCCATTCTGTCGGGGCGTATGAATCTCTGGATATGCCCGGCTTGCGAGCCTCTGTGCCGCATTGGCCCGCAAAAGCCTCTCCTCCTCCCCGTCCTGGTCGCAGCCTTCGCCGCGGTCACCGCCTTCTCGGAAACACACACCCCCATCCGAGCCAAATGGATCTGGTCGCGGGGCGGGGACGTCCATGCCTATAACCAGACCGTTGTCGCGCGCAAGCTGGTCGACTTGCCCCCGTTGCGCCAGGCCACCCTGCGCATCACAGCCGACAGCTATTACCGAGTGTCGATCAACGGTGTCTGGGTGAACGACGGCCCCGCGCGAGCCTGGCCCGAACACTACCAGTACGACGTTTTGGACGCGACGCCGTTCCTGACTGAGGGGGCGAACGAAATCCGCGTGATCGCCAGACACTACGGGGTCGGCGACTTTCACCGCATCCCCCAGCAGGCCGGCCTCCTGGCTCAACTCGACATGGTCGATCGCGACGGCGCCGAATCGACCGTCATCACGGATGGATCCTGGGAAATCGCCCCGGCAACAGCATGGATTTCGTCGACACCCAAGGTGAGCATCCAGATGGCCCCGATGGAAATTTACGATGCGCGGCTGGAAGGCGACCTCGAGTTCGCCAAGGCCGCGGTGTTGTTCGACGCCGACCGGGGGCCGTGGGAGAACCTCGCGCCGCGCGAAACCAGGTTGTTGACGAAACAACCCTTTGCGTTGAAGGCGTTCCTCGATGCCAGAATCGTCAGGGCGGATGGCTGGAACTACCTCATGCCCGCCGCGCGTCTCGTGAACCCCGGCGTCATCGAGGCCAACCACACCGTCAGCCAGGCTTGCGGCATGGCCACTCTCATCGAGGCCCAGGAGACGCTGGCCCTCGAGATCGAGAGCGAAGGCATGGCCGTCGCCGTGGATGGACGGCGCAATGACAAGAATGCATTCTCGCTCGCGCCCGGACGCCACCTGGTCCTGGCCTTTGTGCGCGAGGTCTGCGACCACGAAAAACACAAAGGCGTGCGTTTCATGAATCCCCGCGGTTTCAGGCTCGAAAACCCGATGCAGTCCGAATCTTCGAATCCGTGGGTCTTTCTGCGATTTCCCGAGTTCGCCTTCGCCACCAACGACCTGAACTGGATCGGGTTCCGACACGAGGACGCACGGGTCTCCGGAATCATCGATCGCTACCGGAAAGAAACCGAGCAACTGCTTGGCGAAGTCAGGGATCCGGAGTCATTTCGCGACCGGCTTGGCCGCCGCGCGGAGTCGATGCAACACGACGCCATGTTTGTCCAGGATCCGACCTGGCAGTTCCAGCGGCGCCGGGTCGTGGGTGACGCGCGCCCGCTCGTCGCCGAACCTGCCGGGCTCATGTATGACCACGCCGAAGTCACGATCGTGGAGCCCAGTGCGGACGGTGACGTCGAGTTGCTCTACGACCTGGGCGAGCAGAGTTGCGGCTATTATTGCTTCGACCTGCGGGCCGAGGCCGGCGTCGTCGTCGATATCTTCGGAGTCGAGTACATTGCGCCCGACGGACGCATCCAGCATTCCTGGGGCAATCGCAACGGCTTGCGCTACATCACCAAGACCGGCGTCAACCGGTTCACCTCGCTGAAGCGGCGCTCGGGCCGCTACCTCTTCGTCACCCTGCGCAACCAGAAGGCCCCGGTCACATTCCGAAACCTCGCGCTCATCGAGTCGACCTATCCGGTCCATTATGGCGGCACGTTCGCGTGCAGCGACTCGCGCCTGAACGAAATCTGGACCATCTCGACCCGCACGCTGAACCTATGCATGGAAGACACCTACACCGATTGCCCGCTCTACGAACAGACCCATTGGGTCGGCGACGCCCGCAACGAGTCCCTGTTCGCTTACGGTGTCTTCGGTGCAACCGACCTCGCGCGCCGCTGCATCAACATCACAGCCCAATCCCTCGATCGCTACCCCATCGCCGGTTGCCAGACCCCGTCGGGCTGGGATGTGCTGCTCCCGGCCTGGAGCTTCCTCTGGGGGCTGTCCACCTGGGACTATTACTGGCACACGGGCGACCTTGAATTCCTGCGGGGCATCTACCCGGCTGTGATCCGCAACCTCAGAGGGGCGGAGACTTTCGTGAACGATCGCAACCTGTTCAGCGCGCCCTTCTGGAACTTCTTCGACTGGGTCAACATCGATCAAAGCCCAAAGACCGTCCTCCACAACAGCATGTTCCTCGTCGGCGCCATCGATGCCGCGCTCAAGGAAGCCGAGATCCTCGATGACAGCTCGCACGTCTTGTGGCTCAAGGCGTTCCGCGCCCGGCTCGTCCAGGGCATCAACGCGCTCTGGGATCCCGCCCGGAAGGCATACCCCGACAGCATCCGCGACGACGGGTCGATCAGCCCGAGCACCTGCCAGCACACCAGTTTCCTGTCGCTCCTCTACGACATCGTCGAGCCCTCGAACGCCCCCGCCGCCCTGCGCAATCTCACCGCGCCGCCGGAGACGATGGTGCGGCCCGGGTCGCCCTTCGCCGTCCTTTACCTGTACGAAGCCTTCGAGAAGCTCGGCCGCGATGACGAGATCATCAAAGACATCTACAGGAACTACCTGCCCATGATCGAGGCGGGCGCCACGACCGTCTGGGAGAGCTTCCCAAGCGGCACAACCGGCGGACGCGACTGGCCCACGCGAAGCCACTGCCATGCGTGGTCCTCAGCCCCGA